>Ga0209699_100284_pt1 | contig 38620 bp, 31 predicted proteins | sample SynthPrep_1_END__FD_187204 | JGI IMG/M metagenome (GOLD analysis project Ga0209699, IMG submission 187204) | Synthetic microbial communities from Ohio, USA - SynthPrep_1_END_DS7_MetaG (SPAdes) (version 2) | ecosystem: Engineered > Bioreactor > Aerobic > Activated sludge | place: USA: Ohio...
GGAATCAGCAACTCCGCTTCCCCCGTCAGCACCACCGTTTCCCCTACCCGGCATTCCGTCAAAAACACCGCACGCCGCTTCTCCGCGTTCAGCCGCTCAACCGTCACGCGCGTTACAACTGTAGCCCCGATCTTCACTGGAGCTTTGAACTTCAGATTCTGCGAGAGATAGATGCAACCCGGACCGGGCAGTTTGGTTCCGAAGACTGCAGAAATATACGCAGCTGACAGCATGCCGTGAGCAATTCGTTCTTTGAACATGCTGGCAGCTGCAAATTCTGCGTCGAGGTGCACGGGATTGGTGTCGCCAGATACGCCGGAGAAGAGAAGTAGGTCGGCGTCTGTCACGGTACGTGAGGATACGGCGGTCTGCCCGATGAAGAGCTCTTCAAACTGGAAACCATAGAGCTCGGTGAAGTCGCGGGTACTCTGCGGCATGGAAGCGTCCTCATGAATTGTGGATGTGGGGCATGCGGGGAGGCATGCGGCACCGCGTCTCATCATACTGATTTTATCCTCACTCTCTTTGCGACGAATCAAGCTTCGCAAGGCCGGAGGAAAAGCACAGGCCGTCGCGTAAAGGGTCAATGCAGCTGTGCTATCATTGCCGCCTTTCATGCCCCGCCAAGACGCTAAATTTATAAAAATCAATCTGTTATGGGTTGAATCATCTGTCGTGTAATGGCGTTGTGATCACCGTGACCGGTTTAACGTAACTGTTGCTTTTATTCCAGTAAGGTGTGGGTCTCTGGGCTAAGAATGGCTTGTGCACGCTACATCGTTGTCTGAGATGTGAGTTGTGCGTCGCCGCAAAACGAGGAAAACCATGCTGAAAGTGTTCAGCCACTACTTCCCCTCCCACACGCTTCAGCAGATCCTTTTCGACGCTTTCTTGCTGTTTGTTGCTGTCCTGGTGGCGGTGGTCATGCAACTGAATACCGAGAGGGTGCAGTGGTACACGATCGTGCCTTCAGCGTTGTCATTTGCGCTGTTGATGGTGGTCCTCAATTCTGCAATGGGCCTTTACCGACCCTTGGCGAGTGAGTCACACAAGAACGCGCTGACTAGGGTTTTGCTTTCTATCGTAGTGAGTATCCCGGTCGCTTACGGGATTTTCGGACTGCTGCCTTGGGAGGGGGTTGCCTCCGAGGCAATGCAGGTTTCGGTGTTGCTGCTACTGGGCTTTGTGCTCTCGATGCGTGGTTTGGTCAATCGGCGCCGGGCATCTTCGCTTTTTGCTCCCCGGGTGTTGATCATCGGAACGGGGACTGATGCGGTTGCGGTGCAGCGTGCGCTCACGCATCCGGTCCAGAGTGGCATGGAGATTGTGGGATTCTTCTCTCCCAGCGGAGAGGACACGATCGAAGTCGACACCCGTAAGGTTTTGGGGCGCGGGGAGCGCCTCCTTGATGTGGTTCGCAAAAACAGGGTCAATGAGATCATCGTGGCGTTGAGGGAACGTCGGGGGGGCGTTTTGCCTTTGCATGAGTTGCTGGACTGCAAGCTCTCCGGTGTGCAGGTGATTGATCTCTCTTCCTTCTTCGAGCGGGTGCAAGGGCAGGTTCGGGTGGACTCCTTGCGGGCGAGTTGGTTGATCTATGGCGACGGCTTCAGGCAGGGGATGGGACGGACCATCGTAAAGCGCTGTTTCGATCTGGCTGCTGCGACCTTGCTTCTGATACTTGCCTTTCCGATCATGCTGGTGACGGCATTGCTCATCCTGATCGAGGATGGCGCTCCTGTCTTTTATCGGCAGGAGCGTGTGGGATTCGGGGGACGTGTTTTCCGGGTGATCAAGTTCAGGAGCATGCGTACCGACGCTGAGAAGGATGGCAAGCCTCGCTGGGCGTCCTCCAACGATGATCGGGCAACCCGCGTAGGGCGAGTCATCCGCAAGTTGCGAATCGATGAACTACCCCAGCTGTTCAACGTGTTCGTAGGCGACATGAGTCTGGTGGGACCGAGGCCTGAGCGGCCTTACTTCGTCGATCAGTTGGCTAAAGAGATTCCCTTCTACGCAGTTCGTCATTGCGTCAAACCGGGAGTCACCGGCTGGGCGCAGGTGCGTTACCAATACGGCTCGTCTGTAGACGATGCAATTCAGAAGTTGCAGTACGACCTCTACTACGTGAAGAATCACACTCTGGTACTGGATACCTTGGTGCTGTTCGAGACGGTGCGGGTGGTGTTGACGGGCGAAGGGGCGCATTGAGCGTCCGTCGAGAATGAGGGCCGGCACGGTGAGCAAGCCGATGCGTCCGGCGTAACAAGATAGGGTTGGCGGAGGGAAACGTGGCGGAGGTAGCGATCTGGGGCTACGGGCTCTCCGCCTTCACTTATCTGTGTTTCGGCCTTTACTTGTTCTTCGCCTGGCGAGGAGGGAGGCCTGGGGGACTGCTGATACTGGCCGTGGTGGTCTCCTGTGTCTGGGCCGCCGGCAGTAGCCTCGTTGCCCACACATCTGCCGCATGGCTGTTCGAACTGGTGCGCCTGCTGGACATTGGGCGGGGGGCCAGCTGGTTCGCTTTCATCCTGGTCCTTCTGCGTCCTCTCGGTGCGGGCAGGACGAAGTGGCCGGTTCTGGCCGCCGCAGGAGTGATCTCCGCCCAACTGCTTGTGATTGCGGCCGGCATGCTGGATCTGCTGCCTGCCGACAGCGTGGTCGGCTTCTCCATCGCCACCTTTCTCATGCAGGCCATCCTTGGTCTGGTCCTTGTCGAGCAGTTGTTTAGGGCATTGCCGGTGGAGTCCCGGTGGGGGTTCAAGCCCTTGTGCCTTGCGCTTGGCGCGGGCTTCATGTTCGATCTCTACCTTTTCGCTGACGGCTTTCTCTTCAGCCGGCTTGACCCCGACGTCTGGGCGGTACGAGGGGTCGCCCATGCGCTGCTGATTCCTCTTGTCGCGCTGTCGGCTACGCGCAATCCTGCCTGGACCCTGCGGATGTCGATGTCGAGGGAGATGGTTTTCCACTCGACGGCGTTGGTGGGCACCGGTGTCTATCTCCTGGTCATCGCGGCTGCGGGCTACTACGTTCGTTACTTCGGAGGGGACTGGGGGCGGGCGCTGCAGTTGACCTTGCTGTTCGCCGGCCTGGTCCTTCTGGGCGTTTTTGTCTTCTCCGGCGCGCAGCGTGCCCGGTTGCGGGTGTTGCTGAACAAGCACCTCTTCCCTTATCGCTATGACTATCGGAACGAGTGGCTGAGATTTACTCAGGCCATATCTTCGGCGGGGGATGGTCTGGACCTGGGCCAGACGGTGATCAAGGCTCTTTCCGATCTGGTGGAGAGCCCGGGCGGCGGGCTGTGGTTGAGGGACGGCAACGGTCGCTACCTGATGCATTCCCGATTGAATCTGGCGGTGTCTGCAGCGATAGAGTCGGCGGATTCGCCCCTCTGCCGCTTCTTGGACGAGCGGGCCTGGGTAATCGATCTGGAGGAGTACCGAAGCAGGCGCATGCAGTACCAGGGCCTGGTTTTGCCGGACTGGCTTTCTTCCATCGCCGAGGCCTGGTTGGTGATTCCGCTCAAGAGCACCAGTGGCCTGGTGGGATTCGTGGTGCTGAATGCGCCGCGGGCACGGTTCGAAATCGACTGGGAGGTTCTCGATCTGCTGAAGACCGCGCAGCGCCAGGCAGCGAGTTACCTGGAGCGAATGCAGGCTGCGGAAGCCTTGCTGGAGGCCAGGAAGTTCGAGTCCTTCAACCGGATGTCGGCCTTTGTCGTCCATGACCTCAAGAATCTGGTTGCGCAGCTTTCGCTGATGCTGAAGAACGCGGAGCGACACAAGCACAACCCCGCTTTCCAGGAGGACATGCTGGAGACGGTCGCGCATGTGGAGTCCCGCATGCGGATACTGATGACCCAGTTGCAGGAAAAGCGCTCCATCGATCCGGCGCGCGTGGTGGACCTCGCCGCCATGGCCGAGCATGTCAAGCAGGTGAAGCGCGCCTTGTTGCCACCAGTCGAAGTGCATAGGGAGGGCGCCGGTTCGGCCGAGGTGATTGCCCATCCTGAGCGACTGGAGCGGGTGGTAGGACACTTGGTACAAAATGCCCTGGACGCTACGCCGGAGGATGGTAAGGTGTCGATCCGGCTGAATACCGGTCATGCGGACCGGGTGCGTGTCGTCGTCGAGGACAGCGGTTGCGGCATGTCGGCGGCCTTCCTGCGGGAACGGCTGGCGAGGCCGTTCCAGACGACCAAGGCGAGCGGGATGGGGATCGGGGTCTACGAAACCCAGCAATACATCACCGAACTGGGCGGGGCCATCCACTTCGATAGCGAAGAAGGGCGCGGCACGCGGGTGACCATCGATTTGCCGGCCGCGCGTCATGCCGGGGCCGCGAAGGACGGAGTGGAGAAACATGTCGGATAAGCCTCGCACGCTGTTGATCATCGAGGATGATCCGGCGCTGCAGAAGCAGATGAGGTGGGCCTTCGATGCGTTCGAGACGGTCGTCGCCGACGACCGTGAAAGCGCGCTGGCCCAACTGCGCAGGCACGAGCCCGCTGTCGTCACCATGGACCTCGGATTGCCGCCGGCGCCCGACGACGTTACCGAGGGCTTCCGGCTGCTTGGCGAGATTCTGGCGCTTGCACCGGACACCCGGGTCATCGTGCTCACCGGCCAGCACGACCGGGAGAACGCGGTGCGGGCGGTGGGAATGGGGGCCTACGATTTCTTTGCCAAGCCCTTCGAACCTGAACTGCTGACGTTGACGATAGAGCGCGCTTTCCGGCTCTACGATCTGCAACTGGAGAACGTGCGGCTGAAGGCCCAGCAGGGGAGCGCGCTGGCTGGCCTGCTGACGCGCGATCCGATGATGCTCAAGGTGTGCCGCACGGTGGAGAAGGTGGCGTCGGCTTCTGTTACGGTGGCCTTGCTCGGCGAGAGCGGAACCGGCAAAGAGGTGCTGGCGCGTGGGCTGCACGCGCTCTCCCCGCGGGCCAAGGAGCGTTTCGTCGCCATCAACTGCGCCGCCATTCCGGAGACGCTCCTTGAAAGCGAGTTGTTCGGCTACGAGAAGGGCGCCTTCACTGGCGCGGTGAAGCAGACTCCCGGAAAGATCGAAACCGCCAACAAGGGCACGCTGTTCCTCGATGAAATCGGCGATCTGCCGATGCCGCTGCAGGCCAAGCTGCTGCGCTTCCTCCAGGAGCGGGTGGTGGAGCGCATCGGCGGGCGGGAGGAAATTCCGGTAAATGTCCGCGTGGTGTGCGCGACCCACCGCGATCTCAAGGCCCAGATCCAGGCCGGTGCCTTCCGTGAAGACCTCTATTACCGGTTGGCGGAAATCGTCATCGACATTCCGCCTCTGCGGGAACGCGAGGGCGACGCGATGTTGCTGGCGCATGCCTTCGTCCAGCGTTTCGCCAAGGAGAACGGTCGGGGCTCGCTGCACCTGGCCGAAGACGCGCTGGCAGCGATAGAGGTGCACCCTTGGCCGGGCAATGTGCGCGAGCTCGAGAACTGCCTCAAGCGGGCGGTCATCATGGCCGACGAGAACCGCATCACCGCGGACGACCTGGGCCTGGCTTCCGCGGAAGAAGAACTGGAGCACCTGAATCTGCGCCACGTCCGCGACGAGGCGGAGCGGCGCGCGGTAGTGCGCGCTCTGGCTCGGACCAATGGCAACATCGTCAAGGCGGCCGAGGTGCTGGGCATCAGCCGGCCGTCGCTGTACGACCTCATGAATCGCTTCGGATTGAAGAAGGAGAGTTGAGCATGCGTTCGCAACGTTCCGGGCGTGCCCTGCAAAGGCATCCCTCGCTCGGCGGTGCCGTCGCCGCGGCTTGCCTCTCGGTGGCCTTGCTGGCGGGCTGTGGTGACGACCCGCAGGCCATGGTTGCTTCCGCCAAGACCTACCTGGAGAAGAAGGACTACAACGCGGCGGGCATCCAGCTGAAGAATGCCCTGTTGGAAGAGGCCGACCTGGCCGAAGCCCGCTACCTGCTCGGCAAGGTCTACCTGGAGCAGGGCGACGCCTTCGCCGCGGCAAAGGAATTGAAGCGCGCTGAGGAACTGGGTTATTCATCCGATGCGGTGGCTCCGGAGCTGGCAAGGGCCCTGTTGCGCAGCGGTGATTTCGACGGGGTGCTGAAGAGCTACGCTGAGCGCAAGCTGCCGGAAGCTGGCGCCCAGGCCCGCCTGCTTGCCGCCGTTGGCGACGCCCGCATGGCCAAGGGCGATATCGCCGCAGCCAGGAGTGCTTATGAAGCTGCCCTGGCGGCGGATGCCTCGGTCTATCCGGCGCGCATCGGCCTCGGGCGGACGAGGCTGGCTGGCGGCGACATCGTTGGTGCCAGGGCTGAGGCAGAAGCCGTGGCCAGGCAGGAGCCGGGCGCGCCGGAAGCCCATGCACTGCTGGCGGAAACCTGGCTGGCGGAAAGGCGCCCGGATGAGGCGGTGGCGGCGCTGGATGCGGCAGTCGCAGCCCGGCCCAGTGCGCTTTCCTATCACTTCAGGTTGGTGTCGCTGCTGCTCAGCATGAACAAGCTGGACGAGGCCAAGGAAAGGCTTGCGGCGATGAAGAAGGCAGCGCCGGCGCACCCGTCCACCCGCTACCTGCAGGCCTTCGTGGATTTCCGCGAAGGACGTTTCCAGGAGGCAAGGAACGGCGTCCAGCTGGTTCTCAAGGGTACCCCGGATTACCTGCCTGCTCACCTGCTGGCTGGCAGTGTCCTGGTGCGTCTCAATGACTACGTCGCTGCGCGCCCGCATCTGAACAAGGTGCTGGAGCGGGCGCCTCAGCAGCCCCTCGCGCGCCGGCTGCTGGTGGCTTCTTACCTCGGCTCCGGGGAGTCCGTGCGGGCACTGGAGGCCCTGCAGCCCTTGCTGCAGCAGGCGCAGCAGAGCGAGGACGCCAGCCTGATGGCGCTGGCCGGGCAGGTTTATCTCGCCAATGGTGATTTCGACGCCGCCGAGTCCTACCTCAGCCGGGCGGTTTCCAAATCGCCGAACGACGCGACGAACCGAGCCCGCCTGGGTGTCGCGAAGATGGCGGGCGGCGATACCGACGGCGCCTTCGCGGACCTGGAGGCGGCTTCCAGCCTCGACCAGAGCACCGCCCAGGCGGACCTGGCGCTGGTATTCGCTCACATGCGGCGTGGCGAGTACGACAAGGCGCTGGCGGCGCAGAAGGAACTGGAGCGCAAGGAGCCGAACAATCCGCAGACATACAACCTGAAGGGCGGGGTCTTCCTGGCCAAGAAGGATTTTGCCGAGGCCCGGCAAGCCTTCGAGAAGGCAGTGTCCATACAGCCCAGCTACCTGCCGGCGATCACCAACCTGGTCAGGTTGGACCTACAGGACAAGAAGCCGGCGGAGGCGAAGGCGCGTTACGAGAAGCTGATCGCCCAGGAGCCGCGCAATGGCGATGCGCTGGTCGCACTTGCCGAGGTGCAGCGGGCTACCGGTTCGTCGGCTGCAGAAGTGCTTTCCACGTTGGAAAAGGCTGCCGCAGCGGCGCCTGCCGCAACCGGACCGAAGATTGCCCTGATCCAGCAACATCTGCGCATGCAGCAGCCCAACAAGGCCTTGGGTATCGCCCAGACGGCGGTCACGGCCAACCCGACCGACGTTCCCGCGCTGGAGGTTCTGGCGCACACCCAGCTGGCCGCGGGCGACCGGCAGCAGGCCATCTCCTCGTTCACCAAGCTGGTTTCGCTGCAGCAGCAGGCCCCGGGGCCCTTGGTGGACCTTGCTGAAGCGCAGCGCCTGGCTGGAGACCTGACGGGCGCCGAACAAAGCCTGCAGCGCGCCCTCGCGATCCAGCGCGATCACCTGCTCGCGTCCCAGCGCCTGGTCACCCTGCGCCTGCAGGCCGGCAACCAGGAGGGCGCGCTGGCGCAGAGCAAGCGCATGCAGCAGCAACATGCCGACAACCCGCTGGGCTACCTGCTGGAGGGCGATGCGCGCATGAGCGCAAACCAGTGGACCGAGGCCGCAGCCGCGTATCGCCGCGCATTCGACCAGGGCCAGAGTGCAGAGGTGGTGAACAAGCTGCATTCCGCGCTGAGCCGCGCCGGTCGGAAGGCCGAGGCGGACAAGGTCACGTCCAGCTGGCTTGCGGCTCACCCGCGCGATCTCACCGTGCTGGGCTACCTGGGTGAAACCGCCCTGTCCGAGCGCCGTTATGCCGAGGCCGCGCGGTACTTCAAGAGCATGCTGGAAGTGGCGCCCGACAATGTACTCATCCTGAACAACCTCGCTTGGGTTGCCAATGAGATGAAGGATCCGGCCGCGCTGGCTTATGCGGAGCGGGCCCTGGCCGCCGAGCCGAACAATCCGGTGGTGCTGGACACGGTCGGCAACATCGAGATCAATGTCGGCAAACAGGATGCTGGTATCGCCAAGCTTGCCAAGGCGGTTTCCTTGGCGCCGGATCTCGCCCAACTGCGGCTGAATCTGGCGAAGGCCTATGTGAAGGCTGGCCGGAAGGGCGAAGCGAAGAAGGAAATCGACACCTTGCTGACCACGGCCAGGGACGGCTCGCCGCTGCAGGCCGAAGCGCGCGAGCTGGCCAAGACGCTCTAATTGCAGATCAACGAATAACGCCTATTGCTTTGAAAGGATTGTTGTCATGACCACCATTGCCGTCATCGGTCTGGGTTACGTCGGCCTGCCGCTTGCCGTGGAGTTTGGCAAGAAGTTCAAGACGCTGGGATTCGACCTCTCGGTGGAGAAGGTTGCCGCCTACCGGGATTTCGTCGATCCCACCGGCGAAGTCAGCAGCGACGACCTGAAGGCGGCCAGTCAGCTCTCCTGCCACACCGACCCGACCGTGCTCCGCGATGCGGATTTCCTCATCGTGGCGGTGCCGACGCCAGTGGACGAAGCGCACCAGCCCGATTTCACGCCGCTGGTGAGGTCCTCCGAAACGGTGGGGCGCAACCTCAAGAAAGGCGCCATCGTCGTCTTCGAGTCGACCGTTTATCCGGGCGCGACCGAAGAGGTCTGCATCCCTATCATCGAGCGGGAGTCGGGCCTGACCTGGAAGAAGGATTTCTTCGTCGGCTACTCGCCGGAGCGGATCAACCCGGGCGACAAGGAGCGTACTGTCACCCGTATCGTCAAGGTGGTTTCGGGCGACACCCCGGAGACGCTGGCAAAGGTGCAGGAAACCTACGGCGCAGTCATCACCGCCGGCGTATATCCGGCCAGCTCGATCAAGGTCGCCGAGGCCGCCAAGGTCATCGAGAACACCCAGCGCGACCTCAACATCGCGCTGATGAACGAGCTGTCGGTGATCTTTCACCGTATCGGCATCGATACCCTGGAGGTGCTCAAGGCCGCCGGCACCAAGTGGAACTTCCTGCCTTTCCGTCCCGGCCTTGTCGGCGGCCACTGCATCGGCGTCGATCCCTACTACCTGACCCACAAGGCGGAGATGCTGGGCTATCACCCCCAGGTCATCCTCGCCGGCCGCCGCATCAACGACGGCATGGGCAAGTTCGTGGCCGAGCAGACGGTGAAGCAGATGATCGCCGCCGGCTCCAGCATCAAGGGCGCCAACGTCATCGTGCTGGGGCTGACCTTCAAGGAGAACTGCCCTGACCTGCGCAACAGCAAGGTCATTGACGTGATCCGCGAGCTGGAAAGCTACGGCTGCAAGGTTCACGTACACGATGCGGTTGCCGAGGCGGCCGAGGCGGTCCACGAGTACGGTGTGAACCTGGTCGATTGGGATGCGCTGCCGATGGCGGATGCGATCGTGGCGGCCGTGTCGCACCAGGCCTACCTGGAAATGCCGGTGAAGGGGCTGCTGGCGAAGCTCAAGCCTGGCGGCGTATTTACCGATGTGAAGTCTTCCTACGATCCCGCGGCGCTCGCGGCCGAAGGCGCCGTGGTCTGGCGGCTCTGACCCGACCTGTCGCGCGCGTCCAGGTCATGGGCGGAGGGGGCATGAATAGGCGCAAGTGGCGGCTCGTCTTTGGCGGTGCAGCCCTTACGCTCTGGCTGCAATCCGCTTGTGCGGCTGACGACGAAGCCGTCGCCCAGGCCTTTGCCCAGCATGCGCGTTATCTCGCCGAGCTCGCCGTCCGCTACGAGCACGGGGAAGGCATGCCCCGCGATGCTTCGCATGCCGCTGCACTGTATTGCGAGGCGGCCAGGCTGGGCGATGCGGAGGCGATGCATGCGCTGGGCTGGATGTACGCCAACGGCCGCGGGCTGGAGCGGAATGACGAGTACGCCGGCACGCTCTTCGCGATGGCGGCTTTCCTCGGCAACACCCAGTCGGAACGCCTGATGCGCTTCACCGGGCCTTACACCGGCGCGACGCCCGACTGCCTGCTGACGCCGCCGGAACTGCTGCTGGCCGAGTCGCGGGTCGACGACGTCATCGACGCGCTGCCGCCGGAGCGGCAGCGGGTTGCCCGCCTGCTGGTGCAGCATGCGGGCGAGTACGGAATACAGCCGCGCTTCGCGCTGGCGATTGCGCTCACCGAGTCCAATCTGAACCCCGCCGCGCTGTCGCCCAAGAGCGCGATGGGGGTCATGCAGCTCATCCCGGAGACGGCGGAGCGCTTCAATGTGAAGCGGCCCTATGACGCGGAAGAGAACATCAAGGGCGGGTTGGCCTATTTGCGCTGGCTGCTGGCCTACTTCCGCGGCGACATCGCTCTGGTTGCGGCTGGCTACAACGCAGGCGAAGGCGCGGTGGACAAGTACCGGGGCGTGCCTCCCTATCCGGAAACGAAAATGTACGTGCAACGCATCCTGAGCTTCGTCCGCCACCAGCGCCATCCCTACGATGCCCGGGTGGTTGCACCGAGCGCAGCCTTCCCCGCCGTCCTGGCCGCCGGGGATACGCTTTGAGCAGCGCCACCCGGCGGCAGGCCCTGCTTTTCGGGGCGGGGGTGCTGTTCTCAGGCTTTTGGGCGCCCGCGCTGCGTGCAGAGCTGGTGGATGCGATTCCACGGATCAAGGCCTCGGTCGTCGGCGTGGGCACCTATCAACGCACGCGCAGCCCGGCCTTCCGCTTTCTCGGCACCGGCTTTGCCGTGGGCAATGGCCGCCTGATCGCCACCAACGAGCATGTGCTGCCGGAGAAGCTGGCGACCGAGCAGATGGAAATGTTGGTCGTGGTGCTGCCGGGAGATGAGCAGGTCAGCCATATGAGGCCTGCGTCCCGGGTAGCGGTGGACCGCAATGCCGATCTGGCGCTGCTGCGAATGGATGGCGAGCCGCTGCCCGCCTTGCCGCTCGCGCCCGAGCATTCGGTGCGCGAGGGGCAGGAGATCGCCTTCACCGGCTTTCCCATCGGCAACGTGCTGGGCATGACGCCGGTCACTCACCGCGGCATCGTCTCCGCGATCACTCCCATCGGTATTCCGCAGGCTAACTCCCGGGCGCTGAATCCGGCGTTGATCCGCCGGCTCTCCGGCGACGTCTTCCGCGTCTATCAATTGGATGCCACCGCTTACCCCGGAAACAGTGGCAGCCCCTTGTTCGACCCGGAGTCGGGCGCAGTGGTCGGCGTGGTCAACATGGTGTTCGTCAAGTCCACCAAGGAAAGCGTGTTGAGCGATCCATCCGGGATCACCTACGCGATTCCGGTGGAACACCTGAGAGCACTCCTGGACAACGCGAGGTAAGAGGCCACCGGGCCGTGCGCCGGCCCTGCAGCCCTGGCTCCGCAATGTCCTGACCACTGTGGGCGTATGGCCGACCTCTCTCGAGGGGCTTTCCCCCACCTCGTCGCGCGCTGGCGCGTTCCCATGCAGTTCTTGCCGCCTTCCGGTAAGTCTTGCATCTCCAGGCGTAGCCCGGCTGCTGCGGGAGATAGTTCACCGCGCCTTTGCGATGCGGCCGAAGGCCGGATACCTCGACGAGGAATACCGATTGCCGGACGTCACCCAGCGTGTCGGCATTTACCTACTTCCGCCGGAGAAGAAGTAGGCGCGCGCATCGGGAGCCGAGGCAGCAGGATTCCGTGGATGGCGCCGCGAGGCTCACGTCAGAAGCATGGCTGAAAGGCCAAGGGGAGAGGGGGAGGCCAGGGGGAGTCTGGCGCTCGTCCCCTGTTTGCCGGAATGAGGAGTTGGCGATGACTGGTCCCCCCGCCGGGAATCGAACCCAGATCTAGCGCTTAGGAGGCGCTCGTTCTATCCATTGAACTACGGAGAGGCGGGCGGCATTCTAGCCTTTTGGCGGCTGCGGACCAAGCGGATCGGCGGCGGTGGCTTCGGCGGAGTCGGCTGGTCTGCCCTGGCTGCGCGGAGGCAGCAGGAAGTCCTGTGGCCGGGTGAGCAGGCGCTTCAGCAGCAGGCGGCCCAGGGTGCGGCGCTGGGCGAAGGTAATGTGGCGGGCGCGCATCGCCACGTTCAGAGTCAGGGCGAAGCTCACCGTCAGGTTGACCACCCCGATCAGCAGTACGCCCAGGAGGGCGATGCCGACCATCTGCAGCGGCAGGGCGAACTCGCTGCCGGCAACCGCGTAGCCGACGTAGGCGGAGGAGAAGGCGATGTGGCGGATGTCCAGCGGCAGGCCGAACAGCACGCCCAGCGCGGTGGCACCGCCGAGCAGGAAGCCGAAGAAGAAGTTGCCCGCGAGCGCACCCAGGTTGTTCTCCACGTAGCGTGCAATGCGGTCCATGCGGGCTTCGCCCAACAGGCGGCGCGGTCTGCGCAGTTGCCGCAGGCGCTCGGGGATGCGGTTGTAGGCGGAGAGATTGTCGTAGTAGCCGGCAATCAGGCCGGAGAGGAAGAGGCAGACTCCGGCCACGGCGGCGAAGAACAGCGCGCCGCTGCGCGGGTCGGCGTCATGCAGCAGGTGCCGGGCTTTCTCGGTGTCGACGAAGGGTGTGCCGGTGGCCGACTGGATCAGCAGCCCGAGGCAGATCGCCAGCGGAATGGCCACGCCGACGTTGCCGAGGATGGCGGCGATCTGGCTGCGTACGGTACGGGTGATGAGGTCGGCCAGGTCCTCCAGGTTGCGGCTCTTGCCGCGGGCCTCGCCGATGGAGGCTGCGATGGCGTTGGCCGTCATCGCCGGCTGCTTGGTGGCGACGGTGCCGCCTACCATGTGGATGAGCACGAAGCCGAGGCCGTAGTTGAAGCAGAAGGCCAGTGCTTCGTTCAGCGGCGCCATGCCCTGGCGGCTGAGCACGAGCTTGAGCGCGGCCATGCAGGCGATGATGACGCCGCCCAGCGCAGCCGAACCCATCATGCCGAAGTACTCGCCGCGGGTGGAGGTGATGTAGCGCTCGCCCGTCTTGCTGGCGCTCTCGGTCATCCGCAGCGACAGCAACTCCACGTTCTGGCCCCAGTAGTCCGACAGCCGGTTGCGCCGGCATTCAGCGTGTACCAGTGCCTTGAACAGCGGGATGACGCGCGGCAGGGCGCCGCGGATGTCTTCCTGTTCGCGCAGGGTGTCCAGGAGGCGCAGCAATTCGGCGATGCGCTCCAGGTGCTGGCGCAGGCGTTCCAGCTTGAAGGTGAGGGTCAGGCTGGTGCCCAGCTTGGTCGCCCGGCGGCGTACCCGCTGCAGTACTTCGTCGCACTGGTCCAGCATGACCCGCAGGTGTTTGTCGTCTGCCGGATCTGGGGCGATGCGGCGCCAGTGGTCCCGGTATTGGTCGAGGTAGGCCAGCAGTTCCGCATTCTGGGCGAGGAAGGGGGATTCGTACTCTTCGAGGTCGGGATCCACCCGCACCAGCTCGGGGTCCAGCCCGATGGCGGAGACATGAAAGGAGAGCACCCGCAGCGCTTCGATGAGCTCGTCCATCACCGGGGGTAGTTCCCGCTCCCCGGACGATGCCGGCGGCGAGTCGGGCGTGGCCAGCAGGGTCTGCAGGAAGTCCAGCCACAGCTCGTCGCTGAGGGCATTGACCCACAGCTCGTCGTCGCTGCGGTGAAAGACCACCGCCAGCACGTCTTTCATGTAGGCGGTGTCGATCACATTGGGCAGCAGCCGGTCGGCAATCCGCCTGGCGGTCTCGGAGAAAAAGCCGGTGGAGGGCAGCAGGCCGGACGAGACATAGAGCGAAACCTGCTTGCGTTCGCGGAACAGGCGCAGCAGGGCCGCGTGCATGGGTTCCACCAGGTCCGGCCGGCGGGACAGCAGATGAGTCAGCGCGCGCAGCTTCTCCGCCGCCTCGTCCGGTCGGCTGGCACGGCGCGGCCGCAGGTGGTCCACCAGACGGACCCAGGGCGCGATCTCATCCCCCTCGGCCACCTTGAATCCCGACAACAATTCTTCCATTCGTATCCTCTACTTAGCCGCGTCTGCATCGCGCCGGTGGGCCAGCGGGGCGCGCACGGCGATCCTTGTGCGCGGCGGCGGAGGCGTGCCCCCATGGTAGCAGCCCGCTAGAATCCGGCCTTTCACCTTTTCCTATCTCTGCCGAGCCCGCCGATGCCCCTGCTGTCCGTTGAAAATGCCTGCCTCGCCTTCGGCCACGTCGATCTGCTGGACCGGGCGGACTTCCAGCTCGATGCCGGCGAGCGGGTGGCGCTCATCGGCCGCAACGGCTCGGGCAAGTCCAGCCTGCTGCGCGCGCTCGCCGGCCAGGCCACGTTGGACGACGGTCAGGTCTGGCGCGAGCCGGGACTGGTGACCACGTATGTGCCGCAGGAGGCGGATTTCCCGCTGGACCGCGATGTATTTGCCACCGTGGCCGACGGCCTGGGCGACGCCGCCCGCCTGCTGGTCGAGTACCACGACGCGATGCATGCGGTGGCGGAGCAGGGCGACGCCGAGGCGCTGGCGCGGCTGGAGCGCTTGCAGGCAGCGGTGGAGGCTGCCGACGGCTGGCAGCTCAACCGGCGGGTGGAGCATATGCTCGCCCGTCTCGGACTGTCGGCCGACGCAAAGGTTGCCAGCCTCTCCGGCGGTGGGGTGAAGCGGGTTGCGCTGGCGCGGGCGCTGGTTGCCGAGCCGGAACTGCTGCTGCTGGACGAGCCGACCAACCATCTGGATATCGACGGCATCCTGTGGCTGGAAGGGCTGATCCGCGACTTCCGCGGCGCGGTGGTGGTGATCACCCACGACCGCGTCTTCCTCGACAATGTCGCCACCCGCATCATCGAGCTGGACCGCGGCCGGCTCGCCAGCTACCCCGGCCGCTACAGCGACTACCAGCGGCGCAAGGCGGAGGAACTGGAGTCGGAGGACAAGGCCAACGCCCGTTTCGACAAAATGCTGGCGCAGGAGGAGGTGTGGATACGCAAGGGCGTGGAAGCCCGCCGCACCCGCAACGAAGGCCGGGTGCGCCGCCTGGAGGCGCTGCGGCGCGAGCGCTCGGCGCGGCGCGACCGCCTCGGCAACGTCAGCCTGGCGGTGGATCGCGGCGAGCAGAGCGGCCAGATGGTGGCCGAGCTGCATGGTGTCACCAAGCGCTATGGCGGCCGCGCAGTGGTGAAGGATTTTTCCACCCGCATCCTGCGCGGCGACCGCATCGGGCTGCTTGGCCCCAATGGCGCCGGCAAGACCACGCTGCTGAAACTCATCCTCGGCGAGATCGAGCCGGACGAGGGCTCGGTGCGTCGCGGCACCCGGCAGACGGTGGCCTATTTCGATCAGCTGCGCGCCCAGCTGGACCCGGAGCTGCCGCTGACCGAGGTGATCAGCCCGGGCTCGGAGTACGTCGAGATCGCCGGCGAGCGCAAGCATGTGATCGGTTATCTGGGCGATTTCCTGTTCGCGCCGCAGCGCGCACGTTCGCCGGTGAAATCGCTCTCCGGCGGCGAGCGCAACCGCCTGCTGCTGGCGAGGTTGTTCGCCCGCCCGGCCAACATCATGGTGCTGGACGAGCCGACCAACGACCTCGACATCGAAACCCTGGATCTGCTGGAGGAACTGCTTGCTGCCTACGACGGCACCTTGTTCCTGGTCAGCCACGACCGCGCCTTCCTCGACAACGTGGTCACCCAGGTGATTGCGGCCGAGGGTGACGGTGAATGGGGCGAGTATGCCGGTGGCTACGGCGATTGGCTGCGAGTGCAGACGGCGCGCGAGGCGCAGAAGCAGGAAACTCAACGCCAGCAGCCTGCGCCCAAGGCGGCCCCCGCCGCGCCTCCCAAGCCGGCGGCGCAGAAGCCGGGCAAGCTCTCCTATAACGAGCGGCGTGAGCTGGAGAGCTTGCCGGACAAGATCGCTGCGCTGGAGGCGGAGCAGGCCAACCTGCATGCACGGCTGGCGGACCCGGCGCTATACCAGGAGGCGCCGCAGGAGGTCGCCCGCTGCAAGGACAGGCTGGACGCGCTGGACGGCGAGATCGAAGCCGCCATGCTGCGCTGGGAGGCGCTGGAGACGCGGGCTGCGGAAGCCGGCGGTTGAGGAGGCCCGCAGGCTCGCCGGGCGAGGTGGCGAGCGTGTTCCATCAGCCGCGCATCAAGCCTGGGAAAGCCAGGCGACCGCCGCCGCGCTGCCAAGGAAGACGCTGAGGTGCAGCGCTGACCACCAGCGGTAGCGTCGTGCGATGCGCGCCGGATCCAGATCGGAGATGAGGTACAGCCGGCCATCATCCGGCTTGCGCATCACATGGGCCTCCGGTGCGGCGAGCACCTCCTGGCGCTGCTTCGCCACCTCGCGCTTGGCCTGGGCACGGGCCAGCTCCCACTCCTTCAGGCTGATCTGGCCATCGCCATCGAGGTCGAAGCGGGCAAGCAGGCGCCGGTGGTCCTGTTTCCATTCGGCGAGGAGATCGCGCACCTGGGCGGCGGTGTCCAGCTCCGGCGTGATGCTGCCCAGCGTGTGGAAATCGCCCAGCACATAGATGGGGTCGTGACGCAGCAGGCACCACTGGACCTGCCGGATATCGCCACGCTCCACCGTGTCCTGCCGCCGTACCAGCATTTCCGCCCCCTCGGGATCGACCGCGCAGACGCCGCTCGCATCCCGCAGCAGGAAGGAGGCATCGCTCTCGTCCGTGTGGGCATGCACCCATTTGCGATCGTTGTTGCGGTGGTAGGTGGCGAGGCGGTACCAGATTACCGGCAGCCCGGTGAGCGGAGACAGCACCGGCGTGCCCGCCAGCGGCTCGCCGTGGCCGCGTAGTTCCACGTAGCCCTGGGCGGCGGAGCCCACCCGGGAGGTGGGGGTGTCCAGTATGAGCCGGGCGTGCTGCAGCGTGCGCAACCAGCCAAAGAGGCCGCAGGCCAGCAGCAGGGCGATTGCGAACAGGCTGGCCTGGCTGCGGGGGCCGACATGCAGGATGAAGGCGACCAGGCCGAACTGGATGGAGGGCAGCGCGACGTTCAGGCCGTCGCGCCGCAGGCGCACGAGCATGGGAGGCGGCTCAGGTGCCGAACAGCGCCTTCACGTCTACGTCCGCCTTCTCCACACTGGCGAACTCCAGCAGCGGCTGCGGCGGGAACTGGAACAGGCGGGCGAGCAGCAGGTCGGGAAACTGCTCGATGCGCACGTTGTGCAGATTGACAGACTCGTTGTACCACTCGCGCCGGTCGGCGATACCGTTCTCCAGCGCGGTGATGCGGCTCTGCAACTGCATGAAATGCTCGTTGGCCTTCAGCTCCGGATAGGCCTCGGCGACGGCAAAGATCTGGCCCAGGCCGCCGCGCAGCAGGCCTTCGGCCGCCCCCAGCGCCGGCAGGTCATGCTGCTCGCGGGCGGCGGCGACGCGGGCGCGTGCCTCGGTGACGCGGGCCAGGGTTTCGCTCTCGAACTGGCGGTACTGCTTGCATACCTCGATCAGTTTCGGCACCTCGTCGTGGCGCTGCTTGAGCAGCACGTCGATGTTGGCCCAGGCCTTGGCTACGTTGTGCTTCAGCCGGACCAGGCCGTTGTAGATGACGACGCCGTAGGCCAGGGCGACCACGACGATGCCGAGCAGCAGGGCGGAAGAGACGCTCATGAAGACTCCGTGTTCAACCCGGGGATCATATACGCAAGCGCCCTGCGAGAGCGCCCTTACTGCTCACTCCGGCTGCGACGCCTCGGGCAGGAAGCGGGCCATGGCCTCTTCCGGTACGTTCAACCGGTGCAGCAACTGCTCCCGGCCCAGCGGCAGCAAGCGTTCGATGGCGTCGATGTCATCCGGCAAGGCGGGGTCATCCCAGCCGTGGGCGACATGGCGAGCGAAGTCGGCGGCGAGCTTGATGGTGCGCACCCGCGGATGTTCGCCCTGGGTTTCGTCCAGCAGTTGCACCAGCAGCTGCGGCAGCGTCCAGGCGTGGATCAGGGCCAGCTGGATTTCCCGCGCGGTGGCGCCGAACACGGCGCGCTGGGCGGTGGCGCTACGCAACTGGCGGTCCGCGAGCTGCAGGCTGTAGACACGGCGGGTCAGCTCCGGCGCGAACACCCAGCAGACGATCTCGGTGGCCTCGCGCAGCAGCGCCGCCACCGTGATCTCGTCCACATCCAGGTCGTGGCGCACGATGGCCCAATCGCGGGCGTAATGGGCGGCGCGGCGGGCGCGGCCGATGACCTTGAGCACGCCGATGAGTGCCTGTGGATGCGCCGCCAGCGTGTCTTCCACCGTAGGCATCCGGGTGAAGGTGTTGAAGAAGGGGCCCAGGCCCATCATCATCACCGCCCGGTCTATGGTGGTGATGTCGTGGTTCTGCGAGCTGCGGCGGTGGCTTTCGAGATGAGTCAGCAGCTTCATCGTCATCAGCGGATCCGCCAGCACGACAGCGGCGATGCGCTTGCCGCTCACGGTGTCCATCTCGGCGCGCAGCGCTTCGAGATCCTTGACCGTCCGCCGCAGCACCGGAAGCGGCTGGCGGGAGAAGTGCTCGACGTAGGCATCGACTGTTTCCAGGGGCTGCGTGAGCAGGGGCATGGCGGCGAACCCAAGATGATCTTGTTGAATTATCGGTCGCATAGGGGCGGATTTGAAGTGCGGGCGGGCTGCCGGGCCGACTATGGCTTTTCGCTATAATCTGGCGCATCCTCGTCATCCGTCCGCGGCTCCGTCCGGATCGGCCATTGCCCCACAGGAAAGTCTGTTCCCGCCATGAGTGCCGAAGAAACTCCGCAGTTGCCGAAAGTCCTGATTGTTGACGACTCACGCATGGTGCGGGCCTCCATCATCAAGCATGTGCGGGGGCGTTTCGCGGTGCGCGAGGAGGCTGATGGCGAGGCAGGCTGGCAGGCGCTGCTGGTGGATCCCGAGATCCAGGTCGTCCTTACCGACATTGGCATGCCGCAGCTGGACGGGTACGGCCTGCTGGAGCGCATCCGCAGCTCCAAACTGCAGCGGGTGCACGAGATGCCGGTGGTGATCATTTCCGGCGACGAAGACGACGACGCCCGCATCAAGGCGATGCAGCTGGGCGCGAATGATTTCATCACCAAGGGCATAGGCAGCGTCGAGCTGGTCGCCCGCCTGGATTCCCTGACCCACCTCGCCCAGACCCGCCGCGAGCTGGCGGAGAGCCGGGCGGCGCTGGCCTCCCAGAGCCCGGTAGACCCCAGCTCCGGGTTGCTCAGCGAGTCCTACCTCAACTGGCATGGCGAGCAGGAAATGGCGCTCGCCAAGCGCCAGCGTTCCGAGATCTCGGCGATGGTCATCGAGATCGACCATTACGAGCAACTGGTGGAATGGCATGGCGCCCATGTAGCCCAGCTCATTACCCGCAAGCTTTCCAAGATTCTCTCCACCCGTGTCCGCAAGGAAGATACGGTGGCGCAACTGGCGCCCTCCCAGTTCGCGGTGCTCACGCCCAGCACCGATGTCGCCGGCTGCTGCGCCTTCGCCCTGCGCCTGCAGAAGGCGATGGAAAAGCTGGTGATGACCTACCGCGAAGAGCGCATCCGCATCAGCATCACCATCGGCATCTCCGGCTCGGCGGTGGATGGGCTGCACAGTGTCAGCGAGCTCATCGATGTCGCCGTGAAACGAGTGCGCGAAGGCGCTGCCGCCGGCGGCAACCGGGTGGTGGCCGAGCGCGGCGAAGTGGACCACTCGATGGTGGAACGCCAGCTCAGACAAGCAGTAAGCATCGATCACGCCCTCCTGCAGATTCGCGCCGGCGGTGAAGCCGAAGTGGCCGAACGCTTGCCGGATGTCATCACAACCCTGCTGCCGCTGCTGGAATTGGTAGAATCCCGACTTCACATCGGGCTACCGATCATGCAGCTCAAGAAGTACGACAAAGAGCGGGGCACCGGTGATGACGCGGAGGGTAGCCAGACCTCCATTTGAGAGCAGCAGGACCACGGCGGCTGAGGGGCCGCCGTACGCCATTCGCAAATGAGGAAGGGAGAGGTGCTTATGACGACCTACCAGGCGTTCCATCGCCGGTCGATAGACCAGCGTGACGAATTCTGGGCCGAGCAGGCACGTTTGATTCATTGGAACAAGCCGGCTGAACAGATCTGCGATTTCTCGCGACCGCCTTTCGTAAAGTGGTTCAAGGGCGGGGAAACCAATCTTTGCTACAACGCGGTGGACAGGCACGCGGCCAAACGGCCGGACGCACGTGCCCTGATCTACATTTCCACCGAAACCGGTGAGGAGACGATCTACTCCTACGCCGAGCTGCAGCGCGAAGTCGAGCGCATGGCGGCGATCTATCAGGATCTGGGCGTAGGCAAGGGCGACCGCGTCCTGATCTACATGCCGATGATCCCGCAGGCCTGCTTCGCCATCCTGGCCTGCGCCCGCATCGGCGCCATTCACTCGGTGGTCTTCGGCGGCTTTGCCGCAGGCTCGCTGGCGACCCGCATCGACGACGCCAGGCCCAAGCTCATGGTCAGTGCGGACGCCGGCATGCGCAACGGCAAGCCAGTGCCCTACAAGCATCTGCTGGACGAAGCCTGCAAGCTGGCCGAATTCCCGCCGCAGAGGGTGCTCATCGTCGATCGCGGGCTGGACAAGGGCTTCCCGCGGGTGGCCGGCCGCGACGTCGATTACGCCGAGCTGCGCGAGAAGCACCTGGACGCCACGGTGCCGGTGACCTGGGTGGAAAGCTCGGAGCCAAGCTACATCCTCTACACCTCCGGCACCACCGGCAAACCCAAGGGCGTGCAGCGCGACACTGGCGGTTATTGTGTGGCGCTGGCGGCGTCCATGCAGCACATCTACACCGGTGGCGAAGGCGAGACAATGTTCACCACCTCGGACATCGGCTGGGTGGTGGGCCACAGCTACATCATCTACGCGCCGCTGATCGCCGGCATGGCGACCATCATGTACGAGGGCACGCCGCTGCGGCCGGATGCCGGCATCTGGTGGAGCATCGTCGAGAAGTACAAGGTCAGCGTGATGTTCTCGGCACCGACGGCGGTGCGGGTGCTGAAGAAGCAGGATCCTGCCTTCCTCAAGAAGTACGATCTCTCATCGCTCAAGCATCTCTTCCTCGCTGGCGAGCCGCTGGACCAGCCGACTCATGAATGGATCATGGGCGAACTCGGTATCCCGGTGATCGACAACTACTGGCAGACCGAGACCGGCTGGCCGATGCTGGCCGCGGTACGCGGCGTGGAGAAGACGCCGATCAAGTTCGGCAGCCCCAGCTTCCCGGTCTATGGCTACGACTTGCGCATCTTCCGCGAGGACGGCAGCGAGTGCGGGCCGGGCGAGAAGGGCATCGTCGGCGTGGTGCCGCCGCTGCCGCCGGGCTGCCTGTCCACCGTTTGGGGGCAGGACGAGCGCTTCGTATCCACCTACTTCAGCCTGTTCACCAACCCGGTTGTGTATTCCTCCTCGGATTGGGGCATCAAGGACGAACAGGGCTACCACACCATCCTCGGCCGCATGGACGACGTCATCAACGTTGCCGGACATCGCCTGGGAACGCGTGAGATCGAAGAGGCGGTGCAGGGCCATAACGCCATCGCCGAAGTGGCGGTTGTCGGCGTGCATGACGAATTGAAGGGGCAGACGCCGATGGCCTTCGCGGTGGTGAAGGATGCCAGCCGTATCGACAGTGCGGAGAAGCGGGCAGCGCTGGAGAAGGAGGTGATGAAGACGGTGGATGACAGCCTGGGCGCCATCGCGCGACCGGCGCGGGTCCATTTCATCAGCGGCCTGCCGAAGACACGTTCCGGCAAGATGCTGCGCCGCTCCATCCAGGCGCTGGCCGAAGGGCGGGATCCGGGCGATCTGACGACGATAGACGATCCCAGCACGCTGGATCAGATTCGCGCTGCATTGGCTGGTTGAGCGCCAGGCGAACTGGAAGTGAAAAAGCCCGCGGATGCGGGCTTTATCTTTCAGGGAGAGGAAAGGCGGGTCAGCTGCTCTTCAGCTTGCCGCTATGCGCTTCCTGCTCATAGCCGCGCTCGATTTCCTCGTGGATCACCCTCCAGATGGGTTTCACGATGAAGCGCATGCTCTTGATGATGCTCTGTACGTCCATGACGGAGGGAACGCGGGTGCCGCGGTGCTCCACCGGCCCCCCGATCTGCCGGATATCCACACCCAGCTTGCCGAAGTGCGCAGCCAGCCGCGGCTCGGTGAGTACGAACAGCGTCTCGATGCCGCTGCGGGCCGCCAGTGCGACCGCGCCCAGGTAAAGGCCGATGGGGATGTAGGGGAAGCGTGGCCGTTCGCTGTTGCCGTAGTCTTCTTCGCTGATTGCGATGGCGCTGTGGTCCTCGCCCTTGCGTCGGCGATACAGGCCGCGGACCGCCAGCCGGGAGACCTCGGCGATGCTACCGCGAGGCAACCGGGCGGGGTCGATGATCGAACGGTCCAGCGTTGCCGCGCAGGTCCGCTCGAAAGGCAGCGGTTCGTAGGGATCGGCCGGATTGGCGAGGACGAGACGGGTACAGCCGACCAGCTGCGTGGGCTGGTTGGAGGTGCGGATGAGGCAGTGCAGGCTGTGGGCGTCGTACTGGTCGCTCTCGCGGCGGTCCGGACGTTCGGGCTCGAAATGCAGCTCCTCGCAATAGACCTCGTGACGTATGCGAAATACATCGTTCCGCAAAGCCTCGTTGGTGGCTGGAGCAATCTCGAAGTATTTCCTGAAGCCGTGGCCCAGGTTGAAGCGTTCGAAGAGCAACAACGTCATCTCCCTGAATAGCGTTGGCAGCCCTTCATTCTCGGGCTCGAAGAGCATCGATGATGCTCAGTCTCGTGGTTCGCCAGGCGGGATAGATCGCAGCAATCAAAGTTGCGCATGTACCGATGAGCGCACTTTCAAGTACGTCACTTGTTTCAATTCTGATATAGGCATCATAGCCGAGGTTGGCATTGGGTGGCGGTGGCATTGGAATACCGATGCCCGAAATGACTGCCGCCAGCAACAGGCCGAGCAGTGTGCCGATGAGCGCGCCGGCGAGGCCGAGGACGAAGGACTCCGTCAGGATGAGTCCGATGACGGTCCGGTTGCGGTTGCCCAGCGCACGCATGGTGCCGAACTCCCAACTGCGCTCGGCCAGGCTCATGTTCACTGTGTTGATGACGCTGAGGCAGACCATCAGCAAGATGGTGGCCTTCAGAAAGCCGAACTGTTGCTGGTAGAGCTCGACTGCCTTGCCATAGAAGTCGTTCAACTCTTCCCAGTCACGAACGACGACGTCGCCGGCCGGCAAGTTCGCGCGGACGCGCTGGACCAACGCGGTGGTCTGATCGGTGCGATGCAGTTCCAGGACGTATTTGCCGATGCCGTCAGTCACCAGCAGGGATTGCGCATCGGGCAGGGCGATGCGCATCGCCCGGGCGTCGAAATCCTTGGAGAAGCTCTGGAACACGCCAACGATCTCGACATCCAGGGTGTTCATCGCACCATCTATGGTGTTCACCAGCAGAGTGGCTTGATCGCCAGCCTTCAGGCGCAGTGCATTGGCCACTCCTTCGCCTATGACCGCGCCGTACTGGTCCTTGTCAGTGAGCATGCGGCCGGAGACCAGGTGGAGGAAGGTACCGAGTTCATTCTCGCGGTCTGCCTCGACGCCGTCGACGATCACCGGATAGTCCGTCTTGCCGTTGTTGAGCAAGCCCGAAAAGGTGATTCGCGCCATGACGTTCTTCACCTCAGGCTGTTCTGCGAGATAGCTGCGCAGCGCCTCGGGCTTTTCCAGCAGGTAACGCTCCGGCGAGCGGGAGCCGAAGCTGAACAGCGCCTCGCGGCCGACCTGGGCGTGACCACTCTGAGAGTGGATGAGCGCTTCGCCCAGCTGAACGAAGATGTCGCGGATGAAGCCGCCGGAGAGGATCAGGCCGCAGACGCCGAAAGTGACCACCGCGAGGGTGATCGCGGTCCGTATCCGGTTGCGGAGGAGGTTGCGGAAGCCGAGCCGGGTCAGGTCTTGCATGCGCCTTCCCTCTCAAATGCGCGCGCGCAGTGCATTGACGATCTCCTGGCGGGAGGCCTTCCAGGCCGGATAGGCGCTGGCCAGGATCGTGGTGAGCAAGGCCACCCCTGCTGCCGTCAGGATGTTGTCTGCCGTAAGCAGGATGCCCGCCTCGTAAGGCCAGCTCATGATGGGCCCGGGTGGCATGGGTATGCCGATGGCGCTGATGAGCAGTGCCAGCAATACGCCGGCAACGATGCCGATCAGTGCCCCCAGTCCGCCAAGGATGGTGCCTTCGAGCAGGAACATGATGCGGATGTCTCGTTGCCGTGTGCCCAACGCCATCATGGTGCCGATCTCGCTGATCCGCTCCATCACCATCATGGTCATGGTGTTTGTGATGGCGAGCACGATGATTACCGAGATGACGAGATAGATGAATCCGACCTGCTTGGAAAAGAGCGCTTCCGTCTTGTTGTAGAAGTCGGCCAGCTTCCACCAGGGGACGACCTCGTAGCGCTCAGCCGGGAGGGCGGCTCGCAACTGGCGGTCGGCCGCAGGCACGTTCTCGGTCTTGTCCAGCAGCACCAGGCGGAGGTGCTCGCCTTCTGTGCGCATCAGTTCCCGGGCGAGGTCGATCGGGATGCGCAGCGCGGCGTCGTCGTAAGCCTTGGTGATCGATTCGAACAAGCCGACGACCTCGGCTTCGACGGCGCTGATGCCGCCGTTGCCGGTGTTGGAGATCAAGACCAGCGTGTCGCCCACCTTGACGCCCAGATTCAGCGCCAGGCCCTGGCCGACGATGGCGGCCGTGCGATCACCCGTCTGCAGGTTACGTCCCTGCGGAAATCGCAAGGCGGAGGAAAGAGACGATTCCGCGGTGGGATCCACGCCTTCGCCGATGAAGGAAAGGGTGATGTCTCCTGAGCTTGCGAGGCCGGAGATCAAGAGGCGGGGGGCGGAAACGCGATAGCCCGGCAATCCCTCCAGGGCCGCCTTCTCCGCGGGCGTCATCATGGGCAGGAGATAGCCATAGGGGTCGGCGCGGCCGTACTCGGTGAAGCCGGGGCGCATGACCTGGAGATGTCCGAGCTGTGAAAGGATGGTGTTGTCGCGCCCGAACCGGAGATTCCAGTCGATGAAGCCGGCAGCCAGGATCATGGCCATCACGCCGAAGGCGATCGCAACCAGCGCCGCACGGCTACGGCTGACCTGCCGCACAACGTTGCGCCAGGCAGTGCGAAAGTGATTGAGGGCAAAGGCGGGCTTGAGCATGTTCTGTATAGGAATAGTTGTTGAAGGCTCTGGCACTGCCTGGAGAGGCGGAGAATCTCATATTGGCGCGGCCTCTTCAGGCATTTTCGACGGCGTGCCCGCCACTGGCAATACGAAGGGTGTCGGTTTTTTTTACAGTGCGTACCAGAGTAAAGCAGGATAGCTGCAGCGATATTTGTAATGTGATGATTTATATGGGTTTATAAAATCTGGCATTGGCTTTGCTTATTGCTTGGCGCGGCGATGTGGCGGAAAGTGTTTGACCCCAAGACAGAGCCAAACGCTGACGATTTCGCCAAACTTTGGGAGATGGCAAATGAGCAAAAAAGTACTATTCGCGATGGCTACCGCCGGCCTGTTGATGGGTGCCTCGGCTGCCAACGCTGCCCCGTTCTATCTGGATGTCGGCACCAACTACGACGGCGTCCCGGCACCCCAGCGCGACAAAGTTACCAACACCAGCACCTCGCTGAAGGATGAGTTTCTCTTCACGTACCAGTCCAGGACCTTCATTCAGGACACTAACGGTGACGGCGTGATCAGCGCGGGCGACAACCTGACGACCAGTGGTGGCCTTGCTGTTGGCAACCTGACCAACAATCAGATCACTGGTTTCACCCCGAACCAAGTGTTTGGCACCCACAGCAACAACGGTTACGGCACCAACTGGCTGCTGAGCTTCTCCGTTGATAACCTCAACGGCGTGGTGACTGGCGTGAATGGCGGCGTGCCGACTTTCTCGTACAGCCCGGGTCTGATCGAGATGTACATCTCGTTCGACGGCGTCAACATGATTAACTTCATGAACATCGCGGTGAGCGGTGGTGGCGCGACTGGCGTGAGCACGGTGCTGACCGGCACGGCCGACTTCACCGGCATTGCGGATCTGACCTACGCGAACCTGTTCCACTCGGGTAACTTCGAGTGCAATGGCTCCAGCGGCTTCTACGACATCTGGGCGAACTGCGGCGATTCCGGTGCTGACGCCCTGGCGATCGAGTTCCTGGCCAGCTTCGACACCAACATCTTCGTGAGCGACTTCACGGCGGTGCCCGGTGGTTTCGACCTGACTTCCAACCACGACGGTAGCGGTACCTTCACCGTGGTTGCGAACAACGTGCCGGAACCTGCTTCGCTGATGCTGCTGGGCTCTGGTCTGCTGGGTCTGGGTCTGACCCGTCGTCGCAAGAGCAAGGCTGCTGCCTGATTGAAAAGCCTGGCGTACGCCGGGCTTCTCAAAAAGAAAAACCCCCGCGTGCAAGCGCGGGGGTTTTTCTTTGTGTTCGTGTCGGGGCGAGCGGTTCTGTGCGCGGCGCGCCGCTATCTGGACAGCAGGCGCTTGATGTACCAGAACATGAAGCGCTGCATCGGGTTGCGATTTCCGAAGGGGCGCCAGGTGCGGATCATGGTGTTGCGATAGGCATCGAAATGCAGTCCGCGCGGTGCAACGATGACATCGCCGCGCTTGAGGATCAGTTTGATCGCGTTGGTGCAGGCGACGCCTGCCGCGAGTTCGATGCCGATCGCGGTGGACGGCACCTTCTTCTTGAACAAATTCACCGAGCCGCGCTCCAGCAGGTAGTGGCGTTGCTGCATGGAGGGGGAGACGCCGACGATGAACTTCAGGATCTGGTCCTCGAAGGCGAAGCCATCCAGGGCGAAGTAATCCTCGAAGCTCATGCCCTGGGGGTGGAAAGCGAGCATGGCCGTGCCCATGCCCATCGGTGCGGCGGTGACGGCAGGAATGCCGCGCTCCCGGCAGCGTGCGAACACCCTGCGCCGGATATCCAGGGCGAAAATGTCCAGGCTGTCCATGTAGAGGTCGACGCCGTCTAGGAAGTCGTCGATGTTGTCCAGGCTGAGGCCGTTGGGCATCAACTTCAGATCGGCTTCGGGATTGATGTCGAGTACCTGTCGCGCCATGACGTCCAGCTTGGGCAGGCCCATGGTGGAGCAGCTGGCGCCAGCCTGGCGGTTCAGGTTCGGCCAGTCGAAGGTGTCCAGGTCGGTAATGGTGAACTTGCCGATGCCCAGGCGGGCGAGGGTGATCAAGTGGCTGCCGCCCACGCCGCCAAGGCCGCCTACGGCGACGCGGCACTGGCGCAGGTGGGCTTGTTCCTTCTCGGTGAACCAGCCGATGTTGCGCGAGAAGGCGACGTTGTAATCGAACTGGTTCTGCTCGGGCATCGTTGTCTCCGTTTGTGCTTTAGGTTCTTGAGACGCTGTGTGGTCGCGCGGCGCTGGGATGGCAGGAACTGCCTTCGCTGCGCTGGTCGTCATATTGCTACCCGGCGGAGCGGGTGTGAAGCGCTATGCGCGGTGGTTCAGCTGCTCACCATATTGTCGCGGTGGATCAACTCGGCCTCGCCGACATAGCCCAGCAGGGATTCGATGGCGCTGGTGGGTTTGCGCGCAATGCGGCGGCATTCCGAGGCACTATAGTTCACCAGCCCGCGGGCAATCTCCTGGCCGGACAGGCTGCGACAGCACACGGCTGCGCCGCGGGAGAAATCGCCGCTGACCTCCACCACGCCAATGGGCAACAGGCTGCGGCCGCTTCTCAGGGCTTCCACCGCGCCGTCATCGATCACCAGGTCGCCTGCAAGTTGCAAGTGGTCCGCAAGCCATTGCTTCTTGGCCTGCAGCGGGCTGCTGGTGGCATAGAGCAGGGTGCCGATGTCTTCGCCGGCGGCCAGGCGCAGCAGCGGATCGGTTTCGCGCCCGCTGGCGATGCAGGTGTGGGCACCGCTGCGGGCGGCGCGCTGGGCAGCGCGGATCTTGGTGATCATGCCGCCTTTGCTGATGCCGCTGCCGGCGCCGCCGGCCATCGCTTCGTACTGGCGATCTTCGGCCTGACCCGCGCCGATGAGAGTGGCGGTTGGATCCTTGCGCGGATCGGCGGTATAGAGGCCGGTCTGATCGGTCAGGATGATGAGCGCTTCGGCCTCGATCAGATTGGCGACCAAGGCGCCCAGGGTGTCGTTGTCGCCGAACTTGATCTCGTCGGTCACCACCGTGTCATTCTCGTTGATGATGGGGACGACGCCGAGATCGAGCAGGGTGGTCAGCGTGGAGCGCGCGTTGAGGTAGCGGGTGCGATCCGAAAGGTCTTCGTGGGTGAGCAGGATCTGTGCTGTCTGCAGGCCCTGGCGGGAGAAGGCGTCTTCGTACGCTTCCACCAGGCCCATCTGGCCGACGGCGGCGGCGGCCTGAAGCTTGTGCATTTCCTGCGGGCGGCGGGTCCAGCCCAGGCGCTGCATGCCGGCGGCGATGGCGCCGGAGGAAACCAGAGTGATCTGGCGGCCCTCGGCGCGCAGCGCCGCGATCTGTCTTGCCCAGTCATCCAGTGCTGGTTTGTCCAGTCCCGCGCCGTTGTTGGTCACCAGGGCGCTGCCGACTTTCACGACCAGCCGGCGGGCATGCTTGATCTTCTCTCTCATGATGCCTTCGGGATGAATTGGGCTTAGTGCCGCCCGTCCGTGCCCTCGGCCTCGTCATCCTCGGCCGACTCGTCTTCTGCCTCCGCTTCCGCCTGGAACGTGGCATCGCGCTCGGCGGCGCGGGCTTCGACGGCGGCGAGGCGGGCCCGCTCCTCGGCCGCCTGGGCTTCGAGCTCGGCGTTGATGCGGGCGCGTTCGTTGTCGAGGAAGTCCTGGATGGCGAAGACCAGTCCTTTGCAGCCTTCGCCCTTGAGGGCGGAGATCTCGAAGTGGCGCTCCACCGGGCCGTAGGCCTGGAGGAAGGTGGCGATGCGTGCGTCACGCTCACCTTCGGGGAGCAGGTCCAGCTTGTTCAGCGCCAGCCAGCGCGGCTTCTGGTAGAGCGCCTCGTCGTACTTGCGCAGTTCCTCGACGATGGCCAGCGCCTCTTTCGCCGGATCGACTTCCGGGTCGTAGGGCGCAAGATCCACCAGATGCAGCAACACATGGGTGCGCTGCAGATGGCGCAGGAACTGGTGGCCGAGGCCGGCGCCTTCGGCGGCGCCTTCAATCAGGCCGGGAATGTCGGCGATGACGAAGCTGCGTTTCTCGTCGGTGCGGACCACACCGAGATTGGGGGCCAGCGTGGTGAAGGGATAGTCCGCCACCTTGGGCTTGGCTGCCGACACCGCACGGATGAAGGTGGACTTGCCGGCGTTCGGCATGCCCAGCAGGCCGACGTCCGCCAGTACCTTCAGTTCCAGGTGCAGGTTTAAGCGCTCCCCTTCCTGGCCCAGGGTGCGTTTGCGCGGGGCACGGTTCACGCTGGACTTGAAGTGGAGGTTGCCGAGGCCGCCGCGGCCGCCGCGGGCGAGCAGCACCTGCTTGCCGTCCTCGTTGAGGTCGGCGATGGGTTCCCCGGTGTCCAGGTTGCTGATCACGGTGCCGACCGGGAAGCGCAGCACGATGTCCTCGCCGCCCTTGCCGTAGCAATCCTTGCTGCCGCCGTTCTCGCCGCGCTGGGCGCGGAAGCTGCGGGTGTAGCGATAGTCGATCAGGGTGTTGAGGTTGCGGTCGGCCTGGGCGTAGATGCTGCCGCCACGGCCGCCGTCGCCGCCATCCGGGCCGCCGCGGGGAATGTATTTCTCGCGGCGGAAGGTGGCGGCACCGTTGCCGCCGTCGCCGGCGATGACCTCGATACGGGCTTCGTCGAAGAACTTCATGCTGTTCTGCCTGCAGGCATAAATAAAAAAGCCCTATCGCAAGGATAGGGCTTTTCGGACCGGAGCCGCGACTTAAGCCGCTTCGGCCTCGATGATCACGGTGCGACGCTTGGCGGCGCCCTTGACCACGAACTTCACGGTGCCGTCCTTGAGCGCGAACAGGGTGTGATCCTTGCCGATGCCCACGTTCTCGCCCGGATGGTATTCAGTGCCGCGCTGGCGAACGATGATGTTGCCGGCAACGACGAACTGGCCGCCGTAGCGCTTCACGCCAAGTCGTTTTGATTCTGAGTCGCGGCCGTTGCGGGAACTACCGCCAGCTTTTTTGTGTGCCATTTGGTCTTACCTCCTGCAATCAGGCCGAGATCGCTTCGATGCGAAGCTCGGTGTAGTTCTGGCGATGGCCTTGATGCTTCTGGTAGTGCTTACGACGACGCATCTTGAAAATCTTGACCTTGTCGTGACGGCCGTGGGAAACCACGGTGGCCTTCACTGCGGCGCCGGAAACCACGGGCGTGCCGATCTTGACGGACTCGCCTTCGCCGACCATGAGAACCTGGTCGATGGTGATTTCGGAGCCCACGTCAGCCGGTATCTGTTCTACCTTGATCTTTTCGCCAGCGGCAACGCGATACTGCTTGCCACCGGTTTTTATCACCGCGTACATGGTGCTGCTCCAGTTGATGGTTTTGCAAAGAATCGCGCACTGTACTGAGGCGAAAAAGAAAAGTCAATATTAATCAGTGAGGTGCGCGTCCAGGCCGAGCAGGGCCTGCTGCTCGCTACGATAGCCGGCGTGCGAGGCCAGGCGGGGCCACAGGCCGGCGCGCTCCATCGCATCTATCACCTGTTTCTTCAGGCCGCAGAAGGCCAGTATCTGGCGCTGGGCGGCGAAGCGTTCCATCAGCCCGGCGAGGGTGTGCAGGCCAGTGGCGTCGATGTCGTTGATGCCGGCGCCGGACACGATCACCGCCCTCACCGCGGGTTGGGCGCGGGCAGCTTTCAGCAGTGCATCCTCGAACTGGCTGGCGGTGACGAAGGTGAGCGGGCTGTCGAAACGCAGGACCACCGTATCCGGTCGCGGGTGCGGCAGGTTGAAGCGCTCCAGGTCGCGATAGGTGCCGTCCGCATGCAGCCCCAGCATGGCGACGCGCGGACTCATCCCGCGGTACACCATCAGCGCCAGCGACAGCAGCAGGCCGGTGAGGATGCCGTTCTGGATGTTGGGCGCGAAGCCCAGCGTGGTGGCAAAGGCGACCAGGCCGGCGATGCCGTCGTCGCGGTTGCTGCGCCAGGCGCGGGCCAGGGCGCCGAAGTCCAGCAGGTTGGCGACGGCCAGCAGGATGATGGCCGCCAGCACCGGCTTGGGCAGATGCCACAGCAACTCGGTGAAATAAAGCAGGGTGAGTAGCACCAGCGTGGCGGTGACCAGCGTGGAGAAGCCGGTGCGGGCACCGGCCCCGAAGTTGAGCGCCGAGCGGGAGAAGGAGGAGCTGACTGGCAGCGTGCCGCTGAAGGCGGCGGCCAGCTTGGCCAGGCCCTGGCCGATCAGCTCCTGGTTCTGGTCCCAGGCCTGGCGGGTCTTGCCGGAGATCAGTTTCGCGCTGGAGGCGGCTTCCATGAAGCTCACCAGCGCGATGACGAAGGCGGTGGGCAGCAGGCTGGCGAGGGTGCCGGGTTCGAGCGAGGGTAGCGAGAAGCCGGGCAGGCCAGGCGGCAGACTGCCCACCACCGCGCCACCGCCTGCGGCAAAACCAGTGGCGGCCGAAAGCACGATGGCCGCGGCGACCACCACCAGCACGGCCGGCAGCCGCGGTGCGAGCCGGCGCAGCAGCAGCATTGCCGCCAGGGCGCCGATGCCGAAGGCGGCTGAAGCAAGGTGCAGCCTGTCCAGGTGGGCGAAAGCGGCCCCGAAGTCGGCGATGAAGCTGCCGCGCTGGGCCAGCGGCAGGCCGATCAGCGGCGGAATCTGCGACAGGCAGATGACCAGCGCCGCCGCGTTGATGAAGCCCATCAGCACTGGATAGGAGAGCAGGTTGAGCAGCCAGCCCAAGCGCAGGGTGCCCAGCGCCAGCTGGATCAGCCCGGAGAGCAGCGCCAACGCCACTGCCAGGGCGACGAACTCCGGGCTGTCCGGCTGCGCCAGCGGCAACAGGCTGGCGCCGGTGAGCAGCGAGGTGAGTGCCACCGGTCCGGTGGAAAGCTGGCCGCAGGAGCCGAACAGTGCGCCTATCACTGCTGGCAGCAGCGCGGCATAAAGGCCGAGGTGGGGCGGCAGTTGGCCCAGCTGGGCATAGGCAAGCGCCTGCGGAATTGCGACCAGTGCAACGGTCACGCCAGCTACCACGTCGCCCCGCAAGCCGCCACGCGTCCATTGCCGGCGCCAGCCGAGGAAGGGGAAAAAACGTTCGACGGCTTGGAGGCGCATGGAAGAAAGGGCGGCTGGGATGCTGCGATGTTAGCAAACCCGCCTGGCGCTCCGTTCCATCGGGGTATGTCCTGATCTGGACAGGGGGCATGCACATCCCCTACGCTTGAGACTTGTCTGACAAGCTGACGACTATCGAATGATGAGCGGCAAGTTGGCCCGGCCGCCGCGCCTGAGCGATGCGGTGTCGCGCCAGATCGAGAGCTGGATACGGGAGATGGGCCTGGCGCCAGGCACTCAGCTGCCGACCGAGAAGACGCTGTGCGAGCGCTTCGGCGTCAGCCGTGCGGTGGTGCGCGAGGCGATTTCCCGGCTGCGGGCGGATGGCTGCGTGGAGACGCGGCAGGGCGCTGGCGTGTTCGTCGCCCAGCCCTCGGTGGCGGCGGCGTTCCGGCTGCTGGGCGACGAGGCGCGCTCCAAGGGCGAGATCGCCGACATCTTCGAGCTGCGCTGCCTGGTGGAGGCCGGGGCGGCCGAACTGGCGGCGCGGCGGCGTGACGACGAGGACCTCGGCCGCCTCTCCGCCGCGCTGGAGGCGATGGACGAGGCGCTGCTCGGCGCCGACGGCGGCAGCGAGAACGGCGCGCAGGCGGACGACGCCTTCCACGTGGCCGTCGCCGCGGCAACCGGCAACGCCCAGCTGGAACATTTCCTTGTTTTCATGGGGCGGCAGTTTTCCGCCTCCCGCGTGCCCACCTGGAATGCGGCCGGCCTGCAGGCTGGTCGCGCGGCGGCGGCGCAGGCGGAGCACAGACGCATTTTCGACGCCATCCTGGCGCGGGACGCCAAAGGCGCGCGCGAGGCGGCCATTGCCCACCTTTCCGCGGCGGCGGAGCGATTGGGCCTGGAACCGCGGCGGCCCTGAAGGCCGACCGTCAGCACGCAGGAGAGAGAACGATGATGGAGACAACCGAGGACCTGCCGGCCTTCGCCCTGGCCGAGGTGGATTATTCCGGCCTCGACCGCGCGAGGGTGGTGCAGGCGTTGGCAAAGGTGCTGCCGGTGGGGGCGTTGCTGTTCGACAACGAGGATCTGCGCCCCTACGAGTGCGATGGTCTCGCCTCCTACCGCGCGGTGCCGCTGGCGGTGGCGCTGCCGAGCACCGAGGAGGAGGTCGTCGCGATCCTGCGCACTTGTTCCCAACTGGGCGTGCCGGTGGTGGCGCGCGGCGCCGGCACCGGCCTGTCCGGCGGTGCCCAGCCGCATCCGCACGGGCTGCTGCTGTCGATGGCGCGCTTCAACCGCATCCTGCACCTGGACGCCCACGCCCGCACCGCGGTGGTCCAGCCCGGCGTGCGCAATCTGTCGATCTCCGAGGCGGCCGCGCCGCACAACCTGTATTACGCGCCGGACCCGTCCTCCCAACTCGCCTGCACCATAGGCGGCAACGTTGCCGAGAACGCCGGCGGCGTGCATTGCCTCAAGTACGGGCTCACGGTGCACAACCTGCTGCGGGTGCGGGCGGTGACCATGGAAGGCGAGATCATCGAGCTCGGCGGCCATGCGCTGGACGCGCCCGGCTATGACCTGCTGGCCTTGTTCACCGGCTCCGAGGGCATGCTGGGCGTTGTCACCGAAGTCACGGTGAAGCTCACGCCCAAGCCGCAGATCGCGCGTTGCGTGCTGGCCACCTTCGATGACGTCACCAAGGCCGGCGAGGCGGTGGCGGCGGTGATCGCCGCCGGCATCATCCCGGCCGGGCTGGAGATGATGGACCAGCCGGCCACCGCGGCGGTGGAGGAATTCGTGCGCGCCGGCTATCCGCTGGACGCCAAGGCCATCCTGCTGTCCGAGGCCGACGGCACGCCGGAAGAGGTGGCGGAGGAGATCGCCCGCGTCAGCGAGGTGCTGCAGGCCAGCGGGGCCGGAGAGATCCGCGTTTCCCGCGACGAAGCCGAGCGGCTGCGTTTCTGGGCCGGGCGCAAGGCCGCCTTCCCGGCCGCCGGCCGTATCTCGCCGGACTATTACTGCATGGACGGCACCATCCCGCGCAAGCGCCTGGGCGAAATGCTTGAAGCCATCCAGGGCATGGAAGGCCGCTATGGCCTGCGCTGCCTCAACGTCTTCCACGCCGGTGACGGCAACCTGCATCCGCTGATCCTGTTCGATGCCAACCAGCCGGGTGAGCTGGAGCGGGCGGAAGCCTTCGGCACCGAGATCCTGGAACTGTCGGTGGCCTTCGGCGGCACCATCACCGGCGAGCACGGCGTCGGCATCGAGAAGGTCGGCCAGATGTGCGTGCAGTTCGGCGAGCGGGAGCGCAAGCAGTTCTTCCGCGTCAAGTCGGCTTTCGATCCGGACGGGCTGCTCAACCCGGGCAAGGCCATTCCGACACTGAATCGCTGCGCCGAATACGGCCGCATGCATGTGCAGGGCGGCGCGCTGTCGCACCCGGAACTGCCGCGCTTTTGAGCCGTGGCGGACAAAGGATGGCTGCAGTTCCTGCTGGTGGCGGTGCCGGTGCTGTCGCTGATCGGCGCCTGGCTGGCGCTGCGCACGCTGGATGCCAGGCAGCAGCGCAAGGCGGGAACGAGAACCGCCCAGGCTAAGGGCGTGGATAGGGGAGTGGAGAAGGAATGAACGAGATCGTCGCATCCTGGGCCGAGCGCATCCGCGCGGCGGCGGCGGATGGCCGGGCGCTGAACCTGCAAGGTGGGGGCAGCAAGGATTTCCACGGCCGCCGCGCGGTGGGCGAGGACTTCGCGCTGGCGGAACACGCCGGCGTGATGGATTACGAGCCGACCGAGCTGGTCGTCACCGTGCGCGGCGGCACCCCGCTGGCCGAACTGGAAGCGTTGCTGGCGGCGCAGGGCCAGTTCCTGGCTTTCGAGCCGCCGCATTTCGGCGCGGGTGCCACCGTCGCCGGCTGTGTCGCCGCCGGCCTGTCCGGCCCGCGCCGGGCCAGCGTCGGCGCGGTGCGCGACTTCGTGCTCGGCGTGAAACTGCTGGACGGCCGCGGCGAGGTGCTGTCCTTCGGCGGGCAGGTGATGAAGAACGTTGCCGGCTATGACGTCTCCCGCCTGGTCGCCGGCAGCCTGGGCACACTGGGCGTCATCCTGGAGCTGTCGCTGAAGGTGCTGCCGCGTCCGCCGCGGGAAGCCACGCTGCGCTTCGAGATGGCCGAGGGCGAAGCCATAGACCGCCTGAACGACTGGGGCGGCCAGCCGCTGCCGATTTCCGCCTCCGCCTGGAACGCCGGCGTGCTGACCTTGCGGCTCTCTGGCGCAGAAGCCGCCGTGGCCGCCGCCATCACCCGGCTGGGCGGCGAGCAACTGGCCGACGACCAGGCCCTCACCTTCTGGAGCGACACCAAGGAACAGCGCACTCCGGCCCACGACCTGGCCGGGCACGAACAGCTCTGGCGCCTGTCCCTGCCAAGCTCCGCCGCGCCGCTGCGGCTGAGTGGCCGGCAGGTGATCGAATGGGGCGGCGCCCAGCGCTGGCTGGCCGGCGACCTGCCGGCGGCGCAGGTCCGCAGCCGGGCCGCCGAGCTTGGCGGCCACGCCACCCTGTTCCGCGGCGGCGATCGCGCCGGCGAGGTGTTCTCCCCTCTGCCTGCACCGCTGTTCGCCATCCATCGCCGTCTCAAGGCGACCTTCGACCCGGCGGGCATCTTCAACCCCGGCCGGCTCTACCAAGGACTCTGAGCATGCAGACCCAGCTTGCCGACTTCATCCGCGACACGCCGGAGGGCCGCGAGGCCGACGAGATCCTGCGCAAATGCGTGCACTGCGGCTTCTGCACCGCCACTTGCCCCACCTACCAGTTGCTGGGCGACGAGCTGGACGGGCCGCGCGGCCGCATCTACCTGATCAAGCAAGTGCTGGAAGGCCAGCCGGTCACCGCCAAGACCCAGCTGCACCTGGACCGCTGCCTCACCTGCCGCTCCTGCGAAACCACCTGCCCGTCCGGCGTGCATTACAGCCGGCTGGCTGACATTGGCCGCGAACTGGTCGAGCGCCAGGTGCCGCGCACGGCCGGCAACAAGGTGGCGCGCTGGCTGCTGCGCGAGCTGGTGCCGCGCACCGGCATATTCACCGTGGCGATGAAGGCCGGGCGCCTGGCCCGAGGCCTGCTGCCGGAGGCGCTGAAGGACAAGGTGCCGGCGGCGCGCCCGGCCGGCCCCTGGCCGCGGCCGCGCCACGCCCGCCGCATGCTGGCCCTGGCCGGTTGCGTGCAACCGGCGATGGCGCCTAGCATCAACGCCGCCGCCGCCCGGGTGCTGGACGTGCTCGGCATCTCCCTGGTCGAGGCCGACGGTGCCGGCTGCTGCGGCGCGGTGCGCTTCCATCTCAACGACGCCGTTGGCGCCCGCGACAACGCCCGCCGCAACATCGACGCCTGGTGGCCGCTGGTGGAGCGCGGCGAGGTCGAAGCCATCGCCATGACCGCCTCCGGCTGCGGTGTGCAGGTGAAGGACTACGGCCACCTGCTGCAGCACGACACCCTCTACGCGGAGAAGGCACGCCGCATCGCCGAGCTGACCCGCGACATCAGCGAGATCGTCGCCGCCGAGGCCGAGCGCCTCGCGCCCCTGCTGCGTGCCAAGCCGGGCACGCCGCCGCCGGTGGCCTGGCACGCGCCCTGTACGCTTCAGCACGGCCTCAAGCTGCGCGGCGTGGTGGAGCACCTGCTGGGCGCGGCCGGCTTCCACCTCACCCCGGTGCGCGACGGCCACCTCTGCTGTGGCTCTGCCGGCACTTACTCCCTGCTGCACCCGCAGCTTGCGGGGGAGCTGCGGGAGAACAAGCTGGCGGCGCTTACCGCCGGCGAGCCGGAACTGATCGCCTCCGCCAACATTGGCTGCATCACTCACCTGCAGGCGGGTACCGCGCTGAAGGTGAGGCACTGGGTAGAACTGCTGGACGCGCGGTTGAACGGTTTCCCGCTCTGAGGGCGGGGGCGGCGACGGCGAAATTTGCGGGGGTGTGACGGATGTCACGCGCTCCCCAAAGTGGTGCATCGGGGCGCCCGGCCGCCGCCGTCAGGAGGCCGGCCGGGCGCTATGATGGATGGCCCCATCTACCCGAATGCCCCGTTGTCATGGCCCTGAGTGTCGAAACCTGCGTAGCCCGTCATACCGGAGACCGGAGGGAACAGCAGGACCGGGTTGCCCTCTTCGGCCATCCGACGCGGCCTGGCCTGATGATGGCCGTGCTGGCGGATGGCATGGGCGGGCATTCCGGTGGCGCGATGGCCGCCGAGCAGGTGCTGATCAAGGCCAGGCAGAACTTCGAAGCCTACGCACCGCAGTCGGAGACGCCGGAGCATCTGCTCGAGGGCATCATCAACGAGGCCCACCTCGTCATCAAACTCACCCGCTTCACCAGCGAGCAGGATCCGCACAGCACCGCGGTGGTCTTCATGCTGCAGCCCGGTGGCGCGGTGTGGGCGCACTGCGGCGATTCCCGCTTCTACCACTTCCGCGGCGCCCAGACCCTGAGCCGCAGCGGCGACCACTCCCTGGTCGGCGAACTGCTGCGCAAGGGCCGCATCGACGAGCAGGGCGCGCTCACCCATCCGCAGCGCAACGTGCTGCTGTCCTGCCTGGGCAGCGAGCGCGAACCCCGCATCGACCGTTCCGGCACCGCGCCGTTGACGGTGGGCGACAGCTTCCTGCTGTGTTCCGACGGCCTGTGGGGCTACTTCAGCGACGCGGAGTTGGGTGAAGTCATCCATCACCTGCCGGCGCGCGAGGCCGCCCAGCGCCTCATCGCCGAGGCCCGCAAGCGCTCGGGCGGATACGGCGACAACATCTCGCTCGCCATCGTCAAACTGGTCGAGGCGCCCGCCACGGCTGCGCCGGCTCGATCCTGAGCGGCAGCGTAGGCAAGCCTTCCCGGCAGGCAAGCTGCCGGAGACCCTTATTGCAGGAATGCACCCCGTCGCTAACTATCCTCCAGCGTCGGCCGCGCACCATTCTGGTGTGAGGCAGGGAGAAGCGACCTAATAACAATAGCGGCGTCGACGCGTCTTTTTCACCAACCCCGTTGGAGGACCCTCGATGCCATTGTTGCTAGGAGTCGCGTCGGAGACGCTCGCAGGCGAACGCCGCCTGCCGGTGGTGCCGGACGTACTGAAGAAATACCAGAGCCTGGGCGTAGTGCTGCAGATGCAGCAAGGCGC
>Ga0209699_100285_pt1 | contig 38443 bp, 23 predicted proteins | sample SynthPrep_1_END__FD_187204 | JGI IMG/M metagenome (GOLD analysis project Ga0209699, IMG submission 187204) | Synthetic microbial communities from Ohio, USA - SynthPrep_1_END_DS7_MetaG (SPAdes) (version 2) | ecosystem: Engineered > Bioreactor > Aerobic > Activated sludge | place: USA: Ohio...
GGTGTCCTGGCCATCGCCAAGGTTGAACAGGTAGGTGTCGGCATGTTTGCTGCCGTACATCGTGTCATTGCCCTTGCCACCGACGAAAAGGTTGTTCTTGGCGTCTTCGTGGACACGCAGCACATCATCGCCATCACCGCCATAGAGTTCGTTGGAGCCTTGGCCACCGTCCAGCACATCGTCGCCGGCACCGCCGTAGAGGATGTCGTTGCGATACCAGCCTTTGAGGGTTTGTCCCTCGTCAGTGGCGTATTGAACGAAGCTCTGTTTGTTCACATCCTCCCAGGTCCATTTAGTGCCGTCGGCGAACTCGAAGCGTTCGATAAGGTGGTCGCGCTCGTAGTAGGCATCGGTTTTGTTGCTGCTCAACCAGTTCTTGATCCGCACCTGATCCTTGCCATCGGTGCCGATCAGTATCAGCAGGTCAGCGCCCTGTCGGCGAAAGGACAGGCTTTGGGGATCGATACCCTCGCCAAACCGCAGGATGTCGACTTCGGAGCGAGCATAGTAGGTGGAGCGTTCGAAGATGGTGTCGTGGCCGTCGCCGAGGTTGAACAGGTAGGTATCGGCGTATGCGCTGCCGTGCATCGTGTCGTTGCCCTTGCCACCGACGAACAGGTTGTTGTGTGAACGGCTATCGACACGCAGCACATCATCGCCATCACCGCCGTAGAGTTCGTTGGAACCTTCGCCGCCGTCCAGTACATCGTTGCCGGCACCGCCGAACAGTTGATCGTTGCCACTGCCGCCCTCCAGCACATCGTCGCCGGCACCGCCGTAGAGGATGTCGTTGCGATACCAGCCTTTGAGGGTTTGCCCTTCGTCAGTGGCGTATTGAACGAAGCTCTGTTTGTTCACATCCTCCCAGGTCCATTTAGTGCCGTCGGCGAACTCGAAGCGTTCGATAAGGTGGTCGCGCTCGTAGTAGGCATCGGTTTTGTTGCTGCTCAACCAGTTCTTGATCCGCACCTGATCCTTGCCATCGGTGCCGATCAGTATCAGCAGGTCAGCGCCCTGTCGGCGAAAGGACAGGCTTTGGGGATCGATACCCTCGCCAAACCGCAGGATGTCGACTTCGGAGCGAGCATAGTAGGTGGAGCGTTCGAAGATGGTGTCGTGGCCGTCGCCGAGGTTGAACAGGTAGGTATCGGCGTATGCGCTGCCGTGCATCGTGTCGTTGCCCTTGCCACCGACGAACAGGTTGTTGTGTGAGCGGCTATCGACCCGCAGCACATCGTCGCCATCACCGCCATAGAGTTCGTTGGAGCCTTGGCCACCGTCCAGTTCATCGTTACCGGCACCGCCGTAGACAATCGAGTTCCTGTCGCCCGCCTTGAGCTGATCGTCACCCGGTGTCCCGAACAGGTAGGCCTTGTCCGGCCTTGCCCAGGCGGCATGGGCGGCGAATTCGGCCATCTCGGCCTCATTCAATCTGTCGAGCAGTGCCGGAACCAGATTCTTCACGTGTTGTTGCAGCTCCGCTTCCTTGTCCAGCAGACGGCTCAGATCGAAGGCGTCCAGCAGTGCGTATAGCGGTGAGTCCTGCGCTCGCTCGGCCAGGGCTGCGTAGACACCCGCCAGGGACAATTCGAAGGCTTCGCCACCTTCGGCCAGGCGCAGCTCCAGCCTGTCCATATAGGGTTGCAGGCGAGTATTGAGCAGCAGGCCGTCATAAACGGATTTTCTGAGCGCTTCATAGGAGGCATCGAGAAAGCCTGCCTGCTCGGCGTTGGGGGCCAGGTGCTTTTCCGTGATGTAGAACGTCCCCGTGCCCTCGGCGCGAGCAGTCAGCGGCCGGCTGCCCACGCGCAGGTTGACGGCGTAGCTGTCGTTTTTGCCGGAGGCCGGTTCAGGGGTAGGGAAGGTGAAGAAGTCCTGGCCGTTGAATACCTCCAGTACCTTGACGCGCTCCAGCAGGCGTTGGGTTTTCAGTTGTTCTTCGGTCGGGCCACTCCGGGCAACCTTGCCTTCGGAGGTCGTCGAGCGTGTCGGGCCGGATGCAGGCGCATCACTGTCTGCCGGCAACGTCCAGGAATAGGCGAAGCGGGCATTGCGCATATCGCCGATACGGGTGTCGAAGGTGCGGTAGCTGCTGCTCTGCGCCCAGGCGCTGAGCAGGCCGTCGAGCAGGGCGAACTGTTCGCTGCGCGTTTGGGCCTGGGTATAGGCCGCCAGCCGTTCGCGCAGTTCGGGGTTCTGCATGGCGGCTTCGTGCAGGTCGCGCACGGCGCCAGAGCCTTTCATGCCGGGCAGGGCGGCGACATCGGGGTCGAGGGGCAGGCGGTCGGTGTATTCGCGGTAGAAGGGGTTGCTGGCCAGGTCGAGGTTGGCGGCCAGGCTGTGGTTGGCGTTGACGGTGCCGATTTCGCCGTTGTCGCGCAGGAAGTGGCCAAGAGCGCTGATGACGTTGTCGTTGGAGGCGATATCGGTCTGGCGCGCCTGCAAGGCGATGGCGGTGATACCGTGTTCGGCCAGGGTCTTGAGTTCGTCCGGCTGGGAGATGCCGTCCTGGTTGAGATCCTGCCAGACGCGTACATCGGCGAAGCGTTCGTCGTCGGCATTGAAGAGGCCATCCTCATTGCTGTCGAAATCGCGCAGGGCGTCGAAGCCGTCGGTGGCCTTCTGGCCGTTGGCCTTGACGGTGTCCACGCCGAACAGTTCGCCACCGTTGTCGATGCGGCCATTGTCGTTACGGTCGAGCACCAGGAAGCCATCGCTGGGGGCCAGCCAGCCGGTGCCGGTTTTCAGGCCATCGCCATTGAAGTCGAAGGTAATGCCGGCACTGGCGGGGACGGTTTCGATGCCATTGCCGTTGAGGTCGAGGCTGAGGGGGTCGCGGCGTTCGATATGGGCGCGGGCGCGGAGGAAGCTGTTATTGACTTCTGTGAGAATAAAATCGGAATTGTCGTATATGGTTTTAATTATGGCAGCAATGATATGGAAGATATTTATCTCGGTATGGGTGTCACTGGGGGTCAAATTTTCGTTTTCATTGTGTTGCTCATAAATCTCCTTGAGTCGATTTAGCTCGTCTTGCATCTGGGGTGGTAAAAGGTAGGGAAGTTTATGCATATGACTAGGGGTTGTACCCCACCATTTACCGTCTTCCGGGTTGAAGCTGAAACCTTTGATATTATGTGGGTCTTTGTAATATCCACCAGTGTTGCTATGAAGGAGCCCATATCCGGAAATAATTCCGGTAATTCCTGCGCCTGCAGCACTGTTTGCTCCAGTGGAACCCATGACCTTTTGTGAGAAAGATAGTCCCATGATTACCTCAAGTGTCTTATTAGTAAAATGGAAGTTATGAGTAGGACGAAAAATGTCGCCATGACAAAAAAGCCACCGACGATGGTTGGTACTGCTCTTAGGTAACTGTTGTTTTCGGGGAAGCGGCCAGATGTTATTGCCCTTAGTATGCGTAGGCCGGTTTTGTAGAATAAAATATATAAGAGAAACTCTAACAGGGCATCCATGTTGTTCTCCGCTGCTCTCCAAGCTTGTTTGAGATGTGAGTGCCGCTTAGAGCGTGGTGTTCGTTGGGGGCGGGACGCTTGGAAGTAGCCTAAGCGTATTAATATGGGGGCACCTGCTTCGGGCTCTAGTGAGCTAAGCTATCGGTGGTCCACTCCTCTCTTGATGGCATCGGCTAATTCCTCGGGTGTTTTAGTTTTTCTCCCGCATTCAATACCTTTGCTGTTGTTGTCAATGTCCATTTTTCTTTCTTTGGGGCCGTCATTTGGCGTGGTCATCTCGTGCAAATGTCCCAGGATATATGTCTCTATGGCCGAATGCTCTTGTGCGAATCGACCTGCAACATAGGCATGCCTAAACATATCTCCCGAACCGTTTAGGGAGTGTTCTATCGTATCGGTTGCGTCAGGGTATAGCCTCCGGTAATGGGTGTCGGCTTCCTTGATGTACTTTTCGAGGTCTGAGAAATAAGACATAGCATATTCCTTGTAGAGGTTGTCTTGAGGCAGCTTGCTGTGTCGTCACGTTTTTAATTTGCGAATAAGAAAAAATAAAGCTGTAGTTAGCGTGTAAAGAAATACACATATGAGAGTGATGTAAAGTAGGAGCACCGCTATTGATTGGGTATGTTTGGCTGTGGTGACCACTTCGCCGATATAGCAATTGCCAGTGTGTATGCGCGGGCACCCCTGCTGCATCGCATATATTCCGGCCAGGATATAAACTGAAACCCATGTCATCAGACACCCCAGAAAGGCGGCTATACGAAGGCCGAGGTGCTTCCATATTATTATGGTGATCAGCGTGATCATGCAGGCAATGGTGATATAGGATGGCATCACCACTAGAGATTGAATGAACTTGGCTAGCTGTGCTCCTTTGATATGGCATTCGGTCGTTATTCGTGGACACCCCATAAGCATTGTATGAAGCCCGGTCAGAACATAGACCGCAGTCCCTATCAGAAGATATGAAAATAGAGCCAGTAGGTAGGCAAACAGCGTGGATGTACGAAGGTGTTCCTTTTTCATAAAGCGTTCCATTGCTAATGCGCATCTCATTGTGGAGGCATTGCTGGTGTCTTGCGTGAGGTGGAATCTCTCGTTTCTAAGGGATGTTATGAAAAGCCATTTGTCGTCGCTCCCGCGAAGGCGGGAGCCCAGGAAGTTTGCAGGTTATGGATTAACGCCTTCACGGGAATGACGGCTTTTGCAGAGCCTCTGTAACTGCCTGTCTTCTTAAATAATCCCGCCTGACTGAATGAACGCTTAACGGACTGCTGTTTCAGGACAAGCGGTCGATCAGCCTTTCAAGCTGCCAGCCGTTCGCGCAGTTCGGGGTTCTGCATGGCGGCTTCGTGCAGGTCGCGCACGGCGCCTGAACCTTTCATGCCGGGAAGCACGGGCGCTGGTTCAGCGCGTTGGAGCCGCTCGATTGCCTGTGTCGGATAGCGGTGATTCGAGGTGGACGCTCGCTGTGCAGACATTGCTGACTGCGGGGTGACAGGCTGCACGGGGCCGCGGGGGAGGCTGGCCGCCGATGCATTCGCCATAAACGACAAAGGCCCGCATTGCGGGCCTTTGTCGTTCAGGGTGGGTGCGTCTTGTTACGGCAACTGGCCATCCGGCTGCTGCGCCTGGCCCAGCCAGCCCAGGCGCATGTGCAACTGGGCGGCGAAGGCACGTGCGGCCTGCTCTTGCTGGAAGGTCAATGCCCGACGCCCAAGTCGCACTTGCCAGAGCCGTTGGCCCTGGCGCTCGATGAGTTCTATGCAGACTTCGGGCATCGTTGTTCCTCAGTGTTCGGCAGCCTTCTGGTCGCGCGTCTTGAGCAGCGAGAGGATGACGCCGCCGGCCAGCAGGCCCAAGGTTACGCCAAGTGAGAGCAGGGCGGGAACCTTGATCAGGTCGTGCAGGAAGATCTTGCCACCGATGTACATCAGCACCAGCGCCAGGGCGTACTTCAGGTAGATGAAGCGGTGCATCAGCGCCGCCAGGGCGAAGTACAGGGCGCGCAGGCCGAGGATGGCGAAGATGTTCGAGGTGTAGACGATGAACGGATCCTGGGAGATGGCCAGCACCGCCGGCACGCTGTCTACGGCGAATACCAGGTCTGCCAGTTCGATCAGTACCAGGGCCAGCAGCAGGGGCGTGGCGTAGAGCAGGGGTTTGCCGCTGACCTGATCCTTCAGGCGTACCAGGAAGCGGCCGCCGTGCAGGTCGTCGGTAACGCGAATGTGGCGCCGCACGAAGCGAATCATGGGGTTCTGCGCCAGATCCGGGTGCGATTCCTCGTCGCCGCTGCGCAGCATCTTGATGCCGCTGAACAGCAGGAAGGCGCCGAAGATGTACAGAATCCAGTCGAACTGCTGCACCAGCGCCGTGCCCAGGCCGATCATGATGGCACGCAGGACGATCACCCCGAGGATGCCCCAGAACAGCACGCGATGCTGGTATTTGCGCGGGATGTTGAAGTAGCCGAGGATCATCGCCATGACGAACACGTTGTCCATCGACAGTGACTGTTCGACGAGAAAACCGGTGTAGTACTCCATGGCCTTGGTGGCGCCCAGCTGCCACCAGATCCAGCCGCCGAACGCCACGCCCACGCTGAAGTAGCCGCTGTAGAGCAGCAGGCTCTCGCGCATTTCGATTTCGTGCTGGTCGCGGTGCAGGACGCCGAGGTCGAGCACCAGCAGGGTGAGGATCAGTGCCAGGAAGGCCAGCCAGAACCAGCCGGGTGTACCGAAGTAGGTCGTCGTGAAAAAGGCAAGTAGAGCGTCCATGAGCCCTCCCTTATGTCTGCCTGAGTTGATGGTCGACTCAGTGACTCCGACATCACGGTGAGAGGCTCACCGCCAGAGGGGCCCGGCGTCACGCGGTGCAAAGGCTAACGCCGCTCTGCCATTCTGCCAAGCCCCGCAATGCTCCTGCTTGCCCTCAGTAGACCCAGACTTCGACCCGACGATTGCGGATCCGGCCGTTGTCTTCGCTGTTGGCGGCCACCGGCAGCTCGTCGCCGAGGCCGGTGACGTCACGCGGCAGTACGCCTTGCCTGGCCAGTTCGCGGCGTACGGCCATGGCGCGCAGTTTCGACAGCAGTTCGGCACGCTGCGGATCGCTCTTCGGGTCGCCGAAGCCCACCAGCACCACCTTGCCCTGCAACTTGTCGTGCTGCTTCAGGTAATCGAGTACGCGGCCCAGGTCGCGATGGGCCTTGTTGTCCAGGGTGGCGCTGCCTTCCTGGAAGCGGAAGTTCACCGACAGTCGCTGCGCCCGTTCGGCCAACTGGCGGTAGTCGGCCGGCATCCTGGCGTCGGCTGCGACCTTTACCGCCTGCACGGTCTGGGCGATGAAGCCGTTGCGCTCGACGATGGCCTGGCCGCGCGGGCTGTGAGCGAAGTCGATCAGCGCGCGGGCCCAGGGGTTGTCCGGTTGCGGCTGGTTGTAGAGGAACAGGCGCCGTGACAGAGGGTAGTCTTCGGTGGCGATGAGGGTCGTGCTCGGCGGCATCGGCTGGGAGTTGCCGGCAGCGATGGCCACGGCCTTGGCCTGGCGAATGTAGGGAAGGCCGATGAAGCCGATGCCGTTCGGGTCGCCACTCACGGCGTCGGACAACTGGTTGCTGGACTCGAAACGCTGGGCGGCGGTGGCGAGGGTACGCCCGCCGGGGGCCAGTACCAATTCCTTGAAGGTGTCGTAGGTACCGGAGTTGTCATCGCGTGCATACAGGCGAACCGCACCGGGTTTGCCGCCGAGGGCGGCCCAGTTGCCGATCTCGCCCGAGAACAGTTGCGCGACCTGATCCACGCTCAGCGTGCCGACCGGGTTGCTCGGATGGAGGATGATCGCCAGCCCGTCGATGGCGATGATCTGTTCGGCCTGCGGGCTGCGCATGTTCCCCAGACCATCGAGGCTGGCGACTTCGCCATCCTTGATCGGGCGTGAGGAGGCGGCCAGGTCGGCACTGCCGTCCTTGAGTGCGGTGAAGCCGGTGCCGGAACCGTGGGCGGCGACCTCGACCATCACCAGACGGCCATCGGCCTGGCGGGCGATCAGGCGTTGTTCGTTTTCACGCGCACCTGGCTGGCTGTGGATGTCGTGCAGCCCCTGGGCCTCGAACAGCCCTTTGATCAGATCCGGGCCGAGCTTGGCGCCGATGGTGTTGGAGCCCTGGAGGCGCAGTACCGGCTGGCCGTTCTGCGAGGCGGGCAGGGCGGCAAGCACCGAAAGGGGCAGGGCGTAACAGATGAAAGCCAGGAGCAGCAGGGACAGGGTGCGACTCCAGAGGTCGCGGTCGGCAGCGGACGGGGCGCGCGGCATGCGGCAGGCACCTTCTGATGAATGGTGGGAAAGTGCCGTGCAGATTAAGTCAGTCAGGTTGCAGTGATATGACGAGGCGCGTCATTTGCACGCGCCCGAACGTCAGGCCAGTTCCAGCCAGATGGGGGCATGATCCGATGGTTTTTCCATGCCGCGCAGACCGTAATCGATACCGGCGTCCTTCAGGCGTGCCTGCAAGGGCTGGCTGGCGAGGATCACGTCGATGCGCAGGCCACGCTTGGGCTCGTCCTCGAAGCCACGGCTGCGGTAGTCGAACCAGCTGAAACGGTCGTTCACCTCGGGGTGCAGGTGACGGAAGCTGTCGACCAGGCCCCAGCTCTTCAGCGTTGCCAGCCATTCGCGTTCTTCCGGCAGGAAGCTGCACTTGCCGGTCTTCAGCCAGCGCAGTCGGTTGGGTTCGCCGATACCGATGTCGCAGTCTTCGGGGCTGATGTTGATGTCGCCCATCACCACCAGCGCCTGCTGCGGGTCGAAGCTTTCCACAAGCAGTTGCTGCAGGTCGGCATAGAAGCGCTGCTTGGCCGGGAACTTCACCGGGTGGTCACGGCTTTCGCCCTGCGGGAAATAACCGTTCATGACGGTCACCGGGTTGCCGTCGGCGTCGGCGAAGGTGCCGTAGATGAAGCGGCGCTGGGCGTCTTCGCCATCGCCGGGGAAACCCTTGTGCAGGCTCAGCGGCTCCTGGCGCGAGAGCAGTGCGACGCCGTAGTGGCCTTTCTGGCCGTGATAATGCACGTGGTAGCCGAGCTGGCGGATTTCGGCTTCCGGGAACTGCTCGTCGGCCACCTTGGTTTCCTGCAGGCCGATGACATCTGGCTGGTGCTTTTCGATCAGGGCTTGCAGTTGATGAGGGCGGGCGCGCAGGCCGTTGATGTTGAACGAGACGATTTTCATGGCGGCGGATTCTGGATCAAAAGGGGGATGCTAGCCGATCCGCCGCGCCTGCGGCCAGCGCCTGGCAGGTATGGGGTCGCAGTGCTAACGTGCCTGTAACGCCTGTGGCCAGACAACGATAACAAGAGGTTCGCCATGCCCCACAACGCCCCTGCCGAAATTCGCATGCTCGACGGCGGTTATGCCCGCGAAGTGCGGTCGCTGCTCTATCACGCCTATCGACACGAGCCGACCTTCGCCTACCTCTTCGAAGCTGAGCGTGCAGGGTTCGATCAGCGTGTACGCGCCACCATACGCGAGCTGGTGCAGCGACACTTCGATGAGGAGCTGCCGGCCATCGGTATGCTGATCGATGACCGCCTGATCGGCGCCGCGCTGATCGCACCACCGCAACGCCGGCTGGACATCACCGAAAGCTGGAGCTGGCGTCTGCGCATGTTGCTGAGCACCGGTTTTCGCTGCACCAGACGCTATCTCGAATACCACGATGCCGTGCTTGCCTGCCTGCCCCCTGGCCCTTATCACGTGCTGCCGTTACTGGGCATCCACCCCGAATTCCAGGGCCAGCATCGTGGCGAGCAATTGCTCGAGGCGCTGCATGACTGGTGTGCGGAGGATTCCGGCTCGCAAGGCGTGGTGCTGGATACCGGCAACTCTCGTTATCTGGATTTCTACCGGCGCCAGGGTTACGAGGAGATCGGCGAACTGGCCATCGGCCCGGTAGTGGAGCACGTTTTCTTTCATCCCAATCCGCAACCCGTGGTGCGTGCCAGCGCCTGAATCCCGGCTGTCTGCGCATGACGTGAAGCTTCCAGCGCGCGCTGCGCTCCGTGGTAGCATCCCCGGCCATGAGTGTATATGGACATTTTTTGTGCGGCTTCGCGCTGCTGCTGATCAGTACTGGCGCCCTCGCAGCAGGCGAGCTGGACGTGCGAGTCACCCCGAGCAACTCGGCGTTGAAGAGCAATATCGAAGGCTACGTGGGGAGTCTCGACGGTCGTGATGCGCAGTCGTTGCGCCGCCTGCGCCGCATCGCCGAGGGGGAGGCCGACAAGGCCGCGCAGGCCTTGGGTTACTACCAGGCGCGTATTCGCAGCCATATCGAAGAGGGTGAAACGCCTCGCCTGGTGCTCGAGGTCGAGCCGGGTGAGCGTGTGCGCCTGCGCAACGTCAATATCCGCGTCGAAGGCCCGGCCAGTGAGCTGTCGGCCTTTCGTGTGCCCAGTGCCAGCCGTCTGAAAACCGGCTCGGTACTCAACCATGGGCGTTACGAGGACGCCAAGCGGCTGATCCAGAACCAGGCCTCGCGCTACGGTTTCTTCGATGGACGTTTTGCCCGCCAGAGCCTGGAGATCGACCCTGCCGCCGGGGTTGCCGACATCGACCTGCTGTTCGTCAGCGGGCCGCGCTACAGCCTGGGCGACATCGTCTTCAACGGCGACTTTCCCTTCGACGAAGACCTGCTGCGCCGCATGGTGCCTTTCCAGGCCGATACGCCCTATGACTCCGAGTTGATCGCCGAGCTGTACCAGGCGCTGCAATCCAGTGGTTATTTCGAGTCGGTGCGGGTCGACGCCATTCCCACGCAGGCCGATCGGTTGCGCATTCCGGTCACGGTCGCCCTGCAAACCCGCGAGCCGCGCACCCTGGGGTTGGGGCTTGGGTTTTCCACCGATGTCGGGCCGCGCCTGCGTGCCAACTGGACGCGCCACTGGCGCAACCCGCAGGGTCACAGCTACGGAGTGGAGAGTGAGCTGTCTACGCCCCGGCAGAACGTCGGTCTGTGGTACGACGTTCCCGGTGATCCGCCGCTTACCGACAAGCTGCGCCTGGCAGGGGGCTATCAGTACGAGGAACTGGCCAGCAAGGACAGCCTCAGCCGTCTGCTTACCATCGGCCCGGAATGGCATAGCCAGCGTGCCGGTGGCTGGCAGCGGGTACTGTCGGTCAAATGGCAGCGCGAGGAGTACCGGCTGGGCGACGATTCCGGCCTGAGCACGCTGCTGATGCCGGGCGTCAGCTATTCGTTGCTGCGCAGCGACAACCGTCTCGATCCGAACGAAGGCTATCGGTTGCAGTTCGACCTGGCGGGGGCGGTGGATGGCGTGCTGTCCGATGCCAACGTGCTGCATGGCAATGTCATGCTCAAGGGCCTGACCACAGTGTTCAGCAACCATCGCTTCCTGGGACGCGTGCAGTTCGGCGGCACAGAGACCAATGGTTTCTCTGCCGTGCCGCCGTCATTGCGCTTCTTTGCTGGCGGTGACCAGAGCGTGCGGGGCTACGACTATCAGAGTCTGTCGCCGGAGAACAATCAGGGCGACAGGATCGGTGCTCGCTACCTGTTCGCCGCCAGCCTCGAATACCAGTACAGCCTGACCGACAAGTGGCGCCTGGCGAGCTTCGTCGATCAGGGCAACGCCTTCAACTCGCTGGACTTCCCCACGCTGAAGGCCGGTGTCGGCTTCGGCGTGCGCTGGGTCTCGCCGGTCGGTCCGTTGCGTCTGGATCTGGCTCATGCGCTGGATGACGACGGCGGCGTGCGCCTGCACTTTTCCATGGGGCCGGAGCTATGAGCCGGCGTGTGCTGAAGCGGCTGGCGGGTGGCCTGCTGGGGCTGCTGCTGGTGGTCGGTGCGCTGCTGTGGGGGCTGCTGGGCACCCAGGCCGGCAGTCGTTGGCTGCTGGCACAGGTGCCGGGGTTGCAGGTGGACAATTTCAATGGTCGTCTGGGCGGTGCCTGGCAGGCCGATTCTCTGATCTGGCTGGATGATCAGATGCGGGTGGAGCTGTTGCAGCTGGACATGACCTGGTCGCCGTCCTGCCTGATGCGGGTGACCCTGTGCCTGGATCGCCTGCATCTGCAACAGGTGGCCGTGACGCTGCCCGAGAGCGGGGAGGCCAGCGACGAGCCGCTGAGTCTGCCGAGCCTCAAGCTGCCGCTGCGCCTGCAACTGGGCGATATTCATCTGGGCGAGCTGCGCCTCGACGGTCAGACCCAGTTGAGCGATCTCGAACTGATCGCCAACTGGACCGAGCAGGGTGTGGCGGTGCAGCGTCTGGCCTTGCAGCGTGATGACCTGAGCCTGGACATCAGCGGCCAACTGACGCCTCGGGGAGACTGGCCGCTGGCCTTGAGCGGTCGTCTGCAACTGCCTGAGGTCGATGGCAGGGCCTGGCAGGTCGCGTTGCAGGTCGAGGGCGAATTGCAGCGCAGCCTGAAATTGCAGGCCGATAGCAGCGGTTATCTCGATGCCCGTCTCGACGGGCAGGTACAGGTGCTGGCCGAGCACCTGCCCGCCGAACTGCGCCTGAGTAGCCGGGATTTCCAGGCCAGCAGGGCATTGCCGCAGACGCTTCATCTACAGGAACTGGTGTTGCGGGCCAGGGGGGATCTGGCCTCGGGCTATCGTCTGGAGGGCAGCGCCAACCTGCCGGCCGAGCGGGCGCCGATGCCGCTGACGTTACGCGGGCGTGTCGATGCCAAGGGCGCGGATATCGAATTGCTGCGCATCGAGGCCGAAGATCGGCAGCACCTGCAACTCACTGGTGCGCTCGCCTGGAGCGAGGCCTTTCAGGCCGATGCGAAACTGGATTGGCTGAGTTTCCCCTGGCAGCGTCTGTACCCGCTGGACACGCCGCCGCCGGTGGTGTTGCAGCAATTGCAGGCAGAGGTCAGCTACAGCGCGGGTAATTACCTGGGCAACTTCACCGCGCAGTTGCAGGGGCCGGCAGGGGATTTCAGCCTGAGCAGCCCGCTCAGCGGCGATCTGGGTCAGGTCAGCCTGCCACAGTTGCAACTGATCGCCGGCCAGGGGCGCGCAGAGGGTGTGGTCAAGCTGGGTTTCGCCGAAGGGGTGGACTGGCAGGCCATGTTGCAGCTCAGCGCGCTCGATCCGGGTTACTGGCTGGAGGAAATGCCCGGCAATCTCGGTGGCGCGCTGAATACTTCGGGGCGCTTCGATGACGGTGCATTACGGGCACAGGCCGATATCGACCTGAGCGGACGCCTGCGGGGGCAGCCCGCGCAATTGCAGGTGCAGGGGGCGGGCGCTGAGGAGCAATGGCAACTGGCACGTCTGCTGGTACGCCTGGGAGACAACCGGATCAGCGGGCAGGGTGCGCTGGATCAGCGTTTGCGCGGCCAACTGGAGCTGGCGTTGCCGCGTCTGGGTCAGCTCTGGCCCGGTTTGCAGGGGCAGATGCAGGGACAACTTTCGCTGACTGGCTCGTTGCAGGCGCCCCAGGGACAACTGATGCTTAGCGGCGAGCGCCTGGCGTTCGGCGACCCCAGCCTGCGCCGCTTGCAGCTCGATGCGACGCTCGATGCGCGGCAGCAGGCACGCATCGGCCTGAACCTGCGCGGCATCCGCGTCGGTGACACGTACCTGGGGCGCCTGCAGGCCGATGGCAGCGGCGATCACCGTCGGCAGGTGCTGCAACTCAGTCTGCAAGGGCCGCTGTTGCAACTGGCGTTGGCCGTCGATGGCTCGCTCGGCGAGCAGGGCGACTGGCGTGGTCGCATCGCCAGTGGCCGTATCCAGAGTGGCGGGCAGGACTGGCAGTTGCAGCAGCCGGCGAGCCTGGAACGCCTGGCCAGCGGTCGCCTGAACCTGGGCGCGCACTGCTGGCAGTCCGGCGATGCCAGCCTGTGCGGTGCACAGCAGCGCCTGGTGCCAGAGCCGAAGCTGGATTGGCGCCTGGAGAACTTTCCCCTGGCCAGCCTGCAACCCTGGTTGCCCGATGATTTCGCCTGGCAAGGGCGTCTGGACGGTTCGCTCAAGCTCGATCTGCCGGTCAGTGGCCCCAATGGCCGCATCCTGCTCGATGCCGGTGCCGGTACCTTGCGCATCCGTCAGCCGGATCAAGAGCAGTGGCTGGATTTCCCCTACGACAGCCTGCGTCTGGACAGCACCCTGCGACCGCAGCGGGTAGACAGTGAGCTGCGCTTCGTCAGCACGCGCATGGGCGAGCTGACGTTACAGGCGCAGATCGACCCGCGTCCGCAGAACAAACCGGTCAATGGCGAGTTTCGCCTGAGCGGCTTCGATCTGGCGGTGCTGCGTCCGTTCGTGCCGATGGCCGAAACGCTCGAAGGGCGGCTACAGGGTAGCGGCAGCATTGCCGGGCATCTGCTGACCCCTCAGGTCAATGGCCAGTTGCGTCTGGACGGTGGCGAACTGGCGGGCAGCGAATTGCCGATCAGCCTGCAAGCGTTGCAGTTGCAGGCGCTGATCGCCGGCGAGCAGGTGCAGTTGTCCGGCGACTGGCGCAGCGGCGAGCAGGGGCGTGGCAGCCTGCGTGGCGAGCTGGACTGGAGTCAGGGCCTGGTGGGCGACCTGGCGGTGCAGGGCCAGCGCTTGCCGGTGAAGGTGGAGCCCTACGCGGAACTGGAAGTGGAGCCGGATCTGCAATTGCAACTGCGTGCCGAGCACCTGGCGGTCAAGGGCAAGGTGAGCGTGCCGCGTGGCCTGATCAGCGTGCGTGAGCTGCCGCCTTCCACCGTGAAGTTGTCCAGCGATGCACGCGTGGTCGGGCGCGAGGCACCGCAGGCGGAGCAGGGCATGGGGATCGCCATGGATGTCGATGTCGAGGTCGGCCAGGACAAACTGGCGTTCAGCGGCTTTGGCCTGAGCGCGGATCTGCGTGGCCGCGTGCATGTCGGCGATGACCTCGATACACGCGGTGAGCTGGATCTGGTCAATGGTCGCTACCGGGCATACGGGCAGCGCCTGACCATCCGCCGGGCGCGCCTGCTGTTCACCGGCCCCATCGATCAGCCGTTTCTCGATGTCGAGGCGATTCGGCGGGTCGACACCGTCGTTGCCGGCATTCGTCTTTCCGGCAGCGCGGAGCAACCCAGCACTACCGTGTTCGCCGAACCGGCCATGAGCCAGGAGCAGGCACTCTCCTATCTGGTGCTCGGGCGTCCGCTGGGGCAGAGCAGCGGCGACAACAACATGCTGGGCCAGGCCGCATTGGCGCTCGGACTGGCCGGCAGTTCCTCGCTGACCAGCAGCCTGGCCAGCAGCCTGGGTATCCAGGACTTCCAGCTCGATACCGAAGGCAGTGGCGTGACGACCAGCGTGGTGGCCAGCGGCAACATCACCGAACGTCTCAGCCTGCGTTATGGCGTCGGTGTTTTCGAGCCGGCCAATACCATCGCCCTGCGTTACATGCTGAGCCGGCGTTTGTATCTGGAGGCGGCCAGTGGCCTGGCCAGCTCGCTGGATCTGTTCTACCGCCGGGATTTCTGAGCATGCGCTATATCCCTACACGGTCTCGGGTGTATCGGCCGCGCTTCTGCGCTAGGCTGGACGGATGGTCGGGCCGTGACCTGCCATTCGATGGGCCCTTCGCCTCGGTGAAACCCACGTCACACATTTGCCCTTCAACTCCCTGAACGATAAGGAAACTCCCATGGCGCAAGTCACCCTCAAAGGCAACCCGGTGCAGGTCGATGGCCAACTGCCGAGCGCTGGCCAGCAGGCTCCGGCTTTCAGCCTGGTCGCCGGCGATCTGAGCGACGTCACCCTGGCCAGCCTGGCCGGCAAGCGCAAGGTGCTGAACATCTTCCCGAGCGTCGACACCCCGACCTGCGCCACCTCCGTGCGCAAGTTCAATGCCGAGGCCAGCCAGCTGAACAACACCGTTGTGCTGTGCATCTCCGCCGACCTGCCGTTTGCCCAGGCTCGTTTCTGCGGTGCCGAAGGTCTGCAAAGCGTGGTCAACCTGTCGACCCTGCGCGGTGCCGATTTCCTCAGGAACTATGGCGTGGCCATCGCCAGCGGCCCGCTGACCGGTCTGGCTGCCCGTGCCGTGGTGGTGCTGGACGAGAACGACAAGGTGCTGCACAGCGAACTGGTCGGCGAAATCGCCAACGAGCCGGATTACGCGGCGGCCCTGGCCGTGCTCAAGTGATTCACGGGTAAACGAAGCGGCCTGCTCAGCAGGCCGTTTTCATTTGTGCGCACGGCTGAACGTCGCACGCAGCGGGGCAATCTCTTGCCCGAGATGAATTGTTCACCGATCCAGATGGTTGGGGAAACGCTGAAAAAGCCGTCATTGCTCGCTGCGCTGGCCCGAAGGGGCTGCGAACGTCCTGAGCTCCCGCCTTCGCGGGAGTGACGATAAATGACTTTTTCAGAACAGCTCTGAATGGTTCGTCGATCCAAACAGTTGGTTACGTAAGAAGAGAGTAAAAAGCCGGTAAATAGGCTTTGCTTGCCGCCGGCCAGTGCTTATCGTTCCGACTCCCAAAAGAAGTGATTCGTTTTCCGCCATGTCCAATACCCCCGTGACGCCCTCCAATACCTCCCGCCAATGGTTGATCGGCCTGACTCTGCTGGCCGTCCTGGTACTGCTGTTGTGGTGGTTCTGGCCGAGTGAGCCCAAGTCTCAACCCACGGGGCGCGGACGCTTCGGTGACATGGGGCCGACGCCGGTGCGTGTGGCCGAGGTCAGGCAGGGGGATTTCGCCGTCGAGCTGAAAGCCCTCGGCACGGTGACCTCCTACAACACCGTCAATGTGCGCTCGCGGGTGGATGGAGAACTGGTCAAGGTGCTGTTCAGCGAGGGACAGCAGGTCAAGGCTGGCGATCTCCTGGCGGTGATCGATCCGCGTCCCTATGAGGTGGCCCTGCAACAGGCACAGGGGGCGTTGCAGGAAAACCAGGCGCAACTGAAGAACGCCGAGCTGGATCTGGCACGTTATGAAGGTTTGTATGCCGAGGACAGCATCGCCAGGCAGACCCTCGATACCCAGCGTGCGCTGGTCAATCAGTATCGCGGCAGCATCAAGAGCAACCAGGCGGATGTCGCCACGGCCAGACTCAACCTCGATTTCACCCGGATTCGTGCCCCTATCAGCGGGCGCCTGGGCCTGCGCCAGCTGGACGTTGGCAACCTGGTCAGCAGTGGTGATACCACGCCATTGGTGGTGATCACCCAGGCCGACCCGATTTCCGTGATCTTCACCATTCCCGAGGGCGATCTGCCGGCGGTGCTGGCGCGTGTGCGTGAAGGCGCGACGCTGCAGGTTCAGGCCTGGGATCGTGGTGAGCGGCTGAAACTGGCGGACGGTGTTCTGGAAAGCCTGGACAATCAGATCGACACCACCACCGGCACGGTGAAACTCAAGGCGCGTTTCGAGAACGCCGGGCAGATGCTGTTCCCCAATCAGTTCGTCAACGTGCGCCTGCGCGTCGAGACTCGCGAGGCCGCCACCATCGTGCCTTCGTCTTCGGTGCAGTTCGGCAGTCGTGGCACCTTCGTCTATGTGGTCGATGGTGAGAGCAAGATCGGTATTCGCCTGATCAACATCGCTTCCAGCAACGGTGAAAGCACCCTGGTCGAGGATGGCGTGCAACCGGGTGAGCGTGTGGTACTGGAAGGCACCGACCGCTTGCGTGACGGCAGCGAGGTCGAGGTGATCGAGGCGAAGCAGGCCGAGCAGCCCGCAGCGGGTGAAAACGCCGGGGCTCAGGGCCGTCCGCGGACTGACGCATGAATATCTCTCGTCCGTTCATCCTGCGGCCGGTCGCCACCACCCTGCTGATGGTGGCGATCTTCCTCAGCGGTCTGATCGCCTACCGCCTGCTGCCGGTGTCGGCACTGCCCGAAGTGGATTATCCGACCATCCGCGTTCTGACCCTTTACCCCGGCGCCAGTCCCGACGTGATGACCAGCGCGGTGACTGCACCGCTGGAGCGCCAGTTCGGTCAGATGGCCGGCCTCAAGCAGATGTCCTCGACCAGTTCGGGCGGCGCCTCGGTGATTACCCTGCGCTTCAACCTGGAGGTGTCGCTGGCGGTGGCGGAACAGGAGGTACAGGCGGCGATCAATGCCGCGAGCAACCTGTTGCCCAACGACCTGCCGGCCCCTCCGGTGTACAACAAGGTCAACCCGGCCGATACCCCGGTGCTGACCCTGGCGGTCACCTCGAAGAGCCTGCCGCTGCCGCAGATCAATGATCTGGTCGATACACGTCTGGCGCAGAAACTGGCGCAGACCAGTGGTGTCGGCCTGGTCACCCTGGCGGGGGGACAGCGTCCCGCGGTGCGCATTCGCGTCAACCCTGAGGCCCTGGCTGCCTATGGCCTGAGTCTGGCGGACGTGCGCAGCCTGATCACCGCCAGCAACGTCAACCAGCCCAAGGGCAACTTCGACGGCCCGACCCGCGTTTCGCAGCTCGATGCCAATGATCAGCTGCGTTCGGTGGATGAATACCGCGAGCTGATCCTGAGTTATCAGAACGGCGCTGCGCTGCGCCTGAAGGATGTCGCCGAGATCGTCGATGGCGCGGAAAACGAGCGCCTGGCGGCCTGGGCCGATCGTAACCAGGCAGTGCTGGTCAACGTGCAGCGCCAGCCCGGCGCCAATGTCATCGATGTGGTCGACCGCATCCAGACCCTGTTGCCGCACCTGACCGAAAGCCTGCCGGCCAGCGTCGAGGTCAAGGTGCTCACCGACCGCACCCAGACCATCCGCGCCGCCGTGCGCGACGTGCAGCACGAGCTGTTGCTGGCCATCGCCCTGGTGGTGATGGTGACCTTCCTGTTCCTGCGCAAGCTGTCGGCGACCATCATTCCGTCGGTGGTGGTGCCGCTGTCGCTGATCGGCACCTTCGCGGTGATGTACCTGGCCGGCTTCACCATCAACAACCTGACGCTGATGGCACTGACCATCGCCACCGGTTTCGTGGTCGACGATGCCATCGTCATGCTGGAGAACATCGCCCGCCATCTGGAGGAGGGCGAGACGCCCCTCAACGCGGCACTCAAGGGTGCTCGGCAGATCGGCTTCACTCTGGTGTCGCTGACCCTGTCGCTGATCGCCGTGCTGATCCCGCTGCTGTTCATGGCCGACGTGGTGGGCCGCCTGTTCCGCGAATTTGCCATCACGCTGGCGGTGGCGATCATGATTTCCCTGGTGGTGTCGCTGACCCTGACACCGATGATGTGCGCACGTCTGCTCAGGGCCGAGAAGCCCGAGCAGGAAGGGCGCTTCTATCACGCCGCCGGCGCTTTCATCGACGGCATGATCGAGCGCTATGGCGTGTGGCTGCAGTGGGTGCTGCGTCACCAGCCGCTGACCCTGCTGGTGGCGGTCGCCACGCTCGGCCTGACCGTGCTGCTGTACCTGGCGGTGCCCAAGGGCTTCTTCCCGGTGCAGGACACCGGGGTGATCCAGGGTATTTCCGAGGCGCCGCAGTCGATTTCCTTCTCGGCCATGAGCGAGCGTCAGCAGCGCCTGGCTGACGTGATTCTGCGCGATCCGGCGGTGGCCAGTCTGTCCTCGTCGATTGGTGTGGACGGCGACAATCCGACCTTGAACAGTGGTCGTTTGCTGATCAACCTCAAGCCGCATGCCGAGCGTGACGTGACCGCCAGCGAGGTGATCGATCGCCTGCGTCCCGAGCTGGCACGTATCCCCGGCATCGAGCTGTACATGCAGCCGGTGCAGGATCTGACCATCGAGGATCGCATCAGCCGTACCCAGTTCCAGTTCACCCTGGAGTCGCCGGAGAGCGCATTGCTGGAGGCGTGGACGCCACGCCTGGTGGAGGCGCTGCGCGAGCAGCCCGAGCTGACCGACGTGGCCAGCGACCTGCAAAACCACGGGCTGCAGGTGTATCTGCAGATCGATCGCGATGCCGCCTCGCGTCTTGGCGTGAGCGTGAGTGCCATCGACGATGCGCTATACGACGCCTTCGGCCAGCGCCAGATCAGCACCATCTACACCCAGGCCAGCCAGTACCGCGTGGTGCTGGAAAGCCGGGACGGCGGGCGTATCGGTATGGCCGCGCTGGGGCAGATCCACGTCGCCACCGCCGAGGGCGGGCAGGTGCCGCTGTCGTCTCTGGCGCATATCGAGGAGCGTCCGGCGAGCCTGCTGGTCAATCATATCGGCCAGTTCCCGGCGGTAACCCTGTCGTTCAACCTGGCGCCGGGTGTCGCCCTGGGCGAAGCGGTGGCGGTGATCGAACAGGTGGAGTCCGACATCGGCCTGCCCGGCGCGATCAGCACGCAGTTCCAGGGCGCGGCCGAGGCCTTCCGTGCCTCGCTGTCGTCCACCTTGCTGCTGATCCTGGCGGCCATCGTCACCATGTATATCGTGCTGGGCGTGCTCTACGAGAGTTACATCCACCCGATCACCATCCTTTCCACGCTGCCCTCGGCCGGGGTTGGCGCCTTGCTGGCGTTGTTGCTGACCGGCAACGACCTGGGCCTGATTGCCATCATCGGCATCATCCTGCTGATCGGTATCGTCAAGAAGAACGCGATCATGATGATCGACTTCGCCCTGGATGCCGAACGCAACCAGGGCATGGCGCCGGAGGCGGCCATCTATCAGGCGGCGCTGCTGCGCTTTCGCCCGATCCTGATGACCACCCTGGCCGCACTGTTCGGTGCGGTGCCGCTGATGCTGGCGTCCGGCTCCGGTGCCGAACTGCGTCAGCCGCTGGGTCTGGTGATGGTCGGCGGCCTGCTGGTCAGCCAGGTGCTGACGCTGTTCACCACGCCAGTGATCTACCTGTGGTTCGACCGCCTGTCGAGGCGTTTCACCGGGCGCAGTGCGGCCGGCGTCGAGGCGTGAGGCAGCCATGAACCTGTCCGCACCCTTCATCCGTCGCCCGGTGGCAACCCTGCTGCTGAGCCTGGCGATTACCCTGCTCGGCGCGGTCAGCTTCGGCCTGTTGCCGGTGGCGCCACTGCCGCAGATGGACTTCCCGGTGATCACCGTGCAGGCCAATCTGCCCGGTGCCAGCCCGCAGATCATGGCCGCTACCGTAGCAACTCCGCTGGAGCGTTCACTGGGCAGCATTGCCGGCGTCAACCAGATGAACAGCAACAGCAGCCAGGGCAGCACGCGGATCATGGTCGAGTTCGATCTCGACAAGGACATCAATACCGCTGCGCGCGAGGTGCAGGCAGCGATCAACGCAGCGCGCGACCTCCTGCCCAGCGGCATGCGCACCATGCCCAGCTACCGCAAGATCAATCCGTCGCAAGCACCGATCATGGTCATTTCGCTGACCAGCGACACCCTGAACAAGGGCCAGCTCTACGACGTGGCTTCGACCATCCTGGCGCAGAAGCTGTCGCAGGTCACGGGGGTGGGCGAGGTTCAGGTCGGTGGCAGTTCGCTGCCGGCAGTGCGCGTGGCACTGGAGCCGCGCCTGCTCGACCACTATGGCATTGCCCTCGATGAGGTGCGCCAGGCCATCGCCGCCAGCAACGCGCTGAAACCGAAGGGCGCGGTGGAAGACGAGCAGCGCCGCTGGCAGGTGCAGGCCAGCGACCAGTTGGCCAGGGCCGACGATTACATCCCGATGATCATTCGCTACCAGAACGGTGCGGCGGTGCGCCTGGGCGACGTGGCGACCGTTACCGATGGCGTCGAGGATCGCTACAACAGCGGTTTCTACAATGACAAGGACTCTGTGCTGCTGGTGATCAACCGGCAGAGCGGGGCGAACATCCTGCAAACCATCAGTGACATACGCGCCGAGTTGCCGGCCCTGCGCGAGGTGATTCCGGCCAGCGTCCAGCTGGAGGTGGCCATGGATCGCTCGCCGGTGATCCGCGCGACCCTGCACGAGGCGGAACAGACCCTGCTGATCGCAGTGGGCCTGGTGATCCTGGTGGTGCTGGCGTTTCTCGGCCGCTGGCGCGCGGCGCTGATCCCGGCACTGGCGGTACCGGTGTCGCTGATTGGCAGTTTCGCCGCCATGTACCTGCTGGGCTTTTCCCTGAACAACCTGTCGCTGATGGCGCTGATCATCGCCACCGGCCTGGTGGTGGACGATGCCATCGTGGTGCTGGAGAACATTTCCCGGCACATCCACAACGGTGAGAAGCCGCTGGAGGCTGCCCTGAAGGGAACCCGCGAGGTCGGCTTCACCCTGCTGTCGATGAACCTCTCGCTGGTGGCGGTGTTCATTTCCATTCTGTTCATGGGGGGCATCATCGAGCGGCTGTTCCGCGAGTTCTCCCTGACCCTGGCTGTCGCCGTGGTGATTTCCCTGCTGGTGTCGCTGACACTGACGCCGATGCTCTGCGCACGCTGGCTCAGGGCCGAGGACGAGCAGTCGCGCAGCCGCCTGCAGCAGTGGGGCGATCGGCTGCAGGATCGCGTGCTGGCGTTCTATGGCCGCAGCCTGGACTGGGCGTTGCGTCATTCCCTGCTGATGCTGTTGAGCTTTCTGGCGACCATCGCGCTGAACGTCTATCTGTTCGTCAGCGTGCCGAAGACCTTCATGCCGCAGCAGGATACCGGCCAGCTGATGGGCTTCATCCGTGGTGATGACGGCCTGTCGTTCCAGGTCATGCAGCCGAAGATGGAGATCTTTCGCAATGCGGTGCTGGCCGATCCTGCCGTCGAGAGCGTGGCGGGTTTCATCGGTGGCAGTGGCGGCATCAACAATGCCTTCATGATCGTGCGTCTCAAGCCCATCACGGAACGTCGTGACTCGGCGCAGGACGTGATCAACCGCTTGCGCAACAGCGTGCCCAAGGTGCCGGGCGGGCGCATGTTCCTGATGCCGGATCAGGACCTGCAGATGGGCGGGCGCCAGGGGCGCAGCTCGGAAAACGAGTACATGCTGCTGTCCGATGACCTCGATGCGCTGCGCACCTGGTTGCCTCAGGTTCGCGAGACGCTGCGTGCATTGCCCGAACTGACCGGAATCGACGCCCGGGAGACCGAGGGCGCCCAGCAGATTCGCCTGGTGGTCGACCGCGAGGCGGCGCGCCGCCTGGGCGTGGATATGGATATGATCACGGCGGTGCTCAACAACGCTTTCAGTCAGCGTCAGGTGTCGACCATCTACGAAGCGCTGAACCAGTACAGCGTGGTGATGGAGATCAACCCGAAGTATGCCCAGCACCCCGAGGCGCTGGATCAGATCCAGTTGATCACGGACGAGGGGGCACGCGTGCCGTTGTCGACCTTCGCCCATTGGGAGCGCAGCCTGGAAAACGACCGGGTGAGCCACCAGGGCCAGTTCGCGGTGGAGAACATCGGTTTCTCGCTGGCCGAAGGCGTCAGCCTGGATCAGGCCACCCGCGCCATCGAGGCAGCCATCGCCCGGCTCAACCTGCCGACCGAGGTGCAGGGTACGCTCGGTGGTACCGGCGCGGCCTTCCAGAAGGCGCAGGACAACCAGCCGTTGATGATCCTCCTGGCGCTGGTGGTGGTCTATCTGGTACTTGGCGTGCTCTACGAGAGCTACGTGCACCCGCTGACCATTCTCTCGACCTTGCCCTCGGCAGGCGTGGGGGCGTTGCTGGCCCTGCAACTGGTGGGTATGGAATTCAGCCTGATCTCGCTGCTGGGACTGTTCCTGCTGATCGGCATCGTCAAGAAGAACGCGATCCTGATGGTCGACCTGGCCCTGCAACTGGAGCGGGGCGAGCGGCTGAGCCCGCAGGAGTCGATACGCCAGGCCTGCCTGCTGCGCTTCCGACCGATCCTGATGACGACCCTGGCCGCCATTCTCGGTGCCTTGCCCCTGGTGCTGGGGAGCGCCGAAGGGTCGGAAATGCGTCAGCCGCTGGGTATAACCATCGTCGGCGGCCTGGTGCTGAGCCAGTTGCTGACCCTGTACACCACGCCGGTGATCTACCTCTATTTCGATCGCTTGCGCCATCGCGTCAATCGCTGGCGCGGCGTGCGCACCGATGCTTCGTTGGAAAATCCGCTATGACCATGCCCTCTGTTTCCCCTGCCGCGACCGTCGCCCGCGAAAATGCCGGTTCTCGCCGACTCGCTCGTTCCTGCAGCCTGTTCGTGTTGCTGGCCGTGCTCGGCGGCTGTGCCCTCGGCCCGGATTACCAGCGCCCGGAGCTGGCGGCACCGGTGCAGTTCAAGCAGCTCGAGGGCTGGAAGAGCGCTGCTCCGGCCGATGCGCTCGAACGTGGCAACTGGTGGGCACTGTATGGCGACCCGGAGCTCAATGCGCTGGTGGAGCGTCTGCAGCTATCCAACCAGAACCTGGCTGCCGCCGAGGCCCAGTATCGCCAGGCGCGTGCTCTGGTGCGCAGCGCGCGGGCCAGCTTTTACCCCACGCTGTCCGGCAGCGCTGGAGTGACGCGTGCAGGGCAGGGCGGGGGCGACAGCACCCTGAGAACCTCGGACGGCGTGGCTGTCAGTGGTTCGAGTGCATCGCGCATCTCCAAGAGCTATGACCTCAGCCTCAATGCGGCCTGGGAGCTGGATATCTGGGGCAAGCTGCGTCGTGGCCTGGAGGCCAGCCGCGCCGACTTCGATGCCAGCGCCGCCGATCTGGCCGCCGCACGCCTGAGCCTGCAAGGCGAACTGGTGCAGAACTACCTGCAACTGCGCGTCCTGGATGAACAGGCGCGCCTGCTCGATGCCACGGTGGCGGCCTATCAGCGTTCCCTGCGGCTGACCGAGAACCAGTACAGGGCCGGCATCGTGCCCAAGTCCGACGTGACCCAGGCCACTACCCAGCTCAGGAGTACCCAGGCGCAGGCCATCGATCTGCAATGGCAGCGTGCTCAGCTGGAACATGCGATTGCCGTACTGGTGGGAGTCAGCCCGGCCGAGTTGTCCATCGCGCCGCGTGAGAGCCTGCCGGATTTGCCGGCGGTTCCCGTGGCGCTGCCCTCGCAACTGCTCGAGCGGCGCCCGGACGTGGCGGCGGCGGAGCGTCGGGTAATGGCTGCCAACGCCCAGATCGGGGTGGCCGAGGCCGCCTGGTTCCCGGATCTGACACTCTCGGCCACTGGCGGTTACCGGGGCAGCAGTTTCGCCGACTGGATCGAAGTGCCGAATCGCTTCTGGTCGCTCGGCCCACAGTTGGCGCTGACCCTCTTCGATGGCGGCGCACGGCGTGCCGAACTGGAGCGCAGCGAGGCGGCCTATGACCAGACCGTGGCGCAGTACCGCCAGGCCGTGCTGGACAGCTTCCGCGAGGTGGAGGACTACCTGGTGCAACTGCGTGTGCTGGAGCAGGAGAGCGGCGTGCAGCAGCAAGCGCTGGATGCGGCGCGCGAGTCGTTGCGTCTGATCGAGAACCAGTACCGTGCCGGTACCGTGGACTACAACAGCGTGGTCACGGTGCAGGCGACGGCGCTGAACAACGAGCGAAGCAACCTGACCCTTCTCGGTAGCCGTCTGACCGCCAGTGTGCAACTGATCACCGCCCTTGGCGGTGGCTGGCAGCTGGAGCAACTGCATGATCCGGCGGCCATCACCACATCGGTGGAGGAGTCCCGTTAGGCTCTGTACGAAAAGTGCCTGCGCTCGGTGATGCTTCGTTGAACACGGGCCGGGAGGCCAGCTCGGTCGGAAGCGGCTTGCAGCCAACGCGCTCGAGCGCGGCCCGAAGCAATGCCCCTTTGCAGCTCGTGAGTCCGTTGCTCAGCCGTTCCTGCGGGGCCGTCATCGGTATCGCCTGACCTTCACTCGGCGACTTTTCGTACAGAACCCAGGGGCTGTTGCCGTTTCGGCGCGAGCCAAACAGCTGCGAAGCATGATCCATGCATTATTGACCTGACCCCGAGGCCAGCTTTCGGCTAATATCCAGGCTCTCTTCTTCGGTAGTCGCAACTGGCCATCAGGGATGCTGGGCGCCTGGCGCCTCCCGGTCGTGCGCTTCGTGTTCCGAGCTCTTCGATGCTTAATGGTAGTTACGACTTATCCCTGGTTGCACTGTCGCTCTGCGTGGCGATCCTTGCCTCTTACACGGCGCTCGACCTGGCCGGCCGCATTGCCAGTGCCAAGGGCGCAGCGCGGATCCTGTGGATCGGCGGTGGTGCCGTGGCCATGGGTATCGGCATCTGGTCGATGCATTTCGTCGGCATGCTCGCCTTCAGTCTGCCCATCCCCCTGGGTTACGACCTGACCATCACCCTGCTGTCGCTGGCCATCGCCATGCTCGCCTCGGGCTTCGCACTGTGGCTGGTGAGCCAGGCCGAGTTGCCGATGTGGCATATCGCCCTGGGCTCGCTGGCGATGGGCGCGGGCATCGGTGCCATGCACTACATCGGCATGGCGGCGATGCGCATGCAGCCTGGCATCGACTACGACCCTGTGCTGTTCGCGTTGTCGCTGCTGATCGCCGTGGCGGCATCGGGGGCCGCGCTGCTGATCGCCTTCCGCCTGCGCCGGCACACGCCTTATGTGCGTCTGGCTCGTGCCGGAGCAGCGGTGATCATGGGCTTCGCCATCGTCGGTATGCACTACACCGGGATGGCCGCCGCGAGTTTTCCAGCCGGCAGCATCTGCGGCGCCGCATTCAGCGGTCTGGACAACCGCTGGTTGGCCAGCCTGGTGATCGTCACCACCCTTGCCGTGCTGGCCATCGCGCTGCTGACCTCGATCCTCGATGCCCGTCTGGAAGCACGCACCGAACTGCTCAACAGTTCGTTGGCCAAGGCCAACGCCGAACTCACCCAGCTGGCTCTGCACGACAGCCTGACCAAGCTGCCCAACCGGCTGCTGCTGGAGGATCGGATCGGCCAGAACATTCTCAAGGTGCAGCGCAACGGCGGGTATTTCGCCTTGCTGTTCATGGATCTGGATGGTTTCAAACCGGTCAACGATGCCTTCGGTCACCATGTCGGCGACCAGTTGCTGGTGGCCGTGGCCCAGCGCTTGCGCGCGCACCTGCGGGCCAACGACAGCCTTGCGCGGATCGGTGGTGACGAGTTCGTCCTGCTGGCCGAACTGCGTCATCCGGACGATGCCGCCAAGGTCGCCAGTCATGTGGTCGGCCTGCTGGGGCAGGCATTCGACGTGGGCGGGCATGAACTGCGCGTGTCGACCAGCGTCGGTATTACCCTGTATCCCGGCGATGGTGTCGACCAGCAGGAACTGCTGATCAACGCCGATGCGGCGATGTATCACGCCAAGAGCCTGGGCAAGAACGGCTACAGTTTCTTCGAGACGTCGATGAACACCAACGCCCGACAGCAGTTGCAGCTGTTGCACGACCTGCGCGTCGCGCTGGAGCGTGACGAGTTCCGCCTGCACTACCAGCCCAAGTTCGCCAGCGAGAGCGGGCGCATGCTCGGTGCCGAGGCGTTGTTGCGCTGGCAGCATCCGCAGCAGGGGTTGCTGGCGCCGATTCATTTCATCGGCCTGGCGGAAAAGACCGGGCTGATCATCCCCATCGGTGAGTGGGTGCTGGAAGAAGCCTGCCGGCAGATGCGCCTGTGGTATGACCAGGGCCATCGGGACTGGCGCGTGGCGGTCAACCTTTCGGCGCTTCAGTTCTGCCACGGCGAGCTGGTCGAGAGCGTGCGCCAGACGCTGTCCCGCCACGCGTTGCCGGCCAATTGCCTGACCCTGGAGATCACCGAGAGCACTGCCATGCATGACGTGGGGGCAAGTCAGGAAATTCTCGAGCAACTGGCGCAGATGGGGGTGGACATCGCCATCGACGATTTCGGTACCGGCTACTCCAGCCTGCTTTACCTCAAGCGTCTGCCGGCCAATGAGCTGAAGATCGACCGTGGCTTCGTGCGTGATCTGGAGCGCGATGGCGACGATGTGGCCATCGTCTCCGCCATCGTCGCCCTGGGGCAGGCCCTGAATCTGCGCATCGTCGCCGAAGGGGTGGAAACGCCGGAGCAGCAGGCTTTCCTCACTCAGCTGGGCTGCGACTCCCTGCAGGGGTATCTGCTGGGGCACCCGCTGCCTGCGGAACACCTGCCCATGCCCTGAGCCCGCCGTCAGTCGCGCTTCTTGCGGTTGACCGTCTGCGCGGCCTTGATCACGTCGCTACCGATCACCGGCTCGAACTGCTGCCACACCGGGCGCATGGCGTCGCGCCAGGCCTGACGCTCTTCGGCACTGAGGCTGATGACCTGGCTGCGGCCGGAATCGATGATGCGTTGGCGGTCGCTCTGGTTGGCCACTTCGGCCTGCCTGTTAACCGCGTAGGTCACTTCGTCGATGATGCTTTCCAGCTCCATGCGAATCTGGTGCGGAATGCCGTACCAGAAGCGCGAATTGCTTACCAGCATGTAATCGAGCACGCCGTGGTTGGTTTCGCTGATGAACGGCTGTACCTCGTGCAGTTTCTGGCTGTAGATGTTCGACCAGGGATTTTCCGCGCCTTGTACCTGTCCGCTCTGCAACGCCTTGAAGACTTCGGAAAATGGCAGTTTCTGCGTATTGGCGCCCAACTGACCGAACTGTGCCTCCAGCACCGCAGAGGGCTGGATACGGAAGCTCAGGCCGTTCGCATCACCCGGCATGCGCAATGCTCGGGTTGCCGACATTTGCTTCATGCCGTTGTGCCAGTAAGCCAGGCCAACGATGTTGTGGTCTTCCATCGAGCGCAGCAACTGACGGCCCTTGGCGCGTTTCTGGAAGCGATTGACCGCATCGAGGTCATCGAACAGGAAGGGCAGGTCGAACACCTGGAGTTGCTTGGTGTACTGCTCGAACTTGGCCAGAGACGGGGCCAGCAGTTGCACTTCGTTGTTGCGCAGCGCCTCCAGTTCATTGGTGTCGCCGTACAGGCTGGAGTTGGGATAGACCTCGACGCGAACCTTGCCCTCCAGACGTTGTTCCACCAGTTGCTTGAACAGCAGAGCGCCCTGGCCCTTGGGTGTGTCATCGGCGACGACGTGGGAGAACTTGATCAGGATCGGTTCATCGGCCAACGCCGTGGTGGCGCCGTATGAAGCTAACGCCAGGGCGCAGACGGCCAGGGCGCGGATCGGATTGAACATGCTGCTACCTTTTCTTCTTATCGGTTGTGGGGGCTCTGGGCCGCCTCGTGTCGGTTGCCTTGTCATGGATCGAGGCAGGAGGCGGAGCAGGGGCAGCACCTCTTGCCGTGGCAAGGCTGAGCCTTGTCTGGCAAGGGTTATGCCATTGTGGCGAGTTTCCGCCAGCCTGCTCTGGCTGGTGAAAAGCCTGTGATCTGGTTCGCAATGGGTGGCGGATATCCGCCATTTGGCCGTCGATCGAAAGCGGAAAATTGCCGGTGCCTGAAGGGATGAAGGCAGGAATGAGCCTGCTATCCTGCGCGTTCTCATCGCATCAGGTAAACGCTGAAAAAGCCGTCATTACTCGTTGTGCCGACCTGAAGGGAATCACGAACATCCTGGACTCCCGCCTTCGCGGGAGCGACGATGAATGACTTTTTCAGAACATTCTCAGGAGTCAGACATGAGTTGGTCCGCGCAGCAATACAGTCTGTTCGAGCGTCAGCGCACCCGACCGGTGTACGACCTGCTGGCCTCGGTGCCGCACGAAGGGATCGATCTGGCCGTGGATCTGGGCTGTGGGCCGGGCAATTCCACCCAGGTGCTGAGGGAGCATGTACCGGGGGCACGGCTCGTCGCTGTCGACAACAGTGAAGACATGCTGCGCGCCGCTCGCGAGCGCCTGTCTGAGGTGAACTTCGAGCTGGCGGATATCCAGCACTGGCAGGCGCAGCAGGCGCCTCGGCTGATTCTTGCCAACGCCTCGTTGCAATGGCTGCCGGATCATCCGCAGCTCTACCCTCATCTGCTGGCTCAGTTGGCGCCGGGTGGCTGGTTGGCGATCCAGACACCGGACAATCTGCAGGAGCCGGCTCATCGCCTGGCTCGTGAGGTTGCGGCCGACGGGCCATGGGCGACGCAAATCGGCGAGGTGCGCCACCCTGAGCGGCACAGTGCACAGGATTACTACGACATCCTCGGCCCGTATTGCAGTGAGCTGGATATCTGGCGCACGACCTACTTTCATGTGCTCGACGATGCGGCAGCGGTGGTGGAGTGGTTCAAGTCGACGGCGCTGCGGCCGTTCCTGCAACCGCTCGATGCCGAGTGGCAGGTTGAGTTTCTCGAGCGCTACCTGGCCGCCGTCAGCGAAGCCTATCCGGCGCAGGCCGATGGCCGTGTGCTGCTGCCATTCCCGCGGCTGTTTCTCGTCGCACGGCGCTAGGCTTGCGCCGCGACAATCGGATTGCATGAAAAAGCCCCGCATCTGCGGGGCTTGTCATTTACCGAGCCAGAGCGACCAGACCGGCCTGCTGCACCAGTTCCAGCAGCGGCTGCGGGTAGACGCCAAGGAAGAAGGCGAGCAGGGCAACCACCAGCAACATGATGCCGCCGGCACGCTGGCCCCAGTCGAACGGTGCATCGTGGCGATGCATGTTCGGTTCACGCATGAACAGCGTGACCATCACGCGCAGGTAGTAGAACACGCCAATGGCGCTACCCAGCACCATGGCACCCAGCAGCCACCACAGTTGCGCTTCGACGCCCGCGGCGATCACGTAGAACTTGCCGATGAAACCGGCCGTCAGCGGGATACCGGCCAGCGACAGCATCATCACCGTGAGCACGGCGGTCAGGTACGGACGGCGCCAGAACAGGCCGCGGTACTCGTACAGCGCATCGGCGTCACGCCCACTGTAGGGCGTGGACATCAGGGTGATCACGCCGAACGCGCCGAGGCTGGTCAGCACGTAGGTCGCCAGGTAGACGCCAATGGCCTCCACGGCCAGGCCCTTGCTGGCGATCAGCGCCACCATCAGGTAGCCGAAGTGGGCGATGGAGGAGTAGCCGAGCAGACGCTTGAGGTTGTTCTGCAGCAACGCCAGCAGGTTGCCGAACAGGATCGAGGCCACGGCCAGCAGCGTCAGCAGCTCGTTCAGCCAGCCGCCAGCGGTGGCCGGGGATATCTGGTACAGGCGCAGCAGCACGGCGAACACGGCGATCTTGCTGGCGGTGGCGAGGAATGCGGCCACCGGCGCCGGAGCGCCTTCGTAGACGTCCGGCGTCCACAGGTGGAAGGGCACCAGCGAGAGCTTGAAGGCCAGGCCGATGAGCATCATGCCGATGCCGATTTCCACGATCAGGCTGCTGCCGTTCGCCAGGCTGGCGCCGATCTCGGCGAAGGCCAGGCTGCCGGATTCGGCATACAGCAGCGCCATGCCGAACAGCAGGAAGGCCGAGCCTGCGGCCGACAGCACCATGTACTTGATGCCGGCTTCCAGCGAGCGCTTGTTGAAAAAGGCGTAGCCGATCATGCCGTAGGTGGGTACCGACAGCAGTTCCAGGCCGATGAACAGGCCGGCCAGGTTCTGCGCGCTGACCAGCACCAGGCCGCCAGCGGCCGAGAGCAGGATCAGCAGGTACATTTCCTCGCGGTTGCCCGGATAGCCCTGGCCCGAATCCCCGCCCAGGTAAGCGTGGATCAGGGTGACGCAGGCCAGGGTCGAGGCCAGCACCAGCGCCATGTAGTAACCGGAGAAGGTATCGATCAGCAGCAGCGGGGTGACCTGGATCGGCGCCACGCTCATGGCCGGAATCAGCGACAGCAGGGCCAGGTTGAGACCCACCACCGAGAGGATGAAGGTCAGGGCGTGATTGCGTTTCGCGGCGACGGCCAGCATCACCACCAGCACGGTCACACTGGTAACCACCAGCGGCAGCAGGGCGATCAGGTGTTGGGTCGTGAATTCCACAGCGTGATGTTCCATAACGTCTACTGGCCCGAAGCGAGTTGAGTGAGGGCGCCCGCGATCCACTGCTGCACGCCTTGCATGCTGGCTGCGGAGGTGTCCAGCACCGGTTGCGGATAAACGCCGAGCAGGATCAGCAGCACGGCGAGGCCAAGCACCATGCTCAGTTCGCGCGGTTTCAGGCCCGGCAGCGCCACGTCCTTGTTCACCGGGCCGAAGTAGGCGCGGTGAATCATCGCCAGGGCGTACACCGAGCCCAGTACCAGGCCGCAGGCAGCCAGCACCACGATCCATGGGGCGCTCGGGAAACTGCCGATCAGAATCAGGAACTCGCCAACGAAGTTGCCGGTACCCGGCAGGCCCAGCGCGGCGGCGGCGAAGAACAGGCTGATGGCCGGCAGCCAGGGCATGCGTGCCCAGATGCCGCCCATTTCGCGCAGGTCACGGGTGTGGATGCGCTCGTACAGTTGGCCGCAGAGGATGAACAGCGCGGCGGCGGAGAGGCCGTGGGCGACCATCTGCACCACTGCGCCCTGCAGGGCGATCAGGCTGCCGGAGTAGATGGCGATCAGCACGAAGCCCATGTGCGAAACGCTGGAGTAGGCCACCAGGCGCTTGATGTCGGTCTGTGCGAACGACAGCAGGGCGCCGTACACGATGGCGAACACGCCGAGCCACTGGGCGATCGGCGCGAACTCGGCCGAGGCGTTGGGGAACAGTGGCAGGGCGAAGCGCATCAGGCCGTAGGCCGCGGTCTTGAGCAGGATGCCGGCCAGGTCGACCGAGCCTGCGGTCGGTGCCTGAGCATGGGCGTCGGGTAGCCAGGAGTGCACCGGCACCACCGGGAACTTCACCGCGAAGGCGATGAAGAAACCCAGCATCAGCAGGTACTCGGTACCGGGCGCCAGCTCGGTCTTCAGCAGGTCGGCATAGTTGAAGGTCAGCACACCGGTCTGATTGAAGTGCACGAACACCAGAGCGAGGATCGCCAGCAGCATCAGCAGGCCGCTGGCCTGGGTGAAGATGAAGAACTTGGTGGCTGCGGTGATGCGGGTCTTGCCGTCGCTGCCGCTATGACCCCAGAGCGCGATGAGGAAGTACATCGGCACCAGCATCATTTCCCAGAAGAAGAAGAACAGGAACAGGTCGACCGCCAGGAACACGCCGACCACGCCGCCGAGAATCCACATCAGGTTGAGGTGGAAGAAGCCGACGCGGTTCTGGATCTCGTTCCACGAGCACAGTACCGAGAGCACACCGAGCAGGCCGGTGAGCACCACCATGAGGATCGACAGGCCGTCCATCGCCAGGTGGATGGTGATCCCCAGGCGCGGGATCCAGTTCACCACAAATTCGTGGGCCCAGCGCGGGTCGCTGCCGGGGGCAGGGGCCAGGCTGAAGTCGCCGGTCAGCCACAGCCACAGGCTCAGGCCGAACAGCAGGCCCATGGTGATCAGGGCGATCCAGCGCGGCAGCACGTTGCCGAAGCGTTCAAGCTGCCAGCAGAGCAGGCCGCCGATGAAGGGAATCAGGATTAGCCAGGGCAGAATCATGACAGGCTGCGTTCCTTAGCTCAAAAAGAGGATGACGGCCAGTACCAGCACCGCGCCAGCGGCGACGGATACGGCGTACCAGCGGGTCTGGCCGGTCTGGCTGCTGGACAGCAGGGCGTTGCCGCCACGCGCCAGCAGCGGCACTGCACGCAGACCCCGGTCGATCGGGTCGCGGCGCAGCAGGCGGCACAGCAGCAGGTAGGGCTGCACGAACAGCTTGTCGTAGAGCCAGTCGAAGCCCCAGGCGGCGAACCACCAGGCCGACAGGAAGCGGCCCGGTGCGCTCTGCGCAACCGCCGTGGCGAAACTGCGCTTGCCGAGGAACAGCAGCGCCGCCAGGAGGATACCGGCCAGGGCGATGCAGCCCGAGACGATCTCCAGGCTGTGCTTGGCCTCGCCACCGGCGTGGCCGACGCTCTGCGGCAGCACGCCGGCCAGCGGTGGCGTGATCCAGGCGCCGATGAAGGTCGACAGCACGATCAGCACCATCAGCGGCAGGTTGTGGGCGATGCCATGACCTGCGTGGGCTTCGGTCTTCTGCTCGCCGTGGAAGGCGATGAAGATCAGGCGGAAGGTGTAGATCGAGGTCAGGAAGGCACCGGCCAGACCGGCATAGAGCAGGCCGCTGTTGCCACTGGCGAAGGCTTCCCAGAGGATCTCGTCCTTGGAGTAGAAACCGGCGGTCAGCAGCGGCAGCGCAGCCAGAGCCGCACCGCCGACGATGAAGCTGGTGTAGGCCAGTGGCAGCTTCTTCCACAGGCCGCCCATCCTGAAGATGTTCTGCTCGTGGTGGCAGGCATGGATCACCGCACCGGAGGCGAGGAACAGCAGGGCCTTGAAGAAGGCGTGGGTCATCAGATGGAAGATCGCCGCGTCCCAGGCACCGACGCCCAGAGCCAGGAACATGTAGCCGATCTGGCTCATGGTCGAGTAGGCGAGGATGCGCTTGATGTCGGTCTGCACCAGCGCGGCGAAGCCGGCCAGCACCAGGGTCACGCCACCGACGATGCCGACCAGTTCGAGAATCTCCGGGGTCAGCAGGAACAGGCCATGGGTACGGGCGATCAGATACACGCCTGCGGTGACCATGGTCGCGGCGTGGATCAGCGCCGACACCGGGGTTGGGCCGGCCATCGCGTCGGCCAGCCAGGTCTGCAACGGCAGCTGGGCGGATTTGCCCACCGCGCCGCCGAGCAGCATCAGTGTGGCGACCCACAGCCAGGTATCGCCGGCCACGTATTTCTGCGGCGCCAGCACCATCAGCTCCTGGATGTTCAGGGTGCCGAGGTTGAGGAACAGCAGGAACAGGCCGATCATCAGGAACACGTCGCCGATACGGGTGACGATGAATGCCTTGAGCGCCGCGTTACCGTTGGGTACGTGCTTGTAGTAGAAGCCGATCAGCAGGTACGAGCACAGGCCCACGCCTTCCCAGCCGAAGAACAGCACCAGCAGGTTGTCGCCCAGCACCAGCAGCAACATGCTGAAGATGAACAGGTTGGTGTAGGCGAAGAAGCGTGAATAGCCTTCCTCGCCACGCATGTACCAGCTGGCGAACAGGTGGATCAGGAAACCCACGCCGGTGACCACACCGAGCATGGTCACCGCCAGGCCATCGACGTACAGGGTGAAGCTCGGCGCCAGGCCGTCGACGTTCATCCACTGCCACAGGGTCAGGCTGTAGGCGCCACCTGCCGGTGGATTGCCGAGGAACTGGAAGATGGTCACTGCGGCGCTGGCGGCGGCCAGGCCGATGGAGCCCACGCCGAGCACCGCACTGGTGTTTTCCGAGAGTCGTCCGCGCGAGAAGGCCAGCAGGAACCAGCCGAGCAGCGGGAAGAATAGAGTCAGGGCTAGAAGATTCATCCGCGCATCTCGCTGGCAGCGTCGATATCGAGGGTATTGAAGCGGCGATACAGCTGCAGCAGGATCGCCAGGCCGATACTGGCCTCGGCGGCTGCCAGGGTGATCACCATGATGAACATCACCTGGCCGTCAGCCTGACCCCAGCGGGCGCCGGCGACGACGAAAGCGAGGGCGGCGGCGTTCATCATCACTTCCAGGCTCATCAGCACGAAGAGAATATTGCGACGCACCATCAGGCCGATCAGGCCAATGCTGAACAGGGCGGCGGCCAATGCCAGGCCGTGCTCCATGGGGATGCCGGTCATAGGCTTGGCTCCTTGGCTTCGTGGCGGCCCAGGTGGAAGGCGGCGACCAGGGCGGCGAGCAGCAGCAGCGCGGCCAGCTCGACGGCCAGCAGGTACGGGCCGAACAGGCTGATGCCGACGGCCTTGGCCTCGACGCTGGTGTGGCCGATGGCGGCACCGCTGGGCTGGATGAACAGGGCGTACAGCAGTTGCGCCAGCAGCAGCGCGCTGAGGATCGCCGGGCCGACCCAGATGCCGGGCGTCAGCCACTTGCGTTCCTGGGTCACGGCCGCCGGGCCGAGGTTGAGCATCATCACCACGAACACGAACAGCACCATGATGGCACCGGCGTAGACGATGATTTCCAGGGCGCCGGCAAAGGGGGCGCCAAGGCTGAAGAACACCATCGATACCGCCAGCAGCGAGACGATGAGGTAGAGCAGGGCATGCACCGGGTTGGTATGGGTGACCACGCCGACCGTCGCAGCAACGGCCACCCCGGCGCAGAAGTAGAAAGCGAATTCCATCAGCAGCTCCTCAGGGCAGCAGGCTCTTCACGTTGATCGGCTCGGCCTCGTCCTGCGCGGCGCCTTTCGGCTTGCCGGCGATGGCCATACCGGCAACGCGGTAGAAGTTGTAGTCCGGGTTCTTGCCGGGGCCGCTGATCAGCAGGTCTTCCTTCTCGTAAACCAGATCCTGGCGCTTGAACTCGCCCATCTCGAAGTCGGGCGTGAGCTGGATCGCAGTGGTCGGGCAGGCCTCTTCACACAGGCCGCAGAAGATGCAGCGCGAGAAGTTGATGCGGAAGAACTCCGGGTACCAGCGGCCATCATCGGTCTCGGCTTTCTGCAGGGAAATGCAGCCGACCGGGCAGGCCACGGCGCACAGGTTGCACGCAACGCAGCGCTCCTCGCCGTCGGGGTCGCGGGTCAGGACGATACGGCCACGGTAACGCGGTGGCAGGTAGACCGGCTCTTCGGGGTATTGCAGGGTGTCGCGCTTGCGAAAGCCATGGCTGAAGACCATGACCAGGCTGCGCAGCTGGGTGGCGGTGCCAACCAGGATGTCCCAGATGTACTTGAACATTGTCGTCTCTCCTTACTGGGCCGCGGCCAGCACCAGGGCGCCGGTCACCAGCAGGTTGATCAGGGTCAGCGGCAGACAGAACTTCCAGCTGAAGGCCATGACCTGGTCGTAGCGCGGGCGTGGGATCGACGCGCGCAGCAGGATGAAGATCATGATGAAGAAGCAGGTCTTGAGCGCGAACCAGAAGAACGGAATCTGCGGCAGGATGCCGAACGGGCCGTGCCAGCCGCCGAAGAACAGCGTCACCAGCAGGGCCGAAACGGTGACGATGGCGACGTATTCACCGACGAAGAACATGCCCCATTTCATGCCGGCGTATTCGATGTGGTAGCCGTCGGCCAGTTCCTGTTCGGCTTCCGGCTGGTCGAACGGGTGACGGTGGGTCACGGCGATGGCGGCGATGAAGAAGGTACAGAAACCGAAGAACTGCGGAATGATGAACCACAGGTTCTCGGCCTGGTAATCGACGATGTCACGCATGTTGAACGAGCCGACCTGCGCCACCACGCCCATCAGTGCCAACGCCAGGAACACCTCGTACGACACCGTCTGGGCCGAGGCACGCAGGGCACCGAGCAGGGCGTACTTGTTGTTGCTCGCCCAGCCGGCGAACAGCACGGCGTAGACCGACAGGCCTGCCATGGCGAAGAAGAACAGGATACCGATGTTCAGATCCGCCACGCCCCAGGTCGGGGTGATCGGGATGATGGCGAAGGCGATCAGCATGGCGGCGAAGGCGATCATCGGCGCCAGGGTGAAGATGAACTTGTCGGCGAACGGGGGCGTCCAGTCCTCCTTGAAGAACATCTTGATCATGTCCGCCGCGATCTGGAACATGCCGAACGGTCCGACCCGGTTGGGGCCGTAACGATCCTGCCACCAGCCCAGCAGACGGCGTTCGACGAAGCTCAGCAGGGCGCCGCAGACCACCACCACCAGCAGAATCACGATGGCCTTGAGCACTGCGATCAGGGTTTCCATCACCTCGGGAGTCAGCCAGCTCATTGTGCGGCCTCCTGCACGTGGGTGACGGTGGCACCCGCGAACGCGGGCGGAATGCCCGGGAAGCCGGCCGGCAGGCCGACCAGGCCGATGGCCAGGTCTTCGCGCACCTGCAGCGGCAGACGCAGGGTCTGACCGGCGACGCTCAGCGAGAGCAGGGCGCCGTCATTCACGCCGAGGCGATCCGCTTCGTCCCTGGCCAGCGCCACGTAAGGTTGCGCAATACGCGACTGCACCGGCGCGGCGCGCGAGCTGTTCTCTTCGCTGCCGAACAGGTGGTACAGGGCAACGGCCTGCCAGGTGCCCTGAACCGGATTGAACGCGGCATTGACGCTGAACCACGGCAGTACCTGGCCCTTGGCTTCGATCAGGCGCACGCCGGGGTCGCCGGCGCGCAGGTGGCCACCGACCTCGTCCTGGAACTTGTTCCAGGCTTGCGGCGAATTCCAGCCCGGCGACCAGGCGAACGGAATCTGCTGACGTGCTTCTTGGGTACCGGCGTAGCCTTCCATGGAGAAGGCGAAGGCGCTGTCCTGATCCTGCGGTTGACGTGGCTCGTGCACGCTGATGTTGGCGCGCATGGCGGTGCGGCCGCTGTAGCGATGCGGCTCGCGCGCCAGCTTCAGGCCCTTGATGCGGAACGAGGCGCTTGGCGCGGCATCCCTGATACCCGCCAGAGACGGGTTGCTGGCGGCGCAGGCAGCGGTGACCTGATCCAGTTGCGTCCAGTCGACGGCCTTGCCTTGCAGGGTGCTGTGCAGCGCGTGCAGCCAGCGCCAGCCTTCGCGAATCAGGATGCTGGCGTCGTAATAGCTCGGCTCGAACACCTGGAAGAAGCGCTGGGCGCGGCCTTCCAGGCTGACCAGGGTGCCGTCGCCTTCGGCGAAGGATGCAGCCGGCAGTACCAGATGAGCGCGCTCGCTGGTGGCCGTGCGCTGGTGATCGGCGACGATCACGGCCTTGGCCGCAGTCAGTGCGGTATCCACGATGGCCTTGTCGGCGCGGCGGTAGAGGTCGTTTTCCAGCACCACCACGGCATCGGCCTGGCCGCTGCTCAGGGCCTCCAGCGCAGCATCGACGGACTCGCCGCCGAGCAGGGCAAGGCCCAGGCTGTTGGCTTCAGGAACCACCAGGCTCAGCGAGCCGTTCTTCTCGCGATTCTTCAACGCGCTGGCGATGTTGGCCGCGGCTTCGATCAGCGCCTTCTCGCCAAGCGAGGCGCCGGAAACGATCAGCGGACGCTTGGCATCGAGCAGGGCATCGGCGATGCGCTGCACCAGCTCGCGTGCTTCGGACTCCAGGCCTTCGACGGCTGGAGCGCTCGGGTCGATGGCATGCGCCACGGCGAAACCGATGCGGGCCAGGTCGGCCGGCGCGGCATGCACGCTTTCGGCGGCCACGTCGTCCAGGCGGGTTTCACCGACACTGGCGATGAACAGCGGGTGCAGGGCGTGCTGAGCGACGTTCTGCACGGCCGCCATGTGCCAGTCCTGGATACGGG
>Ga0209699_100289_pt1 | contig 37698 bp, 39 predicted proteins | sample SynthPrep_1_END__FD_187204 | JGI IMG/M metagenome (GOLD analysis project Ga0209699, IMG submission 187204) | Synthetic microbial communities from Ohio, USA - SynthPrep_1_END_DS7_MetaG (SPAdes) (version 2) | ecosystem: Engineered > Bioreactor > Aerobic > Activated sludge | place: USA: Ohio...
GGCTTCCAGATGGTCTTCGTAGATCATCTTGGAGTCGTGCAGCAGGCGGCCGATCAGCGTGCTCTTGCCGTCGTCGACGTTGCCGCAGGTGAGAAAGCGCAGCAGTTCCTTGCGTTCGTGCTGGGCCAGATAAGCGAGGATGTCTTCGCTGATCAAATCGGATTGATGACTCATGGTGCGCGATCCTTAGAAATAGCCCTGACGTTTCTTTTCTTCCATCGACCCGGCGGCATCGTGATCGATCACGCGGCCCTGGCGTTCGGAAGTACGGGTCAGGAGCATTTCCTGGATGATGTCCGGCAGCGTCGCCGCCGTGGATTCCACCGCTCCGGTCAGCGGGTAGCAGCCCAGGGTGCGGAAACGCACCATCTTCCTGGTGATGCGCGCCTTCTCCTCATCGGACAGATGCTCGAGGATGCGCTCGTCGTCGATCATGATCAGCGTACCGTTCTTCTCGATCACTTCGCGCTCGGCGGCGAAATACAGCGGCACGATTGGAATCTGCTCCAGATAGATGTACTGCCAGATATCCAGTTCGGTCCAGTTGGACAGCGGGAAGACGCGGATCGACTCGCCCTTCTTCACCTTGCCGTTGTACACGTTCCACAGCTCGGGACGCTGGTTCTTCGGATCCCAGCGGTGCTTGCTGTCACGGAAGGAGTAGACGCGCTCCTTGGCCCGCGACTTCTCTTCGTCGCGGCGCGCCCCCCCGAAGGCGGCATCGAAGCCGTACTTGTCCAGTGCCTGCTTGAGACCCTCGGTCTTCATCACATCGGTGTGCTTGGCACTGCCGTAGGTGAAGGGGTTCATGTCCTGCGCCACGCCATCGGGGTTGATGTGCGTGATCAGATCCAGGCCCATCTCGCTGACCATCTTGTCGCGGAAGCGATACATCTCCTGGAACTTCCAGCGCGTATCGACATGCATCACCGGGAACGGCAGCTTGCCGGGAAAGAACGCCTTGCGTGCCAGATGCAGCATCACGGCGGAGTCCTTGCCGATGGAATAGAGCATTACCGGGTTGTCGAATTCAGCAGCCACTTCGCGGATGATGTGGATACTCTCCGCCTCCAGCTGCTTCAGGTGGGTCAGTTTATCGAGCATGGCTACTCACGGATCACGTTTTCTATAGGGCCGGCGGGCCGTGGACGAGCGCGCACTCTATCACAGCGCCTGCTTATACTCAGGACGTCGGTTAGATCGAAACGATCTAGTGTTATATCAGGAGCAAAGCCCGGATCAGACCGGATTCGGGCAATCGATGAACAGATGCTCCAGGGCGAAGCGACGCGCGAGATGATCGCCCAGCGCCTGGACACCGTAGCGCTCGGTAGCGTGATGACCTGCGGCGATGAAACTGACGCCGTTCTCGCGGGCACTGTGGACGGTCTGCTCCGACGCCTCGCCGGTCAGGTACAGGTCGACGCCTGCTGCAATGGCCGTGTCGATATAACCCTGACCACCGCCGGTACACCACCCGACACGACGAATCAGCCCCTCGCCTTCGACCAGTAGCGGCTCGCGTCCCAGCACCTGTTGTACATGGCGCGCGAAATCGGCTGCATTCATCGGCTCCTCCAGCGACCCTACCAGGCCAACGGTGCGCGGATTCTCCGGCTCCAGAGGGCCCTCGACGACGATGCCGAGCTGACGGGCCAGCTGGACGTTGTTGCCCACTTCGGGATGCACGTCCAGCGGCAGGTGATAGGCCAGCAGACTGATGTCATTGGCCAGCAGAGCCTTGAGACGACGCTGCTTCATGCCCGTGACGCAAGGGCTTTCGCCCTTCCAGAAATAACCGTGATGCACCAGCAGCACATCGGCCTCGGCTTCGATGGCGGCGTCGATCAGCGCCTGGCTGGCGGTGACACCACTGACGATCCGACTGACCTGCGGACGACCCTCGACCTGCAGGCCATTGGGGCAGTAATCACTGATGCGCGACGCGTTCAGAAAAGCGTCAGCTTCTTGCACTAACGTGGTCAGGGCAATGGCCATGAAGATTCCTCTCAAGCTGTTGCGGGCCGCTGCCTTATTGGCGAGCACCTCACTATAATGCGCCACCTTAAGGGTCACCTTTGGCCCTCGCAACCCTCAGGATTGTCTCGATGCCCCAGGCACTGCGTTTTCTCGGTTGGCCCTTGCTGGTCGGCGTGCTGCTGGCCCTGTTGCTGATTCAGCAATACCCGGAATGGGTCGGCCTGCCACGGCAGGAAGTGCAACTGGTGCAGGCCCCCGTCTACAGTCGCCTGCAGGAAGGCCCGGTGTCCTACGCCGAAGCAGTCGACACCGCCTCACCAGCGGTCGCCAACCTGTACACCACCAAGCTGGTGAGCAAACCCGCTCACCCCTTGTTCGAAGACCCCACCTTCCGCCGCTTCTTCGGCGACAACCTGCCGCGCCAGCAGCGCATGGAGTCCAGCCTCGGTTCGGCCGTACTGATGAGCCGCGAAGGCTATCTGCTGACCAACAACCATGTGGTCAGCGGTGCCGACCAGATTGTCGTGGCGCTCAAGGATGGTCGTGAAACCCTGGCGCGGGTGATCGGCAACGATCCGGAAACCGACCTCGCGGTACTGAAGATCGACCTGCCTGCTCTTCCGGCGATCACCCTGGGTCGCTCCGACAGCATTCGCATCGGTGACGTGACGCTGGCCATCGGCAACCCCTTCGGCGTCGGCCAGACCGTGACCATGGGCATCATCAGCGCCACCGGGCGCAACCAGTTGGGGCTCAATACCTACGAAGACTTCATCCAGACCGACGCCGCGATCAACCCGGGAAACTCCGGCGGCGCACTGGTCGACGCGCACGGCAATCTGGTCGGCATCAATACCGCCATCTTCTCCAAGTCCGGAGGGTCGCAAGGCATCGGCTTCGCCATTCCGGTCAAGCTGGCCATGGAGGTGATGCAGGCGATCATCGAGCATGGCCAGGTGATCCGTGGCTACCTGGGCGTCGAAGTGCAGCCACTGACGCCCGAGCTGGCCGAGTCTTTCGGCCTCGACGGGCGCCCCGGCATCGTCGTCGCAGGCGTCTACCGCGACGGGCCGGCACAACGTGCGGGCCTGCAGCCGGGCGACCTGATCCTCAGCATCGACGGAGAACCCGCCAGCGACGGCCGCCGCTCGATGAACCAGGTGGCACGTACCAAGCCGGGCGACAAGATCCGCATCGAAGTGCTGCGCAATGGCAAGCAGTTGCAACTGACTGCCGAAATCGGCATTCGCCCCCCCGTCAGCGGTAACTGACAGCGCCATTTTCAGGTGGGAATTCTTCTCGATTGAATTTATTGTTATGTTATTACATTAAATTCAGTCAATGGAGCTTCCACCTTGCGTGTCGTCCCCGCCCTGCTCGCCAGCCTGCTGGCGCCATGCACCCTCGCTGCAGAGTCGCCTGTCTACCTGGCCGATAGCGTCGTCAGCGCCAATACCGATCACGAGCAGGCCAACGGCCCCGTGCAGGGCTACCGCGCCACTCGCTCGGCCAGCGCCACCCGCACCGACACCCGCATCGAAGACATTCCCCAGACCATAAGCGTGGTACCCGCACAGGTACTGGATGACCTCGGCAGCACCCGCATCGACCGCGCTCTGGATTTCGCCGGCGGCGTGTCGAGGCAGAACAACTTCGGTGGCCTGACCTTTCTCAACTACAGCGTGCGCGGTTTCACCACCGGCGAGTTGTATCGCAACGGCTTCGCCATCAACCGCGGCAGCTACAGCTCGCCGGACAGCTCGGCCATCGAGCGCCTGGAAGTGCTGAAGGGACCGGCAGCCGCCCTCTATGGCCGAGGTGATCCTGGCGGCCTGGTGAATATCGTCACCAAGCGCCCGCAGCTGGATGCATTCAGCCAGCTCAAGGTCAGTGCCGGACGTTGGGATCGCTACCGCAGCAGCCTCGACGTCAACACGCCACTGAACGACGACGGTACGTTGCTATCGCGGGTCAACCTGGCGCTCGAAGACAACGGCAGCTTCCGCGACCATGTCGGCAATCAGCGGCAGATCATCAATCCCACCTTCAGTTGGCAGCTGTCTCCCGACACCCTGCTGATGATCGACAGCGAGTTCTCCCGTACCGATTCGGTCTTCGACCGAGGTATCCCGGCGGTCAACGGCAAGATGGGTGCAGTCGCCCCCTCGACCTTCCTGGGCGAACCCAACGACGGCAGGATTCGCAATGACAACCAGCTGTTGCAGGTCAGCCTCGAGCACTACTTGAACGATGCCTGGAAACTGCGCCTGGCCAGCCATTACAGCCAGGGCACGCTGGACGGCAAGAGCTCGGAACCTTCGCGACTGATCGGCGATCAGGTGACGCGCTTCTATCGCGAGCGCAGCTTCGAATGGAACGACAGCATCACCCAGGCCGAACTGCATGGCCAGTTCCAGCTCGCCGGCTGGCAGCACCAGACGCTGCTGGGGCTGGAGTACGAAAACTACCGCAACAGTCAGAAGTATCCCCAGAGCGTCACCGGTCTTGGCTATGGCCAGGATATCTACACCCCCATCTACGGTCAGCCCAAACCAACCATCGTCAACCCCAACGATTTCCACGAGCACACGCAGAGCTACGCCCTCAACCTGCAGGATCAGATCAGCTTCAGCGAGCGCTGGAGCGGCCTGTTCGGCATGCGCCTGGAGCGCTTCGAACAGACTGCGCGGAACCGCAGCACCCGTGTCAGCAACGAACAGAGCAAGGATGTGGCCACTCCGCGTGCAGGCATCCTTTATCAACTGACCCCGCAGGTCGGGGTATTCGCCAACGCCTCGATGTCATTCAAGCCCAACGCGGTGGGCGCGCAGGGGCAGGTGTTCAAGCCGGAGAAAGGCATCGGTTACGAAACCGGCCTCAAGCTCGACCTGCTCGATAGCCGGCTCGGCGCCACCGTTGCACTGTTTCACATCGACAAGGAAAACGTGCTGACCGCCGATCCGAACAATCCCGGGGACAGCATCGCAGCCGGCAAGGCCCGTAGCCAGGGGCTGGATCTGCAGGTCAGCGGCCAGCTCACGGAAGCCCTGCGCCTGATCGGCGCCTACGCCTACATCGATGCCGAAGTGACCCGCGACAACAGCATTCCCAAGAGCAGCGACCTGCTCGGAATCGCCCGCAACAGCGCCAGCCTGATGAGCGTGTATCGGTTTCAGGACGGCGTCTTGCAAGGCTCCGAACTGGGTGCAGCGATCACCTACGTAGGCGACCGCTCCGGGCAGACCGGCAGCGACTTCGAGCTGCCGGCCTACACCACGGTCGACCTGCTCGCCCGCTGGCAGGCCAGCAGAGATCTGAGCCTGGGCCTGAACCTCAACAACCTCTTCGACCGCACCTACTACGAGCGCTCGTTCAACAGCGTCTGGGTGCTGCCCGGCGATCCACGCAACCTCAGCCTCAGCCTGACCCTCAACCTCTGAAACGGAGATTCACATGCGTATTCCTGCCTACCTGCTCCTCGCCGGCCTGTTCGCCAGCAGCAACACCCTTGCTCATGGTCTGTGGACAGAACAACGCCGCGGCAACATCGAAACCGTATATGGCCATGGTGCCGAAGACGATGCCTTCGATGCGAAAAAGATCAGCGGTGCCTGGGCCTTCGATGCTGCCGGCAAGATGATTCCGGTCACGGTCGAGCGCCTCGACGACCATGCTCGCCTGAAGCCGCTCAAGAAGCCGGCGATAGTGGCCGTGGCACTGGACAACGGTGCCTGGTCGAAAACCCCGGATGGGAAGTGGATCAATCAGGGGCGTACCCAGGTGCCGAACTCCACCGAGTCACTGCACACCTACAAGTACAGCCTGGCGATCCATCGCGAAGGCGCCAGGCTACCCGACCTGGCGCCCCTGAAACTGGTCATCGTGCCGGAAACCGATCCACTCAAGGTCGGCCCGGGCAAACCTCTGCCCGTGCGGGTACTGGCAGACGGCAAGCCGCTCGCCGGCGCAGAGCTTGTGGGGGATTATCGTGGTGCACCGCATCAGGTCAGCGCGAAGACCGACGCCCAGGGTCGTGCCCAGGTGCTGGTACGCAACGAAGGCCTGAACATCATCAGTACCTCGGTCTACCTGCCGGTGGAAAACGACCCGGACATCGAGCGTCGTGGCCTGTTCGCCTCGTTGACCTTTCTCGGCGAGCCGCACCACGAATGACGTAGCCTGACCCCCACGCACCGGTCGAAGCCGATGCGTGGGGGCTCTCTTCAGAGTCCCTGCAAGGCCTCCAGCAACGCCTGGTTCTGCTCCGGCGTGCCGATGGTGATGCGCAGGAACTGGGCGATACGCTGCTGCTTGAAGTGGCGCACGATCACGCCCTGCTCACGCAGGCCAGCTGCCAGGGTGGCCGCATCCTTGCCCGGGTGCCGCGCGAAGACGAAGTTCGCCGCTGACGGCAGCACCTCGAAACCCAACCCCTGCAGGCCGGCCACTACCACCTCGCGGCTTTCGATCACCCGCTGACAAGTCTCCTCGAAATAGGCGCGATCTTCGAAGGCAACTGCCGCACCGGCAATGGCCATGCGATCGAGCGGATAGGAGTTGAAGCTGTTCTTGATCCGCTCCAGCGCCTCGATCAGATCCGGATGCCCGACGGCGATACCAACACGCAGGCCAGCCAGCGAACGCGACTTGGACAGCGTCTGGGTAACCAGCAGGTTCGGGTAGCGATCGACCAGGCTGATGGCCGTCTCGCCACCGAAGTCGATGTAGGCCTCATCCACCAGCACCACCGAGTCCGGGCTGCCTTGCAGCAAGCGCTCGACGGCATCGAGCGGCAGCAGGCAGCCGGTCGGCGCATTGGGGTTGGGGAAAATGATGCCCGCGTTCGGCTGAGCATAGTCCTCGACTCGAATCTGGAACGCTTCGTCCAGGGGTAACGCCGTGTAGTCGATGCCGTACAGGCCGCAATAGACCGGATAGAAGCTATAGGTCACATCCGGGAACAGCAGCGGCTTGCCGTGCTGGAACAGACCGTGGAACGCGTGCGCCAACACCTCGTCGGAGCCATTGCCGACGAACACCTGGTTGGTCTGCACGCCATAGTAATCGGCCACCGCGTGCTTCAGGCGGTCACTGTTGGGATCGGGATACAGGCGCAGGCTGTCGTTCAGTTCGGCCTGCATCGCCGCAATGGCCTTCGGTGAAGGCCCGTAGGGGTTCTCGTTGGTGTTGAGCTTTACCAGCTTGCTCAACTTGGGCTGCTCGCCCGGCACGTAAGGCACCAGGTCTCTGACGAAGGGGCTCCAGAATTTGCTCATCTGCCCTTCTCTCCTCAATGCTGGGTGCGCTGTGCGCACCGCGGATAATCAATGGGTGCGCACGGCGCACCCTGCATCACTTGATACGGTATTCGGCACTGCGTGCGTGCGCGGTCAGCGACTCGCCACGGGCCAGCACCGAAGCGCTCTTGCCCAGCTCCGACGCGCCATCCGGCGAGCAGAAGATGATCGACGAACGCTTCTGGAAGTCATACACCCCCAGCGGCGAGGAAAAGCGCGCAGTACCGGACGTCGGCAGCACGTGGTTGGGACCGGCCACGTAATCACCCAGTGCCTCGGCGGTGTAACGCCCCATGAAGATCGCACCGGCATGGCGAATCTGCGGCAACCAGGCTTCCGGATCGGCCACCGACAGCTCCAGGTGCTCCGGCGCGATGCGGTTGGCCACCTCGATGGCCTGCGCCATGTCGGCCACCTGGATCAATGCGCCACGGCCCTCCAGCGACGTACGAATGATCTCGGCACGCTCCATGGTCGGCAGCAGCCTGCCAATGCTTTCGGCGACCCGGTCGAGGAAAGCGGCGTCCGGGCTGACCAGGATCGACTGGGCATCCTCGTCGTGCTCGGCCTGGGAGAACAGATCCATGGCGATCCAGTCCGGGTCGGTCTCACCATCGCAGACCACGAGGATTTCCGAAGGCCCGGCGATCATGTCGATGCCGACCTTGCCGAACACATGGCGCTTGGCAGTGGCAACGTAGATGTTGCCGGGGCCGACGATCTTGTCCACCGGCGGCACGCTTTCGGTGCCGTAGGCCAGTGCAGCCACGGCCTGGGCGCCCCCGATGGTGAATACGCGGTCGACACCTGCGATGGCGGCGGCAGCCAGGACGATCTCGTTGATCTCGCCGCGCGGTGTCGGCACGACCATCACCACCTCGGGCACGCCAGCGACCTTGGCCGGGATGGCATTCATGAGAACCGAGGACGGATAGGACGCCTTGCCACCCGGCACGTAGAGACCGGCACGATCCAGCGGAGTGACCTTCTGGCCCAGCACGGTGCCATCGGCCTCGGTGTAGCGCCAGGAGTCCTGCTTCTGTTTCTCGTGGTAGCTGCGCACGCGCTCGGCGGCAACTTCCAGTGCCTGGCGTTGCGCGGTGCTGATACGCGTCAGGGCCAGCTCCAGACGCTCGCGCGGCAGGATCAGGTCGGCCATGGAAGCGACCTCCAGGCCATCGAAGCGCTGCGTGTACTCGACCAGCGCCGCATCGCCGCGCTCACGCACGGCCTGAATGATTTCCAGCACGCGCTGGTTGACGCCATCGTCGGAAACGCTCTCCCAGGACAGCAGATGATCCAGATGACGTGCGAAGTCCGTATCGGCGGCGTCGAGTCGGCGGATGGCAACGGGTGCGGTCATAGCGAAAGCCTCATCTGAATGGCGTTTTCTCGGGCGCCCGTAATGTAGCAAGGCCACCGTGCGGGCACCCGAGAAAAATGGCTATGACACGGATAGGCAGCCGCGACCTGTGGTCGCGGTAATAGGTCAGCCTTGGTGTCGCGCCTCGACGGCACCGCGCAGGGTTTCGATCAGGGCCTGGATGCGGGCGTGCTGCATCTTCATCGAAGCCTTGTTGACGATCAGCCGAGAACTGATGGTGGCGATCAGCTCCTGCGGTTCCAGCCCGTTGGCACGCAACGTGTTGCCGGTGTCGACCACGTCGATGATCTTGTCGGCCAACCCAACCAGCGGTGCCAGCTCCATGGAACCGTAGAGCTTGATGATGTCGACCTGGCGGCCCTGCTCGGCATAGTAGCGTTTGGCGACGTTGACGAACTTGGTGGCCACGCGCAGGCGACCTTTCGGCTCCGCAGCCCCGACCTTGCCGGCGGTCATCAGCTTGCACCTGGCGATCTGCAGATCCAGTGGCTCATACAGGCCCTGGCCGCCGTATTCCATCAGCACGTCCTTGCCGGCCACCCCCAGGTCGGCGGCGCCATGCTCCACGTAGGTGGGCACGTCGGTGGCCCGTACGATCAGCAGGCGCACATCATCCTGAGTGGTCGGGATGATCAGCTTGCGGCTCTTGTCCGGGTTCTCGGTCGGCTCGATACCGGCAGCCGCCAGCAGCGGCAGGGTGTCATCGAGAATACGGCCTTTGGACAGGGCGATGGTCAGCATGGAACGGTTTCCTTGAACGGAAGCGACCGCTCCGACAGGGAGCGGCCCTACGACAACGGACGCGGGCAGTCAGCCCGGAACGCGACGAATTTTGGCGCCGAGCAGTTGCAGCTTCTCCTCGATGCACTCGTAACCACGGTCGATGTGGTAGATGCGGTCGATCAGCGTGTCGCCCTCGGCCACCAGCGCAGCCAGCACCAGGCTCGCCGACGCGCGCAGGTCGGTGGCCATCACGGGCGCGCCCTTGAGCTTTTCGACACCGGTGACCACGGCCGTATTGCCTTCGACGAGAATGTTGGCGCCCATGCGCAGCATCTCGTAGACATGCATGAAGCGGTTCTCGAAAACGGTCTCGATGATGGTGCCGGTGCCTTCGGCCACCGCATTGAGGGCGATGAACTGCGCCTGCATGTCGGTGGGGAACGCCGGGTAGGGTGCGGTGCGCAGGTTGACGGCCTTGGGACGCTTGCCCTTCATGTCCAGCTCGATCCAGTCGGGGCCGGTGGTGATCTCGGCACCCGCTTCCTGAAGCTTGGCCAGCACGGCCTCCAGGGTCGACGGATCGGCGTCCTTGACCTTGACCCGACCACCGGTAACGGCAGCCGCCACCAGATAGGTACCGGTTTCGATACGGTCGGGCATGACATTGAAGCGAGCACCGTGCAGACGCTCGACACCGTCGATGATGATGGTATCGGTGCCGGCACCCTGAATCTTCGCGCCCATGGCGATCAGGCAGTTGGCCAGGTCGACCACCTCCGGCTCACGCGCGGCGTTTTCCAGCACGCTGCGCCCCTTGGCCAGGGTCGCGGCCATCATGATGTTCTCGGTACCGGTCACGCTGACCACGTCGAAGAAGAAGTGCGCGCCACGCAGGCCGCCCTCCGGCGCCTTGGCCTTGATGTAGCCGCCTTCGACGTCGATGATCGCGCCCATCGCCTCGAGGCCACGGATGTGCAGGTCGACCGGACGCGAACCGATGGCGCAGCCGCCGGGCAGCGCCACTTCGGCTTCACCGAAGCGAGCGACCATCGGGCCGAGAACCAGGATCGAGGCGCGCATGGTCTTCACCAGCTCGTAGGGGGCAACCAGGGTCTTGATCGCACGCGCGTCGACTTCGACCGCCAGCTTCTCGTCGATCACAGGCTCGATGCCCATGCGCCCGAACAGCTCGATCATGGTGGTGATGTCGTGCAGGTGCGGCAGGTTGCAGATGGTGACCGGGGCATCGCCCAGCAGGGTCGCGGCGAGAATCGGCAGAGCAGAGTTCTTCGCCCCGGAAATGCGAATTTCGCCATCGAGGCGAGTGCCACCGGTAATGATCAGTTTATCCATAGGAATCTCGTCGCCCGCAGGCTCAGGAACGCGCGGCCCAATCGGCCTGGCTGAAGAATTTCATGGTCACGGCATGGATGCTGCCATCGGCGATCCAGGCATTGAGGTGGGCATAGATCTGCTGCTGACGCTTGACCGGGCTGAGAGCGGCCAGTTCGTCGCTGATCAGGTTGAGTTGGAAGTTGCAGCCTTCGCCTTCGACTTCCACCTGGGTATTCGGGAGTTTTTCCTCTAGGAGGCTTTTTACTTCTGCAGCCTGCATGCTCGACCTCGACTGACGCATTCGGGCTACCTGCGCCCGCGGGCCGGCCATCATACAAAAAAGCCTCCCGCCTGCGAACCCCGCGAGAGGCCTCGCTGACGGAACGGCGACGGGGTGCACAGCGCGTCAGCCACGTGCCTATTCCAGCGGCAGCAACTCCAGCAAACCGCTGACCTGGGCGATCTGCCGCATGTCCTCGGGCATCGCCTTGACCGACAGCTCCTGCCCGGCCTTCTGCGCATCACGGATGAACGCCAGAAGCAGTGCCAGGCCGACGCTGCTGGATTTTTCCACGGTACTGCAATCGAGCGACAGGCGTGCCACGCGGCTGGATGCAATCAGACGTGCGCCCTGCTCGCGCAACAGTGGGCCGGTGCTGTAATCCAGCACACCGGCAAGCTGCAATTGTCCCGGCGCGCGCTCCGTGATGCTCGCCTTGCTCACGAGTCGCCTCGGGCCTGACGCGCCCTGGCCACGGTGTCCGCCCAGGTGTCGATGACCTTGTCCAGATCATTGCGGTTGTTCTGCATCGACTGGGCGAACTGGTCACGGAACAGCTTGCCGACGTTGATCCCGTTGATCACGACGTTGCGCAGCTTCCAGGTACCGTCCACCGACACCATGGTGTAGGACAGCGGGTAAACCACGCCCTTGCCGTCACGAATCTCCATACCGACCGAGGTACGATCGCCTTCTGCCTTGCCGCTGCCCGGCAATACGCGAATGTCCTGGTTGTTGTATTCGAGCAGGGCGTTGCCGTAAAACTGCATCAGGCTACGCTTGAAGTTTTCCTGGAAGCGACTCATCTGCTCGGGCGATGCCTGGCGCGAGTAACGCACGGTCATGACGCCACGGGAAATGCCATCGACATCGACCGCCGGGCCGAGGATGTCGTTGAGCGACTGGTAGAACGCGTTCGGATCACTGCGGTAGCGATCCTTGTTGGCCTTGAGGTCGGCCAGCAGGGTGTCAGTGGTCTGCTGTACCACCTCATGCGCGCTCGGCGCCGCAAGGGCCAGCAATGGCATGCTTGCCAGGAGTGCCAGCAGGGAATTACGCACGGTCTTGAACATGTCAGGAGCCCTCATCAATTGGCTTCATCTTTATTGACCGAATTGAGCAGGAATTTGCCAATCAGGTCTTCCAGCACCAGCGAGGACTGCGTGTCGTGGATAGTGCTGCCATCCTTGAGCACCGCCTCGTCACCCCCAACGCTGATGCCGATGTATTTCTCGCCGAGCAGGCCTGCGGTCAGGATCGACGCAGTGGAATCATCGGGCAGGTTATTGACGCCACCATCGAGCTCCAGGGTCACCCGCCCCATGTAGCTGTCACGATCCAGGTCGATGGCGGTGACCTTGCCGATGGTCACACCGGCCATCGTCACCTTCGAGCGCACGGTCAGGCCGGCGATGTTATCGAAGTAGGCATAGACCTTGTACGTGTCGCCCGAGCTTCCGACGCTCAGGCCACTGACACGCAGGGCCAGCAACAGCAGGGCCAGCACACCTGCCATCATGAACAGGCCGACACCAATCTCCAGCGTGCGGTTTTGCATCAGAAGTCTCCAAACATCAAAGCGGTCAGAATGAAATCGAGGCCAAGAACGGCCAGCGAGGCGTACACCACTGTACGCGTGGTCGCCCGGCTGATGCCTTCGGACGTCGGTTCGCAGTCATAACCCTGGAACACGGCTATCCAGGTCACCACGAAGGCGAAGACGATGCTCTTGATCACACCATTGAGCACATCATCGTAAAAGGAAACACTGTTCTGCATATTGGCCCAGAACGAGCCCTCGTAGACCCCCAGCCAGTCGACCGCGACCATGGCTCCGCCCCAGATACCGACCACGCAGAAGATCATCGACAGCAGGGGCATCGAGATGAAACCGGCCCACAGGCGTGGTGCAACGATGTACTTGAGCGGATCGACACCGATCATCTCCAGACTGGAAAGCTGCTCGGTGGATTTCATGTTGCCGATCTCGGCAGTCAGGGCCGAACCGGCACGCCCGGCAAACAGCAGCGCGGTAACGACCGGGCCCAGTTCGCGCAACAGGGTCAGGGCGACCATCTGCCCCACCGCCTGCTCGGAACCGTAGCTGACCAGGATGTTGTAGCCCTGCAGCGCCAGCACCATGCCGATGAATATGCCGGACACGACGATGATCGCCAGCGACATCACCCCGACGGCGAACAACTGCTTGATCAACAGCTGCAAAGGTTTTCCGGCACGGCTGCGGCCGAACAGGGCCCCCAGCAGAAAGAGCACGGAGCGCCCCAACGTTGCCACCACATCGATACCCGCACGACCGAACAGACGCAGCCGTTCGAGCGGTGAAATCCTGCGCATCAACCTCTCCCCAACAGATCTTCGCGGTAATCCGGCGCTGGATAATGGAAGGGAACCGGGCCATCCGGCGCCCCTTTCATGAACTGGCGAATGCGCGGGTTATCCGACTCCATCAACTCGGCAGGCGTACCTTGCCCCAACACCTGCGCATCTCCCACGACATAGATGTAATCGGCAATGCTGGCGGTTTCCGCCAGGTCATGGGACACCACCACGCTGGTAATGCCCAGGGCATCATTGAGCAAGCGAATCAGACGAACCAGAACGCCCATGGCAATCGGATCCTGGCCGACGAACGGCTCGTCATACAGCAGTATCTGCGGATCCAGCGCGATCGCCCGCGCCAGCGCCACACGGCGCTTCATGCCACCGGACAGCTCATCGGGCATCAGTTCGATGGCACCCCGCAAGCCCACCGCCTGGAGTTTGAGCAGGACAATGTCACGAATCATTTCTTCCGGCAGTTGAGTGTGCACACGCAAGGGGAAGGCCACGTTCTCGAACACGTCGAGATCGGTGAACAACGCACCACTCTGAAACAGCACGCCCATCTGCTTGCGCATGTCGAACAGCGCGTCGCGCGACAACCGAGGCAGGTTGATGCCATTGACGAGGACATTGCCCTGGCTCGGACGCAACTCGGCGGCGATCAGACGTAGCAGGGTGGTCTTGCCGCAACCGGACGGCCCCATGATGCCGGTCACCTTGCCGCGCGGAATGCGGATATCGACCTTGTCGAAAATCGCTCGCGCGCCACGCAGGAAGCTGACGCCCTGCAACTCGATTGCGTAGTCGTGCTCGGCGCTCATCTGAACTCCTTGAAAACAGGCCCTCCTGGCAGACGCCGTCTCCAGAAGCGAGGACACGCACCAGTAGAGGGGCCGAAATGGCCGCGGACTATAGCATTTGCTGGACATCCCACCCAATAGCACCCCACGGCAGCGTTCAGACTTGCGACAGCTTCGACGATTAGTCTGGCTGAGCACAGATGCTCCCGGCGGGCTTTTCCCGTTATAATCCCCGTCTTTTTTCGCACGGCAGCTCCAGCCAGCATGAACCAGACCCGCGACCTGATTGATTCCGCGCAACGCACCATCCGCCTTGAACTCGAAGCGGTGCAGGAGCTTCTGCCTCGCATCGACGCCGACTTCGTCAAGGCCTGCGAGCTGATCCTGAGCTGCAAGGGCCGCGTCGTCGTCGTTGGCATGGGCAAATCCGGGCATATCGGCAACAAGATCGCCGCCACGCTGGCCAGCACGGGTACCACGGCTTTTTTCGTGCACCCGGCCGAAGCCAGTCACGGTGACATGGGCATGATCACCCGGGACGATATCGTCCTTGCCCTGTCCAACTCGGGTTCTACCGCCGAAATCGTCACCCTGCTGCCACTGATCAAGCGCCTCGGCATCCAGTTGATCAGCATGACCGGCAACCCGGATTCGCCGCTGGCCAAAGCGGCAGAGGTGAACCTGGATGCCCGCGTCTCGCAGGAAGCCTGCCCGCTGAACCTGGCGCCGACCTCCTCGACCACGGCCAGCCTGGTACTCGGCGACGCCCTGGCCATAGCCCTGCTGGAGGCCCGCGGTTTTACCGCAGAAGACTTCGCATTCTCCCATCCTGGCGGCGCGCTCGGTCGGCGCCTGCTGCTCAAGGTGGAGAACGTCATGCACAAGGGTCACGCCCTGCCCCACGTGCGTCGCGGCACCAGCCTGCGCGATGCGCTGCTGGAAATGACCCAGAAAGGCCTGGGCATGACGGTGGTTCTGGAAGAGGACGGCCGCCTGGCCGGCATCTTCACCGACGGCGACCTGCGCCGCACCCTGGACAAGGGTATCGACGTCCGCCAGGCCCTGATCGACGACGTGATGACGCCCCACGGCAAGACCGCCCGCGCCGAAATGCTCGCAGCCGAAGCCTTGAAGATAATGGAAGATCACAAGATCAACGCCCTGGTGGTGGTCGACGATCAGGATAGCCCGGTCGGCGCGCTGAACATGCACGACCTGCTGCGCGCTGGAGTGATGTGATGAACGACCTGCTGCAACGCGCCCGAGCGGTGAAACTGGCCATCTTCGACGTCGACGGCGTACTGACTGACGGCCGCCTGTATTTCCTCGAAGACGGCAGTGAGTTCAAGACCTTCAACACACTGGATGGCCACGGTATCAAGATGCTCATCAATTCGGGCGTACGCACGGCCATCATCAGCGGGCGCAAGACCCCGGTGGTCGAGCGGCGCGCCAACAACCTGGGCATCCAGCATCTGTTCCAGGGCCGCGAAGACAAACTCGTCGTTCTCGACGGCCTGCTCGTCGAACTCGGCCTAAGCTATGAACAGGTCGCCTACCTTGGCGATGATCTGCCTGACCTTCCAGTTATTCGACGGGTCGGACTGGGCATGGCCGTGGCCAGCGCCGACAGCTTCGTGCGTCAGCACGCCCATGGCGTGACCCAGGCAAGCGGTGGCAATGGTGCAGCGCGGGAATTCTGCGAACTGATCATGCGTGCCCAGGGCACGCTGGATGCGGCCCAGGCCGCCTACCTGTAGAGCACAGCATGCTGCGTAAAGCCTTCAACATACTGATCTTCGCCCTGATCGCGGCCGTGGTAGCGGCGCTCGGCTACTGGAACATCGCACCGGACAGCGCTCGCCAACCTCAACAGGCCGGCGAAGACAATGCCGTGGACTTCTACGTGGTCGGCGCACACACCGTGCAATACCAGGATGACGGCAAGATCCACTACCGCATGACCGCAGACAAGCTCGAACACATCAAGAGCACCGACATCACCCTGATCGACACCCCGAAGCTGGATCTGTACCGCGGCACCGAGCAGCCCTGGAAAGTGACCAGCCAACGCGCCGAGGTTTCCCCTGGCGGTGTCGAAGTGGAACTGATCGACGACGTGCGCATCGCCCGTACCGATGCCAAGGGACGCCCCACCGTCATTACCAGCAGCCGCATGACCGTGATTCCTGACAAGGAATATGCGCAGACCGAGCAAGCCGTTAGAATCGAGGCCGCCAACGGGGTGACCACGGCACAAGGAATGAAAGCGTACTTGAATGACGGCCGGATGATCCTGCCGTCCAACGTAAGAGGCCAGCATGAGGTTCGTTAATACCCTCCCCCTGATTCTCAGCCTTGGCGCCGCATTGGGAAGCGCGGCTGCCTGGGCCCTGCCATCGGATCGCGACCAACCCATCCGCATCCAGGCCGACAGCGCCGAACTGGATGACAAGCAGGGCGTGGCGGTCTATCGCGGCGATGTGATCATTACCCAGGGCACCCTGAAGATCACCGGCGATACCGTGACCATCACCCAGACCAACAGTGGCGACATCGACGTGTTCACCTCGGTAGGCAATCTGGCCTATTACGAGCAGAAGCCCGCCGTGGACAAGGACATCGTCAAGGCCTACGGCCGCACCATCCAGTACTTCGCCAGCAACGAACGCATCGTACTGATCGACCAGGCCAAGGTGATCCAGGAAGGCAATACCTTCGAAGGCGAGAAGATCGTCTATGACACCCGCCGCCAGATCGTCAATGCCGGCCGCGCCACAGGTACCAATGTCGGCACGCCGCGTCCCCGCATCGACATGGTCATCCAACCGAAGAACAAACCTGCGGATCAACAGCAGTAATGGCCATACTCAAAGCCCAACACCTGGCCAAGAGCTATAAAAGCCGCCAGGTCGTGCGCGACGTCAGCCTGAGCATCGAGAGCGGCCAGATCGTCGGCCTGCTCGGCCCCAACGGCGCTGGCAAGACCACATGCTTCTACATGATCGTCGGCCTGGTGCGCGCCGATCAGGGACGCGTACTGATCGACGACCTCGACGTCAGCCATCAGCCGATGCACGGTCGCGCTCGTGCCGGTATCGGCTATCTGCCACAGGAAGCCTCGATCTTCCGCAAGCTCTCGGTAGCCGACAACATCATGGCCATTCTCGAGACCCGCAAGGATCTCGACCGCGCCGGTCGTCAGGCGGAGCTGGAAAACCTGCTGCAGGAATTCCACATCCACCACATCGCCGACAGCCTTGGCATGAGCCTGTCCGGCGGCGAGCGACGCCGCGTGGAAATCGCCCGTGCACTGGCGACCAACCCCAAGTTCATCCTGCTCGACGAACCCTTCGCCGGCGTGGATCCGATCTCCGTGGGCGACATCAAGCAGATCATCCACCACCTGAAGGCCAAGGGCATCGGCATTCTGATCACCGATCACAACGTGCGTGAAACGCTGGACATCTGTGAAACCGCCTACATCGTCAACGATGGACAGCTGATAGCCGAAGGCGATGCCGAGACCATCCTCGCCAATCAGACGGTGAAAGAGGTCTACCTGGGGCACGAGTTCCGCCTGTAGGACGCCAGACATTTCACTACAGAAACATGGCAACCTCTAGGCAAAATCGAGAAAATCAGGCATATAATTTGCTTCCTGGCGGCGCTTCGGCGCCCTGATGTGGAAGGCGTAACTCGCCGGTAAATTAAGGTCTGCAATGAAACCATCGCTAGTCCTCAAGATGGGCCAGCAGCTGACGATGACCCCGCAGCTGCAACAGGCTATCCGCCTCCTCCAACTGTCCACACTGGATCTGCAACAGGAAATCCAGGAGGCGCTGGAGTCCAATCCCATGCTCGAGCGCCAGGAAGACGGCGACGACTTCGACAACAGCGACCCGATGGCGGACGGAGCCGAAAGCGCCGCGCCCGCTGCGCAGAACAAGGAAGACAGCTACCAGGAAACCACCCCGACGGTGGACAACCTGGAAGACGGCGAATGGGGCGAACGCATCCCCAACGAGCTGCCGGTCGACACCGCCTGGGAAGACGTCTACCAGACCAGCGCCAGCAGCCTGCCAAGCAACGATGATGACGAGTGGGATTTCACCACCCGCACGTCCAGCGGCGAGAGTTTGCAGAGCCACCTGCTCTGGCAGTTGAACCTGGCCCCAATGTCGGACAAGGATCGACTGATCGCGGCTACCCTGATCGACTGCATCAACAACGATGGCTATCTGGAGGAAACCCTCGAGGAAGTCACCGAGTCCTTCGACCCCGAACTCGACATCGAACTCGACGAAGTGGAAGTGGTTCTGCACCGCATCCAGCAGTTCGAGCCAGCCGGGATCGGCGCCCGTGACCTGCGCGAGTGCCTGCTGCTGCAACTGCGCCAGCTACCTGCCAATACACCATGGCTGAACGAAACCCAGCGGGTGGTCAACGATTACCTGGAGGTACTCGGCAGCCGCGACTACGCTCAGCTACTGCGGCGCATGAAGCTCAAGGAGGACGAGCTCAAGCAGATCATCGACCTGATCCAGCGCCTCAACCCGCGCCCGGGTTCGCAAATCGAATCCAGCGAACCGGAATACGTGGTACCGGACGTCATCGTACGCAAGCACAACGACCGCTGGCTGGTTGAGCTGAACCAGGACGCCATGCCGCGCCTGCGCGTGAATCCGCAATACGCAGGTTTCGTCAAACGCGCCGACTCCAGCGCGGACAACACCTTCATGCGTAACCAACTGCAGGAAGCACGCTGGTTCATCAAGAGCCTGCAGAGCCGCAATGAAACCTTGATGAAGGTCGCTACGCAGATCGTCGAACATCAACGCGGCTTTCTCGATTACGGTGACGAAGCGATGAAGCCGCTGGTGCTGCATGACATCGCCGAAGCGGTAGGCATGCATGAATCGACCATTTCGCGCGTTACCACGCAGAAATTCATGCATACCCCGCGTGGTATTTACGAGCTGAAATATTTCTTCTCCAGCCACGTCAGCACCTCCGAGGGCGGTGAATGCTCGTCCACCGCGATCCGCGCGATCATCAAAAAACTGGTTGCAGCAGAAAACGCGAAAAAGCCGTTGAGCGACAGCAAGATCGCTGGTTTACTGGAGGCACAAGGCATCCAAGTCGCCCGCCGGACGGTTGCCAAATACCGTGAATCCCTCGGTATAGCGCCCTCCAGCGAACGCAAGCGACTGATGTAAGCCCGGTCGACTGATTGCGCAAGCGATCAGGCCAAGGTGTTCCGGCGGTGGGCCGTTTTCTGGCCCATCACTTACACAAGGCAACAAGGAGAAAGCGGTATGCAAGTCAACATCAGTGGACATCAGCTGGATGTGACCGACGCCCTGCGTGACTACATCGGCGAGAAACTCGGCCGACTGGAACGTCACTTCGACAAGATCACCAATGTTCAGGTGATCATGGAGGTCGAAAAACTCAAGCAAAAAATCGAAGCTACCCTGCACATCGCTGGCGGCGAAGTCGTCGCCAACGCAGAGCACACGGACATGTACGCGGCCATCGACCTGCTGGCCGACAAGCTCGACCGCCAACTCATCAAGCACAAGGAAAAGCAGCTCGACCGCCTGCAAGGCGCCGCAGCCCGCTGACACTCCCCTTTCATGATCCGACTTGAAAACATCCTGACCCCCGGCCGTTCCCTGGTGAACGTGCCGGGAGGCAGCAAGAAACGTGTGCTCGAACAGATCGCCAACCTGATCGCGCGCGACCTGCCAGACCTGGATGCCCAGGATATCTTCGAAAGCCTGATTGCCCGCGAGAAGCTTGGCTCGACCGGCTTCGGCAACGGCATCGCCATTCCCCACTGTCGCATCGAAGGTTGCAGTGCACCAATCAGCGCAGTACTGCACCTCGACACCGCCGTGGACTTCGACGCGATCGACGGGGCACCGGTCGATCTGCTGTTCGTTCTGCTGGTACCGCAGGCGGCGACCGATGCTCACCTCGAACTGCTACGCCAGATCGCCAGCATGCTCGAACATCAGGAAGCCTGCGAACGCCTGCGCCAGGCGGCAAGCGGCGAGGAACTCTACCGGGTAATAGTCGAAATTCAGAACGGTCAATGAGCATGCGCCTGATCATCGTCAGCGGTCGATCCGGCTCGGGCAAGAGCACTGCCCTCGATGTGCTCGAGGACAATGGCTTTTACTGCATAGACAACCTGCCGGCCGGCCTCCTGCCGGATCTGGCCGAACGCTTTCTCCCGCACAGCGACATGCTGCTGCCGCAGGTAGCGGTCTCCATCGATGCTCGCAACCTGCTGAGCCAGTTGCGCCGCTTCCCCGAACTGCTCGATGAAGTACGCAAACGCAACATCCGTTGCGACGTACTGTACCTGGACGCCGAAGACGAAACCCTGCTCAAGCGCTTCTCGGAAACCCGCCGTCGCCACCCGCTGACCAATGACAATCGCTCATTGGCCGAAGCCATCGCCTACGAAAGCCAGTTGCTGGCGCCGATCACCGATCGTGCCGACCTGAAGATCGATACCACCCGCCTGAACCTCTACCAGTTGCGCGATACATTGAAATTGCGCCTGCTCGGCCAGACCCAGACAGGCACTGCCTTTCTCGTCGAATCCTTCGGTTTCAAACGTGGCATGCCGGTAGACGCCGACCTGGTATTCGATGCGCGCTGCCTGCCCAACCCATACTGGAAACCCGAGCTACGGGATTTTTCCGGGCTCGATCAACCGGTCATCGACTACCTCGCCGCGCAGCCGGAAGTGGAGGAGATGTACCAGGATATCCACGCCTATCTGGACAAGTGGCTGCCGCGTTTCGCTGCCAGCAACCGCGCCTACGTGACTATCGCCATTGGCTGCACGGGAGGCCATCACCGCTCGGTCTACCTGGCAAGCCGCCTGAGCGAAGCCCTGAAACAGTCATTGCAGAACGTCCAGGTCCGTCACCGCGACCTCAGTTAAGGAACCACAGCCGCGATGCCAGCCCGTGAAATCACCATCATCAACAAGCTCGGCCTGCATGCCCGCGCGGCGGCCAAGTTCGTCGGCGTTGCGAGCACCTATCCATGCCAGGTGCGTATTGGCCGCTCTCCGGAAAGCCTGGTGGACGGCAAGAGCATCATGGCCGTGATGATGCTCGCTGCCGGCAAAGGTACTCAGGTTCACCTGCACACCGAAGGCGCGCAGGAGCAGGAAGCCATGGACGCCCTGGTCGGGCTGATCGAAAATTACTTCGACGAAGGGGAGTAGAAGCCTACCCCACTGCGCCCTGTTGCGTCGCAGGCCGGATACTCCTAGCCCAAGGCAGTATCCAGCACCATCATCAGACAGAAGCCCGCCGCCAGCGCCATACTGGCATCGCCAGCATGACCATTGCCATGCGACTCGGGAATGATCTCATGCACCACGGCGAACAGCATGGCCCCTGCTGCCAGCGCCAGCCCCCAGGGCAGCAACATGTGCGAGACCCCGACCAGCCAGGCGCAGAGCACCGCAAAAACCGGCTCGACCAGACCTGATGCCGCTCCGATCAATACCGCCTTGCCACGCCCTACTCCAGCGCTGGCCAGCACCAGAGCGACAATCAGCCCCTCCGGTACGTCCTGCAAGGCGATACCGATCGCCAGGCCATCGGCACCACTCAATCCAGCACCTGCTGCGACCCCCACCGCCATGCCTTCAGGAACGTTATGCAGCATGATGGCGATGACGAACAGAAGCACGCCGGGCGCCAGCCCATCCTGCTGCGCCCCAACGACACCAATGTCCTGACGTTGCGCCAGCACCCGCCCCAATCCCATCAGCGCAGCGGCCCCCAGCAGCAGGCCGATACTGGCCAAGCCACCTGCCCCCCAGGGTGTGAAACCCTGTTCGCCAGCGACTTCGAGTGTCGGCACCAGCAAGGAAAACACCGTGGCAGCCAGCATAACCCCCCCACCGAAGCCCATTAGCCTGTCGTGCCAGCGTTGCGACAAGTCCCCCATGAACAGCACCGGCAGGGCACCGACAGCCGTACCGGTGGCACACAACAGGCCGCCTTGCAGCGCCCGAAGCAACTGAGGCTCGATTGTCTGGTCGACCATGACGGCAGCCTGAATGAACAGCAGCAGACTGCCGCAGAGCAGAATCACGCCACCCAGCAGATAGCGTAAAACCCGGCTATTCACGCCGGGCAGGGAGGTCAGCAAGGTTCGCATCGTGTTCACAATCCGCCTGTTCAGCTCAGGGCCTGTCGGTATCGACGCGTCACTTCCGCCCAGTCGATGACATGGAAGAATGCGCCGATGTATTCCGGACGACGATTCTGGTAACGCAGGTAATATGCGTGCTCCCACACGTCCAGGCCAAGAATCGGGGTATTGCCGTGGATCAACGGGCTGTCCTGATTGGCACTGCTCTCAACCACCAGATTTTTCTCCGGAGTCAGACTGAGCCAGGCCCAACCACTGCCGAAACGGGTCAACGCGGCCTTGGTGAAAGCGTCCTTGAAGGCCGTAAAGCCGCCCAGCTCGGAATCGATCGCTGTCGCCAGCTCTCCATCAGGTTCACCACCTCCCGAGGGCGACATCACCGTCCAGAACAGCGCATGATTGGCATGCCCTCCCCCCTGGTTGATCAATGCTCCGTGCAGGCTTTGAGGCAGGTCGTCCAGCCGACTCAGAAGATCTTCCACCGGAATCTCTGCATAGGACGTCCCCTCCAGTGCTGCGTTCAGGTTGTTGATATAAGTCTGATGATGCTTGCTGTGGTGGATCTCCATGGTCTGCGCATCGATATGCGGTTCCAGGGCGTCGTAGGCGTAAGGCAGAGCCGGCAGGCTATGAGGCATGAGCGATCTCCTTCAGTGATAGTAGCGACCATGGCTGACTGGATTGGCAGCGGGACGCTGCCAGGCATGACGTCGCGATGCGCCAAGCAGGCGATCGGTCCGCGGAAAGGCACCGTGCTCGCCGATGAACTGCAACAGTTCCACGTAAGTGCGACGACTGTGGTGCAAGGCGATCTCGCGCAATGCCTGTGGTTGCCGGGTATCTGCGAGCGTCTGCAACAAGCGCTCGTGACTGGCGCAGAGGTTCTCCGCTGCCTCCTCCGGCTGTCCCAGCGTGAGATGCAGATCGGCCAGGTTGTGATGGGAGATCACGAAAGCCGCCACGGCCAGGTTGCGATCGGGCCAGCGATCGAACATCACCTGGGCCTCCGCCAGGGCTTGCAGGTAGAGCTCACGGGCCCGCACCCAGTCGCCCTCGGAAAAGCAGCGGTTGCCGGATTCGATGATGATTTTCCAGTGTTCCATGACAGGCCTCCTGGTGAGAATCCGTCCACAAATCGCCCGGCGCAGTTGAATACGCTTGCCTATGACGTGCCTCAGCCACTCGGCTCACAGGCGCGTGAACGGACTCCGTAAGAAAAGCGGCTCAGAGACCGCCTTCGGTGAGTTTTTCCGGGTCTAGCAGTTGCTCGAGCTGTGCCCGTGGCAGGTCGGTATGCTCCAGCGCCACCTCGATGATCGGCCGCCCCTCGCGATAAGCCTGCTTGGCGATTTCGGCCGCCTTGAGATAGCCAATGATCGGATTCAGAGCCGTGACCAGAATCGGATTGCGTTCCAGCGCTTCCCTGAGCTTGGGTTGGTTGACCTTGAAGCTGGCGATGGCGCGATCGGCCAGCAGGCGGCTGACATTGGTCAGCAGTTGCAGGCTGTAGAGCAGGTTGTCGGCGATCACCGGCAACATGACATTGAGTTCGAAATTGCCGGACTGCCCGGCGATGGAGATGACCGAGTCGTTGCCGATCACCTGGGCGGCAACCATGGCCGCCGCCTCCGGAATCACCGGGTTGACCTTGCCCGGCATGATCGACGAACCGGGCTGAAGTGCCTCCAGCTCGATTTCCGCCAGTCCTGCCAGGGGGCCCGAATTCATCCAGCGCAGGTCGTTGGCGATCTTCATCAACGATACCGCCGTCGTCTTGAGCTGACCGGAAACGGCCACGGCAGTGTCCTGCGAGCCGATCAGTGCAAAGAAGTTGCTACCGGTGGTGAAATTCACACCGGTCAGGCCAGTCAGTTCCTGGCAGAACTGCTCGGCGAAACGGGAATGGGCATTGACTCCGGTACCGACTGCCGTGCCGCCCTGCGCCAGCGCCTGCAGGCTGGGCTGCAAGCCACGCAGATGCTCGATGTTGGCCTGGATCTGTTGTCCCCAGCCGTCCAGCACCTGGCTCATGCGCACCGGCATGGCGTCCATCAGATGAGTGCGACCGGTCTTGACGTAGGGCTGTACTTCCAGCGACTTGTCGCACAGCACCTTGAGCAGATGACCGAGCGCAGGCAAGAGACGCTCGTGCAGTTCGATGGCAGCACTGACATGGATAGTGGTGGGGATGATGTCATTGCTGCTCTGACCACAGTTGACGTGATCGTTGGCACTGACCTTGTCTCCGAGGATACGGCTGGCCAGGGTAGCGATCACCTCGTTGGCGTTCATGTTGGAACTGGTACCGGAGCCCGTCTGGAACACATCCACCGGGAAATGCGCCATGAAATCGCCTTCGAGCAACTGCTGACAGGCCGTGACGATGGCATCGCCCAGGGCCGGGTCGATCTGCTGCAACTCCACGTTGGCCCGCGCAGCCGCCGCCTTGGCCAGGATCAGCGCACGAATGAAAGGCGCCGGCATGCGCTGCCCGGATACCGGGAAATTGTTCACCGCACGCTGGGTCTGCGCGCCGTAGAGTGCCGCGCTCGGTACCTCCAGTTCGCCCATGCTGTCGCGTTCGATCCGGGTGTCATCATGGGAGTCACTCATAGGGATGTCCTTGTGCCGATTCATTGAAAGAGAGGGAGGGTTCCAGGCGCAGCGTCGCCAGGCGATTGAGCAGAACGTTCAGACTGCGTTGACGAGGAAGGTCATTGGCTTGTTGCTGCATGACCCGCAAAGGCCGATAAGCGCGATCCAGGCAGAGGGCGCGCCAATGCCAGGGCAACGCTGGATCGCAGGCCGTATCGAGCAACAGTTCGAGTGTGAGGCGCGAAACGCGCCAGGCATCCAGCAGCCCACGCTCCACCAATTGCCGACCGTGCCACTCGTGGAAGTCGAGCAGACGCGGCTCATCGGGTCGCAGGGCGCAGCGCACGAGAAAACCCTGCCAATGCCAGCAGTTCAAACAAGGCGTGAAGAAGGGATAGAACATGGACACCCACCTATTCGTGAAATGATATTTATTCTCCTTTGAGAAAAATAATCAATACACAAAATGTGTGGGTTCTCATGTTGCAGTCGATTCGCCCTCCCCATGGCGAATCATGACGAGCAGGATGCACGCGGCCCTGAAGACCGCGCATCAACGATCGTCATCGAATGGAAGGGGCACTCAGCTCCCCGCGACGGTCATTCTCTCGATCAGAACCGAGCCCGTGCACACATTGCCCCGGCGCTCCAGATCACGGCCGACCGCGACGATCTGGCGGAACATGTCACGCAGGTTGCCGGCGATCGTCACCTCCTGCACCGGGAACCGGATCTCGCCATTCTCCACCCAGAAGCCGGCCGCGCCACGCGAGTAGTCGCCAGTCACCAGATTCAGGCCCTGCCCCATCAGCTCGGTGACCAGCAGACCTCGGCCCATGCGGCGAATCAGCGCCTGCTGATCCTCGTCGCCATGAGTGACGAACAGGTTGTGCACGCCTCCCGAGTTGGCCGTGCTCGGCAGACCCAGCTTGCGCCCGGAATAGGTACCGAGCACATAGGACACCAGCTCCCCCTTCTCCACGAAGGACTTGGCGTAGGTTGCCAGACCATCACCATCGAACGTCGCGCTACCCAGTGCGCGCGGCAGATGGGGACGCTCGTCGAGGCTCAGCCACTCCGGGAACAGACGCTGGCCGAGTGCGCCCTCGAGGAAGGACGAATGGCGATACAGATTGCCACCGGAAATGGCCGCCAGCAGATGACTGAACAATCCACCTGCAAGCTCGGCTGCGAACAGCACAGGCACTTCGCAAGTTGGAACGGGACGAGCGCCGAGGCGACTGACCGCACGGACAGCGGCGCGATGGCCGATATCGGCTGCATCGGCCAGCAACTCACCCTGACGGTTGACGTCGTACCAGTAATCGCGCTGCATCTGCCCTTCACCCTCGGCGATCATCACGCAACTCAGGCTGTGCCGGGTGCTGGCGTAACCACCGATGAAACCATGGCTGTTACCGTACACGCGGCAGCCCTGGTGGGTGTTGAGACTGGTGCCATCGGCATTGCTGATACGCTGATCCGCCGCGAAAGCCGACGCCTCGCAGGTCAGCGCCTGTTCGACTGCCTGCTCGGGGGTGATCGACCAGGGGTGATAGAGATCCAGCTCCGGCAAGTCCCGCGCCATCAGGGCGGCATCGGCCAACCCCGCGCAGTCGTCCTCGCTGGCATGCCTGGCGATGGCCAAAGCTGCCGCAACCGTCTCGCGGATAGCCGCCTCACCGGTTGCCGAGGTACTCGCCGAGCCCTTGCGCTGCCCGAGATAAAGGGTGATGCCGAAGCCCTGATCGCGATTGAACTCGACGGTTTCCACCTCACCCTGGCGTACCGTGGTGGACAGGCCCTGACCAGCCGAGACGGCCACCTCGCAGGCGCTGGCCCCCTGGCGAGCGGCCTCGGCGAGAATCGCCTCGACCTGTTGCTGCAGCACTGGCAGAGCCTGCGGCCCGATCCGTTCTACTTCACTCATAATCACTCCCGATTCTTCTGGCACAGGCACCCTCGCAAGGAGCCCAGGGCCTGCTCTCGACTCCCCGCCCACAGGCCGGCAGCCACGGTTGCTGCTATCATGGCGGCGTTTCCCTCTGGACCCACCCCATGTCTGATTCCTATGACGACTTCTCGCTGGAGAAGAGCAAATCCCAGGTCAAACGCGAACTGCATGCCCTGCAGGAACTCGGCGAGCGACTGACCACGCTCAAGCCGGATCTGCTGGCCAGGATGCCGCTGACCGACGCGCTGCGTCGCGCCCTCGCCGAAGCACCGAAACACACCGCGAACGCCGCCCGCAAGCGCCATATCCAGTTCATCGGCAAACTGATGCGTGAACAGGACATCGAGGCGATCAACGCCATGATCGACCAGGTGGACAGCTCCACCCGCGAATACAACGAGCGCTTCCACGCCCTCGAGCGCTGGCGCGATCGCCTGATAGGCGAAGGCGACAGTGCCCTGGAAAGCTTCGTCGAGAGCTACCCCGACGCCGACCGCCAGCATCTGCGCGGGCTGGTTCGTCATGCCCAGCACGAAGCGGCGCACAACAAGCCACCTGCCGCTGCTCGCAAGGTGTTCAAGTACATTCGCGAACTGGACGAAGTCCAGCGCGGACTGCGCTGAACGTCTACGCGCGCGAACCCGTTCAGGGCTCGCGCGCCGACTCTTCGTCGGCAGGCGGCGCCTCCGGCGATCAGGCGCCGGTGCCGCCGACCGTGATCGCATCGATCTTCAACGTCGGCTGCCCCACACCCACGGGTACCGACTGACCGTCCTTGCCACAGGTGCCAACACCGCTGTCCAGCGCCAGGTCGTTGCCGACCATGGACACGCGGCTCATCGCCTCCGGGCCGTTGCCGATCAACGTGGCGCCCTTGACCGGCGCGGTAATTTTGCCGTCCTCGATCAGGTAGGCCTCGCTGGTGGAGAACACGAACTTGCCGCTGGTGATATCCACCTGACCGCCACCGAGGTTGGCGCAGTAGATGCCCTTCTTCACCGAGCGAATGATCTCTTCCGGTTCGCTCTCGCCGGCCAGCATGTAGGTGTTGGTCATGCGCGGCATCGGCAGATGCGCATAGGACTCGCGACGACCGTTGCCGGTGGCGGCCACGCCCATCAGGCGCGCGTTGAGCTTGTCCTGCATGTAGCCCTTGAGCACACCGTTCTCGATCAGCGTGGTGCACTGGGTCGGCGTGCCTTCATCATCGACACTGAGCGAGCCACGACGACCGGTCAGGGTGCCATCGTCGACGATGGTGCACAGGCTGGAAGCGACCTTCTGACCAACCTTGCCGCTGTAGGCCGAGCTGCCCTTGCGGTTGAAGTCGCCCTCCAGGCCGTGACCGACGGCTTCGTGCAGCAAGACACCGGACCAGCCTGCTCCCATCACCACCGGCAGCGTGCCGGCAGGAGCCGGGACGGCTTCCAGGTTGACCAGGGCCTGGCGCAGCGCCTCACGGGCATACCCCATGGCACGGTCTTCATCCAGGAAATAGCGGTAGTCGGTACGACCGCCACCACCATGACCACCACGCTCACGACGGCCGTTCTGCTCGACGATGACACTCACATTGAAACGCACCAGCGGACGGATATCCGCGCTGAGGCTGCCATCATGGGCTGCAACCAGAACACGATCCCAGACACCGGCCAGGCTCACGGTCACCTGCTTGATGCGCGGATCCAGCGCACGCGTAGCGCGGTCGATGCGCTGCAGCAACTCCACCTTCTCGGCACGGCTCATGACATCCAGCGGATTGCCTTCGGCATACAGTTGGGTTACCTGTGGGCTGACGAAGGCCTGCACACGGCCCTGCTGGCCGGCACGGGAAATCGAGCGGGCGGCGCGGGCGGCCTGGCTCAGTGCATCGAGGGTAATCGCATTGCTGTAGGCGAAGCCGGTCTTCTCACCCGACTGGGCACGCACGCCGACACCCTGGTCGAGATTGAAACTGCCCTCCTTGACGATGCCATCTTCCAGTACCCAGGTTTCCGAAACCTGGCTCTGGAAATACAGGTCGGCCGCATCGATACCAGGCCCCGCGACTTCGCCCAGCACGGAGCCCAGGCTGTCGAGGGTCAGGTTACCGGGGGCCAGCAGATGTTCGCTGACGGATTGCAACATCGTATTCATGTTCACTCCACTAGGAGCCTGTCGGGTTTGATCGTTCGTAACGAGAGGAAGCCCGACTTGAGGCAGTTTTTCGGTTTTTCGAGGAGAATAGCCCGCCATCTGACGAGGAAAAGCGGAAAAAATGTCCACATTCGGCTTTCTCGCAGTAGAACGGCATCAACTCCGACAGGCTCCCTGGATCGGACACGCCACGTCCGATGGAAAGAATCGACGGTGTTGTTGCACCGGCATGCGTTGACGTATGGCCGCCTGCTCGGCGGCATCGCGAGAAGCCAGCAAGGCAGCCTCGCCCTGATCCTGCTCAGCCAGTATCGTCCCCCAGGGGTCGACAATGGCCGAATGGCCGAAGGTCTGACGCGGCCCCGGATGCTCGCCACCCTGCCCGGCCGCCAACAGGTAGCACTGAGTCTCGATGGCGCGAGCCCGAATCAGCACCTGCCAGTGCGCCGCCCCCGTGACGGCCGTGAACGCCGAGGGCGCACTGATCAGTTCAGCCCCTGCCTGGCGCAACGCCGAGTACAACTCGGGAAAACGCAGGTCGTAGCACACGGTCAGCCCCAGGCGTCCGACCGGGGTATCGACTACCACCACCCGCTCACCATGCGCGAAGTCATCGGACTCGCGGTAGCGGCCACGATTGTCGCTGACATCCACGTCGAACAGGTGCAGCTTGTCGTAACGCGCCGCACGCTCGCCCTGCTCATCGATCAGCAGGGAACAGGCCCGTGGCTTGCCTTCGGCATCGTCATCGGGAGGCAGGGGCAACGTACCCGCCACGATCCATAAACTGAGGTCGCGGGCCGCCTGTTTCAACCAGGGCAGGATGGGGCCTTCACCCTGCGCCTCGGCACGACCGATGGCGGCCAGATCGCGGCGTCCCATCGCGGCGAAGTTTTCCGGCAGCACGGCGAGGCGCGCACCGCCCTGGGCTGCACGCTCCAGCATGCGACGGGCCAGCCTGAGGTTGGTCAGCACATCATCCTGGCTGACCATCTGAATCACGGCGAGATTCATGAATACGCTCTCGGGCTCTGTAGGTTTTCCTTGCGACAGAGTACGCCAGGGCGATGACTCATTGCGGTTTTTCGAACGGTTTGTCGAAGCTGATCTCCGGATCCTGCATCGAGCCGGTCACGTCGTACTGCACGCTGGCGAAACGCGCCACCTTGTCACCCAGCAGCTTGTCGACGACGAAAAGCGCTCCCCCAATGGCTGGCGCGCCGACGATCAGCGCGGCCAGTGGCAAGTTGTTGGTCACCGGCAGCGTAACCAGCAGCTTGGCGTCTATCCGCTCGTTACGCACGTCCAGATTGCCCTTGAGCTCGAGATTGCTCGATGGCCCGGTCAGGGTGATCGGCTCGTTGGTGACCAGCAGACCATTGCTAGCCTGCAAATTGCCTTTGACCCGATCGTAGCTCAGGCCCTTGCCCAGCAAGTCGGAGAAATCCAGGCGCAGACGGCGACCGATGGAGTTGAAGTTGAGCACGCCAAATACCCGCAGCGCCTGCGCCGACCCCTGAACCTCGACGAACTGACCATTGCGCAGCGCAGGATCGAGGTTGCCACTGAAGCGCTTGAGCGAGAACCAGACTGGCGACCCCGGCCAGTTGCCGTCGGCATCCAGGCGGAAGCTTTCGCTGGTGACACTGGGCGCATAGCCCCAGGCCTTGAGCACCTCCCCCAGATCCTCGCCCTGCAGACGCCCCTTGTACCAACTACGGGTACTGCCAGGCTCACCCGACCAGCCGGCAGAACCGCCTAGCTTCAGCCCCTGCAGGTCCAGATCGAGCTCATCGAAACGCACGCCACCCTGCTGTGGACGAACCTTCAGCGACCAGGCGCCAAGTACCTTGTCGCCACGCTGTACGCGCTCGATGCGAATATCCAGCGGGGGAATCTGGCGGGGATCGACATCAGCCAGAGGGTCGGGCGCATTGGCGGTTTTTTCTGCGTCGGGGTCGGGAGCCGGCAGCCTTACATGCCGCAGATCGACGCGAATCGGTACCCCCTCGGCATCGGCCAACACCACTCGACCGGCGGCCAGCGAACTGTCGAGTTGCAGCGCCCAGGCCTGCCCCTCGCGGGCCAGCGCAACGCTCACCTGCTCGACCTCCTGACCGAAGCCACGGAACCGTCCGATATCGAGTTGCCCACCTCTGAACAGACGCTGGCTGTCGGCATCCACACTCACCTTGTAGCGCTTGCCAACCTGCTGCCAGGCATCGACGTCCAGCTCGTCCAGCCGCCCACGTAGTCGCAGGCCCTGCCCAGGTGGCAGGCCTGCCGCACCACCACCCAGCACCAGTTCGCCACGCCCATCGGCCAGCGCCCCGGCCGGTGCGGCCAGATTCAGGCTGGCCAGAGCGCCATAGTTCGCCCAATAGCGGCGCTCACGTCCGGAGAGCGTCATGCGCCAGTCGGCGGAGCGCTCCTGGGCCGCCACCTTGCCGAACGGTGCCGGCAGATCGATGGCCACACCGCTCAGGTTCGAGTCGACACGCAACTGGCTGTCGTCACCCTCGAGGGTCATGCGCAAGCGATAGGGCAGCAAGCCGCTGGCCGGTAACGTCTGCGGGCCGCCCAGCCACTGGCTGAGCGTCTCGACCTGAACCCGCCCGCGCAAATCGAACAGGGTACGTGCCCGCCCGCGTGAACCCTCGGCGCTGATCTTGCCGCGCACCTGATGCCCGAAGACCTGAGCACGCACATCCGGAGCGCTCAGGCCTGAGGCACTGTCGAAACGAAACGCCCCCTGCACCTGACTCAGTTGCAGATCGGGGTTGGCCAGTTCGAGGTTGGCGCCTTCGGTGGCGAAATCCACCACCACGCCCGGCGCCTGGCCTTTCTGCAGCGGGATATCCAGTTGCAGCCGGCCAGTCAGCGGTCCCTGCCCCTGCCAGCCGGCGAAGATATCGGCAGTCCCCAGCGGCGCCTCCTGCAGCAGCTTGATGGCATCGCCCAGGCTGCTTTGTACCTTGCCATCGAGGTGCAGGCGCGGAGGCTTGCCATCGTGCAACAGCGGGATATTCGCCGTGACGTCATTGACCTGGCTATCCAGCAGACGCCCCTGCTCGAGACGCACGCGGACGGCATCGTCCTCGATCAATACTTCGCCGCGCCCCTCACGCAGCGCAGGCCAACCCGGCTGGAAAGCCAGCTCGGCATCCCGAACCAGGAAGAACAGGCTGAGACTGCGCGCACCAAGGGGGGCCCCCTTGTTCAACGAACCCTGGTATTGAAAGTAGCCTTCCTCGACCTGACCAGCGCGAATCGCCGTCTTCAGCCAATGATCGAGTTCGGCGCTCATGCCGGGCGAGCGACTCGGCAGGTATTTCTCTGTGTAGGACGCATCGCCATCACGCAGGCCGACACGCAAGTCCATGTAGTCCTCGGCCTCGGGGTCATGCAGCAGGCGGATCAGCATGTCACCGGCAATCTGACCTTCCTCACCGTCCAGACGCATGTAAGGGCTGGCCAGGGTCAGCCCCTCGTCGCTCCACGCCCAGCTCAGACGAGCCTGGGCATGGCGGTAGCGCCATGGCTGAGGAAACAGCTGATCCAGATGCAGGGCGAAATCCTCGGTATTCAGACGCAGCTCACCCTGAAACAGATTGCCCGATGCGCTACCCGTGACATTCTCCGCCGCTGGGGCACCGCGATAGGCCCGTATTCCGACCTTGTCCAGATTGGCAGCGAACTGCAGACGCTCGGCGCCTTCACGCTGCGGGTAATAGTCGAGCAGCAGGTTGTTCACTGCCCCGACCGGCGCCAGTGCGGCCAGCACCTCCCGGCCCTTTTCCGGCATCGGTGCCAACGCCCGCACCAGAGGTGCCCAGGCGCCCAGATCGATACGATCGGCCGCCAGCGCCCAACGCTCATCGGCACTGTCTTTGTCTTTCTGTTGCAGACTCAGGTGCAACTCACCGATGCGCTGCTCAGCATGCGTCAGCGCCAGGGAATCGATCTGTGCGTGTGCCCCTTGGTCGTTCTGGCTGAAATAGGCATTGAAGGCCAGATCCTTGAGCGTCACAGCCTCATGCGCGGCTTGCTCAGCAATCAGCTCGGGAGCATGCAAACGCAGCGCGCCCCTGTTCAGCGCCAACCCCCGGCCTTCGAGCCAGAGTTCGCCACCCGCCTGCAGGCGCTGCAACCGCCAGTCGCCCAGCAGCCGTTGTGGCAGCCAGGTTGCCCAGTCGCTCTGCGGCAGGCTGAGGTACAGCTCGGACTCGGCCTCGCGCCAGGTTTTTGGGGTCATCCGGGTTCGCAGGCGCAGGGCCACCGGCTGACCATCGGGCAGCAGCAGGCGACCATCCAGACGCTGGCGACTGGCGCCATAAGTCAGGCTCAGGTTCACGTAGCTGAGCAACAGCGGCTCGCGGTCATGCGGCTGCAGCACCACACGGCTGTCGAGCAGGCTGATCTGCTGCACCACCCGTGCCTGCTCAAGCACCTTCGCGACATCCATTTCGACGCTGCTGCGCTGCGGCCAACCTTGCAGATGCCAGGCGCCATCGTCGCTCTCCTGCAGATTCAGTTGCAGGCCATCGAACTGCAGATGGGCGATACGCGGCTGCCACTGCATCAGGCTACCGAGCATGTCCGGCATCAACTGCACGCGCTCCAGGCTAAGCCCTTCGTCTTCCGTACCGACCCGGACGTCATGCGCCACCAGCAAAGGGGCAAAGCCCTGCCAGCGTCCTTCCAGCCGACCGATGCGTACCTGCATACCCAACGCGGCGCTGGCACGATCCTCCAGTTCGAGCCGGTACTCGGCGACCAGCGGTACGAGCTCTCGCCCCAGACTGACGTAAAGCGCCGCCAGTACCAGCCCCCCCGCACAGAGTCCCAGCCCCCAGCGCAGCAGCCCCAGGGCAAAACGACCGATCACGCCCATGTCAGGGCTTCCCGCACTCAGAGCAGCACCACATCGTACTGTTCCTGGGAGTACATGCTTTCCACCTGGAACTTGATGGTACGGCCAATGAAGGCTTCGAGATCGGCGACGTTACCTGACTCTTCATCGAGCAGACGATCGACCACCTTCTGGTTGGCCAGCACCCGATAACTCTCGGCCTGATAGGCGCGGGCCTCGCGCAAAATCTCGCGAAAGATCTCGTAGCAGATGGTTTCCGGGGTCTTCAGCTTGCCACGCCCCTGACAGGCACTGCAGGGCTCGCAGAGAATCTGTTCGAGGCTTTCACGGGTGCGCTTGCGGGTCATCTGCACCAGGCCCAGTTCGGTGATGCCGATGATGTTGGTCTTGGCATGGTCACGCTCGAGCTGCTTCTCCAGGGTGCGCAACACCTGGCGCTGGTGCTCCTCGTCTTCCATGTCGATGAAATCGATGATGATGATGCCACCCAGGTTGCGCAGACGCATCTGCCGGGCGATGGCCGTGGCCGCCTCCAGATTGGTCTTGAAAATGGTCTCTTCCAGGGTGCGATGGCCAACGAAGGCGCCGGTATTGACGTCGATGGTGGTCATCGCTTCGGCCGGGTCGACCACCAGGTAGCCCCCGGACTTGAGCGGCACCTTGCGCTCCAGTGCACGCTGGATTTCATCCTCGACGCCATACAGGTCGAAGATCGGCCGCTCCCCCGGGTAGTGCTCCAGACGGTCGGCGATTTCCGGCATCAGTTCGGCGACGAACTGCGTGATCTTCTGGAAGGTCTCGCGCGAATCCACACGAATCTTCTCGGTGCGCGGGCTGACCAGATCACGCAGGGTACGCAGCGCCAGCGAGAGATCCTCGTAGATCACCACGGGCGCCTTGGCATTCTGGATCTGCGCGGCGATCTGATCCCACAGGCGGCGCAGATAACGGATGTCGATGAGAATCTCGTCGGCGCCAGCGCCTTCGGCCGCGGTACGCAGGATGAAGCCACCGGTCTCTTCGATACCCTCGGCCGCCACGCAATCGGCCACGACCTGCTTGAGGCGCTCGCGCTCGGCCTCTTCCTCGATCTTCAGCGATATGCCGACATGACTGGTGCGCGGCATGTACACCAGATACCGCGAAGGAATCGACAACTGGGTCGTCAGCCGCGCACCCTTGCTGCCGATCGGATCCTTGGTCACCTGCACCACCAGGCTTTGCCCTTCGTGCACCAACGCGCTGATCGGCTCGACCGCAGCCCCTTCACGCGTGGAGATTTCCGACGCATGGATGAAGGCCGCCCGTTCCAGACCAATGTCGACGAACGCCGCCTGCATGCCGGGCAGTACGCGAACCACCTTGCCCTTGTAGATATTGCCGACGATGCCACGCTTCTGCGTGCGCTCGACGTGCACTTCCTGCAGCACGCCGTTTTCCACCACCGCCACACGCGACTCCATCGGCGTGATATTGATCAGAATCTCTTCGCTCATGCATCCGTCCTGATGGATTCGCTGCCGGCTCAAGGCGGCAACTTCGATTTAATCCGCGACGTCCGACTGCCAGCAGGCAATACCGAAATCGCCCAGCATCTGCGCCGTTTCACACAGAGGCAGCCCGACGACTGCCGAGTAGCTGCCCTCGATGCGACTGACGAAAACCGCCGCCAGTCCCTGAATACCATAACCGCCCGCCTTGTCGCAGGGTTCTCCGCTGGCCCAGTAGGCCGCAATCTCCGCCTCGCTCAGGGTGCGGAAAGTGACATCGCTGCATACCACCTGCGCGGCCTCGGCCTTGCGGCTGACCAGCGCCACGGCAGTCATCACCTGGTGACTACGACCGGAAAGCGCGCTCAGTGTGCGGCGAAAGTCGTCGAAATCCAGCGGTTTTCCGAGAATTCGCCCATCGAGCACAACGGCCGTATCAGCGCCCAGCACCACCGCATCACTGACCTCGCGCAGCGCGGCCAGCCCGGCTCGGGCCTTTTCACGCGCCAGACGCTCTACATAGGCGGCGGCCGGCTCATCGGGCAAGGGGGTTTCATCTATCGAGGCGATTTGCCTGGCACAAGGTACGGCGATCTGGGCCAACAGTTCACGACGACGGGGCGAGGCGGAGGCCAGGAATAGCGTGGCCATTAGAATTCTCCCTATCGGATGAGTCTTGGCCAGGCGTGACGCGTGGCCGACCTCAGTTGACGTTCAGACGGCGATGCAGCCCACGCAGGAAGCCGCAAATCCACGGCCAGAGCAATGCGCTTACCAGCGCCGGCAGGACGAAGGCCAGCGTCGGCGGACGGCTGCCGGTCAGCGCATTGAGCCACAGCTGCACCAGCTGGGCCAGGCCGAACACCACCATCAGCACCATGCTCTGCTGCCACATGGGGAACATGCGCAGGCGCTGGTGCAGACTCAGCACGAGGAAGGTGATCAGAGTAAGGATAAGCGCATGCTGCCCGAGCAGCGTGCCGAACAGCACATCCTGCGCCAGGCCCAGCACCCAGGCGGTGGTCATGCCGACTCGATGCGGCAGCGCCAGCACCCAGTAGGTCAGGATCAGAGCAACCCATAGCGGGCGGCCGATCTGCATGAACTCGGGCATGGGCGAAACGCTGAGCAACAGGCCAAAGGCCAGGGTCAGCCAGATCACCCAACCATTACGCGGCTGTATACCGACCATCAGTTGGCCTCCTGTACGGGGGCCGGGGCAGCCGGAGCGGCGGGCGCCGGCGTTTCGACGGATGGCTGCTCACCCTGCTGAACCTGTTCAGCTTCACGATCTGCCGCTTCCTGGGCCTCGGCCGAGTCGTTGGCACGTTGCTCCGGGGTACGTCTGTCGGAAAACACCAGGAGCAGATAGCGGCTACGGTTCAACGCGGCAGTCGGCACCGCACGCACGATGGCGAAAGGCTGCCCGGAGTCGTGGATCACTTCCTTGACCGTGGCCACCGGATAGCCCGCCGGGAAGCGCTGGCCCATACCGGAGCTGACCAGCAGATCGCCCTCCTTGATATCAGCGGTATCAGCCACGTGACGCAGCTCCAGGCGCTCCGGGTTGCCGGTACCGACAGCGATGGCGCGCAAGCCATTACGGTTGACCTGCACCGGAATGCTGTGGGTCGTATCGGTCAGCAGCAGCACCCGCGAGGTGTAAGGCATGATCTCCACCACCTGGCCCATCAGGCCGCGTGCATCGAGCACCGGCTGACCGAGGAACACGCCATCCTTCTCACCCTTGTCGATGAGAATACGATGGGTATAGGGGTTGGGATCGACACCGATCAGTTCGCCAACCAGCACTTCCTCGTCCACCAGCGCTGCCGAGTTGAGCAACTCGCGCAAGCGCACGTTCTGCTCGGTGAGAGTGGCCAGCTTCTGCAGACGACGTTGCAACAGCAGCGCCTCGGCCTTGAGCTTTTCGTTTTCGGCCATCAGTTCGCTGCGCGAGGATATCTGCTGCGTGGCGCCATCCCAGGCGCGTACCGGCAGGTCGGCCAGCCAGTAGAAAGGCGTGAGTACCAGGCCCATCTGGCTGCGCGCGGACTTGAGCGCATCGAAACGCGCATCCACCACCATCAGCACGGCCGAAAGCACGGCCAGAACCAGCAGGCGGATGCCCAGCGAGGGACCTTTGGCGAAGAGCGGCTTAATGGCCTGCTCCTTGTGTGCCGCAAGGGCGGAAAGCGCGCGAGTTCATGCGAAAGGCAAACCGGTCAGGCGAAGGTTGGGCCGAGTGTACTGCAATGCTCGAATATGCGCGTGCCGCCCGGAGGCGGCACGCGCATATTCGAGCATTGCAGTAC
>Ga0209699_100290_pt1 | contig 37649 bp, 34 predicted proteins | sample SynthPrep_1_END__FD_187204 | JGI IMG/M metagenome (GOLD analysis project Ga0209699, IMG submission 187204) | Synthetic microbial communities from Ohio, USA - SynthPrep_1_END_DS7_MetaG (SPAdes) (version 2) | ecosystem: Engineered > Bioreactor > Aerobic > Activated sludge | place: USA: Ohio...
GTACTGCAAGGTGTTTCCCCAGCTCAGCTGGAACTGGTTTCCTACGGCGAAGAGCGTCCAGTTGCTACCGGCAACGACGAGCAGTCCTGGGCTCAAAACCGTCGCGTCGAACTGCGTAAGTAATTCGTCATGCGAACGTGCCGTCGTGCTCTAACTGTCTTGGCTCTCAGCCTCGCGCCGCTTTCGGTGTGGGCTGCGGTTCCTGTGGTCGATAACAACTCGGGCTATAACAATAGCGGAGGCAGTTATCCGCCAGCGGGTTATGGCACGAACGGCGCCTATGCCGGGGGAGGGGTTTCGACCCCTGTCTCGGCACAGGGCGAGCTGTTCCAGCAACTGCAGCAAATGCAGGATCAAATCGCTCGGCAGCAAGGTGTGATTGAAGTACTGCAAAACGATATTGCGCGTATGAAGCAGGAAAGCCTGGAGCGTTACCAGGATCTTGATCGACGCATTGGAGCGGGCGGTGCACCTGCCGCGACTCCTGATAATTCTTCTGCCGGTGGCGATGCAAGTGCCGCCGGTGCAGCTGCTGGGGCTGCCTCGCAAGCTCCAGCGGCAAGCAGTGAACCGGGCGATCCAGCGAAGGAAAAGCTGTATTACGAAGCAGCCTTCGACCTGATCAAGGCCAAGGATTTCGACAAGGCCAGCCAGGCTTTCGCCGCGTTCCTGCGCAAATACCCAAACAGCCAATACGCGGGTAATGCCCAGTACTGGTTGGGCGAAGTGAACCTGGCCAAAGGTGACCTGCAAGGTGCCGGCCAGGCATTTGCCAAGGTCTCCCAGCTGTATCCGAAGCATGCCAAGGTGCCGGACTCGCTGTACAAGCTGGCTGACGTAGAGCGCCGCCTGGGCCACACTGACAAGGTCAAGGGCATTCTGCAGCAGGTGGTGGCCCAATATCCGGGTACTTCCGCCGCCCAGCTGGCTCAGCGCGATCTGCAACGTATGTAATCGAGTTTGAGCTGTTTTGAAGAAACCCGCGCTTGCCGCGGGTTTTTTCGTTAGAATCCATGCCCTTTTTATGAAACACGCTTCCTGGGATTACCGTGTTTGCGGGATTCCTCGAGGTGCCTGACGGAGGCGGACAGCCTGTTTAGCTGTTACGCCCGTGGCGACTATGCAAGACACATTGAGAATTACCGAAGTTTTCTACTCGTTGCAGGGTGAAACTCGGACTGCCGGCCTGCCCACGGTATTTGTGCGCCTGACCGGTTGTCCGCTGCGTTGCCAATACTGCGACAGTGCCTACGCCTTCAGCGGTGGCAGCATCCGCACCCTCGAGAGCATTCTCGAGCAGGTCGCCGGTTTCCGCCCGCGTTACGTCTGTGTGACCGGTGGCGAGCCTCTGGCGCAGCCTAATGCCATTCCCTTGCTCAAGCAGCTGTGTGACGCCGGTTACGAAGTCTCGCTGGAAACCAGCGGAGCCCTGGATATTTCCGCGGTCGATCCGCGTGTCAGTCGAGTGCTCGACCTGAAGACGCCGGGGTCGCAGGAAGCTCAGCGCAATCGTTACGAAAACATCGAACTGCTGACGCCGAACGATCAGGTCAAGTTTGTCATCTGTTCCCGCGAGGACTATGACTGGGCGGTTTCCAAGCTGATCCAGTATGGTCTGGAACGGCGGGCGGGCGAGGTGCTGTTCTCGCCGAGCCATCACGACCTGAATGCGCGCGATCTGGCGGACTGGATCGTTGCGGACAACCTGCCGGTGCGCCTGCAATTGCAGCTGCATAAATACCTTTGGAATGACGAGCCGGGGCGCTGATATGAATGAACAAGTTGCCACTGAAAAGCGTGCAGTAATCCTGCTGTCCGGCGGTCTGGACTCGGCCACCGTAGTGGCCATGGCCCGCGCCGAAGGGTATCGCTGCTACACCATGAGCTTCGATTACGGCCAGCGTCATCGCGCCGAGTTGCAGGCGGCTGAACGTGTCGCTCGCGACCTGGGTGTGGTGGAGCACAAGGTGATCGGCCTCAACCTCAACGGTATCGGCGGCTCCGCGCTGACTGACAGCTCCATCGATGTGCCCGAGGCTCCGAGCGAAGGGATCCCCGTCACCTACGTTCCGGCGCGTAACACCGTGTTCCTGTCCCTGGCACTGGGCTGGGCGGAAGTGCTGGGTGCGCGGGACATCTTCATTGGCGTCAACGCCGTGGACTATTCGGGGTATCCGGATTGCCGTCCGGAATTCGTCGAGGCCTTCGAGCGCATGGCCAACCTGGCGACCAAGGCCGGGGTAGAGGGGCAGGGGTTCCGTATCCAGGCACCGCTGCAGAACCTGAGCAAGGCCGATATCGTCAAGGCGGGCGTCAAGCTCGGGGTTGATTACGGCCTGACCGTGTCCTGCTACCAGGCCGATGATCAAGGGCGTGCTTGCGGCAAGTGCGACAGCTGCCGTCTGCGTGCAGAAGGTTTTGCCGCGGCCGGTGTCAGCGACCCAACACCTTATTTTTGATTTTTTTCATATTGGGTGTTGAATTCTTTTTATAAATCAGTATTATACGCGCCACCACACAGCGGGTCGTTAGCTCAGTTGGTAGAGCAGTTGGCTTTTAACCAATTGGTCGTAGGTTCGAATCCCACACGACCCACCATTTTCTAGCAGTATTTAAAATCCGAAAGGCCCACGAAAGTGAGGATTTTCGGGTTTTTTTTTGCCTGCAGAAACGTGTAGGTGCGGGGCTGGAAGGTGTTTAAGGCACGAAACATACTTCCAGACATGCAGCCGTCTGTGGCGAGCCATAGTTTCGAGCCGACGTGATGTCAATATGGAATATTGTGAGGCTCAGGAACGAGCCTGAGCCATTTTGTCAATGGGGGCTTAGAACGCGTGAATCTGTAGGTATCTAACGGAATTTAGGTTGAAAGAACCCTTCCAGATCTGGATCTATAATTCCCAATTCAGATAGTGATTTGTAGTGGTCAACTAATCCCGGACACGACGTTAAGTTTTTCTCGGCCCGAGCTGGCGCTAGTCTGCCGTTGAATTGGTGTGGTCGAATCCAGTTGTACCGATGCATCAAATAATGGCTGATGTCCCGGTGCGCTTCTTGGGTTGTCATGTAGCCCTCGGTCGGTATCCATTCAGTTTTCAGGCCGCGAAACACGCGTTCCATCGGCGCATTATCCCAGCAGTTTCCCCAGCGGCTCATGCTCTGGCGCATGCGGTAACGCCAGAGCCGTTGGCGAAACTGGCGAGCCCTGATCCGAGTGGAACAGCAGGCCTTGAGGCCTGCCACGCTGTTCGTAAGCCATGTCCAACGCCTTGATAACCAGATCCGCATCCGGCTTGTTCGACAGTGCCCAACCCACAATTCGACGCGCGTAGAGATCTAGAACGACCGCCAGGTAATGCCATTTCCCCTGCTCCCAGATGTAGGTGATGTCGCCACACCAGACCTGATTGGGTACCGGTACCTCAAACTCCCGGTTCAGGGTGTTCGGAATATCAGGACGCTCGACCGTCGCTTGTTTATAGGCATGTGAGCCAGGTTGTTTGCTGACTAGTTCCAGTTCTCGCATCAAGCCACGTACCTTGAACCGCCCGATTTGCTCGCCATCTTCCTGCGTCATCGACACGAGACTGCGGCTGCTGGCAGCGCTGCGACTTTGCGTGAACAGTTCGTTGGCTCGACTGCGTAATCGAAGTCGTTCAACGTTCGGAGTTCGACGTCTGGGGCAGTGGGCGTAGTAGCACGAGCGAGTGATTTCAAAGACTGTGCAAAGCCAATCAACCGGCTCTTGTGCACTCAACTGATCAATCAGCGCGTGCGCTCGTGTTCTTCCGACATCAAGAGCGCGGTAGCCTTTTTTAAAATGGATTTCTCCCGCTCAAGGCGAGCAATTCGAGCTTCCAGTTCCTGGATTTTTTGCTGTTCAGGCGTCAGCGCCTTGCTCTGCGGAGTAACGCCGGTGCGCTCCTGCTGAAGCTGATTAACCCAGCGACGCAACGCGGACTCGACAACCCCGAGGAACGGTAGGCTTCGATATGGCTATAGCCTTGATCGAGCACGAGGCCTGCGGTCTCGCGTTTGAACTCAGCGGAAAAGGAACGACGTTGTTTGGTCATCAGACACCTCTATCTGGCGAGCATTCTCGCCTAAATGGGTGTCCGGTTTCATTAGACCACTACAGATTTGCTCTATATATTCGGTGGTTTGTAGCCTATCCCGGAATCGATGGGCAGATGGTTAAGGGTATTCCTCGCATTTCTCTGCTCCAGCTCAATAGGGCTGAGATAACCCAGAGTCGAGTGGCGACGGCGGTATTGTAGTTTTCAGATTCATGAGCGAATATAAAACAGCGAAAGTATTTAAAGCTTTAGGGAGAGCGAGGTTGATGTTCGTTTTTATTTGTAGTCCATCGCGTATGTCAAGGATGTATTAGCACTTCCGGCAGTGATATCGCTTTGCATTCGAATGTAGACAGTCTTAAGTGAAATGTTAAAGTTTCCGCCAGTTGTTGTAATGGTAGGTAACTTGTTTGGTGTTTGTGAGGGGAGTGGATTGTTGTTTTTGTCAAGAATCTGAACGGCAACTCCTTTAGCAGTAGAAGTACTATCCAGGGAGACCACTCCGTTACGTAATATGCTTATCGTTGGGTCAAGTCTATAGGTGATTGTATTGAAGGATGGGCAGTCGCTAAGGGGGACGCCAAGCTCCGTCGGTGGGGCCGGAGTATACTGCCTAGATGGGAATTTTGTTGTTTTTATTTTTCCCATATTCACGGGGATAGAGTTTGGAGTCGTGCACGTTGAGTCGGTGACTTTTATTGCTTTGAAGATATTTAACTCTATAGCTTTAACACCATCTGCTTCATATGTACCGATCTTGCCTGCGGGGATTTCTGTATTGTCGCTTATTGTCCCAATCTTGTACAGGTTTAATATTGGTGCTACGTTGTTAAAGCCGGATGTTCCATCAACAAACTTTGGATGGTTGAAAAGTGGCCGATCTGTCGTAATCATATTTATTCTAAATCCAAGACCAGTAGTGCCTGTAAGTTGAGGTTTTGACTGTGGGGCATCCGGTCCGACATTATTTTTGAGCTCTTGGGCGCCTCCGTTGCAGGTAAAGGAAGTTCCTCCAGGCGTAAACATTCCTTGCGAAGAGTAGATCGGCTTATTGGGGTTGATATCGGCATTTCTCGCAAACGATAGGTCAGGCAATACATAGGTAACAGTTTGAGTAAATTGCTTATCATCGGAAAATTTGCATGCAGCATTTGTGATCTTCTGAACTTCACAAAGACTCACCATAAAAAACTATAAAATAAGTTTGGAGTTTTTTCATGTTGGTTTTTACTGGGGTTGATGGGTGTAAATTTTTTGTGCTATAAGTAAGGCGATGTATTGATGTTACTCTCTGTTGGTGATAGGGGGAAGCTGAAAATTTACTTCGGTATATTTGTTGATTTCTGCTAGATTATTTATATTCATCAGTTCAGCGGACTGCATAAATAGATAAAGGGAGATACTACTTGGTATGTCGTCTATGGCAGACGTTCTTTTGGACAAGCGACTTGTGTCTTTTGTGCTAGATTCTACGCGGGGATAGCGTAAAATACATCGAGCGTTGAGCGAGCTGCCATTACTGTCATAAGGTTTCAAGTGCGGGATTGATGCTGACAATTCCTCTGAAATAATCAGTACGTCTATCTGGCAAGAGTGTACCCTGGTCAACTTTAGTGTTTCCTCGCGTGTAGTCGCGGTGATTATCCGGTGATAACCCAGCTGGTTTAGGTTTCTTTCGATATGAATCTGATGTTTCAAGCTTGGATCTGCAATCAGAATGCGAAACTCCTTCGTTTTCATCGACTTGCCTCTTAATAAATATTTGTTTCCTTGGAGTTGGGCGGTATAAGCCAAAAATTGATTCAGCGGCATGGGGGGGGCGAAGTAAAAACCTTGCGCAATATTGCAGCCCAGCTGGGCAATACGGTCAAAGTCTTCTTCTGTTTCTATGCCTTCGGCGACGACACTTAAATTCAAATCTTGAGCCAGATTGATTGTGTGCTGTAGAATCTTTCGGGCTAGTAAGCTGCTACGTGCTTGGCGGATACAGGATTGATCAATTTTCAACTGGCTGAAGGGGATTCTTGCCAAGCGTTGCAAGGAGGAAGTGCCAGTACCGAAGTCATCAATCGCACAAGGAAAACCACGTAGCCGCAAATAAGAATTTTCCTGTTTTATTCTGAGGGGATAAAAATCCAATGTCGGGGGGGCTGTGGTCGAGTGAATAATATGTTTGCTATTCGTAATAGATTGTGAAAGTTAAAGATGCATTGGCACTGCCTGCTTTAACTGTGTCTTGGGTTTTAATATATGCAGCCTTCATTGGAATGGTAAAGCTGTCGCTTGTCTGGAGGTTCTCAATTAATGGGTTCGGTTTATTTAATGGAAGTGGCTTATCGTTGTTGTCGAGGATCTGGATACCTATGCCTTCGGCGGTGGAGGATTGATCCAATGCCACAATTGAGTTGTTGTAGCTCAGAATTGAAGTGGTAGGGTCTAGCTGATATGTGACTTTTTTCAAGGAAGGGCAGTTAGAGAGCTTAATGTTGAAACTCACCGGAGTTGATCGGCTGTTTATGGTTTTAAAATTTTCTGACTTTTGCTGACCCATATTGACCGGTGGAACGGGAGCGATCACGCATGTAGCACTGACAATACGGAACGAATTCTGCAGCTCAAATGAAATCGGGGCAGGAGTAAGGTCTGGAGCCACGAATTCGGCAAAGACTCCCGCCTGAACCTCATTATCATCTTTTACCTGGGAGATTTTGTATATATCCAGGGTAAAGGCATCTTCTCCAAAAATCCAGTTAGCAGAGTAGAGCGTTGGATACGGTTTGAAGAATCTATTGTTGCCAGAATCAGTCAGTTTATATCCTAGTCCGGTGTTTCCCATGCTAAAAGTATTATCAGAGCCAACTGGCTCTGATTGCCCAAGACGGTTCTTAATTCCTATTTGTTGGCGGCTACAATAAAACTTGGTTTTCGTTGTCGTGGCTGTTGTAGTATAGATACGGGTCCCGATAGGCGTATCTCGAGGAATAGTCAGATCCGGGACGATGAAAACAGCTGTTCGAGGGCCATTGTTGTCAGTCCATGTACATGCCGGTTCTGCTTGGGCTTGCTGTTGTTGGTTCCAAAAGACTAGCACTAAAAGAATCTGTAAAATTATTGATTTTAAAAAGAAATGCTTAACATACGGCATAATGATAAGGTCCTTGCTTGGGTTAGAGTTAACGGAAGTCATTAGCGTAGTTTGTTTGGTGGTTAAGTATATTGATAATATCAGGTGCGGTATTGGTTTTTAGTCGAGGTAGATATATGCTTGGTGTTAGCGGTGCGCTGATACTTTTGGAGTTGCTGCTATGATAATTGCAATGTGGGTATATTATCTTCGCAGGGTTTGCTGTGGGGTAGTGCCGGATATCCTATTTGTTAGTAGGAATCGTCCGACTAATTTGTCCTATTGCTGTTGAGGTATGTGGAGAGGAAATATGGCTGAGTGATGACTAGTGGGCTGAGCGGTTAATCCATTAATTTATTTTTTATCACGCTCAGCTTTGCTTTATGTACTGAACTAATGATGGCCTCAGCCGTTTTATTCCACTTGACTTGTCCCTATCAAACCGGACACCGGTACCCCGTTAAGTTGATGCCTCAGCCAAGCGCCTGAACTCCCGAGGTGAGCGATATTTCAGGGCGCTATTCGGATGTTCCTCGTTGTAATGCTCGAAGGCGATGGCCAAGTTGCGTAGGGCCATTGCTCGATCGGGCTTGGGCGTGTGGCGGATGTAGTCGCGCTTCATGGTCTTCACGAAGCTCTCGGCCCTGCCGTTGCTCTGCGGACTGCGCACCGGGGTTGTCAGCGGCAACAGGCCGATCTGTCGGGCAAAGGCGCGGGTCTGTTCGGCGGTATAGGCCGAGCCATTGTCGCTTAGCCATTGCACCGGCGACGCAGGCAGTTCACCGCCGAAACGGTGCTCGATGGCTTCCAGCATCACGTCGCGGACATCGTCGCCACTGTAGCCGTGGGGGGCTGGCCACCCAGCTGATGGCTTCGCGGTCACAGCAGTCCAGGGCGAAGGTCACGCGCAGCTTTTCGCCATCCTCGCAGCGGAACTCGAAGCCATCCGAACACCAGCGGGTGTTACTCGTATCCACGGCCACACGATCTTCGTGACGCCGCGCCACACCCGGCTGTTTGCGCCGTCGTTCCAGCAGCAGATCGTGGTCCCGCATGACACGGTAACCCCGTTTCACATTGACCGGTGGCAGGGCCTGCCGCTCATGCTGCCGACGCAACAGACCCCAGACCCGCCGGTAGCCATAGCTGGGCAACTCGCCAGCCGCCAGCTTGATCTGTTCGACCAGCGCCGCATCGCGGGAGGCCCTGCCACGACGAACTCTCTTTTCGCCCGTGGATTGCTTGCATCGAGCCGTCAATTTCGAGCGCGCTACACCGAGACTTTCACTGACCGGCTTCACTGGTCGTCCCCCGGCAACAAGGGTGAGTGCGCAATCCATTTTCGCGAGCGGGCGATCTCCACCGCTTCCTTGAGAATCTCGGCCTCCATCGTCTTCTTGCCCAGCATCCGTTGCGGCTCGCGGATCTGCTTGAGGGCATCGGCCAATTCGGAAGCGGGCACCACCGCTTCAGCAGTACTGACTGCCGAGAGGCTGCCGTCCTGGTAGAGCTTGCGCCAGTGGAGCAGTTGGTTGGGGTTGATGCCGTTCGTCGGGCCACCACCGAGACGCTTTACCCGGGTTCCTGGCTCTCGCGCACCATGGCCAGTTTCTCCTCGACGTTCCAGCGGCGACGCCGCTCCTGGCCGAGTATTTCGATGGTTTTGTCTTTGCTGTTAGTCATAAACACAGTCGTTTGCCTATCCCTTATGGTAAGGGGAAAACGGTGTCCTGTGTTTCAAGGGGCTCGTTCACAGACCAATTATCCACTTTGAGTCAGTATCCAATCTGCGCGTGACCGACCAGTGGTGTCCGCAGGTCTCTGGCCGCACTCTTCAAATGATCTCAAGTACCACTTTTTACCTTGGTCCAGACTCGAGTTCGTATGCGTTCGAGTGGTAGCGGCAGCGGCTCAATAGGAAATAGTGTGGACATGACTTCTTTGCTTGGATAGATCATCGGATTAGTACGAAGTTTCTGGTCCAGCAGTGCTGTGGCATCCTTGTTAGCATTTGGGTAACCGAGATAGTTGGAAATATTGGCAATGATTTCTGGGCGTAATAGGAGATTAATTAACGCCTTACCATGTTCGAAGTTTTGCGCATTCTTGAGAAGGACAAGATTCTCTATCCAAATTGGCGCACCTTCGCGAGGAATGCTATAGAGAGTTTTGCGGCCATTCTTGGTGTGCTCGCTGTTGATTTGAGCTTCATAAACACCATCTGTCCAACCGACCACAGCGCAGATATTGCCGTTGGCAAGATCTGTTATAAACTTCGATGAGTCAAAGTAACGAACATAAGGACGGATCTTCAACAGGAGCGCTTTAGCTCTATTGTAATCGTCTGGATTTTGGCTGTTAGGAGGCAGCCCGAGATAATGAAGGGCTATGGGGATCAGTTCCCCAGGAGAATCGAGCATGGCCACGCCACATTGATTGAGTTTGGAAATATTCTCCTCCTTGAAAATCAAGTCCCAAGAGCTGATGGGCGCATTTTTCCCTAAAAGTTGTTCGACTTTGTTCTTATCATAACCTATACCAGTCGTCCCCCACAGGTAAGGGACGGCGTAACGATTGCCTGGGTCATTGCTTTGTACTTTAGCTAAAACTTCCGGGTCCAAGTGTGACCAGTTACTTAGGTCAATATGATTTAACTCCTGAAGTACACCGGTCTTTATCAAGTCGGGCAGCACTTCTGAGCCGACTACTACCACATCATAACCTGTATGTCCGACCATCAGTTTGCTCTGCACAACATCGGCGCTATCGAATGAATCCAATGTTGTGACGATACAGTTTTTTCTTTCAAAATCTTTGAGAGTTGTTGGGCCGATAAAATCATACCAGTTGTACATATGCGCCGTGCGAGGTTCGGCCCAGGTATAATTGAAGTGGATAGCTAGTAGTATATGTATGAGTTTCAATGGGGCTAACTCCATCATTAAAAACTCTTAAACAAACATCCACCGCCGTTGAGCAGAAGCCTCGGTGTTGTAAGAAAGTAGTTTTACATGATCAACAGCTCTCGACGTCCGTCAGAGTGCGTTATGCGCCTTCCTGGCAGATGGATACGCTTCTCTACTTGGTAGTTATAGTATATTCGAGAGGCCTTAATCTGGGAAAAGTCGAGGGTGATCTGCTGTCTACATTCTTATAGGCCTGCCTCTAGCAGTCTCTCTCCGAAAGGATCTACTACGGTACTACCACTGGCATGTACCACATTTTCATCATCCTCTCCGACGCGGTTTACCATTACTGTAAAGAGTTGGTTCTCTTGGGCTCGTGCAGCTGCCGCTGTAGGATGAACATTACCATAGGGATGCATATTGCCGTCGCTAATCAGAATCAGTTCGGCGCCCAGCTCTGCCAAGGCACAGGCGCTTTCCGGAAACTCACAGTCATAGCAAATTAGCAACCCCAGACGCACACCTCGCCATTCAATCGTGCTATAGGAGTTACCGGGTGATACCAACCCAGGCTCATCAATCCATAAATGGGTCTTACGATAGATATGGGCAATACCATTCGGAGTGATGAATAAACTAGTATTATAGAAACATCCATTATCGTTCTCGATTAAACCAACTACTACTGCTATGTCGAGTTCATGCGCAGCTGTCACCACAGCACGAACGCTTGGCCCTTCTAGGGACTCAGATAATTTAGCGATATTTTTCTGGTCAAGGAAACCAGTTAATTTAATAGAGCTTCGGGAAATATCACGATATCGATATTGCTAGCACAGGTTTCAATTGCGTCCAGTGTGCGTTTTAGGTTGTAAGAAGCATCGCCATCGCGATAGGCTTGCTGTACAAGTTCGAGTTTCATTGGTAAGGTCTTGTTAGTTGTGAGAGTCAAAAAGAATGGCATTTTTTAATGGGTGGAGTGAAAGTAAGTATGGAATAAACAATGGCTCCAAAAAAACGGGTCAAAAACAGCTTGATGCTTTAATAAGCTAGCATTGATAGCGAGAGCTATAATGGTAGTTGAGCATGCTTATAGTTATCCGGCTATGTGGGGGCTATAAGCCACAAGCCTAGAGGTCTAGGGCTGCCCCAATGTTGAGCCCTTGTTGGAGTGATTTATCCTTTTGGTCTGAAAAGTAGTTGGCTTGTAAGCTCAATTCTTTTGTTAGTTTGTGGATTATGCCCAAGCTTAGGTGATTTAGATTGCTGTCCGGAGTATAGCCTGGCAAAGTAAAGTCATGCCCGGGCAAGCTATTGAGGCTCATGGTCACTTTTTGTGTGTCGTTGTTGTACTCGCGCTCTCGAGCAATCTCTCCAAAAAAATGAGTATTTGGAGTGATCTTGTACTTTCCTTGAAGACCCAGACCAAGGCGCCTGGATGTGCGGGTCTGATCACCAAAAGCCAAGGAAGTCGAGCGTGCCTCTTTTTCTGAATAACTATCGACTTCTACTAGGGTGTAATTCGCACTAAGAAATGGTGATAAGTGCCACTGGCTGCCTGGTTGGGTAATGTCATAACCCACACGGCCACTGATTGCCCAAAGATCGCCGCTAGTATGACCCTTCTCCAGTTCTTCATTGATACCTTGAGTGAATTTGCGTTTGAGGTTGTCATAGTTCAGGCGGCCCGTGGTAAGTGCAACATCCCCCCACCAGCGTTTTTGCTGATATTGAGCAAAGGCGCTACCCAGGTAACTGTCGAGTCTGTATTTCGAGTCGTTTGTACCTGCTTCCAAAGTCTGTCGATAAAGGCCGCTGGCAACGCCAATGCGCCAAGCCTCATTCAGCCGGTAGCTGGTGCCTAACGTCAGGTAATATCCACTACTATTCGCGCTGACGGCGCCGGGTTGCGTATCAATGTCCAAACCCTGACTACCACTGGCAACAATTGCTCTCCATTGTCCGATCTTCTGCCAATCTTCAAAGTCGCTCCGCCACTGATTCCGCAACTCGTTTTGGTGCGTGCGTAGAGAGCCTTGAGCCATCTCTGGTAGTAGTGTCAGTTCCCAAGGGGCGGAGAGTATTGAGTAAATGCTATCAGCAGCGATTTGCTGCATCTCCTCCGTGACATGAACTTTATCGTTGAATAGCAGCTTGCTAGGATCAGGTGATGCCCCTTGGATGCTATAAGGCGAGCCTCCCGTACAAACGGGATCACTGAAACAGGTTCGCGAAAGTTCGACATCGCTAGCAAAACCGAAGCGGGCGGGATTGCCGATGACTTCCTGAAGCAATAAACGACCGTTGAATGGAATGATCTGCGCATCAATGGTATTCAACTGTCGCAACAATTCCTGATTGAAAACGTCGCTGAGCTTTGTGCTTAAAGCTCGCAGGCCTGTATTGCTAAGGGCGAGCGATGGAGTCGCTCCTATGTCAGGAAGCATCCAAACGACAAAATATTGAGCTCCTGCTTGTTGCAACGCGCGAACGCTATCGGCGAGACGTCCAGCAGCAGCATTGGCTTGGGGTTCATTTAAAACCAGCCCCTGTAGAAAATCGTTCCCGCCGCCCGCCAGGTAATACAGGGCATCGGGGTCAGCCCGAAAATCATTGGCAGGCAAGTAACCGGGTCGGCTGCGGAGGCTTGGTCCCTTTCCGTTATCGGTTGTAAGTTTCGACTCGATAAGGATCGAATCGAGAATCTGATCGGTGCGATATCCTCCGACGGCCCAATTATTACCATCTGGCAGGCCCCGGCTGGCGCGGGTCGGGGAGGTTGATGCAGCCAGTTGATCCGGCGAGAAGCCCAGTTCTGTGCCAAGCAATTGTGTCATGTTGGAGGAAAAGTATTCTCCGCTTCCCGCTTGATAAGTGGGACCGGTCCGATTAGTGAATCGTAGAGTGGAGCCAGAAGGGCCCTTTAGGTCGGGAAACTGGCCAGCGTCGCTCATACTGTCACCAAACACCAAAAAATTGGAATAAGGAGAGGGAGAGGCTATTGCTGTGAAGCAAGACAGCGAGATGATAAAGCTCGCAATAGACGTGCTCGATTTTTTGAGGGCCATGGTTATTCCTGTATTTATATTTATTGTTCACATGCACTCGTTTTGTGGCTCCTAATAGGCTATTTAGCACGGACCCAGAATCGCAATAGGAATTCGGGTAATTTTTAAATAGGAATTCAGGAGGTTTTTGAGTAGGAATTTAGGGGGCGACCATCGGTGTCCAGGGAGGCAGATGGTGCCTTTAGCAAGACAGTTGCAGGTCGATGAGCCGCATTCAATCGGCGGAATTCGCTTTTATGTGCAAGGAGATTTTATTGTTGTGATTGAACTCGTCTTGATGAGAGGTAAAGTGATATAAGTGTCTAGTGGTTTGGGCCTGCCTTTTTATATATGGTTGGTGAGTGGGTTTTATTTGTAGTCCATCGTGAATGTTAAAGATGTATTGGCGCTTCCGGCAGTGATGTTACTTTCCGTTCGAATGTAGGCAGCCTTGAGCGCGATGTTAAAATCTCCACCGGCTGTTGTATTGGCAACTAGTTTTTTTTCTGTTTTTAAGGGGAGCGGATTGTTGCTATTGTCTAGAATCTGAACGGCTACCCCTTTGGCGGTGGATGTGCTATCCAGGGCGACAACTCCGGCATGGTTATCCAATATGGCTGTCGTCGGATCAAGCCGGTAAGTAATTGCCTTGAAAGGTGGGCAGTTCCTAAGGGGGATATTAAATGCTACTGGAGGCGCCAAAGTGTACTGTCCCGATGGGAAGTCGGTTATTTTTGTTTTTCCCATATTGACAGGGGGAGGACTTGCAATCTGGCAGGTGGCGTTGGTGATTTTTATTGAGTTTGATATCTTGAAAATTATGATTTCAATACCCTCTGCTTTATATATACCGACAGTGCCTGCGGGAATTTCAGCATTATCGGCTATTTGGCCGATTTTATAAAAATCTAATCTTAGAGATTGCCCATTAAAGCCTGTTGATCCATTAAGAAGCCTCGGATAGTTAAACAACGTCAACGTCCCCGAGGCAATACTTACTCTGAATCCAAGCCCGGTATCTCCTATAGGTTGGGGAGCTCCCGAAACTGCATCTGCTCCAAGCATGTTTGTCAACCCATGGAAACCAGGGCTACAGGTATAAGAAGCACTTCCTGGCATCAGTATTGGTTGCGAAGAGTAGATCGGTGTACTGGTACTGATATTGGCATTTCGCGCAAACGATAAGTCAGGGACTGTATAGGTAATAGTTTGAGTAGATTGCTTGCTGTCGAAAAAATGGCATTCTGCATTCGCCATCTGTTGAGCGCCACAAGCACTCAGCATCAAAAAAGCTATAAAATGAGTCTTGAGTTCTTTTTTCATGGGCGGGTATTTTCTGGATTTGATGGCTATAAGTAATTTATGTTCTGGCTACGTGATGTAGGGCATCAAAAATATCGTGACTATGGCAAATATAGATTATGGAGCCGAACCCCGGACGGCAATAGGAATCTGGCTGGTTTTTGAGTAGGAATTTAGAGCAGGGTATTTTGACCATAAAGGTTCGATGATGTTTAGAGTGATATGGTTCTTTGGTAAATCAATTGTAGAGCGATAAATCGCATTCGTTACCGGTAGGGTTCGCTTGAATCTTCACTGTAGATTCGGTCGAGGTGGAGAGCTTCATGACTCGCTGTCGGTGATAAGCAAATGCTGAGGGTGTACTTCAGTATAGCCGAGAATTCCTGCCGGGCTATTTATGTCCATCAATTCAACGTACTGCATAAATAGATAGAGGGAGAGAGCGCCAGGCAGCTCGGTTGTGATAGACACCTTTTTTGACGAGCAGCGTGTATCTTTAATGCCTGACTCTACACTGGGGTATCGCAAGATATATCGAGCATTGAACGAACCGCTATTGCTGCCATAAGATTTGAAGTCCTGTGTTGATGCTGGCAATTTCTCTGCAATAATCAGTACATCGATCTGGCAGGATTCTACCCTGGTTAACTTGAGAGTTTCCTCGTGTGTAGTGGCAGTGGTTATACGGTAATAACCCAGCTGGTTCAGATTCCTTTCGATATGCATCTGATGCTTCAAATTCGGATCTGCAATCAGAATGCGGAACTCCTTCATTTTCATCGATTTGCTTCTTAACAATTATTCATTATTCCTGGAGTTTAGGCGGCATAAGCCAAGAATTGATTCAATGGCATAGGGCGGGCGAAATAAAAGCCTTGCGCAATATTGCAGCCCAGCTGTGCAATACGCTCAAAGTCTTCTTCTGTTTCAATACCTTCGGCGACAATACTTAAACCCAAATCTTGAGCCAGGCTAACGGTGTACTGCAGGATTTTCCGGGCTAGCAGGCTGGTACGCGCTTGGCGAATACAGGATTGATCAATTTTCAGCTGACTGAAGGGGATTCTTGCCAGCCGCTGTAACGAAGAAGTCCCGGTACCGAAGTCGTCAATCGCACAAGGAAAGCCACGCAGGCGCAAATGCCCAATAACGCCGGCTAGGGCTGGCTCCTGTAGCTCGCAGGTCTGCTCGGTCACTTCGATGCCCAGTTGATGCGGCTTGAGGTTTGCTTGGGCCACGCCCTGAGCGATATCTTCTGCCCAGGCAATGGTATTGGCCACGTCTGGTGTAACGTTCAAGGCCACACTCAGGTTTGAGTTGTTCAGTTGATGCAGTGCATAAATGGTCTGATCAAGCATTTGCTTCCAGAGAGCAGACCGAAGCGAGGGGGAGTGGAAACGCTCCAGAAAATAGGGCGGGTTCAGAATGCCATGAGTCGGGTGCTGCCATCGGGCGAGGGCTTCGGCTCCGCATAATGCGCCATCAATGACGCGATGCTGCGGTTGGAAGTAGGCCACCACCTGCTCCAGACACCTGTCAGTCGATAACTCGCTACAGTTCGAAGCAAGCGAATGGTTACTGTAAGCGCCAGGCTGAATAAGCGATAAAGGAAGATTTATCAGGCTGGTGATATCAAAGGCCTGAGGTGAGCCTGAACTCAGCAAGACACCGACGTCTTTGAACCAGGCGTAATCCCTGACGGCATCCGCGACATGGGGATTATCACTATGGCTGAGCAAAAGCCGAGCACGTGTTGCCTGAGGTTGTTCGGCCAAGGCATCGATCAACTGAAAGCCGGTTATTTCCTGCATGTCCAACGGAGCAACAATTATGTCCCAAGGCTGGCTCTTGATAAAAGATAAAGCGGCCCCGCCACAATATTCACGACAAATCCAACCTGGGAAGGTTCGAGAAAAAATATCGATTGTTTCATTTCTGTACCTCAGGTCTGTGGAAATGACGAGAGCTTTAAGTGGGGGCATAATGCATGGTGCTCGATAGTTAATAGCCACATTGGCGGCGATCATGGGATACCTTCGAGAGTCCTGCCCTTAGGTAATGTTGATTTATACTGGCCATCGTGCGAAGAGCGTCTCCAGCTCCAAGGGGCGCGATAGTTTTTACAAATGTTGAAATCGATCCTCTCTACAGTTGACAGAGCAGACGAGCTGATTTGCCGAATATTCCATTGCAAGAGGTTGCTTATTTGTAATTTAGCGTGAACGTCAAAGATGTATTGGCGCTTCCCGTAGTGACCTTGCTGTCGGTTTGAATGTAGGCTGCCTCAAGTGCAATATTAAAGCTGCTGCCAGAACTTGTCGCGTTAGTTACGGGAAGCTGTGTTCCAAATTTCACGGGTGTGCTATTCATGAGAACTTGAATACCAACGCCTTTGGCTGTGGAGGTGCTGTCCAATGTTGCAACGGTGTTGTTGTTTATCGCTGTGGTCATTGGATCAAGCTGGAATGAGATTCCATTCTGTGAGGCCGGGCAATTCCTGAGAGGGATTTTAAATGCAACAGGGGGTAAACGACTGTTGGGTCCCGTGAAGCCGGTTGTCTTTTGTTTGCCCATTGGAACAGAGATAATTTTTTCGACTTCGCATGTAGGGCTGAGAATACTGAACTCCGACAACGCGAATGAAAGAGGGGTAACGGGAGACATATCGAACTTGGCAAAGCGCCCGCCCTTGATCACGGTTCCATTTTTTATTTCACCAACCTTGTATATGTTAAGTGTGACGGGGATAAAACCTCCAATAATTGTTCGGCCAAGATAAGCGGTAGTTGGATATTTTTGATAAAGACTGTCAAACCGAGAGTCTTTAAGTTTATATCCTAGTCCGGTATCCCCCAGTCTGAAAATGCCATTAGAGTCAGCCGTCCCGGATGCTGCATATTGGTTGGTAAGTCCCATAGATTCGCCGCCATTGCACCGAATTTCAGCTCCAGGCCCCATACCCTTCTTTGATGTAGTGTAGACGAGAGTTCCGATGGGCGTGTCGCGTGCAATGGTAAGTTTGGGTATGTCGAAAGTAATGTATTGGGTGGTGTTAGTTACATATCCGCCATCTGTGATGTACTCGCAATCTCCATAGGCGTTTTGAGTGTATTGTTGTAGAGCTAAAACAATTATCCATAAGCAGGTCGGCAGGGTGGTTGGCTTAAAAAAAAACTGTTTGGAATATAACATGATAATGAGGTCCTTAATTGGACTGGGCTTGACGAAAGTCGTCAACTTAACCTGGAGTTTCATTGAAGATTTTGATGGCATAAGCACAATGTTCAATAACTCTAGTTGGGCGGATAACAGCTTGGTGTTTATAGCAATGAGCTGGTATTCGGCGCCTCGGGGTAGATGTTATAGCTTGCGTCATGGATGCATTATCTTTACCGGGTTCGCTGCGGGGTAGTACCGAGTATCCTATTTGTCAATAGGAATCCTCTGACTGGTTTTCTATAAATGGCCCCTGTTGCTGGAGGGTGGGGCTGCGACCTCGAGAAAAATTGAGTATGCAGGTCGTGGGATCATTTGGTAGATCGCGGCCTGCCGTAGGCATGCGAAAAGAGCTGTGTAAGCGCAGTCAGTGCAAAACAAGCTCCGGCACGAGGAAGTCATGATCCAGGGGCATGTCAAGGTCAAACCTTCATATCGGATGATCAAATGCAGTTCGGTTGCTCGAAGCCCGGAGTAGAACAGCAGCGTAGCTGCGGCGTAATTAGAACTGTTGCATCATGGATAACAGCACTGCGTTTGTTGATGAAGGTAAAAGAAGCGAGCTGATGTATGAGGTGGCGGTTTCGAGCTCCCTGGAGTGGATAATTAACTTAGAAATGAGCGGATGAGGTGATCGCTTTTGGTCGAATTGTCGCTTTGAGTTAGCAATGTTCAAGCTTATATCTATATTGATGTTGAAGTTCCATGTTGCGGCGTGGCTTCATATTTATTTATAGAATTCAAAGTCTGAACGTGGCTCGTTTTTTTATTTTGAGAATATTGCCGGTGCAAGAGTATTTGCGATTACAACGCTTCTTTTTCCTTGTGCTGCATATATGGCTGTGTTTTCGGAAATGTTGTGTGAAATTGATATAGGTTGGCAGTAAAGCTTAAGTCAAGAGATTCCACCAATATGATTTTGCTCAGGTGTTCTTTGGCCATTAGGGATTCTCCGATCAAGTCAGCACAGGCCATCTGACGAAACCTTGCGCTTGGCCTTTAACCAGGCTGGCGCCCTGGGGGGCTGACAGCATGGCGGTAGCGGATGGCCAGGCCCCCCCCCGGTGGAGCCGAGATAACCGGGGCGGCGCTGATCTGCCGCAAATGATGGAGCAGTACCCGCTTCCCAAAAAAGCCTACGAGGATCAGTTGCGCCGGCTGCATGTGGAGCTGGTCAAGCTGCAGGAGTGGGTGCGCGAAAAGGGCATCAAGATCTGTATCGTCTTTGAGGGGCGCGACGGCGCCAGCAAGGGCGGGACCATCAAGGCCCTGACCGAGCGCCTGAGCCCGCGGGTGTTCCGCGTGGTGGCGCTGCCGGCGCCGACCGACCGCGAAAAAAGCCAGATGTACCTGCAGCGCTACCTGCCGCACCTGCCCGCGGCTGGTGAAGTGGTGATCTTCGACCGCAGCTGGTACAACCGCGCGGGCGTCGAGCGGGTGATGGGCTTTTGCAGCGAAGAGCAGGCGGACGGCTTCCTCAAGGCGGTGCCGCTGGTGGAGCGGGCGATCGTCGATTCGGGCGTGATCCTGCTCAAGTACTGGCTGGAAGTCAGCCAGAAGGAACAGACCCATCGCCTCGAGGTGCGGATCAAGGACGGGCGCAAAATCTGGAAGCTGACGCCCATGGACGTCAAGTCATACAGCCGCTGGTATGACTATTCCCGTGCCCGCGACGCGATGTTCAAGGCCACCGACACCGAGCATGGGCCCTGGCTGGTGGCCGACTCCAACGACAAGCGCCGCGCGCGCCTCAATATCATCAGCGACCTGCTCAGCCGCATTCCCTACGAGGAAGTACCGAGGGAGAAGGTGGAGCTGCGGCGGTTATCGCGAGTCGGATCATCCGTTGCGCAGGGTCGCGCAGAAGTTCTGACTGTGCACATCGGCCAGCCCTATATAGACTGAATTAAAAGCATCGGATAATCAGTTAGTTACCCTTCAATAAAAAAGAAGCATGTCTCTGGCATATGGAGGCATATGCAGCGACCTGGGGATGCTGCCAATTTGACATTATTGCCGGGATTTTTTTGTAATTGTATAACGTTCCTTGCAGCACTGTGACAAAAAATGACAAGGGGCATTTCTTGTGCGCCAGACAGTTCCTGAAAACTCATAGTCCTATATAACCAACGTTGTACCGCACCTTCTCGGGATATCGAAGTGCACAAAAAATGTCATAACAATTAAACAAATAGAGGCATTAAGATGGCTATTTTTGACTATAAAAACTACGGCACCGAAAAATCAAAAGAACTCTTCAGTGACGTTTATGACCTCGTAGCTTATACGCAATACCTGGTCGACACTCCGCAGCCCGGATGGAAACTCATCACCGCCAACGAGCTGCAGTACAAGGGCAATGTCGATGACCGCGGCACTTACTACGGCGAGTTTTTTTATGTGGGAACCGCGCAAGCGGAAGTGTTGGGAAAATATGACGATCAAGGCAACTTGACCTCTGTCGGCATCAGTTTCAGGGGAACCGGTGGTCCGCCGGAGCAAGGGATCAAAGATTTCCTTCGCGACTTTGTCAATGACATACACGCGGCAGTCGACCCTAATGTATTTGGTACGTATTACCCGTACCTAGCTTTTGGAAACTTGTTATCGAAAGTCGCGGACTATGCCCGACAACATGGACTAAGCGGTGAGGACATTACCATCACCGGGGCGAGTCTGGGTGGCCTGACGGTCAATAGCATGGCCGATCTGAGCGAAAAGCTCTGGGGCGGTTTCTATAAAGACTCCAACTACATTGCTGCAGTGTCTCCCACCCAGAGCGCAACGGGCAAAGTGCTTAATGTGGGGGCCGAGAACGATCCGGTATTCCGAATGATGGAAAACGGCAAACTAACACCTGGAAGTCTTTCGTACCACGATCTTCCGGGCGCTACTACGACCGACAACATCATCAATTTCGATAATCATTATGTCGATCTCTGGCAGAACCTGCTGCCGCACTCCGTTGTTAATCCGCAGTCCTGGCAAGTTCACGATTCGAAGGAAATCGCTAGTTACATGCACCAGATCCTCAACATGGAGCTCTACGAGCTCACTTCCCAGGACTCGAGGATTATTGTCTCCAACCTGACCGGGGATAAGCGCGATACCACCTGGGTCGAGGACCTGGGGCTCATCGGCTACACCCATTCCGGGCCGCAGTTCATTCTGGGCACGGATAGCGACGACCTGATCCGCGGAGATGCCGGCACCAGTTATCTGGAAGGTGGCTTGGGTGACGACAAGTTCCAGGACCAGGGCGGCTACAACATCATCCTGGGCGGGCAGGGTTACGACACCCTGGAGCTGAAGCAATCGCTGAAGAGTTTCACGTTCGCCAATGACGGCGCCGGCACCCTGTATGTGCGCGATGCCAAAGGCGGCATCAGCATCACCCGCGATATCGACGCGATCACTAGCAAGGAGCCGTTCATCTTCGGGCTCAAGGTAGACGTGACCCGTAGCGTCACCGACAAGACGGTCAAGTACGCCGCTTCGGAGAAGGGTGATGCCGCGGCCAATACCCTGACCGCCCAAACCAGCGGCGAGTGGCTGTTCGGCCTGGAGGGTGATGACACCCTGACCGGTGGCGCGGGCAACGATGTGTTAGTTGGCGGCGCGGGCAACGATCAGTTGAACGCGGGCGAGGGCAGCAATACTTTCCTGTTTCATGGCAACTTCGGCCAGGACAGAATCTACGGTTTCAACGCTTCGGACAATCTGAAGTTCGTGGGTGTCAGCGGTGTAACGGATAACACCGATTATCACTCGTTCGCTACCAAGGGCGAAGACGGTAGTACCGTACTGACCTTCGGCGGCGACTCGGTAACCTTGGTCGGCGTCAACATGGAGAGTTTGTCCAGTACCAACATCGTGATCGCTTGATCATTAATATAGCTACAACAACTGAACCCCATGCCCGTCAGCCAAACTGACGGGCATGGTCGCGCGGGTCTGGATAAAACCCAGTCGATGAAGTTCTGACCTTCTGAAAACATGCAAGGGATTTTCCGATCAAGTCAGCACAGGCCATCTGACCTGTACTGAAATAGCCCTCCGTCCAACTGCCCTCTACAAGCCCGCCATCCCATGAGTCAGATGAGCTTTTCCGATTTCGAGTACGCCGGTAAGCGCAAGCAAACCCTTCGCGAGCGTTTCCTGGCCGAGATGGAGCAGGTGGTTCCGTGGAGCGGGTTGGTGGCGTTGATCGAGCCTCACTACCCAAAGGCTCGCGGTGGCCGCAAGCCGTATCCACTGGAAACCATGCTGCGCATTCACCTGCTGCAGAACGGGTTCTCGTTGAGCGATCCAGCCATGGAAGAGGCGCTGTACGAGATTACTTCGATGCGCCAGTTTGCTCGTCTGACGCTCGGCGCTCCGATCCCCGAAGACACGACAATCATGAATTTCCGGCACCTGCTGGAGAAACATCAGTTGGCGGCGGGCATTCTGGAAACCATCAACAATTACCTGCGAGACAAGGGCCTGTCGTTGCGTCAGGGCACCATTGTCGACGCCACCATCATCCACGCACCCAGTTCGACCAAGAACAAGGACGGCAAGCGCGATCCTGAAATGAGAAAGGTAATCAGTATTTCTTCGGCATGAAGGCGCATATCGGTGCCGATGCTGAGTCGGGCCTGGTGCACCACGTCCACGGCACAGCGGCGAATGTGGCTGATGTAACGGAGGTCGCTCACCTGCTGCATGGCGAAGAAAATGTTATCTGTGCCGACGCGGGTTATACCGGCGTGGAGAAACGGCCGGAGCATGAAGGAAGGCCGGTGATCTGGCAGATTGCGGCTCGTCGTAGCACCTACAAGCACTTGAGCAAACGCAGCGTGCTCTACAAAGCCAGACGCAAGATCGAGGAGGTCAAGGCGCAGGCGCGAGCGAAGGTCGAACATCCATTCCGTGTGATCAAGCGCCAATTCGGCTATGTGAAAACCCGTTTCCGTGGCTTGGCCAAGAACTCGGCGCAGTTGACCACGCTGTTTGCCCTGTCGAATCTGTGGATGGTGCGCCGGCAATTATTGCCTGCGGCGGGAGAGGTGCGCCCGTGAGGGCAGATAACCAAGGCTGTGCCTTGGTTATCCAATAATCAGCGGCTGAAAATCGGGCTTTTCGGTATCCCCAAGCCGTTCATTTCCGGCTGATGGGCAACTTGTTCGGAGAATCCTTAGGCTGTGGGACAATATCATGATATTGCCAGGAATATTCGCCTCCCCCCTCACGTACACACACCAAGCATACGCACTTTCTTCCTGTCTATATGGATTTCGTATTGTTGGCGATGGCTCGCTGTGGGGCGGCGTTGATTGGCTATGAATGGATTTTTCGGTGGGTCGAGAGTCCTGGTTATCATGCTGTCCATGTTTTGATCCGCATGGCATGCGTCGCGAAAATTGCCGTACTTAATTTTGAGATGATGCTGTAGTTGTCGTGTCCTGATTTCGACCTTTATGTGATGTTGTTCGGAGCTTGGTTGTATGCCTTGTTTCTGTCGATAACCTAAGTTTCAGTAGGAATAATCCTATTTGAAAATAGGATGTTTAGAGTTGGCTTAATAGGAGGCCAAGCACTCGAAGTCCTGAGGGTGGGGGCGCATAATTTCTCCGTCGCCGTCATGGGGCTGAAATCTGCTACTGGCAGTCCGTCATTATAATTACCTGCATTGCGGGTGTATGGAATTAGGGTTATGAAAAAGAAACTTGGCTGTTCTTCCTTGGTGGTTGCCGTTGCTACCGGGATTCTCTCTCTGTCGGCGTTTGCTTCCGATGGTACGGTGAATTTTACTGGTGAGGTCGTTAACAATACTTGCGCTGTGACTAACGGTGGCGCGGGTAAAACCACTCAGGTTAATCTTGATAAAATCAATGCGTCAGCGCTTGCTGATGTAGGAAATACAGGTGGTTTCAAACCTTTTACTATTAGTGTCACTGGTTGCAATAAGGAGCTGGTTGGTCTTGTTAAGGTTGGCTTTGAGTCTGTTGGTGCCGGTGTGGAAGCATCAGTTGGTCGTATAAAAAATACTAATGCTGGCGGCGCAAAAAATGTTGAGCTGCAATTGCGAAATCTTGATAACTCAGTAATCAAGATCGGTGATAACAGCACTGTAAATGGAGTGGCTTTGACTGCAGCAACTTCCCCTAAAACTGCTGATCTGACTTATTATGTTGGTTATTATGCAACAGGTACTGCAACTCCGGGGCAAGTAAACGGTAGTGTTACTTACTCCATTGTTTATCCTTGATGGTCTTGAAAGGGAGGCGCGGCCTCCCTTTCATGTTATTTCCTAGTTAGGAGGTGCATTGCTGTGGGTGATGTTTGGCGTCAAATTCTTGCAGTTTTTTTTTCCGGCCTCCTGCTGAGTCAGTTGGCTCATGCTTCTATCATATTAAACGGCAGTCGAGTGATCTACGAGGCTGAAGAGCGTGAGGTCAATGTCAAGGTCAGTAATGTGGGCGTTCAGCCTGTTGTGCTTCAGTCCTGGATTGATAGCGGAGAGGTAAGCCAGGATCCTAGTTTGCTCAAAGTGCCTTTTTTGTTAATGCCGGCATTGGCTCGGGTCGAAGCGGGGCAGGGGCAAACTCTACGCTTGACCTATACCGGAGAACCGCTTCCCGCTGAGCGTGAATCTGTGTATTACCTTAACGTGCTGGAGATTCCGCCAAAGGGGCCGGCGGCAAAGAACGATAGCACGCTTCAGTTGGCTTTCCGTACCAGGGTCAAGTTGTTCTTTCGTCCGAAAGGGCTAGCGGGTAGCGCCTCTGACGCGCCATCAAAACTTGTCTGGTCTCTAAAGCAGAGTGGGCAAGGTTGGGCGGTACGGTGCTCGAATCCTAGTGCTTATTATGTGTCAATGAGTGAGATTTCTCTGGTGGAAGGTGGCAGTACGAAAAAGATCGGCGAAGGAATGGTTGCTCCCGGTCAGCAACTGGACATTAGCTTGAGTGGCCGTCCTGCCGGAGAAGTAAGAATTGAATACAGCAGTATTGATGATTATGGCGCGATTCGTACTGGGCGCTCTTCGCTGAAACCGTAAACTCCAATTCATTTGAAAGTATTTTTTGCCGGTTGCCCGGTAGTGGAATCTTTTTGCCTATTTATTGGTCGCCCATGAAAACTTTCATATACTCATCCATGTCTTTGAAAATAAAAAGCCAGGTGTTTTCACCTTTGTTGATTGTGCTGTGCCTGGCTCCTTACCATCTTGTCTGGGCGATTGAAGAGTATGAGTTCGACTCCACATTCCTCCAGGGAGGGACCAATGCTGCGGAGTTGCAAAAGTTTTCCAAAGGTAATTTCATTGCACCGGGCAAGTATCAAGTAGATATTGTCATTAACCAAGTTGCCGTCGGGCGCGACAATGTCGAATTTCAGGCGATGCAGAGCCAGGAGAGCGCCAAGCCTTGTCTAACGGTTGATGTATTGGATCGTGCTGGTTTGGACCTGCTCAAGATTTCTGGAATGGATCTCAAAGATCGGCAGGCGTGCGTCGATCTTGCCAGCAAGATTGTCCCCTCTTCAGTGCATTACGATGACGGTGAGCAGCGTTTATTGCTCAGCGTTCCACAAGCTTATCTGCGGCGCAGCATCCAAGGTTATGTCGATCCCTCGCAATGGGACAGCGGCGTTAATGCCGGAATGCTTAACTATAACTACGGCAGCTTTTACAGTAGTACTCAGCAGGAAGGTGTACAAAACTTTCTGGGACTCACGGCGGGGGTGAACGTGGCTGGCTGGCGACTACGTTCCCAATCGAACTTCGATTGGAACAGTCGCGTGCGCCATTGGCAGAACCGTAATACTTATGCGCAACGAGAAGTTCAGAGCCTCAGTTCACAATTAACCCTTGGTGATTTCTCTACAAATGGCAATTTGTTCGACTCGTTTTCGATGCGTGGCGTGCAAATAGCCAGCGATGAGCGAATGTTGCCCGACGCTCTGAGCGGGTATGCGCCAATTGTGCGCGGGCAGGCCAATAGCAACGCTAAGGTCAAGATCACCCAGAACGGCTATGTGGTCTACGAGACGACGGTGGCGCCGGGACCCTTTGAAATTAATGATCTATATCCATCCGGATACGGTGGGGACCTGGAAGTCAGCGTGACTGAAGCCGACGGTCAGGAGCGTAAATTTCGCGTGCCTTATGCCTCGGTCGTACGAATGTTGCGTCCAGGCGCCCAACGTTACAGCGCCGCTCTGGGGCAGTACCGAAGCGGCTTTGATACCGGCAGCAAGCGTATGGTCGGACAGTTGACTTACGAGCGCGGGCTGAACAATACGTTTACCGGATATACCGGCATGCTGGCAGCAGAGGGCTATACAGCGCCTATGGTCGGAGTTGCAATGAACACCAGCTTGGGAGCGTTCGGTTTGGACGTTACACACGCCAGGACCCAGGTCAGCCCGGAGGGCGAGAAAGGTACATCGACCGGCCAGAGCGCGCGCATTTCCTATAGTAAGACTTTGCCGGAAACCGGTAGCTCGGTGTCGATTGCGGCCTACCGCTATTCCACTAGTGGCTTTTATAACCTGGCTGACGCCATGCAGGCATTGGACGGTATAAATGCTAAGGACTGGCGAGACGCTTTTAGCGACCCTAACTATCTTGACGGTTCGACGTCGCTCTTCGAACGTCGCGATTTTGATACGACCTACAAGGCTTCGCGCCAACGTAGCACCTTGCAGGCAACACTGAGCCAGTCGCTGGGGGAGCATGGATCGATCTACTTCAATGGTATCGCCAGTAACTACTGGAACCAGAAAGGTAAGTCCTTGCAATATCAGGTAGGCTACAGTGGCAGCACTCGTTACTTCAATTACTCAATCTCCGCCATGCGCTCGACCAATCAGAGCGGTGAGCGCGACGATCAATTGGCCGTGACGTTCAATATCCCATTGGGCGGGACAATCAGTGCTTCCTCCAGTGTTACATTCAATAAAAATGGTACTGGCCTGCAGGGCTCGGTTGGCGGTTCTGGTGGCTCCAACAACGAATATGATTGGGGTGTCAGTTCGAACAAAGACGAGCAAAGTCGAAAGTCTATCAGTTCATACGGTAACTATAGAGGCGGCATGGGTACCCTTAGTGCCTCCGTTGGTAGCGGTACCGGCTACAATCAGGCGTCATTGGGGGCCTCTGGTTCTGTGGTGCTTCACCCTGGGGGAGTCACCTTTGGTCAGCAGGTCAGTGAGACCTTTGGAGTGATTGAAGCCCCGGGGGCTGCCGGTGCGTCCATCACTTCCCAGTCAGGGATTAAAGTCGATGAGCGGGGTTATGCAGTTGTCCCTTATTTGTCCCCCTACAGGCGCAATACACTTGATATCGATCCTCGAGGTATCTCCGACGATGTCGAGTTCACCTCCACCACTCGAAGCGTTGTGCCTCGAGCAGGGGCAGTTGTCATCGCCAAATTTGAAACAGTGACGGGACGGGCAGTGGTTATCGATTTACAACTTCCTGCCGGGACAAATGTGCCTTTTGGCACTGAGGTACTATCGGCGAACGGCGCAGTGGCCGGTGTAGTCGGGCAAGGCGGGCGGGTCATGGTCAGAGGGGTCGAGGATGCTGGCACGCTCATGGTGAAGTGGGGAGAGAGCCAGGCTCAGCAGTGCCAGGTGACCTATGCATTGCCGCCGGCTGAAAAAAAGGCGTCGACAAGCCGCTTTGAACGGTTTAGCGCCCCTTGTATTCCTGGAGGTTCAAATGAGCGCGTGGTTGCCCAGCAAATTCGCTAACCAGGAGAGTGAGGATAAAAAGGGATCGAAACTGTTTAACAGTGACGTATAAAAACTGGCAAATCAGTTGAGTGCTATACTGATTTCGTCATTACTAAGGGCGGTGCTGGTGGGCGTAGCACTGTCCTTGGCCTTTTAGTTCGGCAGCCTCGAAGTGCAGCGAGCAGTTGCACTTTCTGGTTCGCCAACCTTTCAGGTAACTGATCATGAGCTTCAATCAACAACTGTCATCTATCAAAAATATCGTAGTCGCTGATGATCATCCGGTTGTAGTACTGGGTATAAGGAAGCTTCTAGAAGAAGCGCCCGGACTTCATGTCGCTGGTAGTGCAACTTCTATCAGTGAACTTTTCAGTGTCCTTGAACAAACTGACTGCCATGTACTTATTTGCGACTATTCGTTCGATGCTCCTGATCAAACGGACGGTTTGCTATTGCTTGAGCGCATTCGCAGATTGCATCCGGAGATCAGCATCATTGTATTAACCGCCCATGATGACTTGGTGATTGTGCAACGAGCCATGCAATTGGGCGTGATGGGTTTTCTCAGCAAAACCAGTTATGAACTATCAAGTCTGGTGTCGGTAGTCTATCGGGTACTTGAAGGGGAGCGTTATCTGGATCCGGCCACATCAAAAATGCTTCTGCAGCATGTCATGACTAGTAATCTTTCAACACCGGCACTCTCTAGCATGCAACTGACGGCGCGAGAGCTTGAAGTGGTCCGGCTGTTTACCCGTGGCATGTCGGTTACCGAAATTGCCCGGCACACTCACAGAAGTATCAAGACAATTAGTACTCAAAAAAAGAGAGCCATGATAAAACTGGGCGTAATTAATGACGTCGGTTTGATCAATGCATCTAAAGAAATTTTTTAAATGCCTGATAAAGGGCCAAGGGATGGATGAAAGATGTTTTACACCTGGAAGGTTGCTGCATCGTTTACATTCGACCTCTCAGGACTTTCCAGGCATCTACCATCGTCGGCTGCTGATAGGGGCGGGCATTGCCGTAACTTTTGCGGTTTTGGGGGCGACGCTCTCAGTATTCACTCTACAATTGACTAGTCTTGCGGCTGAGTTTGAGCGTGAGTTCAATAGTGAACAGGAGACTATTAAGGTTTATCGAGATAAATATTATAAGAGTTTGATGCTGAGTGTTAAAAGCTATGAGTTGCATAAAGAACACCCAAGATACCACGGGTTGGATATACCCCGGTATAGGCAGTTGTTGGACCAAGGCGGAGGGCTCCTGACTATCCCTGTTGAACCAGTAAATAGGGTTCTCACAGTCGTTTCTACTGACAACGGTTCGGTTTTCACTGAGCGGTTAAAAATGACATTGGCACTGATGAGGACTCCTTTACGCTTTCAATTGAATAAAGGCTATGGGCTAAGGGTATTTATCTATTCGACCGACCGACATTTTCTTGCCAGTTGGCCACCTCTGCCTGAGGCTAAGATACAACTGATCCGCAAGGAAGGACGCCAAAGTTTCATTGAGCAATCTGTCATTGCTGTTGAAGCAGCGATCGAGCGGGTTCCTCCAGCAGAAATGCAAGAGCAACGTATAGTTTGGCTCGACACTCGACGGTCGCCGATCACGGGAGAATGGGTCTCGCAATTTGCTGTGCCAATTTATGACAATGAAAAGCGCATTGCAGTTGCGGTAGTCGAAATCCCGATCGATCGATTTGCTGCCCTGTTTCAAAACGCTCGCCCTATATACAGATTCTTTGTACTGTCTCAGGATCTGAAACATGTATTTGATATTCAATCCCTTGATAAGCCAGAGAAAACCTGGGTAGGTTTGATACCCCGAGTTATCAGTAAGTACGGTGAGGATGACCCAGCATATGATGATTATGAAATACCTGAGTGGAACTTGCTTGATGGTGTGCGTCCTACACATATAAATATGCACTGGGAATATTTTACATTATATATATATCAACGTATTGCTGGGCCTGATTGGTTTGCTGTCTATGTAATTGATTGGCGGACATTGATGGAAGAAATGGAGGGGCGTTTATTTTATTTGCTTGTAATAGATTTGATTATGCTGTTTCTTTTGTGGGGAGGGGTGATCTCGTTTGATCGTATGGTACTTGTTCCTCTGATCACTCGTGCCAAGCAGGTATATGAAGGCGAAGCGTTCAACCGAGTGGTCCTGGCTACTGCGCCGGTGGGGCTTATTGTTTATGAGTTGGGATCAAATCTTGTCGTGATGCAGAATGAAATGGCCCGTGAGCTGCTTGGTGCTAAGGATGGAACGGACGAAGTATATAGTAGTTTGATTAAAGATTTGTCTTTTGCGGCGGGCGAGGTTTCAAAGAAGCGGCCCATGGAGATCGGGGTAGTTAATCATACAGAAGTACGCTTGACCGCAAGCAACGGCATTAGGCGCGAGCTGGCGGTAGACTTTGCCAGAGCTAATTATCAGCGGCGCGAGGTTGTAGTCCTCGGTCTTACCGATATCAGTGACCAAAAGTCGGCGTTTCGCCTGCTTGAGCATGCGCGGGAGACTGCCGATCAAGCCAATCAGTCAAAATCTATGTTTTTGGCCACTATGAGTCATGAAATCCGGACACCTTTGCATGGTGCTCTAGGTAATCTGGAGCTATTGGCAATCGAACATTTGACAGTGCGACAGCGAGAACGTGTCTCAACTATTCGGAGAGCGTTTGATACCTTGCTATTGTTAATTAATGACATTCTTGATCTTTCAAAAATAGAAGCTGGCGAGTTGCGTCTGAATGAAGAGCTATTTCGCCTTGATGAACTAGTAGAACAGTGCGGTCAAACTATAATTCCGCTTCTTTTAGAGCGTAATGTTCGTTTTTTTTGTCTTGTGGACCCTTACCTTGCAGGAGTCTGGTCGGGGGATGGGCATCGAATCAATCAGCTTTTGATGAATCTTCTGAGCAACGCTCGCAAGTTCACTGAACGCGGAGCTGTCACCTTGCGCGCACTTCTGTTAGATGCGAACGAGGAAGGACAACGAGTGCGCTTTTCCGTGAGTGATACAGGTATAGGTATTTCCTCTCTACAGTTGAAGAGGATCTTTGAACCTTTCGTACAGGCCGACAGTAGTATCGCTAGTCGATATGGGGGAACGGGACTCGGTTTGGCATTGTGCAAAAGAATTGTGGACTTGATGGCGGGTGAAATTACTGTCGATAGCCTTGAGGGCGAGGGAACGATTTTCACAATCACCCTGCCTCTGGTTCGTCATCGCGAGGATGCTCCAGAGGCCCAGCTGATCACTAAGCCACTGTTTCGTAGTGCCGTTGTAGTTTGTGATTCGTTGCTTTGGCAATTTAACCTGATGGCGCAAATTCAATATTGGCTGCCAGATATTCAATTGGTCAGCGCTGAACTGGATGCACCTGTGGCCGCCCATGATGATCAATCGATCATTGTGTTCTCCACGTTCTGCCATGACATTCCTGAGGCTTGGAGTGAGCTTCAAGATACTTACCTAGACCGTTTGGTGTTATCCGGGGATGGGCCTCTTACCCCTGAGCGGCGTAATGATTCCTGGTACTTGACCTCACTCTCGTCATCCCGCCTCAAATATGCGCTTACCCTGTGTGGTCGACATAATTCTATAGTCCCCCGTTCACCGTTGAATCCGCACCGTGCGCCGCATCAGAGGGAGGATGTGAAATTTCTGGTCGCTGAAGATGATCCGGTGAATCGCAAGTTAATCCAGCACCAGTTGGCCGCACTTGGTTATGACCGAGTGGATATCGTTGAAAATGGCAAGGCGGCGCTTGATCTGTGCCGGGCCAACACCTATGACCTGGTTATCACCGATCTGGGGATGCCGATCATGAGTGGGCAGACCTTTTTGACCGAGTTACGCCGACACAAGATTGATGTCCCGGCAATTGCTTGTACGGCAGAAGCTGCCGGGGAAATACAGGCTAAGTTGTTGGGCTTCGCTGATATTTTGCATAAACCTGTCAGTCTGGATCGTTTAAGAGGAGCGATCGAAGGGGTACTAAAACTTCCAGTTTCAGCGGTGGCGGTCCCCGCTGTCATTTCTCGGCTGAGTCCTATCGACAAGCAAATGCAGGAACTTTTCTTGGCAGGCTGGGAAGAAGAGAAGGCAAATCTTCTCGCGGCGCTAGATATGACTGACAGCAAGCGGTTTTTGGCGCGTCTGCATCGTCTGAAGGGTGCGTTATTGGCATTGCAGGAATCCGATTTGGTGGTCGATTGTGATCGCTTGAAGCTGCTGGTTGAGGCGCAGGGTATCGAAGCGAGCCAGGAGGTAGCGCAAACGTTCTTTGTGAAGATGCAAATACTAACAGAGGACTACCGACGGGTGCTTTCTGGCTGACTCAAATTGTTGCTGTTAAATTTGAGCTGATTGGTTGCAGCATCCCTGATGCGGGAAGCGATTCAACGGACTTTTTACAGTCATGTCATGCGTCTTTATTCTGGGACCACCCTCTGTCTCGATAAGTGTGATTTGATAGTGCTAAAAAAGCAGGATATATAGCTCTTTAGATATAAGGCGCAGGAAAAACTGCTGGGAGGAGTGTGCAGGGCTGGTGTGGGGGAGAGGGTGTGTCCGGAATTTCCTGAAATTTGTCCGCTTCTCTTCTAGCTCATGATTGCTGTCAATGTTGTTATTTGCCCAGTGAGAAAATCTCTTGAATGAGCTGATAATAATGAATAAATCCTCTGCAATGGTCCTTTCATGGGGGTTGTTGAGTGCTCCCTGTGTAGTACTCGCTTTCCCTTTTAATACGCCGGTAGAGGGGCTTGATGCCTCCCTGGATAGCACTCTAGACTATTCAGCCATGTACCGGACCGCAAAGCCCGAACGTATCATTAGTGAGGGGCGTAATCTTTTCGATAATACTAACGATGGTAGTGAATATTACTCGCGAGGGTTGGTGGCCAGTGAGTTTAAGATTACATCGGAATTGAACCTCAAGCATAAGGATGACGGTTTCTTCATTCGCGGTAGTGCTTGGTATGACACTCAACTAATGGACCATCCACCCAGCGGAGGTGAGTTCGCAACGCATAACAGCGACAGTGCTCGTAAATATCCGTCCGATTTGCGTAACCGGCTTGGGCATGGTACGCGGCTATTGGATGCATATGTCTACAGCAACCGTGAGATCTATGATATGCCCGTAAACTTGCGGCTCGGTAGGCAAGTTATCAACTGGGGTGAAGGGATCTATTACGCCGATGGTCTTAACGTAGTCAATCCCGCCGATGTAGGGCGTATTGTGCTGCCTTCTGCCAGTCTCAAGGAAGCACTCCTGCCAACCAACATGGTGTCTCTTCAGGTCGGGCTTAGCGACAGCTTCAGTATGGAGAGCTTTTATGGGCTGGAGTGGAAGGCGAATCAATTGATGCCCACCGGTGCCTTTCTCAATAACACCGATGTATTGGGTAAAGGGAGTCGAGGTGCTATCGCTGACTTACGTAGCGAGCTGGCAAGTGAGGAAATTCCAGCCAGTTTCGTGCCGGGTGTAAACGGCGAAGATGGTATTGTGGCTGCGTCGCGTTATGGGGAAGAACACAAAGCCCACGATAGTGGGCAGTTTGGGGTTGCGTTGCGCTACATATCCGAATCCTTAAATAATACAGAGTTCAGCCTCTATTATCTCAATTATCACAGTAAGGTGCCATTTGTTTCATTGCATCCGGGAGCCCCTTATGGTTGCAGCCAGGGAGGCGGTGGAAAATTTGCCAGTTTGTGTGGGCTTGCAAATAGTTTGGCTCCAGAATACATACCGTTGGTCGATGGTCTGGAGTTGCTCGACCAAAGCCGTTACGACCTGATCTACCCGGAAAATATCCGCCTGTTTGGTTTCACCATTTCCGGCAATATCAATGATACCAATTTGGCTGCAGAGTTGACCTATCGTCCCAATGCTCCATTGGAGTCCTCGATGACCGATGAGATTGAGCAATTGGTGAGAGGCGCATTACTCCAAGGGGGCGGCAGTGGTGCTCCGATCGAATTGGGGAGTTTCGGTGTTGCAGATAATCGGCCAATTAACCTCTATCGTCGCGGAGAGCTATACACCAGTTCATTATCGGCCATCCATACCTTCGGCCCTGCTCTAACGTTGGACGGTTTACTATTGGTAGCGGAGGTGGCTTCCAATTATGTTCCAGGCAGTCTGACTAACAGTTCGAGCTACCATTACCTGTCCCCGTTCTCCTGGGGGTATACCCTGAACTTCAGTGGTACTTGGGAGAACGTTGTGAAGGGGATTGATCTGATGCCAGGATTTACATTCCGTCAGGATGTATCGGGCACGTCTCCTGCACTGAACGAGAACTTCATACAAGGCCGCAAGTCTTCCACGATCGAGTTGGGTGCGCGTTACAGTGAAAACCTTAGTGGCAAGCTTAGCTACACTGCTTTCTGGGGCGCACGTAAGGAAAACTCGCTGATTGATCGTGACAACCTCGCCCTGAACCTTTCCTATTCTTTCTGATTGGATATCGCCATGAAACGCTTCCGTCATCCAGCGGTCGGCGCGCTGCTGTTCGCCCTGCTGCCTCTCACCACATATGCCAAGGTTTCCTCCGAGGAGGCTAGCCGTCTCGATAATGAGCTCACACCCTTTGGTGCTATCCGTGCCGGCGACACCGCGCTAGGGATACCCGTCTGGACGGGGGGGTTGCAGAAAGCTCCCTCGACCTTTGCCGGCGCTGGACACTTTGAAACTGACCCTTACGCTAGCCAGTTCCCCCGGTTTGTTATCGATGCCCAGAATCGGACGGAGTATGCCGGATCTCTGAGTGACGGTGTCCAGGCTCTTTTCGCAGCTTATCCGGACAGCTTTCGCATTCCGGTATACAGCAGCGAACGCAGTTTTGCTGCGCCACAGGAGGTCTATGCCAATACACGACTCAACGCAACCAACGCCGAACTTGCCGAAGGCGGAAACGGTTTCATTCATGCCTATGGCGGCATCCCGTTCCCCCTTCCAAAAAATGGCCTTGAAGCGATCTGGAATCATATAACTCGATGGCAGGGGCGCTACTTCGATGAGGTTTCGTCAACAGCACTGGTTCTTCCAAATGGGGACTTCTCCACTTATCGTGAACGTAATCAACTGCTCTCTAATTACTACTCGGCCGATCAAAATTCCAGCAGCCTGGACAACATATTGTATCGCTATATGAACCAGGTACTGCCACCTTCACGCAATGCTGGAGAGACTTTGCTGGTGCACGAAACCATCAACCAGGTCGAGGCCCCACGAATGGCCTGGAACTACTTTCCAGGCCAACGCCGAGTTCGGCGTGCGCCTACGGTGGCGTATGACAATCCAGTAGACGGTTATGTCAGTGACGATGCTGACATGTTTAACGGTGCTCCCAACCGCTTTGAATGGAAGTTGCTGGGCCGCAAAGCGCTTTATGTGCCTTACAACAACTATCGGCTGAATCAGCCGGGGCTGGCGTTTAACAATATCTTAAAGAAAGGGCATATCAACCCTGATCTCACTCGCTGGGAAATGCACCGTGTGTGGGTAGTGGAAGCAACGCTCAAGCCAGGTGAGCGGCATGTTTATGCCAAGCGCCGTTTCTATCTGGATGAGGACAGCTGGAACATTCTCATCGCTGAAAACTACGACAGCCGTGGTCAGTTGTGGCGAGTCAATCTGGCATATACCCAGCAGGCTTATGAGGTGCCAACCATTACCACTGACATGATTGTCTATCACGATCTGATTAGTCGCGACTATAGCGCTTTGGGTCTGCGCAGTCAGGAGAAAGCTCCTCGCCAATTTCCGCAGGAGGCTCCTGCCGATAGTTACTGGCAGCCTGCGAGTTTGCGTCGAATGGGAACGAATTGAGGTCAACTGAATGAATAGCTCTTATCCTAAGCGGCTAGTGCTGATCTCTGTAATGATCGTATTCTGTATATTGATGATTTTCGTAGGTCGCAAATCGCTACGGATTTGGCAAAGCGATACACTCTTTGAACGCGAGAAAATTGTTGAGAACTTTCGGTCTATGCCCTTGATGTTCGACGCGCTGACTATTAGACGTTCAGGAGAATCACTACCCCTCGGTGTATCACCAAAAAACCTACCGGCCTATTTTGAGTTTCAAGGAAAAAAAATTGGTATCAATGACTGGGTTCGAGAAAGCGGTACTACTGGTCTATTGGTTGTGGCAAATGATCAAATAGCTTTCGAGGAGTATTACCAGGGCAATACTGCTCAAACCCAGGCTATCGCTTGGTCTGTCACTAAATCTTTCATGTCGCTGCTGATCGGTATTGCGCTCAAAGAGGGCGCAATCCACAGCTTGCAGGATCTGGTGAGCCAATATGCGCCAGTACTCAAGAACAGTGCCTATAAAGGCGTCTCACTGGAAGATGTTCTAGAGATGTCCTCTGGAGTTGTATTTGACGAGAACTATTCCAATCCCAAGTCGGGCATCAACCAATTAAGCGTAATCATTGCGCTAGGAGGTTCTGTCAATAATTGGGTCTCTGGTTTAAAACTGGCAGAGGCGCCGGGGCGCAAGCACAATTACATTAGTATAGATACTCAGGTCTTGGGCATGGTTCTCAAGGGCGCAACAGGTAAGGGGCCTGCAGAGTATATGCAGGAAAAGGTATGGTCCCGGTTGGGGGCCGAGTGTGATGGCAAATGGCTCACTGATGCGTATGCTACCGAGCTCGCTTTTGGTGGGCTTAACCTGTGCCTGAGAGACTTCTCTAAGCTTGGCCTGCTCTATTTGCATAATGGTCGTAATCAGGCTGGTGAGACTATCGTGGATGAGCGCTGGGTACGAAGATCAATTACTTCGCAGAAAGAGCACTTATTGCCGGGACGCTTTCAAGAAGAAGGTCAACCGAGTCTTGGCTACGGATATCAATGGTGGATACCGCAGGGTAATGAAGGAGAGTTCATGGCGATAGGTGTGTATGGCCAGTTTGTTTACGTCAACCCACGACAAAGGGTGGTCATTGCAAAAAACTCTGCCTATGCGGACTACAATCAAAATGGTGTTCTCATGGAATATAAGACACTGGAAGCTTTTCGTGCGATTGCTCGGGAAATGACGTCTGGCAGGTGAATATGCAGATTGAACCCATATTTGATTTCGATTGGCGTCCTTTGCAGAACTATCTTAATGATCGGGGAGTGGCCTCGCCAGTACTGTCTCTGACTAGGGGGGAGGAAGTACAATTACCTAGCGAGATGTTGTACAACTGGATTGTCAAGCACGCGCAGGCACCAGAAGCAGGCTTGCAATTGGGGCGCTACTACCATATATCCGATTATGGCGTGGCAGGGCTGGTTCTGCTTAGTGCCGAGCGTGCTGCCGATGCGTTTAAGGTTATCAGGGCCTACGTTCAACTATTTAATCGTGATATTGCGGATATTCGCGTCAGTAACGATATACATAACCAGATGCGCATTCTCATCAGTCTGAATCAATTTCCTGGTTGGACGGCATTAGAGCAGCAGTTCCATGCCAATGTTGTGGCTTCCGCCTCCCACAAACTGTTGTACGATTTGTTCGGTGGAGCTTTCAAGATATCGGGTCTGACAATGCCTAGATATTTGCCGAACGGTTTCGACTATTCCAGTTTTTTTGGATTTCCGGTTAGGTTGCGTGGCAGCGATATTGTATTCCACTTCCCTAGAAGCCAGCTTGATCGCCCACTTCCCACGGCCAATCCAGCTGTTTTTCAGTCTACTCTTTTACTGGCCAGTGAGAGCTTCAATAAGCTGCTAGAGACAGAAATGGGAGGTTTAAAACAGCGCATCGTTTCTCTGCTCGAGTCACTGCCGGGACTTTATCTCGATATCCAGGCTGTCGCTTATCAACTGAAAATTACAGAGCGAACATTGCGACGGCGGCTGTCTTCGGAAAACAGCAGTTTTCGTCAGATTCTGGATGAAGTACGACAATCAAAAGCAAAACAGTTACTGCAGACTCAGTTATCAATAAGCAAGATCAGTGAGCAGCTTGGCTATTCGGACGCTTCCAGTTTTAGATATGCCTTCAAGCGTTGGACCGGGCAATCGGTCGCTAATTTCAGAAAGTTAAACTCTTAGGTGAGCTTCTGCTGTTGGAAGCATATGCAGAGAGTTGAGTTTTCTGGTGTCGGCAAACGTCTGCTTCAGGCTCTATAAAGCTCTTATCTCGACATTGCTCTATCGATGAGCGTTGAGGGTACTAGCTTCCGTCACAGTTTATAATATTGTGGGGGCTACAGG
>Ga0209699_100291_pt1 | contig 37235 bp, 36 predicted proteins | sample SynthPrep_1_END__FD_187204 | JGI IMG/M metagenome (GOLD analysis project Ga0209699, IMG submission 187204) | Synthetic microbial communities from Ohio, USA - SynthPrep_1_END_DS7_MetaG (SPAdes) (version 2) | ecosystem: Engineered > Bioreactor > Aerobic > Activated sludge | place: USA: Ohio...
ATTTCGCCGAGCTGCTGCATGCCGTGGCCGCGCTCGATGGCGTCGAGCGTATCCGCTACACCACCAGCCACCCGCTGGAGTTCTCCGACGCGATCATCGCCGCCCATGCCGAGATCCCGCAGTTGGTGAAATACCTGCACCTGCCGGTGCAGTCCGGCTCCGACCGCATCCTCGCGGCGATGAAGCGCAACCACACCGCGCTGGAGTACAAGTCGCGCATCCGCAAGCTGCGCGCCGCCGTGCCGGACATCCTGATCAGCTCTGACTTTATCGTCGGCTTCCCCGGCGAGACCGAGAAGGACTTCGAGCAGACCATGAAGCTGATCGAGGACGTCGGTTTCGACTTCTCCTTCTCCTTCATCTACAGCTCGCGCCCCGGTACCCCGGCCGCCGATCTGGTCGACGACACCCCGGAAGAAGTGAAGAAGCAGCGTCTGGCCCTGCTCCAGCACCGCATCAACCAGAACGGCTTCGAGAACAGCAGGCGCATGGTCGGCACCGTGCAGCGCATCCTGGTCAGCGACTACTCGAAGAAGGACCCGGGCATGCTCCAGGGCCGCACCGAGCAGAATCGCATCGTCAATTTCCGCTGCGACAATCCGCGCCTGATCGGCCAGTTCGTCGATGTGCATATCGACGACGCCCTGCCCCATTCGCTGCGCGGCACCCTGCTGGATGCCGACACCCTCCACTAACGTAGCGGGCGCCCCCACTTTGCGTTGCGGGCGCCCGGCGTTATGCTGCCTTTCAATACCCAGACAAGTGACGATCACACCATCACCTTGAACACCTCTCTAGAACCTCATCGTTTCACCCTCGAACCCTTCGAGGCCCGCCGTTTCGCCAACCTCTGCGGCCAGTTCGACGAGCATCTGCGCCTGATCGAAGAGCGCCTCGGCCTGGAAATCCGCAACCGTGGCAATCAGTTCGAAATGCTTGGTAGCGCCGACAAGACCCAGGCCGCCGAAACCCTGCTGCGCAAGCTGTACCGCGAAACCAAAGCCACCGAGCTGTCGCCCGACCTGGTGCACCTGTATTTGCAGGAATCCGGCGTCGAGGAGCTGGTCAACCCCAGCAACCTGCCTCAGGTGGCCCTGCGCACCAAGAAGGGCGTGATCAAGCCGCGCGGGGCCAACCAGCAGCGCTACGTCAAGGCGATCCTCGACAACGACATCAACTTCGGCATCGGCCCAGCCGGCACCGGCAAGACCTACCTGGCTGTCGCCTGTGCAGTGGATGCGCTGGAGCGCGAGCAGGTGCGGCGCATCCTGCTGGTGCGCCCGGCGGTCGAGGCCGGCGAGAAGCTCGGCTTCCTGCCCGGCGACCTGGCACAGAAGATCGACCCTTACCTGCGCCCGCTGTACGACGCGCTCTATGAAATGCTCGGCTTCGACCACGTGGCCAAGCTGATCGAGAAGCAGGTGATCGAGATCGCGCCGCTGGCCTACATGCGCGGCCGCACGCTTAACAACAGCTTCATCATTCTCGACGAGAGTCAGAACACCACCGTCGAGCAGATGAAGATGTTCCTCACCCGTATCGGTTTCGGCTCCACCGCCGTGATCACCGGCGACATTACCCAGGTCGACCTGCCACGCGGCACCAAGAGCGGCCTGGCCCACGTCATCGAGGTACTGCGTGACGTGCCCGGCATCAGTTTCACCCACTTCAAGCCCAAGGACGTGGTGCGCCACCCGCTGGTGCAGCGCATCGTCGAAGCCTACGAGCGCCACGACGCACGCCTGAGCAGCAAGGGCGACGGCCAGGATGCTTGAGCTCGACCTGCAACTGGCCACTGACGGCCAGCACCCGAATGAGGCCCAATTGCGCCGCTGGTGCGAACTGGCGCTGCGCCAGCGCACGGCCGATTCGGAACTGACCATCCGATTGGTCGACGAAGCCGAAGGCCGCGAACTGAACCACACCTGGCGGCACAAGGACTACGCCACCAACGTGCTGTCCTTCCCCGCCGAAATTCCCGACGGCATTCTCGACATTCCGCTGTTGGGCGACCTGGTGATCTGCGTGCCGGTGGTCGAGCGCGAAGCAGCCGAGCAAGGCAAGGCGCTGGACGCGCACTGGGCACACCTGGTGATCCACGGCTGCCTGCACCTGCTGGGCTATGACCATATCGAGGACGACGAAGCCCTCGAGATGGAAGATCTGGAACGACAATTGCTCGCCGAGCTGGGTCACCCCGACCCCTATGCCGGCGATGAACCGCCTAATGAAAAGGACCCCGAGTAAAACGCCATGAGCGAAGACCGATCGAGCAACGAGCAGAAGTCCTGGTTCAACAAGCTGACCCAGGCTTTTGCTCATGAGCCGAGAAACCGTCAGGAGCTGCTGGAAGTCCTGCGCGAAGCCCACCAGAACAAGCTGCTCGACAGCGAAGCGCTGGCCATTGTCGAAGGCGCCATCCAGGTCGCCGACCTGCAGGTACGCGACATCATGGTGCCGCGCTCGCAGATGATCAGCATCAAGGCCAACCAGAGCCCGCGCGAATTCCTGCCTGCCATCATCGATGCCGCCCATTCGCGCTACCCGGTAGTCGGCGAGAGCCTCGACGACGTTATCGGCATCCTCCTGGCCAAGGATCTGCTACCGCTGATCCTGCAGGGCGAGCAGCCCAACTTCAACATCAAGGACCTGCTGCGCCCGGCCACCTTCGTGCCCGAGTCCAAGCGCCTCAACGTGCTGCTGCGTGAGTTCCGCGCCAACCACAACCACATGGCCGTGGTCATCGACGAATACGGCGGCGTGGCCGGCCTGGTGACCATCGAGGACGTGCTCGAGCAGATCGTCGGCGACATCGAAGACGAGCACGATGTCGAGGAAGACGGCTACATCAAGCCACTGCCGTCCGGCGACTATCTGATCAAGGCACTGACGCCCATCGACAGCTTCAACGAGACCTTCGACAGCCAGTTCTCCGACGACGAATACGACACCGTCGGCGGCCTGGTGATGAACGCCTTCGGCCACCTGCCCAAGCGCAACGAAGTCACCGAGATCGGCGAATTCCGCTTCCGCGTGCTCAATGCCGACAGCCGCCGCATCCACCTGCTGCGCCTGACGCCGATCAGTCGCTGACGGCTGGTATCCGGGGATGACCAGAGCGCCTCCCCGGATTGCATCCGGGCCAGGGAAACACTGAAAAAGCCGTCATACCCGCGCACGCGGGCATCCAGAACCTGCGAATCACCTGGGCTCCCGCCTTCGCGGGAGTGACTATAGATGGCTTTTTAAGAACAGCCCTGGCACTTGCCGCCTGCCACTGCCTGCCCCTACCCTTGCGCCACCCCGCTTCCAAGGATTTGCCCCATGTTGCAATGGATCACTCGTCCGGGCTGGCCCGGCCACCTGCTCGCCTGCGGCGCAGGCGCCTTGACCACTCTGGCCCTCGCCCCGTTCGACCTCTGGCCATTGGCCGTGCTGTCCATTGCCCTGTTCTATTTCGGCCTGCGCCATCTACGCCCCGGCCAGGCCGCAGTGCGCGGCTGGAGCTATGGTTTCGGCCTGTTCGCCGCCGGCACCAGCTGGGTGTACGTCAGCATCCACGACTATGGCGCCGCCTCGCCGGCACTGGCCGGCCTGCTCACCCTGGGTTTCGTCGCTGGGCTGGGCCTGTTTTTCGCCCTGATGGCCGCGCTCTGGGCGCGCTGGATCCGCCGCAGCGAAGCGCCGCTGGCCGACGCCCTGGCCTTCGCCGCGCTGTGGGTCGCCCAGGAAGTGTTCCGTGGCTGGTTCCTCACCGGCTTTCCCTGGCTCTATGCTGGCTACAGCCAACTCGAAGGCCCACTGAGCGGGCTGGTGCCGGTCGGCGGAGTGTGGCTGGCCTCCTTCGTCATCGCCCTGTCGGCCGCACTGATCATCAACCTGGAACGTCTGCGCGCGCACAAACCGCGCTACCTCTGCGCCCTGCTCCTGTTGCTGAGCCCCTGGATCGCCGGCCTGGCGCTGAATGATCACAGCTGGACACGGCCAGCCGGCAACAGCCTGAGCGTTGCCGCCGTGCAGGGTAATGTCGAACAGCATCTGAAATGGGATCCGGAGCAACTCAACGCGCAGCTGGCGCTGTACCGTGATCTCAGTTTCAGCGCCGAACGCGTCGATCTGCTGGTCTGGCCGGAAACGGCCATACCGCTACTCAAGGATCTGGCCCAGGGCTATATCGGCGTGATGGATCGTTTCGCCCGCGACCGTAACAGCGCGCTGATCACCGGCGTGCCGGTACGCCAGTCCAACGAGCGCGGCGAGGTTCGTTATTACAACGCCATCACCAGCTTCGGCGACGCTCAGGGCACCTACCTCAAGCAGAAGCTGGTGCCCTTCGGTGAATACGTGCCCCTGCAGGAGCTTCTGCGCGGGCTGATCGCCTTCTTCGACCTGCCCATGTCCGACTTCGCACGCGGCCCGAGTGACCAATCACCGCTGCTGGCCAAGGGGCAGCGCATCGCACCGTTCATCTGCTACGAAGTGGTCTACCCGGAGTTCGCGGCGGCACTGGCGGCGGACAGCGACATCCTGCTGACGGTAAGCAATGACGCCTGGTTCGGCACCTCCATCGGCCCGCTGCAGCACCTGCAGATGGCGCAGATGCGCGCGCTGGAGGCGGGCCGCTGGATGATCCGCGCCACCAACAACGGCATGACGGTGATCATCGACCCGCAGGGGCGCATCCAGTTTGCCCTGCCGCAGTTCGAGCGCGGCGTGCTCTACGGCGAAGTCGTGCCGATGCAGGGGCTGACGCCCTACCTGCAATGGCGTATCTGGCCACTGGCGACCCTTTGCGCCCTGCTGCTGGGCTGGGCGTTGCTGGCCAGCCGCATGGCCAAGACGGTCTAAACGCAGCGGTAAGCGAACGTAGCCCGCAGATGAAATCCGGGAGGCCGTCACGACGCCCCGGATTGCATCCGGGCTACGGGCTGGCCAGGATTTATAGGGCGGTTTCGCGAGCGCAGCGAGCAGCCCGCCAGCTCTCACAACGCAGAATCCGCAGGCGTAATGCCTGCGGCGAGTACGCCCTACTGCTTGCCGTGGACGATGGGATACGCCAGCAGCCCGATGGCTTCGTTGAGCAACAGACTGCTCTGCCAGATCACCCGCGACTCCGGCAGCCAGCCGCCCAGCGGGCGTTCATAACCGGCGCTGAGGTAACCCATCGGCGCGGTGATCACCTCGAAACCGGCCTGCTCGAAACACCAGCGCGCACGCGGCATATGCCAGGCCTGGGTGACCAGCACCACCCGCCGCACGCCCTGCGGCTGCAGCAGCTCGGCGCTGAACGCGGCATTCTCCCAGGTGGTGCGGCTGCGCTCTTCCAGCCAGCGAATCTCCAGGCCGTAATCGCGCTGCATGGCATCAGCCATCAGTGCCGCCTCGCTGGGCGGCTGGCCGTAATGCAGGCCACCGCTGGCCGCCATTGGCAGGCCGGATGCACGCGCCAGGCGCGCGGCATAGCGCAGGCGCTCCAGGGCCATCAGCCCAGGCTGATCGGTTGCGCCCCAGCCTGGATCGTTCTGCTCACGTCCGGCGCCAAGAATCACGATGCCATCGGCACGCTGCGCCAGCGTCGCCCACTGCGCCTCTTCAAGCGCAGGCTCACGTTCGAGCAGGCCAGCACTCCATTGCATCACCGCTGGCAAACTCATCAGCCACAGCCCACCGAACCCCATCAGCAAACAGGCCATAGCCAAGCTGGGAAAACGACGACGCAGCCACCAACCCAGCAACATCAGCAGAAGCAGGATGCCGGGCGGCATCAGCAGTTGTTTGAGAATGTAGCGAATCGGCATCAGGCACCTCCGGGGCGCCTGATCCTAACGGGTATTGCCGCTGCGAAACAGCTTTGAACCACAGGCCTGGCACGCCTGCACATCCTGCCCGCGATGCCAGCTCACCGACGTACCACACAACGCGCAACAGAGCGCCTGGCGACGCTTCATCAGGGGTTTGGGCCTGCCCATCGGCTTGCTGCCTGCCGCCTTGCCGCTGCGCAATGGCTGACGCTGAATCAACGCCAGCTCTTCAGCTGCAGCGTGCCAGCCGCGCAGCCAATGCAGGTCACGGTTGAGATAGGCACGGATCAGCTCCAGCTCCGCCGGGCTAAGCCCATCGAGCTCCAGTTCGCGAAGGGGTTCGGCATGCAGGCGACTGGCGGTATCGGCCTCTTCCAACGCCAGCGCAAGGCGCTGCAGCAATCGCCCATAGAGGCCATCTCCCCTCTCCGCTTGTCGTACAACAGCCATTTGACACCTCGCGATAGCCGACATGTGCGGGCCATGACTAAAGCTTAGCGAAGGCGCTGCAAGCAGCGTTGCGCCGCGACCAACGGCGTGCGCATGCAATCTGGGTTTCCCTCGATAGACGGCGCTCATGTATGCTACGACGTTTTCCGCAAGCCCCATTCCTTCAGCGCCAGAGCCATGCACGAACAGTACTCGCCCCGTGAAATAGAAGCCGCCGCGCAGTCCCACTGGGACGCGCAGAAATCCTTCGTCGTCAGCGAACAGCCGGGCAAGGACACCTTCTACTGCCTGTCGATGTTCCCCTACCCCAGTGGCAAGCTGCACATGGGGCACGTGCGCAACTACACCATCGGTGACGTGATCGCGCGCTACCAGCGCATGCAGGGCAAGAACGTGCTGCAGCCGATGGGCTGGGACGCCTTCGGCATGCCGGCAGAAAACGCCGCGATGAAGAACCAGGTGGCCCCGGCCAAGTGGACCTACGAGAACATCGCCTACATGAAGTCCCAGCTCAAATCGCTGGGCCTGGCCATCGACTGGACGCGCGAAGTCACCACCTGCAAACCGGACTACTACCGCTGGGAGCAGTGGCTGTTCACCCGCCTGTTCGAAAAGGGCGTGATCTACCGCAAGAACGGCACCGTCAACTGGGACCCGGTGGACCAGACCGTACTGGCCAACGAGCAGGTTATCGACGGCCGTGGCTGGCGTTCGGGCGCGCTGATCGAGAAGCGCGAAATCCCGATGTACTACTTCAAGATCACTGCGTATGCCGAAGAGCTGCTGAGCAGCCTGGATGAGCTGGATGGCTGGCCCGAGCAGGTCAAGACCATGCAGCGCAACTGGATCGGCAAGAGCTTCGGTGCCGATATCGTCTTCGACTACGACGTCGCCAGCATCGGCATCGACGGCCAACTGAAGGTCTATTCGACTCGACCCGATACCCTGATGGGCGCCACCTACGTCGCCGTGGCCGCCGAACACCCGCTGGCCCAACGCGCTGCCGAAGGCAACCCGCAGATCGCCGCCTTTATCGCCGAGTGCAAGGCCGGCTCCGTGGCCGAGGCCGACATGGCCACCATGGAAAAGAAGGGCGTGGCCACCGGCCAGTTCGTCATCCACCCGCTGACCGGCGACAAGCTGCCGGTATTCGTCGCCAACTACGTGCTCTGGGGCTACGGCGAAGGCGCGGTGATGGCCGTGCCGGCCCACGACGAGCGCGACTTCGAGTTCGCCCACAAGTACGACCTGCCGATCCAGCCGGTCTACGCCGGCGAGGGCAAGGACTACGACAGCGGGCAATGGCAGGCCTGGTACACCGACAAGGACGGCCTGACCACCGTCAACTCCGGCAAGTACGATAACCTCGACTTCAGCGCCGCCTTCGACGCCATCGTCGCCGACCTCGAAGCGACCGGCCACGGCGCGCGTAAGACCCAGTTCCGCCTGCGCGACTGGGGCATCAGCCGCCAGCGCTACTGGGGCTGCCCGATCCCGATCATCCACTGCGACAGCTGTGGCGACGTGCCGGTACCGGAAGATCAGTTGCCGGTGGTGCTGCCCGAAGACGTGGTGCCGGACGGCGCCGGTAGCCCGCTGGCGCGCATGCCCGAGTTCTATCAGTGCAAGTGCCCGAAGTGCGGTGCCGATGCCAAGCGCGAAACCGACACCATGGACACCTTCGTGGAGTCGTCCTGGTACTTCGCCCGCTACGCCAGCCCGAACTACGAGGGCGGCATGGTCGACCCGCAGGCGGCCAACCACTGGCTGCCGGTGGACCAGTACATCGGCGGCATCGAGCACGCCATCCTGCACCTCTTGTACGCGCGCTTCTTCCACAAGCTGATGCGTGACGAAGGCCTGGTGTCGTCCAACGAGCCGTTCAAGAACCTGCTGACCCAGGGCATGGTGGTCGCCGAGACCTACTACCGCACCCTGGAAAACGGCGGCAAGGACTGGTTCAACCCGGCTGACGTCGAGGTCGAGCGTGATACCAAGGCCAAGGTCATCGGCGCCAAGCTCAAAAGCGACGGCCTGCCGGTGGAAATCGGCGGCACCGAGAAGATGTCCAAGTCGAAGAACAACGGTGTCGACCCGCAGGACATGATCGATGCCTACGGCGCCGACACCTGCCGCCTGTTCATGATGTTCGCCTCGCCGCCCGATCAGAGCTGCGAATGGTCGGATGCCGGCGTCGAGGGCGCCAACCGCTTCCTGCGCCGCGTCTGGCGTCTGGCTCATGGCCATGTCAGCGCCGGCCTGCCGGGCAAGCTGGATGTCAGCAGCCTGAATGACGAGCAGAAAGCCGTGCGCCGCGCCATTCACCTGGCCATCAAGCAGGCCAGCAACGATATCGGCCAGCACCACAAGTTCAACACTGCCATCGCCCAGGTGATGACCCTGATGAACGTGCTGGAAAAGGCCGCCACCGCCACCGAACAGGACCGCGCGCTGGTGCACGAAGGCCTGGAAGTCGTCACCCTGTTGCTGGCGCCGATCACCCCGCACATCAGCCACGAGCTGTGGCAGCGCCTGGGGCATGCCGATGCGGTGATCGACGCACAGTGGCCGCAGGTCGACGAATCCGCCCTGGTGCAGGACAGCCTGACCCTGGTGGTGCAGGTCAACGGCAAGCTGCGCGGGCAGATCGAAGTTCCGGCCAGCGCCTCGCGCGAGGAAGTCGAGGCCGCCGCTCGTGCCAACGAGAACGTCCTGCGCTTCACCGAAGGCCTGAGCATTCGCAAGGTCATCGTGGTGCCAGGCAAGCTGGTCAACATAGTCGCCAACTGATTAAGCTCGGCGCCACCACGACGTGGCGCCGCGATCCGCCAAGGGGATATGAGAATGATGAAACGGAATCTACTGATCATCGGCCTGGCCGGTCTGCTCAGCGCCTGCGGTTTCCAGCTGCGCGGCACCGGCGATGTGCAGTTCGCCCTCCAGGAGCTCGATGTCAGTGCGCGCGATGCCTACGGTGATACCGTGCAGCAGGTACGCGAGGTGCTGGAAAGAAATGACGTTCGCGTTTATGCCGGCGCGCCCTACAAGCTGGTCATCACCCGCGAAAGCGAGAATCGCCGCAGCGCCAGCTACAGCAGCGGTGCACGTACCGCCGAGTACGAGCTGACCATGGCCCTGGAGTATGAGATCCGTGGCGCGCAGAACCTGTTGCTGACCGGCAACAAGGTGGAAGTGCAGAACTACTACCAGCAGGACGACAACAACCTGGCCGGCTCCGATCAGGAAGCCGCTCAGCTGCGCAGCGAACTGCGCCGGGAAATGATCCAGCAACTGATGCTCACCCTGCAGCAGATTACCCCGGCGCAGCTCGACCAGTTGCAGCAGACCGCCGAAGCCCGCGCCAAGGCCGAAGCCGAGGCACTGGAAGCCGCTCGCCGGGTTCGCGAGAGCCAGGTCGCCCCGCAGCAGTCGCCGATCGAACTGCCGATCCAATAAGGTGCCGGGGCCGCATTGCGGCCCCTTGCCCGCTCGCCTCATGACCTCACCTCGATGAAGCTCGCCCCCGCGCAACTCGGCAAACACCTGCAGGGCACACTGGCGCCTGTCTATGCGATCAGCGGTGACGAGCCGCTACTCTGCCAGGAAACGGCCGATGCCATCCGCAACGCCTGCCGCCAGCAGGGATTTGGCGAGCGCCAGGTGTTCAACGCCGAAGCCAACTTCGACTGGGGTAATCTGCTGCAGGCCGGCGCCAGCCTCTCGCTGTTCGCCGAGAAGCGCCTGCTGGAACTGCGCCTGCCCTCCGGCAAACCGGGGGATAAAGGCGCCGCAGCACTGCTGGAATACCTGGCACGGCCGCCTGAAGATACCGTCCTGTTGCTGAGCCTGCCCAAGCTCGACGGCAGCACGCAGAAATCCAAATGGGCCAAGGCGCTGATCGACGGTCAGGCTTGCCAGTTCATCCAGATCTGGCCGGTGGACGCCAACCAGTTGCCGCAGTGGATTCGCCAGCGCCTCGCTCAGGCCGGCCTGAGCGCCAGCGCCGATGCGGTGGAAATGATCGCCGCGCGGGTAGAAGGCAACCTGCTGGCCGCCGCCCAGGAAGTGGAAAAGCTCAAGCTGCTCGCCGAAGGCAATCAGGTCGACGCCGAGACCGTGCAAGCAGCAGTGGCCGACAGCGCCCGCTTCGACGTCTTCGGCCTGATCGATTGTGCCCTCGGTGGTGACGCCGCCCATGCCCTGCGCATGCTCGAAGGCCTGCGTGGCGAGGGCGTGGAAACCCCGGTGATCCTCTGGGCGCTGGCGCGCGAGATTCGCCTGCTGGCCGGCATCGCCCACCAGCAGAGCCAGGGCATCCCCTTGGACAAGGCCTTCTCCAGCGCGCGTCCGCCGGTGTGGGACAAGCGTCGGCCACTGGTTTCCAAGGCGCTGCAGCGTCACAGCAGCAAGCGTTGGGGCCAGCTGTTGCAGCAGGCGCAGTTGATCGATGCGCAGATAAAGGGCCAGGCCCCCGGTGATCCCTGGAGCGAACTGGCCATGCTGACCCTGCAACTGGCCGGGCAACGCCTGCGCCTGTAAGTGTTTCTGCCTCTTCCTTTCTCGTAGGGTGGGCTTTAGCCCACGTCCACCGCCGTTGGTGGGCTAAAGCGGAGCGCCGCCCGGCCCACCCTGCGCGCTGAAAGGCTTCGCGAGCAGACACGCTCCTACGCCCCATTCAGACCGCAATCTGGACATTTTCCGTACAGCGGCGCATAGTCCGCGCGCCTGCGCTGGAAGCAGGCTCTAGCGAGGAACCCCTATGAGCAAGAAAACCGGCAAACGGCCGAACAAGGCCAAATCCATCGTCGCCCAGCCACTGTTTCGCTCCCGCCAGGAACGACCACAGAAAGGCAAAGGCAGCTACCGCCGCGAAGCCTCCCACAATTGGGAGGCTTCTTGCTTTATGGGCTTGCTCACTGCGCTGATCGCCCAGATTCCAGCCCGAGCGTGATAAGGTAGACACCTGCTTAAACGCCCTGAGATAGACATGCCACATCAGTTTCCTCGTCGCGCCCTGGCCCTGCTTCCTCTCCTGCTGCTGGCGGCCTGCGCCCAGGCCCCAGCGGAAAACCTGCCCACAGCCAACGCGCCGACCACGGCGCAGGCTGCACCTGCAGATGCACTGACCAGCTTCGCCGACTGGCGCCAGGCATTGCGTGACGAAGCGCTTGCCGCCGGCATTGACGCCGCGCTGTTCGATCGCATATTCGCCGGCGTCATCCCTGACCCGGCGGTGCTCAAGGCCGACAGCAGCCAGCCGGAATTCACCCGCCCGGTGTGGGAATACCTCGACGGCGCCGTGTCCTCCAGCCGCATCGGTCGTGGCCGAGTGCTGTTGGCGCAGCACAGCCTGGTGCTGCAACGCATCGAGCAGCAGTACGGCGTCGAGGCCCCGATCCTGGTGGCCATCTGGGGTCTGGAGAGCAACTTCGGCAACAATATCGGCAGCCACAGCGTTATTCGCTCTCTCGCCACCCTGGCCTACGACGGTCGTCGCCAGGGCTTCTGGCGTGCGCAGTTGCTGGCTGCCCTGCAGATTCTGCAGAACGGCGATGTGCCCAGCGAACGCATGATCGGCTCCTGGGCCGGCGCCATGGGGCAGACCCAGTTCATGCCCACCACCTATAAGCAGCATGCGGTGGATTTCGACGGCGACGGCAAGCGCGACCTGTGGAATTCCTCAGCCGATGCCCTGGCCTCGGCGGCTCATTACCTGCAAGCCTCCGGATGGCAGCGCGGCCAGCCCTGGGGATTCGAGGTGCGCCTGCCGAGCGACTTCGACTACGCCCTGGCTGACCCGGACCAGCCTCGCAGCCTGACCGAGTGGGCCGAACTCGGCGTGCGCCCGCTGGCACCGACCGGCGCCGCCGCCAGCGCGCGCGCCAGCCTGCAGCTACCGGCCGGACACAAAGGCCCGGCCTTCCTGCTGCTGGACAACTTCCGCAGTATCCTCAAGTACAACAATTCCACATCCTACGCGCTGGCCATCGGCCTGCTCGCCGACAACCTGGTGCGCCCCAGCGAAGTGCAGGGCCAGTGGCCACGCGGCGAACGCCAGCTCGGTCGCAGCGAGCGCGTCGAGCTGCAGGAGCTGTTGGCCCAGGCCGGTTTCGACCCGGGCCCGGCCGACGGCATCATCGGCGCCAACACGCGCAAGGCCATCCGCGCCCTGCAGCTGCAATTGAACTGGCCTGCCGATGGCTATCCCAATACCGAGCTGCTGCAACAGCTGCGCGCACGCTAAGCCAGGGTCTCGCTGAACGCTGCCTCGTCGCCCCTTGCCGACAGGCGGTCTCAGCGTGCCCATGAGCCTTCTGTGATAGACTGGCCGGCGGCCACAAGCCACCTGCCCACGGAGCCTCTAGCGGAGCCCTGATTCCCGATGTCCGACACCTCCCCGCCCAAATCCGTCGCCAGCGGCGAAAAATTTCGCACCGCCCAAGGCATCACCGCCATCAAGGATGGCCAGAAGCGTCGCGCCTCGGCCGAACCTCAGGTGTTCGAGCCCAAGCCCAAGTGGCTGCGGGTCAAGGCACCTGGCGGTAGCCGTTTCGAGGCCGTCAAACGCAACGTTGGCGAACACCGCCTGAGCACCGTCTGCCAGGAGTCACACTGCCCGAACATGGGTGAGTGCTGGTCCAACGGCACGGCCACCATCATGCTGATGGGCTCGGTGTGCACCCGCGCCTGCCGTTTCTGCGCCGTGGACACCGGCAACCCCAATGGCTGGCTGGATCTGGAAGAGCCGCAGAACACCGCCAAGTCGGTGGAGCTGATGGCCCTGCGTTACATCGTGCTGACCTCGGTGGACCGTGACGACCTCGAAGACGGCGGCGCCGGCCACTACGCCGCCTGCGTGCGCGCCATCAAGGCAAATACCCCGCAGGTGGTGGTCGAGGCCCTGACCCCGGATTTCGACGGTGATCACCAGGCCATCGAACGCGTCGTCGACTCCGGCCTGGAAGTCTTCGCGCAGAACGTCGAGACAGTCAAACGTCTTACCCACGTGGTTCGCGATCCGCGCGCCGGCTACGAGAAGACCCTCAAGGTGCTCGAGCACGCCAAGAAACACCGGCCGGACGTACTGACCAAGACCAGCCTGATGCTCGGCCTGGGTGAAACCGACGAGGAAATTCTCGAAACCATGGATGACCTGCGCGCCATCGGCGTGGACATCCTCACCCTCGGCCAGTACCTGCAACCGACGCGCAACCACCTCAAGGTGCAGCGCTGGGTCAGCCCGGAAGAGTTCAATCGCCTGCGCGATATCGGCCTGGAGAAAGGCTTCATGGAAGTCGCCGCCGGCCCGCTGGTACGCTCCAGCTACCGCGCTGACCGCGTGTTCGAAAAGAACAACCTGGGACTTGCCGCACCGGTTCCGGTGCCCGGTCAGGAAGTTAATGCCAGCCTGATTCCGGCGCTGAATCTGAACTGAGACAGATCCTCAGGGAAACCAAAGGGACGCCTCGGCGTCCCTTTTTCGTTGCTGTCAGTATGTATGCGTGGCCACGCGCCTGTGCAGAAACCCCGCCCCAGGGCGAAGCGTTCTGTGATTGGTGGCGAGGCGCCGCACCTACACGTTATCTCGCATTAACCTACGCGTAACCCAGACGGCCACGCAGCACCTGCTCCAGGCGTTGCGCCACTTCGTCGAATGCCGGCGGCGCTGGCAGCAGATCACGCATCTGCACCATCTTCAGCCCCGCGTAGCCGCACGGATTGATGCGCAGGAAGGGCGACATGTCCATGTCGACGTTCAGCGCCAGGCCGTGGAATGAGCAACCACGACTGACGCGCAGGCCCAGTGAGGCGATCTTGTCGCCGGCCACATACACGCCCGGCGCATCGGCCTTCGGCGCAGCCTCGATACCGTAGCCGGCCAGCAGATCGACCAGGCTTTGCTCCATGGTCGTGACCAGTTCACGCACCCCAAGGTCGAGGCGGCGCAGATCGAGCATCAGGTAGGCCACCAGTTGGCCAGGGCCGTGATAGGTCACCTGGCCGCCGCGCTCGACCTGCACCACCGGAATATCGCCCGCTGCCAGCACATGCTCGGCCTTGCCGGCCTGACCCTGAGTGAAGACCCGGGGGTGCTGCAGCAGCCAGATTTCATCCGGTGTCCGCTCATCGCGCTCACGGGTCAACTGGCGCATGGCCTCCAGCGTCGGCTGATAGTCGACCAGCCCGAGGTGACGAACGACGAGTTCGGGCATGAGGATCACAGCACCATGTGCACGCGGCCAGTGGCACGCAGATCGACATGAATCGCCTGCAACTGCTCGACGCTGGTGGCGGTGATCAGCACCTGCACGGAGAGGAAGTTGCCGTTACGGCTGTCACGCAGCACCAGCGTGGAGGCATCCAGATCCGGCGCATGGCGCTGGATCACCTCGATCACCAGATCGGAGAAACCCTCACCCGCAATGCCGATTACCTTGATCGGGTAACGCTCGCAGGGAAATTCGATTTTAGGGGCTTGAACGTCGTTATCGGTCATGGCGTCAGCGGGCTCGCGGCCCGTCCAGAAAAGGGCCGCTCCATCAGGAGCGGCCAGGCTTGTCAGTTGAAAAGGCCGAAGAAGAACAGGCGAATGCTGTCCCACAGACGGCGCAGCAGCCCGCCCTCTTCTACCGACTCCAGAGCCACCAGGTCGGTGCTGCGCACCACCTCGTCACCCAGTTTGACTTCGACCTTGCCGATCACATCGCCCTGCTGGATCGGGGCGATCAGTTGCGGATTGAGGGTCATGCTGGCCTGCAGCTTTTCCAGCTGGCCCTTCGGCAGGGTCATGGTCAGGTCTTCGGACAGACCGGCCTTGACCTGGTTCGTGGCGCCTTTCCAGACAGTGGCCTGAGCCAGCTCGGCACCTTTCTGATAGAAGGTGCGGCTTTCGAAGAAGCGGAAACCGTAGGTCAGCAGCTTCTGGGTTTCCGCTGCACGGGCCTGCTCACTGTCGGTACCGAATACCGAGGTGATCATGCGCGCGCCATCACGCACCGCCGAGGCCACCAGGCAATAGCCGGCCTCGGAGGTGTGGCCGGTCTTCAGGCCGTCGACGGTGCGGTCACGCCACAGCAGCAGGTTACGGTTGGGCTGCTTGATGTTGTTCCAGAGAAACTCTTTCTGCGAATAGATCGCATAGTGCTCGGCATCTTCATTGATGATCGCGCGGGCCAGAATCGCCATGTCACGGGCGCTGGAGTAATGCTCAGGATGCGGCAGGCCGGTAGAGTTCATGAAGTGGCTGTTCTTCATGCCCAGACGTTCGGCAGTGGCGTTCATCATGTCCGCGAAGGCATCTTCGCTGCCGGCGATGTATTCGGCGATAGCGATGCTGGCATCGTTACCGGACTGAATGATGATGCCGTGCAGCAAGTCGTCGACCGTGGCCTGGCTGTTCACCGGCAGGAACATGGTGGAACCACCGGACGCAGCGCCACCCGTACGCCAGGCGTGCTCGCTGATGGTCACCAGATCCTTCTCGCCGATCTTGCCATTACGGATTTCCAGGGTCGCGATGTAGGCCGTCATCAGCTTGGTCAGGCTGGCGGGCGGCAGGCGCTCGTCAGCGTTGTTCTCGACCAGGACATTGCCGCTGGCGGCGTCCATCAGCACGTAGGATTTCGCGGCCAGTTGCGGCGGCGCCGGCACCACCTGCGGGCTGGCCATGGCCAGGGGGGCGGCCAGAAGGGTAAGAACCAGTGAAGCACGTTGCACGAAGCTGGTGATATTCATCCGTCTCTCGAAAATCATTGCTTGGGTTGTACGGCCCCACAGGGCCATCTTTCGACTCGCACTAGGCAAGCCTCGGATTTAGTCCGGCAAACGCCGGTTAAGTTGCCATCAGTCGGCGCGCACCAGCGTGGCCTGGCCGAGGTTGGCCAGGCGCACACTGCTCTGCAGCTGCTCAGCCTCGCCCTGATTGCTGATCGGCCCCATGCGGACGCGGTGCAATATCTGCTGGTCGCGCACCACTGAGCTGATGAACACCGGCACACTGCTGGCCTGGCTCAGCTTGGACTTGAGCAGTTCCGCAGCGTCCGGATTGGCGAAGGCTCCCACCTGGAGATACAGGCCAGAGGCTGCGAGTGAATCGTTTTTTTTTGCGTCGATCTGTACCGACACCACCGCAGCGGCGTGCTGCGTGGGCGGCGGCGAGTAGTGTTCGATGGGCTGCGACACGGGTTGCGCAACGGTCTGCACCGCGCTCGCCCTGGCCGGCTGATTGTTGGCCAGTACCAGCGGCACCGGACGGCCCTGTTGCGCCCACCATTCATGCGGGTCGATGCCTTCGACCTTGACCCGCGCAGTGCCTTTTTCAGCGAAGCCGAGCTTTTTGGCCGCGGCAAAGGACAGGTCGATGATACGGTCGGAGTAGAACGGCCCACGGTCGTTGACCCGCAGGATCACCACCTTGTCGTTTTCCAGGTTGGTCACCCGTACGTAGCTGGGCAGCGGCAGCGTCTTGTGTGCCGCCGTCATGCCGTACAGATCGTAAGTCTCGCCATTGGCCGTGGCCTGGCCATGGAACTTGGTACCGTACCAGGAGGCCGGGCCGACCGCCTGATAGCGCCGCGCATCCTGAATCGGGAAATACTGCTTGCCGAACACCACATAGGGGCTGGCCTTGACCGGTCCGTAGTGCGGCATGGGAATGGCATCCTGAATCTTCGAGACGTCGACATCCCACCAGGGCGCGCCATCCTTGTGCGGCCGGTTGTAATCATCAGGCCCGGAGATGCCCGTCGACTGACCGGGCACCACAGCGGGCTGCGGTGCCCGATTGGACGAGCAACTCGCCAGCAGCAGGGCTGCCGTTATGCAGGCAGCCAGCGGCAGCAGTTTGTGCGCACTCATTGTTGACTCCGCGCTTCGACCAGCAACTCAGCCAGTTGGTTGACCGCCATGGCATACATCACGCTGCGATTGTAGCGGGTGATGGTGTAGAAGTTGGGCAAACCGAACCAGTATTCGTCGCCTTGCGCACCTTCCAGACGAAATGCGGTCACCGGCAGATCTTCGGGCAGCTTGTCCTGGCTCTGCCAGCCCAGTGCGCGCAGCTCGGCAACGCTCTTGACCGGATCCAGGCCCTGGGTCAGGCCTTCGTCGACGCGCGCACCGCTGACCTGGACGCGGCTGGCCACCTGGCCGCCGGCCTGCCAGCCGTGACGTTTGAAATAGCTGGCAACACTGCCGATGGCATCGGTCGGGTTGCTCCAGATGTTGATATGACCGTCACCGTCGAAGTCCACGGCATAGGCGCGGAAGCTGCTCGGCATAAACTGCGGCAGGCCCATAGCGCCGGCGTAAGAACCCTTGAGGGTAATCGGGTCGACCTGCTCCTCACGGGTCAGCAGCAGAAACTCGCGCAGCTCCTTGCGGAAGAACGGCGCACGCGGCGGATAATCGAAGGCCAGGGTGGACAGGGCGTCCATCACCCGCCAACTACCGGTATTGCCACCATAGAAGGTTTCCACGCCGATGATGGCGACGATGAATTGCGGCGGTACACCGTACTCGGCTTCGGCCTTCTCCAGTGCAGCCTGGTTGTTTTTCCAGAACTCCACACCCTGAGCGATGCGCTTGTCGGTGATGAAGATCGGCCGGTAGTCCTTCCAGGGCTTGACCTTCTCTGCCGGGCGCGAGATGGCATCGAGAATCGCCTGCTTGCGCTCGACCTCGGCGAACAGGCTGACCAGTTGCTCGCTGGCAAAACCATAGTCGCGGGTCATTTCCTCGACGAACTCGGCCACCTGCGGCGAGCCGTCATAATCAGCTGCCAGAGCGGTACCCAGTGTGCCGGCAATAGCAGCGCCAAGCAGCGTACGGACAGCCCAACTGCGCAAAGAATGCATCAACTCAAAACCCCCAAAATCAAACCTGAGCGATCCACTTTCTGTGGGTGTGAATCGCCATCAATATCCCGAAGCCTGACAACAATGTGACCAGATGGGTTCCACCGTAGCTAATGAACGGCAGCGGCACCCCCACCACCGGCAGCAGCCCGCTGACCATGCCGATGTTGACGAATACGTAGACGAAGAAGGTCATGGTCAGCGCGCCGGCCAGCAACTTGCCGAACAGCGTCTGCGCCTGAGCAGTGATCACCAGGCCGCGCGCCAGCAGCAGCAGATAGAGCAGCAGCAACAGACAGACGCCAACCAGGCCGAACTCTTCCGCAAGCACGGCAATGATAAAGTCCGTATGGCTTTCCGGCAAAAAATCCAGGTGCGACTGCGTGCCCAGCAGCCAGCCCTTGCCCAGCACGCCCCCGGAGCCGATCGCCGCCTTGGACTGGATGATGTTCCAGCCGGCCCCCAGCGGATCGCTCTCCGGATTGAGGAAGGTCAGCACGCGGCGCTTCTGGTAGTCGTGCATGACGAAGTACCACATGCCTATCGCAATCGGCACCACCGCCGCCGCTGCACCGACAATCCAGCGCCACTGCAGACCGGCCATGAACACGACGAAAGCGCCCGACGCCAGTACCAGCAGCGAAGTGCCGAGATCCGGCTGCTTGAGGATCAGCACGAAAGGCACGCCAATCATCGCCAGGCTGATGACGATGTGCTTGAAGCGCGGCGGCAGGTTGTGCCGCGACAGGTACCAGGCGATGGTCATCGGCATGATGATTTTCATCAGCTCTGACGGCTGGAAACGGATCACGCCGGGGATGTTGATCCAGCGCGTCGCGCCCATCGCCGTGTGTCCCATCACCTCCACTACCACCAACAAGGCAACCCCCATGAGATAGGCGAGAGGCACCCAGCGCGCCATGAAGCGTGGGTCGAACTGGGCGATCACCACCACCCCGACCATGCCGATACCGAAGGAGGACGCCTGCTTGAGCAGCAAATCGATGTTCTTGCCACTGGCCGAATACAGGATGAACAGGCTGCCGGCCCCCAGAGCCAGCAGCAGTAACAGCAACCAGCCATCGATATGCATACGTTGCAATAGGGTGGCGCGACGGCGCAGCACGTCCTCGTCGGACAGGGTACGGTCGAAATTACTGATCATCGCTGGCTGACCTCGGCAGGCTTGGGCATCGCGAACTCGGCCTTGAGCTGACCGGTTTCCTTGTCCAGCAGCCAGGCATCCATCACCTGCTTGACCACTGGCGCGGCGACGCCAGAGCCGGACTCACCGTTTTCCACCATCACCGCGACGGCGATCTGCGGGTTGTTCGCAGGCGCAAAACCGACGAACAGGGCATGGTCGCGGTGACGTTCCTGGAGTTTTTCACGGTCGTACTTCTCGCCCTGCTTGATCGCCACCACCTGCGCCGTACCGCTCTTGCCGGCAATGCGATAGACCGAGCTGTCGCCGACCTTGCGCGCCGTGCCGCGCGGGCCATGCAGCACTTCTTCCATGCCACGGATGCCGTACTCCCAGAATTTCGGATCGCGCAGGACGATATCCGGCATCGGGTTGGGGTCTACGGGCAAGCGTCCACCGACGCTCCTGGCCAGGTGCGGGCGAATCCACTTGCCGCGCGTGGCCATCAGCGCCGTGGCCTGCGCCAGTTGCAGCGGTGTGGTCTGCATATAGCCCTGGCCGATACCGAGAATCAGCGTCTCGCCCGGGTACCAGGGCTGGCGGTAACGCGCCCGCTTCCAGTCGCGCGAAGGCATCAGGCCGGCGGTCTCCTCGAACATGTCCAGCGCCACGCGCTGCCCGAGGCCGAAGCGGCTCATGTAGTCGTGCATGCGATCGACGCCCATCTTGTGCGCCAGATCGTAGAAGTAGGTGTCATTGGAACGGGCGATGGCCAGGTTGAGATCGACCCAGCCGTCACCGCTGCGGTTCCAGTTACGGTACTTGTGGCTGTGATTGGGCAACTGATAGAAGCCGGGGTCGAACACCCGGCTCTGCGGCGTGATCACGCCGGCATCGAGACCCGCCACAGCCACCATCGGCTTGATGGTCGAACCCGGCGGATAGAGGCCGCGCAGCACCCGGTTATACAGCGGCTGATCGATGGAGTCGCGCAGCTCGCCATAGGCCTTGAAGCTGATACCGGTGACGAAGGGATTGGGGTCGAAGCTGGGCTGACTGACCATCGCCAGCACTTCACCATTATTCGGGTCGATAGCCACCACTGCTCCACGTCGACCACCCAGGGCGTTCTCGGCCGCCTCCTGCAGCTGTACATCGAGGCTGAGCACGATGTCCTTGCCCGGTTTCGGATCGACGCGCTTGAGCACCCGCAGCACGCGACCACGCGCATTGGTCTCGACCTCTTCGTAGCCGACTTCGCCGTGCAACTCGTCCTCGTAGAAACGCTCGATACCGGTCTTGCCAATATGGTGGGTACCGGCGTAATCGGTCGGATCCAGACGCTTGAGCTCCTGCTCGTTGATGCGACCGACATAGCCGACCGAATGAGCGAAGTGCTCCTGCTGCGGATAATGCCGCACCAGCTGCGCCGCCACCTCGACGCCGGGCAGGCGGAACTGGTTGACCGCGATGCGGGCGATCTGCTCCTCGGACAGCTCGAACAGGATCGGCACCGGCTCGAAGGGCCGCCGCCCCTGGCGCACGCGGCGCTCGAACAGCGCGCGCTCGTCCGCGGAAAGCTCCAGTACCTCGACCACGGTATCGAGCACGCTCAGCCAGTCGCCGGCACGCTCGCGGGTAACGGTCAGGCTGAAGCTCGGTCGGTTGTCGGCGATGATCACCCCGTTGCGGTCGAAGATCAGCCCGCGCGTCGGCGGAATCGGCTGCACGTGGATGCGGTTGTTCTCGGCCAGCGTGGAGTGATACTCGTACTGAACCACCTGCAGGTAGTACATGCGCATGATCAGCAGGCAGGTGAGCACGATGATTGCCACAGCACAGAACACCACCCGGCGCTTGACCAGGCGGGCGTCCTTTTCATGATCCTTGAGACGAATCGGCTGCGGCATCGATGACTACTTGTGGTACGGGTGGCCGGACAGCACGGTCCAGGCACGGTAGATCTGTTCGCCGAGCAGAATCCTGACCAGCGGGTGTGGCAGCGTCAGCGGCGACAGCGACCAGCGCTGTTCGCTACGCGCGCAGACCTCCGGCGCCAGCCCTTCCGGGCCGCCGACCATGAGGTTGACGTTGCGCGCATCCAGGCGCCAGCGCTCCAGCTCCGCTGCCAGCTGTTCGGTGCTCCAGGGCTTGCCATGGACCTCCAGGGTAACGATACGTTCGCCCGGCTGCACCTTGCTCAGCATGGCCTCGCCCTCCTGACGGATCAGGCGGGCGACGTCGGCGTTCTTGCCGCGGGTATTGAGAGGAATCTCCACCAGCTCCAGCGGCAGTTCGGCGGGCAGACGCTTGACGTACTCCTGCCAGCCCTCCTCGACCCAGCGCGGCATGCGCGAACCGACGGCGATCAGCTTGATGCGCATCGCGCCGCCTTATTCAGCGGAATGCTGGGCGCGACTCTGCTCGGCGCCCTGCCACAGGCGCTCGAGATCATAGAACTGACGCGCGGTCGGCAGCATCACGTGTACGACGATATCACCCAGGTCGAGCAGGGCCCATTCGCCGCTGTCCAGACCTTCGCTACCGATGGGACGTACGCCGCGCTCCTTGACCTTTTCCAGCACGTTTTCCACCAGGGATTTGACCTGACGGCTGGAGCTACCGCTGGCGATCACCATGAAGTCGGTGATGCTGGTCTTGTCCTTGACGTCGATCACGGTGATGTCGGTCGCCTTGATCTCTTCCAGCGCCGCCACGGCGATCTTGACCAGCTCGTCGCTGGGCATGTTCTGCTTACTCATAAAAACTCATTTGCCTCGTGTAATGGACGCCAGCGCACATGCATGGCGTTTCAAGCATTGGGCGCACGGTACAGATCGTGCGCCTGGATATAGGCCAGTACCGCATCGGGCAGCAGATAACGCGCCGAGCGGCCAGTTGCCAGTAAATGGCGGATCTGCGTGGCGGAAATCGCCAACGGAGTCTGCCAGATGAAACTGATTTGCCCGCCTGCACCCACCAGGCTCAACGGGTCGCTGACACTGCGCGCGGCCAGCAGATCGCGCAGCGCCTCCGGCGCTTCACTGTCGGCATCCGGCCGTTGCAACACCAGCAGATGGCAGTGCTCGAGCAGCTCCTGCCAACGATGCCAACTGGGCAAGCCGCAGAAGGCATCCCAACCGAGCAACAAGAACAGCTGATCGTCCGCTGCCAGTTCGGCGCGCACCGACTCAAGGGTGTCCACCGTGTACGACGGTTTGTCGCGTTTGAGCTCGCGGTCATCAACCGTCAACCGCGGCTCGCCGGCCACCGCCAGCTCGACCATGGCCAGGCGCTGCTCGGCCGTGGCCTGTGGCAGATCACGGTGCGGCGGCCTGGCGCTGGGGATCAGCCGCAGTTCGTCCAGCGCCATGAACTCGGCCACTTCCAGCGCCGCACGCAGGTGCCCGTTGTGCACCGGGTTGAAGGTACCGCCGAGCAGGCCGATGCGTCGGGCGCCGATTCGTTTCATTTATGTGCGAATGTGTCCGTCGCCAAAAACCACGTACTTCTCGCTGGTCAGCCCTTCCAGGCCGACCGGGCCACGGGCATGCAGCTTGTCGGTGGAGATGCCGATTTCCGCCCCCAGGCCGTACTCGAAACCATCGGCGAAGCGGGTCGAGGCATTGACCATCACCGACGCGGAATCCACCTCGGTAAGGAAGCGCCGCGCATCGCTGAAGTTCTCGGTAATGATCGAGTCGGTGTGCTGCGAGCCGTAGTGATTGATGTGCTCGATGGCAGCCTCCAGCGAGTCGACGATGCGAATCGCCAGGATCGGCGCGTTGTACTCGGCGAACCAGTCGTCCTCGCTGGCTTGCAGCACATCGCTGCCGAGCAGTTCGCGGGTCGCGGCATCGCCACGCAGCTCCACGCCCTTGTCGCGGTAGATGGCAGCCAGCGGCGGCAACACACGATCGGCGATGGCCTGATGCACCAGCAGGGTTTCCATGGCGTTGCACGGCGAATAGCGCTGGGTCTTGGCGTTGTCGCAGACGCGAATGGCCTTGTCGACATCGGCAGCAACGTCGACATAGACGTGGCAGACGCCGTCCAGGTGCTTGATCACCGGCACCTTGGCGTCGCGGCTGATGCGCTCGATCAGCCCCTTGCCACCGCGCGGCACGATCACGTCGACGAACTTCGGCATGGCGATCAGCTCGCCCACCGCAGCGCGGTCGGTGGTTTCCACCACCTGCACGGCAGCCGCCGGCAAATCGGCCTCGGCCAGCCCCTGCTGAATGCAGCGGGCAATCGCCTGATTGGAATGAATCGCCTCGGAGCCGCCACGCAGGATGGTGGCGTTGCCAGACTTCAGGCACAGGCTGGCGGCATCGATGGTCACGTTCGGCCGCGACTCGTAGATGATGCCGATCACGCCCAGCGGCACACGCATCTTGCCGACCTGAATACCGGACGGCAGGTAGCGCATGCCCTGAATCTCGCCAATCGGATCAGGCAGGGTCGCCACCTGGCGCAGGCCTTCGATCATGCTGTCGATCACCTTCGGCGTCAGCGCCAGACGGTCGACCATGGCCGGCTCCAGGCCGCTGGCGCGAGCAGCGGCCAGATCCAGCTCATTGGCGGCAGTCAGCTCGGCGCGCGCGGCGTCGAGCGCATCGGCGGCGGCCTGCAGCGCGCGATTTTTCTGCGCGGTGCTGGCACGGGCGAGCACCTTTGATGCCTGGCGGGCGGCCCGGCCCAGGCGGGTCATGTAGTCGTGCACGGACTCGGTCATGGCGGCGGAGGTCTGGCAGTTGGAAAAAGGGGCTGATTATAGCCGGCTCGCGAGGCTGCGCCCAGCGGCGTCTGGCAAGCGGTACAGGATGCCGACCTGAAGCGCGGCAACGACAGGCCGAATACGCCACCCCGGCCAGCCAAACCCGATACAGACCCATTCAGGCAATTTTAAGGTGCTTGTTGCTATGCTCGCCGCCCGGATCAGTCCACTTCGAGCCCTGCGCATAGATCATGCCCGCCACACCGCCCTCAAACCTGCCCTGGCCCGGCGCCAGGCCATTGCCGGATAGCTTCTTCGACCGCGACGCTCAGCTGCTCGCCCGTGAGCTGCTCGGCAAGGTGATTCGCCATCGCGTCGCCGGGCTATGGCTGAGCGCCCGGATCATCGAGACCGAGGCCTACTACCTGGTCGACAAGGGCAGCCACGCCTCGCTCGGCTACACCGAGAAACGCAAGGCACTGTTCGCCGACGGCGGGCACATCTATATGTATTACGCGCGCGGTGGCGACTCGCTGAACTTCAGCGCCCGGGGCGTGGGCAATGCCGTACTGATCAAATCCGGCCATCCGTGGCTGGATGCGGTCAGCGGTGCCGAGGCACTCGCGGCCATGCAACGCAACAACCCGGACACCCAGGGCCGGCCCCGCGCCCCCGAACGACTGTGTGCCGGGCAAACCCTGCTATGCAAGGCGCTGGGCCTGAAAGTGCCGGACTGGGATGCACGCCGCTTCGACCTGCAACGACTGTTCGTCGAGGACGTTGGCCAGCAGCCGCAGTCGATCATCCAGTGCGCGCGCCTGGGCATCCCCAAGGGCCGCGACGAACATCTGCCCTACCGTTTCGTCGACGCGCAGTACGCACGCCACTGCACGCGCAACCCGCTGCGTCGTGGGCAGGTCGAAGGACGTGACTATCAAAACCATGCGCTGGAGCCCAGCCCATCATGATGCAGTGGTTCGACAGCATGAACACCTGGCTGCAAGCCAGCCCGCAGTGGCTGGCATTGGCCATTTTCCTGATCGCCTGCCTGGAGTGCCTGGCAATCGCCGGCATCATCATCCCCGGCACCGTGGTGCTGTTCACTCTCGCAGCGCTGGCCGGCAACGGCGCCCTGGAGTTGTGGCAAACGCTGCTGCTCGCCTATGCGGGCGGCCTGCTCGGCGATGCGATTTCCTACACATTGGGTCGCCGCTTCCATCAGGGCATCCGGCGCCTGCCGGTGCTGCGCGAGCATCCCGAGTGGCTGACCAGCGCCGAGACCTACTTCCAGCGTTACGGCGTGATCAGCCTGCTGGTCGGCCGCTACATCGGCCCACTGCGGCCGATGCTGCCACTGGTGGCCGGCATGCTGGATATGCCTGCAGTGCGCTTCGCGCTGGTCAGCATGCTCGCCGCTGCCGGCTGGGCAGTCGCCTACATGCTGCCTGGCTGGGCCACTGGCGCGGCCTTGCGCCTGCCGCTACCGGAAGGCTTCTGGGGCGCTATCGGCATCGTCTGTGCCGGCCTGGCGGTGGTGTTGCTGCTGATCATCCAGGCCAGCCTGCGTGAAAGGCGCTGGGCCGCCAGCCTGGCCGCACTGCTCGGCGCCATCGCCCTGGCCGCGCTGCTGATCGGCTTTCCCCATCTGGACAGCCTCGATCAGGGACTGATGACCCTGGTGCAGGACGAACGCAGCCATGCCTTCGATGCCATCGCGGTGCTGATCACCCGCCTCGGCGACTTCCACGTGCAGCTGGCTACCGGCACCCTGCTGATCGTGCTGCTTTTGGCAGCACGTCGCTGGCAGGCCGGCCTGTTCGTCACGGGCAGCCTGCTGCTGGCCGCCACCGCCACCACCATCCTGAAGCACCTGCTGGAGCGCACACGCCCGGATGTCCTGCTACACCCCCTGGAGAGCTACAGCCTGCCGAGCGGCCATACCTCGGCGGCGTTCGCGTTCTTTCTGGCCCTGGGTGTACTGGCAGGACGCGGCAGCGCGGCACGGACACGTATGAGTTGGCTGGTGGTAGCCACACTACCGGCCCTGGCCATCGCCCTGTCGCGGGTCTACCTGGGCGTGCACTGGCCCAGCGACATCATCGCCGGCGTCCTGGTAGCCCTGACCAGCTGCGCCCTCAGCCTGGCTCTGGTTCAGCGCGCCGCGCCGATGCAGGCCCTGCCGGCCAGAGTGTGGTGGCTGGTGATTCCGGCATGCGCCGCATTGTTCGGTGCCATGGTCACCTGGGAGCTATCGGCGGCCCTGCTGCGCTATCGCTATTGAACAAGGCCTGACGGGCAATCTATGCGCCGTCACCCTGCAGACGCTCGACCATGGCCTGCAACTGATCGAGGCGCTGCTCGGGATCGTCCATCTGCAGCAACTGCAGTTTCTGCTGCGGCTCCAGCGGCAGCAGATAAGCCAGTTGATTGGCCAGTTGCCATTGCCCTTCAGGCAGCCCGGTCATGCCCAGACCTGTGACCAGCGGATGCTGAGCCAGGGCCAGGAGCAGCGCCGCCAGATCGGCATGTTCGCCGCGCAATGGTCGCTCCTCGGGGGCGTCGAGCCATTGCACCTCGGCGATGGTCAATTGATCAGGCAGCACCTGGGCGCGCTCGACCCTGAAGCGCCGGCCACCATCCACGCGAATGCCCAGCAGGCCATTGGGACGCTGCTGGAAATCGCAGACCCGCGCTTCGCAGCCGATCGCCGCGAAATGGCTGGCCGCATCGCCGACCTCGGCACCCTCGATGATGCACACCACGCCAAAGCCAGAACCCTGCTTCATGCAGCGGCTGATCATGTCCAGGTAGCGCGCCTCGAATATCTGCAAATCGAGCACGCAACCGGGAAACAGTACGGTATTGAGCGGAAACAGCGGCAGATTCATCAGTTCATGACCTGTTATTCATGCAGGGGGCCAAGGCATCGCCAATCGCCCGGCAGGCTCTCACAGCAACAGGACAATCGCCAGAGGCAACAGCACGGCGGTGATCACCCCCATCAGGCTCATGGCCAATGCCGCGAAGGCGCCACACTCGTCACTTTCCTGCAGCGCCCGCGCCGTGCCCACGGCATGCGCGGTGATGCCCAGCGCCATGCCCTGCGCCGCCGGGTGATGCACCCGGCACAATCGCAGAATGGATGGCCCGACGATAGCGCCGATGACCCCGGTGATCATCACGAACACCGCCGCCAATGCAGCGATACCGCCAATCTGGTCAGCCACCAGCATGGCGATCGGCGAGGTCACCGATTTGGGCGCCATGCTCATCAGCATCGGCCGCTCGGCGCCGAACAGCCAGGCCAGCCCGGCCCCGAGCACGGTGGCGAAGGTGCCGGCGATCAGCAAGGTCAGGATGATCGGCCAGAACAGCTGGCGAATCCGCCGCAGGTTGAGGTACAGCGGCACCGCCAGGGCCACGGTGGCCGGGCCAAGCAGCAGGGTCAGCGGCGCCACGCTGTTGCGGTATTCGGCGAAACTCAGGCCGCACAGCAGCAGGATGCCGATCACCGTGAGCATCGACACCAGCACCGGCTGCAGGAACACCCAGCGGGTTCGCTCGTAGGCAGCCATGGCCAGCTGATAGGCACCCAGGGTGATGCCAATGCCGAACAGTGGGTGATGAGTCAGCGCCTGCCAGGCGCCCTGCCAATCCAGGCTCATACATCCTCCCTGCGCTGCTGGCGCTCGATCAGCTTCTGCATCAGCCAGCCAGCGAAGGCCAGCGAGATCAGCAGCGACAACACCAACGCGCCAACCACCGCCCAGAAATCGGCGGCGATATCACTGGCATAGGCCATCACGCCCACGGCGGGCGGCACCAGGATCAGCGGCAGATACTTGAGCAGGCTGCTGGACGCCACGCTGAGCGGCTCGCCCACCTCGCCATGCACGATGAGAAAGCCGAACAACAGCAACATGCCGATGATCGGCCCGGGCAGCATCGGCAACAGCAGAACGTTGATGACGGTGCCGAGCAACTGGCACAACACCAGCCAGGAAAGGCCGCGAAGTAGCATGAGCAATCTCCGAAACGAACGATGCACGGCACCGCTGCCAACAGCAGGGGTATCCGGGCAATCTTGAGGGCATGCCAGCCATTATAGGCGTGATGGCAGGCCGCTGGCCTCTGTATTGCCTCAGCCATGCGGCCTATGCCGTGACATTCAGTCGATCAAGGCAGGCTTGACCCGCTGCCGCCCCCATGATGATCTAGGTCGCAACGGTTTCACGCACACAATAAAAACACCCGCGTCCTCAAGGAGGAACTATGCCGTTCGTACCCATAGCAGAACTCAAGGATCATGTTGGCAAGGAACTCGGCAAGTCCGAGTGGCTGACCATCGATCAGCAGCGTATCAACCAGTTCGCCGAATGCACCGGCGACCATCAGTTCATCCACGTCGACCCGGAAAAAGCCAAGCTGACGCCCTTCGGCACCACCATCGCCCACGGTTTCCTCTCGCTGTCGCTGATACCGATGCTGATGGAAAAGATCATGATCATGCCTAAGGATCTGAAGATGGCGGTGAACTACGGCCTGGACAGCGTACGCTTCATTCAGCCGGTCAAGGTCAACTCCAGGGTGCGCCTGGTGGTGACGCTGACCGACGCCACCGAGAAGAACCCTGGCCAGTGGCTGCTCAAGGCACGCGCCGTGCTGGAGATCGAAGGCCAGGAAAAACCGGCCTATATCGCCGAACCGCTGACCCTCTGCTTCGTCTGACCCACCGCGCAACCCGTCCGCTCCCGTTTCCCGCCCAGGCGCCGGAACGGGAGCGTTGCCGCAAAGCGTGCGTTCAGACAGCGCAAACATCCAGGCTTGCGGCATACTGCGGCGCAAAGCACCGACCTGGATGTCTGCCATGAATTCGCTTGCCCAGCGCCTGCTGCCTGTTTGCCTGTCCCTGCTGCTCGCCGGCTGCGACGACGCACGCCCACTGTTACCCGCCAACGCCACCCTGCCCGATGGCGGCCAGTATCGCGGCGAGATCGTCGATGGTCTGCTGCAAGGGCCGGGACGCCTGGACTACCGCAATGGCAGCTGGTTCGTCGGCCAGTTCAAGGACGGCATGCTCGAAGGCAGCGGTGAATGGCAAGGCCCGGGAGGCGAGCACTATCTGGGGGAATTTCATCAGGGCATGTTCCATGGCCAGGGCACCCTGACCTACAGCGACGGCAGTCGCTACACAGGCACGTTCGAACGCAACCGTTTCAGCGGCGTCGGCCTGCTCGAACAGGGCGGCCAGCGCTATCAGGGCGAGTTTCTCAACGACCGCTTTCATGGCCTGGGCAAGCTGGAGATGGCTGACGGCAGCAGCTTTCAGGGCCAGTTCGTCAAGGGCCAGCCCGAGGGTCAGGGGGTGCGCAGCGATGCCTACGGCAACCAGTACAGCGGCGTATTCGTCCAGGGGCTGCTCAATGGCCAGGGCAGTTACCAGAATGCCGATGGCGACCACTACAGCGGCGGTTTCCAGAATGACCAGTTCCACGGCAAGGGCCGCTACCAGAGCGCCAGTGGCGAGACCTGGGCCGGCGAGTTCGTTGCCGGGGTGATGCAGGGCGCGGGGGAATACACCGATGGCCAGGGCACCCGCTACCTCGGCGAGTTCGCCGACTGGCAATATGACGGCGAAGGCCTGCTCACCCTGGCCGATGGCAGCGCCTACCGGGGCCGCTTTTCTGCGGGTGAGTACAGTGGCAAGGGCACGTTGACCCTGGCTGACGGCAGCCGTCAGTCCGGCACCTGGCAGCGCGGGCGCCTGCTCCGCGATGAACAGGGTCGGATGCTGCCCGACAGCCTCGAACTGGGCCTGCTGCAACAAGGGCAACTGCTCGATGAAACCATCGCCGCCATTGCGCCCTCAACCTCGGCGCGTGAGCTGTATGCGCTGACTCTGGCCGGCGACGGCAAGCAGAGTGTGTTCATGCGCGAGGCCGACTATGTCAGCCGGCTAATGCGCGAGCGCTTCGGTGCTCATGGCAGCGTCAGCCTGATCAACCACCGCGACCACCTTGCCGACCGCCCACTGGCCACCCGCGAGAACCTCACCCGCGTGGTGCAGGCGCTGGCCGAACGCAGCGGCGAGGAAGACCTGATCTTCATCTACCTGACCAGCCATGGCTCAAGCCGCCACGAACTCAATCTCGACCAGCCGCGCCTGCAACTGGCCGATCTGCCGGCCAGCGAGCTGGCCGCGCTGCTGGCGCCACTCAAACAACGCAACAAGGTGGTGGTGGTTTCGGCCTGCTACTCCGGCGGTTTCATCCCGCCGCTCAAGGATGAGAAAACCCTGGTGATGACCGCCGCCCGTGCCGACCGGGTGTCCTTCGGCTGCAGCGAGGAGAACGACTTCACCTACTTCGGCCGCGCCCTGTTCGCCGAAGCGCTGGGCGAAACCGACAACCTGGAACGGGCCTTCGAGCTGGCCAGGGAACGCGTCGCCGAGCGCGAGCAGAGCGACGGTTTCGAACCTTCCGAACCGCAGATCTGGGCGCCACGCGGCGTACTCCAGCACTGGCGTGAACTGCGTCAGAGCCAGGCCGAACGCGCGCTCGGCGCCATGGCCAGCAGCCCGGCAAAGGACTGACAGGTCGCAGATCATTGCCTGACTGCAGAAACCGGAGCGCCGCAGGCGGGCAAGGCCAGGTTAGTTTTGCCACGGCCTGTTAAGCTGAACTGTAACGGACAAGAGACAAGCGCATGTACCTGACCCCGCAGCACATCCTTATCGCCGGTGCCACCGGCCTCACCGGCGAGCACCTGCTCGACCGCCTGCTCAGCGAGCCGACTGTCGCCCGCGTGCTGGCGCCGACACGTCGACCATTGGCCGCCCATCCGCATCTGGAAAACCCGGTGGGTGACCTGCAGGCGCTACTGCCGCAACTGTCCGGCCAGGTCGATACCGCCTTCTGCTGCCTGGGCAGTACCATCAGGCAGGCCGGCTCGCAGGAGGCCTTTCGTGCTGTCGATCATGACCTGGTGCTGGCTTTCGCCCGTCGCGCTCGCGAGCTAGGCGCACGGCATCTGGTGGTAATCAGTGCGCTGGGCGCCAACCCCGGATCAAAGGTGTTCTACAACCGCGTCAAAGGCGAGACCGAAGAAGCGCTGAAAGCCATGGACTGGCCGCAACTGACCATCGCCCGCCCATCGCTGCTGCTCGGAGCACGCCATGAGTTTCGTCTCGGCGAGCGCCTCGCGGCTCCCCTGCTGCGCTGGCTGCCGGGCAAGTACCGGGGCATCGACGCCTGTGCCCTGGCTCGCGCCCTGTGGCGTCTGGCCCTGGAAGAGGAAGACGGTGTGCGCGTGATAGAGTCTTCCGACCTGCGCCGCCTGGGGCGCTGATGCCGTGGATGAAGCGATGAAACCGACAAGCCTGATCGAGGCCCTGCAAGACGCCGACATGCTCGAGATCGACAGTCTGTATGCCTGGCAGTTCGACCTCGACACCGAACTGCTGGCGCAGATCAGCGCCGGCACGGCTGGTAGCGACAGCGCAGCCAGGCCGGTGCTACAGGTGCACTGCATCGATGGCCGCGAACGCCGCCATTGGACGTTCTCCCTGGCCGCGGTACAGGCCGCGCGCTACAGCGAAGCAGACGACAGCTGGCTGATCGAGGGCAACGACGCCAACCACACCCTCAAGTGCTTTGCCGCCTATCGTGGCGACAATGATGACGGCGACGACGAGCAAGACGAAGCCTGAACCATGCGCGTCTATGACCGCTATATCCTGCCGCACCTGATCGATTTCGCCTGCGGCATGGGCGCGGTGATGAAGGCGCGCTCGCAACTCGTGCCACTGGCGCAGGGCCGTGTGCTGGAAATCGGCATCGGCAGCGGCCTCAACCTGGGTTTCTACGACCCGCAGCGGGTCGAGGTGGTGGTTGGCGTCGACCCATCCGCCGCCATGCAGCGCCTGGCCCGTGAACGCGCCGCGCGCTGCCAGGTGCCGGTGGAAATGATCGCCCTGGAGCTGGGGCAGATTCAGGCGGCGGACGCCAGCTTCGATGACATCGTCTGCACCTTCACCCTGTGCACTATCCCCGATGCCATCGCCGCCCTGCGCGAAATGCGCCGCGTACTCAAGCCTGGCGGGCGCCTGCTGTTCTGCGAACACGGTCTGGCGCCGGATCTGCCGGTGGTGCGCTGGCAAAAGCGCCTGACGCCGCTGTGGAAACCGCTGGCCGGCGGCTGCCATCTGGATCGCGACATACCCGCGCTAATAGGAGCCGGCGGCTTTCATATCCGCGAACTGAGCACCGGCTATCTCAAGGGGCCAAGGCCGATGACCCACGTCTATCGCGGCTGGGCCGACTGAGCAACTAGCTGCTTACCGCACCGGAACGCAACGCCAGCGGATCGACCAGCCCGGCGGCGATGACCATGCCTACCAGCTCTGGCAGCGTCTCGGCCTGCATGCGCTTCATCACCCGCGAACGATACAGGTCGACGGTCTTCACGCTGATATCGAGCTGCTCGGCCACTTCGCGATTGGTGTAGCCGCGCACCAATGGCAACAGCACGTCACGCTCACGCGGGGTGAGTTGATCAAGCCGTGCCTGTACCTCGGCCAGACGCGGATCGCGCCGGGTTACAGGCTTACGGCGCTCCAGCGCCTGCTGCACGCTGTCGAGCAGCAGTTGCTCGTTGTAGGGCTTCTCGATGAAATCCACCGCGCCGGCCTTGAACGCGCGCACGACGATGGGCACGTCGGCGTGACCGCTGACGAAGATGATCGGCAGGTCGATACCCCGTGCGCGCATCTCCTCCTGCACATTGAGCCCGCCCATGCCCGGCATACGCACATCGAGCAGCACGCAGGCATTGGCCAGCGCATCGCAGGCCTCGAGAAAGGCGCGACCGCTGGTGAACGGCACGCCCTTTAGGCCTACCGACTCCAGCAGCCAGAGGGTCGAGTCGAGCATGCCCTGGTCGTCATCGACCACGTAAACCAGTTGTTGCATCCCTGTGCTGCTCCTCTTGTTGTTATCAGTGACTTGGCCGCTCGAAGGGCGGACTCAGGAGCGCCAGCGAACAGTCCGCCGATTCGCGTCGCGCCACGAATCCTGATCGCCGGCAAGACGGCTCCTACAGATCAACCTAATCCTCTCTGCCCAACGGCAAACGACACTCCAGGCACAACCCACCCGCCTCGGCCGGGAAGGCCTCCAGCGAACCGCCGAAACCTTCGATGATGCTGCGGCTCATGGACAGGCCAAGCCCCAGGCCATCGGCCTTGCTGGTGTAGAAGGGGGTAAACAGCTTGCCCATCTGCTCGTCGCTGACACCCGGCCCCTGATCGATCACCCGGATCGCCAGGCTGCCGTCCGCTTCGCTTGCCTCCAGACGCACCTGCGAGGGTGCGCCGGGGTGGCGTTCGCGGTTGGCATCGATGGCATTGCGCAGCAGATTGAGCAGCACCTGTTCGAGCAGGACGCGGTCGGCGAATACCAGCGGCAGATTGTCCGGCAAGCCGTCGCTGACCGCTACCTGTGCCGCGCCCGCCTCCCAGTTGCACAGGCGCACGGCCTCACGCGCCACCTCGGCCAGATCCAGCGCCTGCATGCGCCGCTGCCCCTTGCGCAGGAAGGCGCGCAGACGCTTGATCACAGCCGAGGCGTGGTTGGCGTGCTCGGTGATACGCGCCAGGCCCTGGCCCACCTTGTCCACCCCGACCGGATCGCCGCCGACGCCCTGCAGGTAGCGCTGGCTGGCGCTGGCGTAGTTGACCACTGCCGCCAGCGGCTGATTGATCTCGTGGGCAATCCCCGAGGCCAGTTCACCCAGGGTGATCAGCCGCGTGGTGTGCGCCAGCTCGTCCTCCAGGCGGCGCTTGTTCTCCTCGGCCTGGATGCGCGCGGTGATGTCGCGCGAGACGCTGACCACCTCGACCACCGCGCCGGTGTAGGTTTCGCGAATGGCGCGGCTGGCGGTCTCGAACCACAGGTAGTGGCCGTCGCGATGACGAATGCGATAGCTCATGGTGTGGTAGCCGTCCTGCTCCAGCGCCTCGCGCGCCTGCTTGGCCTGCTGCAACTGGTCCTGCGGATGCAGCAGGCCGTCGACCGCCATGCCGCGCAGCTCTTCCGGCCAGTAGCCGAGCAACGTCCAGCTGGCCGGCGTGGCGTCGAGGAACACGCCGTCCGGGGTATGCCGGGAGATCAGGTCGGTGGTGTTCTCGGTGATCAGCCGGTACAGCCGCCGTGCGCGCGCGGCCTCGCGCTGCTCGCGGATTTCCTGGGTCGCTTCGCGGCAGCGCGCCAGCACCCGCCGTTCGGCGACATCGGGGATAAAGCTCCAGATCAGGATGCGCTCGCCATCCTGCGCCTCCACCGACTCCACGGCGCGCGACTGCTCCAGGCAGGCGCGCACCAGCGGCAAATGGTTCACCGGCAGCAGCTCGCTCACCTGCGTCAGCGCGCGTTCACCAAGCAGCCCCTGCAACGCCGCGTTGCTCTCCAGCAGACGCGCCTCGGCGTCGAGCAGCAGCGCCGGCTGCGGGTCGGCCGACAGCAACGGCGCACTGCGCGCCAACCCCGAGGCCAGTTCGACCATCTGCACCAGCAGCTCGCGCAACCAAGGCAGCCATTCCAAACCAGCCGCGTCATCGACCTGCAACAACAGCACGCCCGGTTGCCCAGGCTGCAGTTGCAGGGCCAGCGCCTGACCATGATGCAGTGCGGCACGACGCAAACGCCCGGCCAGCCAGCACGGCAGCCGGCGCAGGGCGTCGAAGGTCAGACTCGCCTGCTCACCGAACGCCGCAAATAGCGCTTCGTCGCTGGCCTCCAGCGGATCACCCATGCCGGGCGGCAAGCGTGGCCCATCATCCTCCTGAGCGTAGGTGCGGCTGGCCGGCTGCCAGGCCAGGTACCAGGCCTGGCGCACCTGCGGGCACCCCAGCAAGGCCTGGCGCAAGGCCTCGGCTCGAGCGCCCAGCGGTGGCGCCTCGCGCTGGATGCGCAGCCAAGACTGCAGGGGAACGGCTGAGAGATGAGCGTCATTCTTCATATAGTAATTATTCTATAAAACCTTGGTACAACTTGCATACTAAATAGAAATGACCTATAAATTACCGCCAGTAAGCTTCGGTAATGCCTGCATCATTACCGGAATAACCAGAGCTAACAATCAGCCAAAGGTGTATCCGCCATGTCGATCTACGAGCAGGGCCTCGGCCGCGCCGCCGTCAACCACGTTGCCCTCAGCCCCCTGAGCTTCATCGAGCGTACCGCGGCGGTCTACCCGCACTACCCGGCCGTGGTGCATGGCTCGATTCGTCGCAACTGGGCCGAGACCTACGCGCGCTGTCGGCGCCTGGCCTCGGCGTTGGCCGGTCGTGGCATCGGCCAGGGCGACACGGTGGCGGTGATGCTGCCGAACATTCCGGCCATGCTCGAGGCGCATTTCGGCGTGCCGATGATCGGCGCGGTGCTCAACACCCTCAACGTGCGCCTGGATGCCGAGGCCATCGCCTTCATGCTGCAGCACGGCGAAGCCAAGGTGGTGATCGCCGACCGCGAGTTCTTCGATGTCATCCACGCCGCCATCGGCATGCTCGACCACCCGCCACTGGTGATCGACGTCGACGACCCCGAGTACGGCGAGGGCCAGGCGGTCAGCGACCTGGATTACGAGGCCTTCCTCGCCGAGGGCGACCCCGAGTTCGCCTGGCAGTGGCCGACGGACGAGTGGCAGGCCATCAGCCTCAACTACACCTCAGGCACCACCGGCAACCCCAAGGGCGTGGTCTATCACCACCGCGGCGCCTTCCTCAACGCCATGGGCAACCAGATGACCTGGGCCATGGGCAACCACCCGGTCTACCTGTGGACCCTGCCGATGTTCCACTGCAACGGCTGGTGCTACCCCTGGACCATCACCGCCCTGGCTGGTGTGCACGTGTTCCTGCGCCGCGTCGACCCAGCGAAGATCCTCACCCTGATCCGCGACGAGCAGGTCACCCACCTGTGCGGCGCACCCATCGTGCTCAACGCGCTGGTGAACATGCCGGCCGAGGCCAAGGCGGCCATCGACCACCCGGTCAAGGCCATGGTCGCCGGCGCCGCGCCGCCGGCCAAGGTGATCGGCGCGGTGGAAGAAATGGGCATCCATGTCACCCATGTGTACGGCCTTACCGAGGTCTATGGCCCGGTGACCCTGTGCGCCTGGCACGACGAATGGGACGAACTGCCGCTGGAAGAACGCGCCACCATCAAGGCGCGCCAGGGCGTGCGCTACCCGACCCTGGAAGGGGTGATGGTCGCCGACCCGAAAACCCTGCAGCCGGTACCGCGTGACGGCCAGACCATCGGCGAGATCTTCATGCGCGGCAACACGGTGATGAAGGGCTACCTGAAGAACCCCAGCGCCACCGCCGAGGCCTTCGAAGGCGGCTGGTTCCACACCGGCGATCTGGGCGTGTGCCACGCCGACGGCTACGTGGAAATCCGCGACCGGCTCAAGGACATCATCATCTCCGGCGGCGAGAACATCTCCACCATCGAGGTCGAGGGCGTGCTCTATCGCCACCCGGCGGTACTGGAGGCGGCGGTGGTCGCCCGCCCGGACGAGAAATGGGGCGAGACGCCCTGCGCCTTCATCACCCTGAAGACCGGCCAGCAGGCCAGCGACAGCGAGATCATGGCCTTCTGCCGCGAGCACCTGGCCGGCTTCAAGGTGCCCAAGACAGTGGTCTTCGCCCAGTTGCCCAAGACCAGCACCGGCAAGATCCAGAAGTTCGTCCTGCGCGATATGGCCAAGGCGCTGTAGAAGCGGCCCTCACCCCCGGCCCCTCTCCCGGTGGGAGAGGGGTGAGTGAACCGTTTGCACAACAACAAGAACCGGCCCAGGCGGCCGACGGAGAATCCTCATGCAAATTTTCAAGCGCCGTGACGGCGACGAACAACCGCACTGGCCCCTTGGCCCGTTCAAGGTGCGCCTGCCCTTCGTGCATTACCGCTGGGAAACCGCCGAGATGCTGCAGGCGCTGATCATGTTCGTGGTCAGCCTGGGGATGATCCCGCTGCTGGAGAAATACCTCGGCCTGCCCTACGACGTGGCCCTGGCCTACGTGGTGGTATGCGGCATCGGCGCCATGCTGCCGGCGCTGCTCGGCGTGCCGCTGGTGCCGGGCTGGATCACCCCCGGCATCCCCGTGGTGCTGCTGTTTCTCGGCGACTTCGAGCCGGGCCCGCAGGCGATCCAGGCGCTGTTCGCCCTGCAGTTTCTGGTGTTCGTGATCTTTCTCTTCCTCGGCG
>Ga0209699_100294_pt1 | contig 36779 bp, 32 predicted proteins | sample SynthPrep_1_END__FD_187204 | JGI IMG/M metagenome (GOLD analysis project Ga0209699, IMG submission 187204) | Synthetic microbial communities from Ohio, USA - SynthPrep_1_END_DS7_MetaG (SPAdes) (version 2) | ecosystem: Engineered > Bioreactor > Aerobic > Activated sludge | place: USA: Ohio...
CGTCGGCGGTGTCGGCATCGACGGTGTCCGCCAGGGCCGGCAGGCGTGCCCAGAGGCTGGGTGCCTGGAAGACTTCATGGAGGACGAAGCGCATGTCGCGCAGCGGGGCGTTGAATTCGGGCATCGGTCACCTCATGCGTGACGCCGGGCGAACCCGGCCAGTGAAACGGAGAAAGAGCACCTGGCATTCGACTGCCAGGTGCCCCGATTGCTCACCCCGGTCGGGGTGGTGGATCAATGACTGGAGGCGGCGGCCGCTCCCAGTCCGGTCTGTGCGCGGACGAACTGATCGTCGAACGCATCGCGCTCGCGGGCTGCGCGGGCGCTGTTGTCGAGCTTGGAAACCAGGACGATGACGATGAACGCCAGTGGCATGGAGAACAGTGCCGGGTGGTCGTAAGGGTAGATCGCCTGCGCGTTGCCGAGCACCGCGACCCACACCGCCGGCGACAGGATCACCAGCGTCAGCGCGCTGGCCAGCCCGACGAAGCCGCCCAGCAGGGCGCCGCGAGTGGTCAGGCCCTTCCAGTACATGGCCATGATCAGCACCGGGAAGTTGGTTGAGGCGGCGATGCCGAAGGTCAGGCCGACCAGGAATGCAACGTTCTGCTTCTCGAACAGGATGCCAAGGCCGATGGCGACGATACCCAGACCGATGGTAGCGATGCGGGTCACGCGCATTTCTTCGCGTTCGCTGGCCTGGCCCTTGCGCAGCACCGTGGCGTAGAGGTCATGGGAGATGGCCGAGGCGCCCGCCAGGGCAAGGCCCGCGACCACCGCGAGGATGGTGGCGAAGGCGACGGCGGAGAGGAAACCGAGGAACAGGTTGCCGCCAACCGCCTTGGCCAGGTGCATGGCGACCATGTTGCCGCCGCCGATCAGCGCGCCGGAGAGATCACCATCGACGAAGAACTGCGCGTCGCGCCCGACGATGACGATGGCCGCGTAGCCCAGCACCATGACCACGAGGAAGAAGAAACCGATGAAGCCGGTGGCGTAGAACACCGATTTGCGCGCTTCCTTGGCGTTGGGCACGGTGAAGAAGCGCATCAGGATGTGCGGCAGGCCGGCGATGCCGAAGACCAGACCGAGCGACAGCGACGCCGCGTTGATCGGGTCGGCCAGCATGCTGCCCGGGCCCATGATGTTCCAGCCGATGGCGTGGCTTTCCACGGCGCGCGCCGCCAGGGTCTCCAGGCTGAAGCCGAACTCGGCGAGGGCCAGACCGGCCAGGGTGGTACCGCCGGCTAGCAGCAGGACGGCCTTGATGATCTGCACCCAGGTGGTGGCGATCATGCCGCCGAAGATCACGTAGACCAGCATCAGCGCGCCGACCACCATCACTGCCGTGCTGTAGTCGAGGCCGAACAGCAGCTTGATCAGTTGGCCGGCACCGACCATCTGCACCACCAGGTAGCAGCACACCACGGTCAGCGAACCGAAGGCGGCGAAGGTGCGGATGCGGGTCTGGTCGAGGCGATAGGAGACGATGTCGGCGAAGGTGTACTTGCCCAGGTTGCGCAGGCGTTCGGCCATCAGGAAGGTGATCACCGGCCAGCCGACGAAGAACGCCACGGTGTAGACGAAACCGTCGTAGCCCTTGGCGAACACCAGGCTGGAGAGACCCAGCAGCGTGGCGGCGGACATGTAGTCGCCGGCGATCGCCAGGCCGTTCTGGAAGCCGCTGATACCGCCGCCGGCGGTATAGAAGTCGGAAGTGGATTTGGTCTGCCGCGCCGCCCACCAGGTGATCATCAGGGTGGCGACGACGAAGACGAAGAACATGGCGATGGCGTGCAGGTTGATCGGCTGCTTCTCGGCCACCACCGGCGCGGCATTGGCAGCCAGGGGCGCGAGGGCGAGCAGGGCACTGCCGAGCGGAGCGAGGCGCTTCATTTCAGCTCCTCCAGCAGTTCGGCGCTGAGCGCGTCGAAACGGGTGTTGGCGACTCGCACGTACCAGCCGGTCAGCAGCCAGGACAGCACGATGACCGCGGCGGCAGCCGGGATGCCGATGGTCAGTTGGCTGCCATTGCCCAGCGGGGTGTGCAGCCACTGCGGGAAGAACGCCACCACCAGCATGAACAGGTAGTAGCCGCCCAGCACCAGGGCAGTCAGGGTCCAGGCCAGTCGCGCACGGCTGCGTGCCAGCTCCTGGAACTTGGGATGGTTGCGGATGCGCGCGTATCGCTGCGTGTGTGTCGTTTCGGTTTGGCTCATGCCACGGCTCCTTGTTTTTGTTGTGGCCAGACGAACGGGGCCAGCGGCGGCAGGCGCATGGCCTGCCACCGAGGGCACCGGGTTGGGGGTTACAGTGCCCTGGCCATGTCGCGCAGGACGAACTTCTGGATCTTGCCGGTACTGGTCTTGGGCAGCGTCGTGAAGACCACTGTCCGGGGCACCTTGAAGCCGGCCAGATGCTCGCGGCAGAAGGTCATGATCTCGGTTTCACTGGCCTGCTGACCGGTCTTGAGGGTGATGAAGGCACAGGGTGTCTCGCCCCATTTCTCGTCCGGACGGGCGACCACGGCGGCCTCCAGTACAGCCGGGTGGCGATACAGCACACCTTCCACCTCGATGGTGGAGATGTTCTCGCCGCCGGAGATGATGATGTCCTTGAGGCGGTCGCGGATTTCCACGTAGCCGTCGGCGTGGCACACGCCCAGGTCGCCGGTGTGGAACCAGCCGCCCTCGAACGCTTCGGCAGTGGCGCTGGGGTTCTTCAGGTAGCCCTTCATCACGGTGTTGCCGCGCATGAAGATCTCGCCGATGGTCTGGCCGTCACGCGGTACCGGCTCCAGGGTTTTCGGGTCGGCGACCATCACCCCTTCCAGGGTCGGGTAGCGCACGCCCTGGCGCGCCTTGATGGTGGCGCGTTCTTCCAGGGGCAACTCGTCCCATTCGGCATGCCAGGCGCACAATGTCACCGGGCCGTAGACCTCGGTGAGGCCGTAGACGTGGGTCACGGCGATGCCCATTTCTTCCACCGCGCCGATCACCTTGGCCGGTGGCGCGGCACCGGCGACCATGGCCTTGACCGGATGATCGATGGCCGCCTTGGCCTCGGCCGGCATGTTCACCAGGGCATTGAGCACGATGGGGGCGCCGCACAGGTGAGTGACCTGCTCGTCGCGGATCAGGGTGAGAATCTTCGCCGGGTCGACACGGCGCAGGAACACGTGCACACCGGCCAGCGCAGTGACCGTCCAGGGGTAGCACCAGCCGTTGCAATGGAACATCGGCAGCGTCCACAGGTAGACCGGATGGTTGCCCATGTTCCAGGTCATCTGGTTGCCCATGGCGTTGAGGAAGGCGCCACGGTGGTGATAGACCACGCCTTTCGGGTTGCCGGTGGTGCCGGAGGTGTAGTTGAGGCTGATGGCCTGCCATTCGTCTTGCGGCCACTGCCAGGCGAACTCGGGGTCGCCCTCGGCGAGGAAGGCTTCGTAGTCCAGATCGCTGACCGCCTGGCCTTCGCCGTATTCCGGGTCATCCACGTCGATCACCAGCGGCGGATGGTCGAGCATGCCGATGGCCGCGTGCACCACGTCGAAGAATTCGCGGTCGGCGATCACCACCTTGGCCTCGCCATGCTGCAGCATGAAGGCGATGGCTTCTGCATCCAGGCGCACGTTGAGGGTATTGAGCACCGCGCCGATCATTGGCACACCGAAATGCGCTTCGAGCATGGCCGGAATGTTCGGCAGCATCACCGCCACCGTATCGCCCTTGCCGATGCCGCGGCCCGCCAGTGCCGAGGCCAGGCGCCGGCAGCGTGCGTAGGTCTCGGCCCAGTTGCGGCGGATCGAACCATGTACCACGGCCGGGTAGTGCGGGTAGATGGCGGCGGTGCGCTCGATGAAGCTCAGCGGGCTGAGCGCGACGTGGTTGACAGGGGCACGGCTGAGGCCCTGTTCATAGATCGACATGGCGATACACCTTTGGCTGATTGTTAGCTCTGGTTATTCCGGTAATGATGCAGGCATTACCGAAGCTATCTGGCGATAATTTATAGGTCATTTCCAATTATTATGGAAGTTGTACCAAGGTTTTATAGAATAATTACTATATGAATCTCAACGCCCATCTTTCCGCCGTTCCCCTGCAATCCTGGCTGCGTATCCAGCGCGAGGCTCCGCCGCTGGGCGAGCGGGCGAGGGCGCTACGCCGTGCCTTGCTCGGTTGTTCGCAGGTTCGCCAGGCCTGGTACCTGGCCTGGCAGCCAGCCAGCCGCACCTATGCCCAGGAGGACGACGGACCACGCCTGCCGCCAGGCATGGGCGATCCGCTGGAGGCCAGCGACGAGGCGCTGTTCGCTGCACTCGGCGAGCAACCCGCGCTGACTTTCGAAGCCCTGCGGCACTTGCCCTGCTGGTTGGCCGGGCGCCTGCGCCGGGCGGCGTTGCATCATGGCCAGGCGCTGGCCCTGGAGTTGCACCCCGGTCAGCCGGGACTGCTGCTGTTGCAGGTCGATGAAGCCGCCGGGCTGGAATGGCTTCCCTGGTTGCGTGAGATGCTGGCGCAAATGGTGGAACTGGCCGCCGGGCTGGCGCGCAGTGCGCCGTTGCTATCGGCCGATCCGCAGCCGGCGCTGCTGCTCGATGCCGATGCGCGCCTGCTGGAAAGCAACGCGGCGCTGCAGATGCTGCTGGGGGAGCGCTCTCTGGCGCAGTTTGGCGAGTTGCTGCCGGTCAACCACCTGCCGCTGGTGCGCGCCTGCCTGGAGCAGCGCCGTGCCATCGAGGCGGTGGAAGCGCAGGACGGCGAACGCATTCTGATCTGGTGCTTCATCCCGGATCAGGTCGAGCAGCGCGTGCTGGCGCGCTGCCGTGAAGCTACCCGCGAGGTGCGCGAAAGCCGTGAGGCGGCGCGTGCGCAGCGCCTTTACCGGCTGATCACCGAGAACACCACCGATCTGATTTCCCGGCACACCCCGGACGGCGTGTTTCTCGATGCCTCGCCTGCCAGCTGGACACTGCTGGGGTACTGGCCGGAAGAGCTGCGCGGGGTCGCGGTCGACAGCCTGCTGCACCCGCAGGAACTCAGCCAGCAGGCCAGGCAGGCGCGTGAGGCACTGGAAGAAGACGGTTACCACACCATGACCTTCCGCATTCGCCATCGCGATGGTCGTTACCTGTGGTTCGAGACGGCCAGCCGCGCCATTCGCGAGACCTATACCGGTGCCGTGGTGGAGGTGGTCAGCGTGTCGCGCGAGATCACCGCGCGGATTCACGCGGAGGAGAACAAGCGGCGCCTGGAGGACGAGCTGGCGCACACCACGCGATTGATCACCCTGGGGGAGCTGGCATCCGGCATCGCCCACGAGATCAATCAGCCGCTGGCGGCAGTGGTCAACTATGCCAGTGCCAGCCAGCGCTACCTGCAAGGCGTCGGCGGTGATCCGGCGGGGATGGACAAGGTGGCCCAGGGGCTGGCGCGCATCACCGAGCACGCCAATCACGCTTCGGCGGTGATCAAGCGCCTGCGTGCCTTCCTGCGCAAGGGCCAGCGGCGCATGCAGGCGCTCAATCTGGCCGAGGTGGCGCGCGAGGCGGTGCGCCTGTGCAACTGGGAGGCGGGCACTGCGCAGGTGGCGGTAAGCGATGTCTTGCCGGACAATCTGCCGTCGGTATTCGCTGATCGCGTTCTGCTCGAGCAGGTGTTGCTCAACCTGCTGCGTAACGCCATCGAGGCCAACCGCGACCAGCATCCGGGGGCGCCATCGCAGGTGCGTCTGGAGGCCGGGGAGCGCGACGGCAGCCTGGCGATCCGGGTGATCGATCAGGGGCCGGGCGTCAGCGAGGAACAACTGGGCAGGCTGTTCACCCCCTTCTACACCAGCAAGGCCGATGGTCTGGGTCTCGGCCTGTCCATGAGCCGCAGTATCGTCGAGGGCTTCGGCGGGGCGCTGGAAGCCTTCCCGGTCGAGGGAGGTGGGCTGTGCCTGGAATGCCGATTACCTCTGAGCAGGGGCGACGAACCATTGCCAGGCGGTCGATGAGCACCATGACAACAACAAGAGGAGCTGCATGCAGATGCAACAACGGGTTTATGTGGTCGATGACGACCAGGGCATGCTCGATTCGACGCTCTGGCTGCTGGAGTCGGTGGGCCTGACCGGCGTGCCCTTCACCAGCGGTCGCGCCTTTCTCGAGGCTTGTGATCCCGGCGCCAATGCCTGCGTGCTGCTCGATGTGCGCATGCCCGGCATGGGCGGGCTGAACGTGCAGGAAGAGATGCGCTTGCGCGGCATCGATCTGCCGGTGATCTTCGTCAGCGGTCATGCCGACGTACCCATCGTGGTGCGCGCATTCAAGGCCGGCGCGGTGGATTTCATCGAGAAACCCTACAACGAGCAGTTGCTGCTGGACAGTGTGCAGCAGGCGCTGGATCGACGCCCGCCGCAGCCGCGCCGTGACCCGCGCCTGGCCGAGGTGCAGGCGCGTCTGGAGCAGCTCACCCCGCGCGAGCGCGATGTGTTGTTGCCGCTGGTGCGTGGCCATACCAACCGCGAAGTGGCCGAGCAGCTCGATATCAGCGTGAAGACCGTCGACCTGTATCGCTCGCGGGTGATGAAACGGATGCAGGCGGAGACCTTGCCGGAACTGGTGGGCATGGCCATCGCCGCCGGGCTCGTCGATCCGCTGGCGATCCGTTCAGAGGTGTGAACCAGGGCGCGTCCGCAGGGTGCGCCGTGCGCACCGAGGCTTGCAGCGCAACCAAGGGCTTGAACCTTAGTCAGCCCACCCGCGATAAACGTGGGTCATCGGCCGTGGCCCCTTGAGGTAGCCGGTATCCAGTTGGCGGATGTGAAAGCCGCCAGCATGAATCAGTGCCGGAATGTCACGATCCAGGTGACAGCCTCCGGCCAGCGGCTTCCACAGCGGCGTCAGGCGCCTCTGCCAACGCAGCACCGGTAGATCCGGCGCCAGGCCATGTTCGCAGAACAGCAGGCGTCCACCGGGCTTCAGCACGCGGCGCATTTCGCGCAGGGCAGCAACCGCATCGGGGATGGTGCACAGGGTGAAGGTGCAGACGATGTCGTCGAAGCTGGCGTCCTCGGCCTGAATCTGTCCCAGTTCGAGGGCGATCATTTCCACCGGCACCTGACAGCGTGCGGCGCGCTCGCGGGCCAGGCGCTGCATGGCGGCGCTGGGGTCGACACCCACCACCACCTGTACCCGCTGCGGATCATAGAAACCGAGGTTCAGCCCGCTGCCGATACCGATCTCCAGCACCCGCCCACGGGCTTGCGGCACCACTTGCGAGCGTGCCTTCATCACTGCGCCCATGCCGCAGGCGAAATCGATCAGGTGCGGCAGCACGTGGCGCTCGTAGAGGCTCATGGGGTTTCGTTGCCATCCTCGTCGTCGAGGTTGTCGCCACAGAAGGCGGCGAAGCACTTCAACGGGTGAGCGCCGTTGGTATCGGTGAGCGTCCAGATGTCGCCTTGCGCATCGTGCGTGGCAGCGCGTACCGAGGCCAGGCTGAACTGCCAGCGCCGGGTCGTGCGCCCGTCGATGCACTCGATCCACAGCAGGGGTTGCTCGGCATCGGCATCAGGGGTTTCCAGCAGCGCGTCGTCCAGTTCGAACTGCCAGGCGTGCAGGCCATCGATTTCCAGCATGTCGGCGCCCAGCAGCGCCTCGATCAATGTGGCCATGGCTCAGCGCCCCAGCCGACGCAGGTCGGAGGATTCGATCACGCGAATGCCTTTCTGCTCTTCCAGCGCCAGGCGCCAGAGTGCACGCGCCAGGGCGCAGGCGTCGATACCGCGATACTTGCCTGGTAGCCAGCGCAGCAGAGGCGCTGCCAGGCGCTCGCCGAGACGAAACTCATGGCGGGCGCCGAGCAGCAGAGAGGGGCGGGCAATGGTCAGTTGTGGCCAGCCCATGGCTTTCAGCGCTTCTTCGGTTTCACCCTTGACTCGGTTGTAGAACACCGAGGAGTTGGCATTGGCACCGAGGGCGCTGATCACCACCAGATGGCGAGCGCCCAGCTCGCGGGCGCGGCGTGCGAAGGCCAGCACCAGATCGTGATCGACGGCGCGGAAGGCCTCCTGCGAGCCGGCCTGCCTGATGGTGCTGCCGAGGCAGCAGAATGCGGTGTCCACCTCGCCGCAGAGTGTTGGCAACAGGCTTTGCAGGTCACCCACCGGGTTTTCCAGGTGCGGGTGAGCGGCCAGCGGACGGCGGGTCGGCGCCAGCACGCGACTCACCGTTGGCTCGCTGAGCAGGCGGTCGAGCAGGTGTTCACCGGTAAGGCCCGTGGCGCCGGCGATGAGGATGTGCTGCGGGGTCAGGTGCATTCGATTGTCTCTTGTCTGTTACAGCTGAGCTTAGCAGTACCCTAGGGTCTGTTGACGTTTCGGCGCAAGCCGCGTTGCCGCGAGAAATGGCTCCCGATTAGGCGCAGGACGCCGGTAACGGTCATTCCCTTGCCAAGTCCTGCAACGACAGCGGGAGCCATTTCCCGCGCAACCCGGAGGGCCGGGTCGGTTTTAGTGCGGCGCGTCGTTACTCGACGGCTCATTTGGGTGACCAGACTTCGCGTCTCGCGCCTAGCTGCGCGCTAGGTTCTGTACGAAAAGTGCCTGCGCTCGGTGATGCTTCGTTAAAAACAGGTTCGGAATGCTCATTTACAGCTCGTAAACTCCGCTTCCTCACCTGTTTTTGCCTCGCCTGACCTTCGCTCGACGACTTTTCGTACAGAACCTAAAACCGGCTACGGCGCGGTCGCGGCGAAACGTCAACAGACCCTAGTGCTTTGCGGTGGCGCTGGCAGCGGCGCTGAGTGCGCGTTCGGCCTGGCTCTGGCGCAGGTCGCGCCAGTGCTGGACGACCCCCCGGGGCGCCCATATCTGCGGTTCGGAGGGTTCGAAACCGTCGCTCTGCTCGCGTTCGGCGACGCGCTCCCTGGCCAGTTCGAAGGCACGCTCGAGGTTGTCGGTTTCGCCCAGCGCCTCGGCGAACAGCGCCCGGCCGAAGTAGGTGAAGTCGTTTTCCTCGCTGCAGCCGAACGATACCCGGTCTGCCCGTGCGGCCGTCATCACCAGGGTCTTCTCGTCCTTCAGTGGTGGGATGAAACCACCGGAGTAGCAGGCGGAAATCACCACCACCTTGTTGCGATCCTTCAGCGGGGCGAGCAGGGTAGCCAGTTCGCTGGCAGGCAGATCGGCCAGTTGCAGGCGCGGTTGGTCGAGATTGAGCTCATGGTGGCGCGAGCCATGACTGGTCAGGTAGATGAACACCAGATCTTCCTCGCCGGTGCGCTCGGCCAGAGCCTGGACGACACGGGTGAGATTCTCGCGGGTGGCCAGCGGGCGGTCGGCCATGTGCTCACGGTGGTTGACCAGAGTGACGCTGCCATGGGCGCCGAAGCGTTCGCGCATCAGTTGGCTGACGTAATCGGCTTCGCGCATGAACACGCTCTGCTTGCCGTCGCCGGCCAGGGTCACGGCATAGAGTTCGCGCTCGGGGGTGGACGCCGGGATGGCGGCGATGGCTTCGTCGAGCAGGCGGCCCTGTTGCAGCAGGCCCAGTTCCAGACTGTCGGGCACGGGCTGGCCCTGCTCGTCGCGAATCAGGCGGCCGCGCTGCCAGGTGCCGGTCTGGCGTGTGCCGTCGGCCTGCGTCAGGGTGCCCTGACCGGCGTACTCTCCAGCGGAGAAATTGCCCTGGTAGACGCTGCCGTCGGCCAGGGTCAGCAATCCTTCGCCCTGGTAGCGCCAGTCCTCGAAGTGGCCGAGATAGCGGCTGCCGTCGCTGCTGTTGTAGGCCCCGCTGCCCTGCATCACGCCATCGACGAACTCGCCGGCCCAGACGTCGCCATTGGCGCTCTGGTAGCGGCCCTTGCCATGAAACTCGCTGTTGCGGAATTCGCCGCTGTAGTTGTCGCCGTCGGTGCCGGTGTAGTTGCCCTGGCCATTGAGCGCACCCTGGCTGAAGAGGCCGCTGTACTGGTTGCCGTAGGCATCGATCCGTACGCCCTGGCCTTCGGGAGCGCCTGCCACGAACTGGCCCTGGAAACTGCTGCCATCGGGCACTTCGAGTTTGCCCAGGCCATGGAAGCGGTCATTGAGAAATTCGCCCTGGTAGCGCTGGCCGCCTTGTTCCAGCAGGCCTTCACCGCTGAAGCGGTTGCGTTCGAAACCACCCTGGTAGCGGCTGCCGTCGCTGTAGGTCAGGGTGCCCTGACCGTGGAACATGCCCTCGTGGAAGTCACCCAGGTAGTGTTCGCCGCCTGGGCCCTGCCATTCGCCTGCGCCCTCGAGCATGCCGTCCTTGAACTGGCCGACGAACCAGCTGCCATTGCGATAGTCCAGGCGACCCGGCCCTTGTAGCAGGCCATCGACCACCTTGCCACGGTACTGGCCGCCATCGGGCAGGATCGCGTCGGGTGGCAGCACCTTGTTCACATCGTCACAGGCGACGAGCAGCAGGCTCAGGCAAAGCGGGGCAAGGCGCAGAACGGGCGAAATCATGAGGACGTCCAGGTCGAGGCATCGGCATGCAGTATGCCGCAGACGCGACTGGCGACGCGGATGCGCCGCACAGTTGCAGGTATGAGGACGTTATCGCCGCTGGCGCGGCGCGTCGTCAACCGGTGGGAAGGATCAGACGAAGCAGAGCGTCAGCGGTTCGGCGATGTAGGCGGGCTTCTCCTGGCCCTCGATCTCCAGTACGGCGCGAGCCTTGAGCAGCCACTGGCCGGGGTTCTTCTCGTTGGCGTCGGTCAGGGTCACCACCAGGCGCACGCGCGAGTCCACCTTCACCGGCTGGATGAAACGCACGCTGTCCAGGCCGTAGTTGACGGCCATTTTCAGGCCCTGCGGCATGATCATGATCTTTTCCATCAGCATGGGAACCAGCGACAGCGACAGGAAACCGTGGGCGATGGTGGTGCCGAAGGGGGTCAGTTTGGCCTTTTCCGGGTCGACGTGGATGAACTGATGGTCGCCGGTGCATTCGGCGAACTGGTTGATGCGCTGCTGGTCGATGGTCAGCCACTCGGACTTGCCGAGTTCCTTGCCAACATAGTCCTTGAGTTCTGCTACGGGTACTGACGGCATAGTTCCTCCTTGAGGACGCGGGTGTTTTTGTTTTGTGCGTGGAACCGTTGCGGGCTAGATCATCATGGGCATGGCACGGGGTCAAGCACGCCTCGTCGCACTGAATGACACGTCATAGGAAGGCAATCCGCAGGCCAACGCCTCTATAATGGCCGACATGCCCTCAAGGATGCCCGCAATCCCCTCTAACGGTGGAGATGACGGCCATCGCTCGTCTTCGGAGACCTCAATCATGCTGCTTCGCGGCCTGTCCTGGCTGGTGCTGTGTCAGTTGCTCGGTACCGTGCTCAATGCGTTGTTCCTGCCCATGCTGCCGGGGCCGATCATCGGCATGCTGCTGTTGTTCGTGTTTCTGTTGCTGCGCGGTGAGGTGGGTGAACCGCTGAGCGTGGCCTCCGGCAGCCTGCTCAAGTACCTGCCACTGATCCTGGTACCACCGGCGGTGGGGGTGATGGCCTACGCCAGCGATATCGTCGATGACTTCTGGGCCGTGGTCGGCGCGCTGGTGCTGTCGCTGCTGATCTCGCTGGCCTTCGCCGGCTGGCTGATGCAGCGCCTGATCGACCGCCAGCAGCAGCGGGAGGATGTATGAGCCTCGATTGGCAGAGCGCCTGGCAGGCGCTGACGCATCACCCGCTGTTCGGTATCGGTATCACCCTGGGCGCCTATCAGTTGGCCATGGCTGCCTACGAGCGAACCCGCTGGGTGTTTCTCCAGCCGGTGCTGGTTTCCATGCTCACGGTGATCGGCATCCTGCTGGTCTGCGGGCTGAGCTTCACCGAGTACAAGCGCAGCGTCGATGCCCTGACCCTGCTGCTCGGGCCGGCTACCGTGGCCCTGGCGGTGCCGCTGTTTCTCAACCTGCGACGCATCCGCCAGCTGTTCTGGCCGATCGTCATCACCCTGATGCTCGCCGGTACGCTGGCCACGGCGTTGGGGGTGGGCCTGGCCTGGCTGTTCGGCGCCGAGCCGCTGATGCTCAAGAGCATGGCGCCGAAATCGGTGACCTCGCCCATCGCCATGCTGGTGGCCGATCAGATCGGCGGCATCGCTGCGCTGGCTGCGGTGTTCGTGATGATCACCGGCGTCATTGGCGCCATCGTCGGGCCGTCGCTGCTGCGTCTGTGTCGTGTCCATCACCCGGCCGCACAGGGCCTGGCGCTGGGTATCACCGCCCATGCGGTGGGCACGGCGCGGGCCTTGCAGGAAAGCGACGAATGCGGTGCCTTCGCGGCTCTGGCGATGAGCCTGATGGGGGTGATCACGGCCGTGCTGTTGCCCCTGGCATACGCCCTGCTGCTGTAAAGCCGCGGGCTCTGCTGGCACACTGCGGCACGTTCTCCCGTTGAAGGCGTGCACTGATGAACCTGCCCCTGTTCCCGCTCAATACCGTGCTGTTTCCCGGCTGCATGCTCGATCTGCAGATATTCGAGGCGCGCTATCTGGACATGATCAGCCGCTGCATGAAGCAGAGCAGCGGCTTCGGTGTGGTATGCATCGTCGAGGGTGCGGAGGTCGGTGAGGCGGCCAGTCGTTTTGCCGCCGTGGGGTGCGAGGCTCTGGTGCGCGATTTCCAGCAGCGTCCCAATGGTTTGCTGGGCATTCGCGTGGAAGGTGGCCGGCGCTTCAGGGTGGAGCGCGCCCAGGTGCTGCCTGATCAACTGACCCTGGCCGAGGTGCAATGGCTGGACGAACCCGAAGAGCGTCCGTTGCTTGGCGAGCATGCCGACCTGGCCGCGTTGCTCGCGGCTCTGGCGCAGCATCCGCTGGTGGCCGGTCTGGGTATGGCCGGTCTACCCAGTGGCCAGTTGCAACTGGCCAACCAGCTCGCCTATCTGCTGCCGCTGGAGCCCGCGCAGAAGCTGCAATTGCTGCAACTGGACGACGCCGAGCAGCGCCTGAGCCAGTTGCAGGTCATGGTGGAGCAGCTCCAGGGCGATGCCTCCTAGGGCGCCCTGGCCGCGCGAACCGGGATGTTGGCGCCATCGCTACAGGTGCGCACGGCGCACCCTGCAAAGTCATCCGTGTCGGGCCCAGGCCTTGTCTGTGGGCATGATTGCGTTCAATAGCTGTAACGCGACAGTGTCGCCGACAACTCCCATGTCACCATCGTGCCAAGCAGCGTGGCGCACGCCGGAATCACCAGCCACCACACCTTCGCCGGCAATGGCTGCATCGGCGCTGCTCGCTGGATCAGTGCCAGGCTGAGGGCACAACTGGTCGCCGCGACCAGTGCCCCCGCGATGATGTCGCTGGGCCAGTGCACGCCCAGGTACACCCGCGATAGCGCGATGGCCAGGGCCGGCAGGCAGGCCACCAGCAGCCAGGTCAGTCGCGTGCGTGCCGCGCTGCCACGACCTGCCAGAATGCCCAGGGCCAGAAAGAAGGCGAATGCCGCCGAGCTGTGGCCGCTGGGCAGGCTGTAGGTTTCCAGCGGCTGCAGCAACACATCCGGACGCGAGCGGGCCAGCAGGTTCTTCAGTACCGTGGTGGCCGTCGAGGCGAGCAGCAGGCCACCGCCGACGAACAGCGCGGCCTGCCAGCGGCGCGCGACGAACAGCAGCAGCACCAGCAGCACGCCGGCCGCCAGCTGGATATGGAAATCACCGAAGCGAGTGATGAATACCACGATGGGATCGAGGGTGGCGCTGCGCTCGTCCTGTACCAGGGTCATCAGGCCCTGATCGAGAGCGTCCAGATGGGGGAAACCGATCAGCACCGCCGCCAGCGCGATGGCACCGAGCAGGGCTGCCAGGCTGGCGCTCCAGCGACGTTCACGCAGGCTGGCCTGCATGATCAGCAGCAACATCACCGCCAGCGTGGCGCTGACGACACCGGCGGCGCCCCAGAAGCCCTCCGGCAGGGGCAGGCGCAGCGCGGCGCCGGTGGCCCAGCCGGGTAGCATGTAGGCCACTGCCCAGCCGGCGGCGGCGAGCAGGCTGACCAGGACGAAGCGCACGGCCGGCATGTCCAGCATGCCGGCCACCAGCGGCAGCATGGGCCGCAACGGGCCGATGTAGCGACCGACCAGCAGACTGACCACGCCATAGCGCTGGAAATAGTTCTCGGCCGTGGTCAGCCACTCGGGGTGATCGCGCAGCACCGGCAGGCCTCGAATGCGCTGATGGAAGCGTCGGCCGAGGCTGTAGGAAATCGCATCGCCAAGCAGGCCGCCGGTGTAGGCGAGCAGCAGGGTCTGCCACAGTTCCAGGGCACCGCTGCCGGCCAGCACGGCGAGACTGAACAGCACCACGGTGCCGGGGATGATGATGCCGGCCACCGCCAGGCACTCCAGGCAGGCGACGAGGAAGATGGCCAGGGCCAGCCAGTGCGGGCTGCCTTGCAGCCAGGTGGTCATGCTGTCGAACCATTGCATCATGGTTGGTTGGGCTCCAGCGCATGCAGTTGATAGTCGTGTCCTTCGACCTGGCCCCGACGCAATGGGTTGCGTGTGCAATGGCGTGCGTACGCGGCATCGACGAAACGGTAGGGCAGGTGCTCGTCGCGGCCTTCAGGAATGCCCAGGCGCGCGCACTGCACGATGTGCCCCGGGCGCTCGCCGACGTCATCGACGAACAGACGCGCCAGGTCGAAGCGGCGTGCATCCCAGTCCGTTACTTTCAGGCCGAGCGCCTTGCACAGCAGGGTCTGCCCGGCGCACAGGCGCTCGGGCAGACGTGGCTGGCCAAGACTGTCGGGGTTGTTGCGCTGCATGGCGGCGAGGGCGTCGGGGCCGCTGATGGCATCGATCCACGGGTGTCCCGACTTGATCAGTACCGCATTGCCGGGGCCATGGGCGCTGAAGTTCAGCGAATCACCCCCTCGGGCGTAATACATGTAGATGTGACCACCGTCGGCAAACAGCGCCTTGCGCTTTTCCGTGTAGCCGAGCGAGGCATGGCTGCCCTTGTCGGCCAGGTAATAGGCTTCGGTCTCGATGATCCGGGCGCTGAGCCAGAGCGTGCCGACGCGGTGACGGATCACCTTGCCCAGCAGCTCGCGCGCCAGCAACTGGGCGTCGCGGTCGAAGAAGGTATCGGGCAGGGGGCGGGCGCCAGGCCAGGGCAAACTAAGGGTGGGTTCGGCGGGCATGATCTGTCGATGAGACTCGCAGCATTCTAATCTGGGGCCGTGAGCATAAAACAAGAGTCTTAAAAATGTCTGAACGCGCCCGAGCCAGCAGTGCCCACATCAGCCCCTCGGCGCACTACACCGGTTATGTCTGGTATCGCCATCGACTGGCTGACCCGGTATTCGTCACTGGCTTCGGGCGTTTCGTGCACAAGCTGCTGTGGCCGGTCACCTGGGGCGCGCGGGCCGGTTTCGGTCTGGATATCGAGGCGTTTCTGTTGCAGCGCCATCTGCAGATAGACGCCCTGCTCAGTGCGGCCATCGAGCAGGGTGGGGTACGCCAGGTGGTGGAGATCGCCTGTGGCCTGTCGCCCCGTGGGCGGCGCTTCTGCTCGCGCTATCCACAATTGCATTACCTGGAGGCCGACCTGCCGGCCATGGCGGCGCGCAAGCGCCTGCTGCTGCACGGCGAGGGCTGGCTGGATGGTCGACATCAGGTACGGGCGGTGGACATCCTCGCCGAGCGCGGCAGCCAGCGGCTGGCGGCACTGTTCGCCGAACTTGACCATGACCAACCGGTGGTGGTGATCACCGAGGGGCTGGTCAACTACTTTCCGCTGCCGCTGATCGAGGGTTTCTGGAGCCGACTGGCCGAGGCGTTGCGCGGTTTTCCCCGTGGCACCTATCTGACCGAGCTTTATCCCGATCTGCGCGAGCATCCCCGTTATCGCCAGTTGCGCTGGGGCGTCGAGCTGATCGGTCGGCTGACTCGCGGCAGTTATCCGCTGCATTACCGCGACCATGCGGACATCGTGGCGGGTTTCCAGCGTTGTGGCTTCGATCAGGTGCAGGTGCTCGATCCCAGTGCCGACACCTCGCGCCTGGGCCTGCCACCGGCACGTCTGCCGGGGTTGGTGCGGGTGATTCAGGCGCAGGTATAGGGGGCGGTCAGGCGCAGGCTGCCGCCGGCAACGGGATCGGCTGGGTCAGCTCGGCCAGTGCCTGGCTGGCGTCGGCGTCGGTATGGGCGAAGACGAAGGCCAGGCCATGCCGGTCATGGCGCAGGGGCAACACGTGCTGTGGCGGCAGCCCGTTGCCGAGCAGTTGCCAGCCACGGCTTGGCAGCTCGGGTGGCAGATCGGCCTGCAGCAGCCCGCCGAAGAAGCCCAGTTCGCACAGCTCGGCCGGCCACTGCCGGCCTTCGGCATGCCGCAGCAGCGCATGACGCTGACGCGGCGCGCGGCGCGGCTCGCTGCGTTTCTCCAGTGTGAGCAACTGCTCGCCCGGTAGCCGGGTGCTGCCCGGGCCGCGTAGCGGCAGCGGGCGCTCGCCGAGAAACGGGCGATACAGCGCCGCGCAGGCTTCGCGCCGTTCGAACTGCGCGAGGTGATCGGCCTGATGGATCAGGGCGCATTCCCCCTGGTCGCAGGCCGCCGCGAAATGCGCATGTTCCCAGGGCTGGGTGAAATGGTCGTGCTCGCCGGCAAGCACCAGGGTCGGACACTGCGGGTGAGCGGTGAAGCCGCCGAAGGCCAGCAGGCGCCGGCTGTTCTGTCGATAGCGCTCGACTTCCGTCGGGTTCAGGCGCTGGATCTGGCGCAGCAACGCCTTGCGAAACACCGGTGATATGCCGGTGTCGTTCAGATGCAGCGGATTGAGCAAACCGGTCAGTGCGCCCTGGGCGAATTCGCCCGTGCGCCCTTCGTCGAGCAGCGTCAGGCCTTCTTCCAGCATCAGGCGAGCGCCGCTTCGGCCAAAGGCGGTGATACCGGCCAGCAGCAGCCGTGCGCAACGCCGGGGGTGGCGGGCGGCGAACAGCGCAGCCAGCGCCGAGCCGTAGGACAGACCAATGGGCATCAGCGCGGGCAGTTGCAGCTCGTCGGCGAAGTCGGCGATCAGGTCGGCCAGTTGCTCCAGGCTCAGCTCCGGTGCCAATTGGAGGTTGCCGCCCTGGCTGGGCAGGTCGAGCAGAATGACCGGGTGCTCTGCGAGCAGTTCGTCGACCTCGGCGGCGAAGGAGCGAAAACTCTGGAAGGCGCCGCCCAGCAGCAACACGGGCTGGCGCGTGTCCGCCTGGCGGGTCGAATAGGCCTGGTAGTGCAGGCGCCAGCCCGCGATCTCGACGACGGAAGCGGGGGCTGTCAGCAGTGCAGCGCTGTAATCGGTGCGGTAATGCATGGCGTGGGCACTCCGGCGTTCTTATCGTTATCGGGGCAACGGCATACGGCGCCGGGGCGTCTTGTCTGACCAACCTGATTTCGAAGGTAAACATTGCACCGTCTTTTGTTTACCCAACCTTCGGGCGGCCTTTTGCCATGAGTGTCACCGTCACCCCGGCAAGGCTTCTGCGGCGCGCCCGGCGGCGTTACCGCATGCGCTCGGCGGACGAGCTGTCTACCGCTTGCCAGACGCCGCTGGGCGTGGCCTTGCGAGCCCGCTATAATCAGCCCCTTTTTCCAATTGCCAGACCTCCGCCGCCATGACCGAGTCCGTGCACGACTACATGACCCGCCTGGGCCAGGCTGCCCGCCAGGCCTCGCGGGTGCTCGCCCGTGCCAGCACCGCGCAGAAGAATCGCGCGTTGCAGGCCGCCGCCAATGCGCTCGACGCTGCCCGCGCCGAGCTGACTGCCGCCAACGAACTGGATCTGGCCGCTGCGCGTGCCAGTGGCCTGGAGCCAGCCATGGTCGACCGCCTGGCGCTGACCCCGAAGGTCATCGACGGCATGATCGAAGGCCTGCGTCAGGTCGCCACGCTGCCCGATCCGATTGGTGAGATTCAGGACATGCGCTATCTGCCGTCCGGCATCCAGGTCGGCAGAATGCGCGTGCCGCTGGGGGTGATCGGCATCATCTACGAATCGCGTCCGAACGTGACCATCGATGCCGCCAGCCTGTGCCTGAAGTCCGGTAACGCCACCATCCTGCGTGGCGGTTCGGAAGCCATTCATTCCAACCAGGCGATTGCCCGCTGCATCCAGCAGGGCCTGGCCGAGGCCGACCTGCCCGCCGCCTGCGTGCAGGTGGTGGAAACCACCGATCGCGCTGCTGTCGGTGAGCTGATCAGCATGCCGGCGTTCGTCGACGTGATCGTGCCGCGTGGCGGCAAGGGCCTGATCGAACGCATCAGCCGTGATGCCAAGGTGCCGGTGATCAAGCACCTCGATGGCGTCTGCCATGTCTATGTCGACGTGGCGGCCGATCTCGACAAGGCCATCCGCGTCTGCGACAACGCCAAGACCCAGCGCTACTCGCCGTGCAACGCCATGGAAACGCTGCTGGTTCATACCGCCATCGCGGCGCGTGTATTGCCGCCGCTGGCCGCCATCTACCGCGAAAAAGGCGTCGAGCTGCGCGGCGATGCCGCCACGCGCGAGCTGCTGGGTGGCGACGTGCTGGAGGCGAGCGAGGACGACTGGTTCGCCGAGTACAACGCGCCGATCCTGGCGATTCGCATCGTCGACTCTCTGGATGCGGCCATCGAGCACATCAACCATTACGGCTCGCAGCACACCGACTCGATCATTACCGAGAACTTCAGCGACGCGCGGCGCTTCCTCACCGAAGTCGACTCGGCCTCGGTGATGGTCAACGCCTCCACCCGCTTCGCCGATGGTTTCGAATATGGTCTCGGGGCGGAGATCGGCATTTCCACCGACAAGCTGCACGCACGTGGGCCGGTCGGTCTGGAAGGGCTGACCAGTCAGAAGTACGTGGTCTTCGGTGACGGGCACATTCGCACATAAATGAAGCGTACTGACGCCCAGGCGCCTGGCGCCCGACGTATCGGCCTGCTCGGCGGTACCTTCAATCCGGTGCATATCGGCCACTTGCGTGCAGCGCTGGAAGTGGCCGAGTTCATGGCGCTGGACGAGCTGCGTCTGATACCCAGCGCGCGGCCGCCGCACCGTGATACGCCGCAGGCCACTGCGCAACAGCGCCTGGCCATGGTCGAACTGGCGGTAGCCGGCGAGCCGCGGCTGACGGTGGACAGCCGTGAACTGCGGCGTGACAAGCCGTCGTACACGGTCGACACCCTGGAGTCGGTGCGGGCCGAACTGGCGAAGGACGATCAGCTGTTTCTGTTGCTCGGCTGGGACGCCTTCTGTGGTCTGCCGAGCTGGCACCGCTGGCAGGAGCTGCTCGAACACTGCCATGTGCTGGTGTTGCAGCGGCCCGATGCCGACAGCGAGGCGCCGGAGGCGCTGCGCGATCTGCTGGCGGCGCGCAGTGTCAGTGACCCGTTGAGTCTGAGCGGGGCGGGCGGGCAGATCAGTTTCATCTGGCAGACTCCGCTGGCGATTTCCGCCACGCAGATTCGCCAGTTGCTGGCATCCGGGCGGTCGGCGCGCTATCTGCTGCCGGAAGCGGTGCTGGCCTATATCCAGGCGCACGATCTGTACCGTGCGCCCAATGCTTGAAGCGTCGCGCCTGTCGCGCTGACGTCCAATTACATGAGGCAAATGAGTCGAATATGAGCAAGCAAACCCTGCCCAGCGCCGAGCTGGTCAAGATCGCCGTTGCGGCGCTGGAAGAAATCAAGGCGACGGACATCACCGTCATCGACGTCAAGGAAAAGACCAGCATCACCGATTTCATGGTGATCGCCAGTGGTAGCTCCAGCCGTCAGGTCAAGTCGCTGGTGGAGAACGTCCTCGAGAAGGTCAAGGAGCAGGGTGTGCGCCCCATCGGCAGCGAAGGCCTGGACTCCGGTGAATGGGCGCTGCTCGACCTGGGCGACATCGTCGTGCACGTCATGCTGCCGACCGCGCGTCAGTTCTACGACCTCGAACGCCTGTGGCAGGGGGCCGAGCAGAGCCGCGCCCAGCATTCCGCCGAGTAATGCGCATCAAGCTGATTGCCGTTGGCTCGCGCATGCCGCGCTGGGTCGAGGAGGGCTGGCAGGAGTACGTCAAGCGCCTGCCGGCCGAGTTGCCGCTGGAGCTGGTGGAAATCCCGCTGAATACCCGTGGCAAGAATGCCGACGTCGCACGTCTGATTCGTCAGGAGGGCGAGGCCATGCTGAGCAAGGTGCAGCCGGGCGAACGTATCGTCACCCTCGAGGTCAATGGCAAGCCGTGGAGCACCGAGCAGCTGGCCGCAGAGCTGGATCGCTGGCGCCTGGACGCCCGCAACGTCAACCTCATGGTCGGCGGCCCGGAAGGTCTGGCACCGGAGGTCTGCGCCCGCAGCGAGCAACGCTGGTCGCTGTCGCCGCTGACCTTGCCGCATCCGCTGGTGCGTATCCTGCTCGGTGAGCAAATCTATCGGGCCTGGACCGTGTTGTCCGGCCACCCGTATCACAAGTGACATAGGCTCTGCCTAACGATGCCCCAGCCGATTCGCCTCAAGGATCACGAAAAAGACGCACGTATGGTCAGGCGCCGCGTGCTGGTCGGGGGCGTTTTCATCCTGCTGCTGACGTTCGTGCTGATCATGCGCATGTACTACCTGCAGGTGATTCAGTACGAGCATCACAGTACCCTGGCGGAAAACAACCGCATCCATGTACAGCCGCTGCCGCCGACCCGTGGGCTGATCTTCGATCGCAACGGGGTGATCATCGCCGACAACCGCCCGAGCTTCAGTCTCACCGTCACCCGTGAGCGTGCCGGCGACTGGCCGTCGGTACTCGACAATGTGGTCGAGGTGCTGGAACTGACCGAGGATGACCGTGCGCTGTTCGAGCGTCGCGTGCGTCAGGGGCGTCGGCCGTTCGAGCCGGTGCCGATCCTCTTCGAACTGTCCGAGGAACAGATCGCCCGTGTCGCGGTGAACCAGTTCCGCCTGCCCGGCGTGGAAGTGGCCGCGCAACTGGTACGGCACTATCCGCAGCAGGAGCACTTCGCTCATTCCGTCGGTTACGTCGGGCGCATCAACGAGCAGGAACTCAAGCGCCTGGATCCGACCGACTACGCCGGCACGCACCATATCGGCAAGACCGGTATCGAACGCTTCTACGAAGACGAGCTGCATGGCGAGGTCGGCTACGAAGAGGTCGAGACCAACGCTCGCGGTCGCGTGTTGCGGGTGCTCAATCGCATCGATCCGAAACCGGGCAAGGACATCGTCCTGAGCCTCGACGTCAGGTTGCAGGAGGCTGCGGAGACGGCGCTGGGTGGTCGCCGTGGTGCGGTGGTGGCGATCGACCCGAACAACGGCGAGGTGCTGGCGATGGTCAGTCAGCCCAGCTTCGACCCCAATCCATTCGTCACCGGCATCAGCTTCAAGGCCTATGGCGAGCTGCGCGATTCCATCGATCAGCCGCTGTACAACCGTGTGCTGCGCGGCCTCTATCCGCCGGGCTCGACGATCAAGCCAATGGTTGCCGTGGCCGGCCTCGATGCCGGTGTGGTCACGCCCACGTCACGGGTGTTCGACCCCGGTTTCTACCAGTTGCCCAATCACAGTCACAAGTACCGCAACTGGAACCGTACCGGTGACGGCTGGGTCGACCTCAACCTGGCCATCGCCCGATCCAACGACACCTATTTCTATGACCTTGCGCACAAGATGGGCGTCGACCGCATGCACGACTACATGAGCCGTTTCGGTCTCGGCCAGCGCGTGTCGCTGGACATGTTCGAGGAAACCGCAGGCCTGATGCCGTCACGCGACTGGAAGCGGGCGCGCTATCGGCAGCCCTGGTACCCGGGCGAAACCCTGATTCTCGGCATCGGCCAGGGCTACATGCAGACCACGCCGCTGCAACTGGCGCAGGCCACGGCGCTCATGGCCACCCGTGGCAAGTGGATTCGCCCGCATCTGGCCAAGAGCGTCGGTGGCCGTCTGCCTGTCGACCCCAACCCGATTCCGGACATCGTGCTGCGTGATCCGAAGTTCTGGGACTATGGCATTCGCGGCATGGAAGAGGTGCTGCACGGTGCTCGTGGTACTGCGCGCAAGGTCGGTGACAACTCGGTCTATCGCATCGCCGGCAAGAGCGGTACGGCCCAGGTGGTGGCGATCAAGCAGGGCGAGAAGTACGACCGCAACAAGGTGCAGGAGCGCCACCGTGACCACGCACTGTTCATCGGCTTCGCTCCGGCAAACAATCCGCAGATCGCCGTGTCGGTGATGGTGGAGAACGGCGAGTCCGGTTCGGGGGTCGCCGCCCCGGTGGTCAAACAGGTGATGGACGCCTGGCTGCTGGATGAGAATGGCCAGCTCAAGGCCGAATTCGCAGCGCCCAGGAGTGCCGAGGTGTCTCAGCGATGATGAGCAATTTCGACCGCGCACTGTCCGACGAGGATGTGCTGCGCCGCCGTGCCTCTCTGTTGCAGCGCCTGCACATCGACGGCTGGCTGCTGCTTCTGCTGCTGGTGCTCGGTGCCGGCAGTCTCTTCATTCTCTATTCGGCCAGCGGCAAGAACATCGACCTGCTGCTCAAGCAGGCGTCCTCGTTCGGCATCGGCATGGTCGCGGTGGTGGTGATCGCCCAGTTCGACCCGCGCTTCATGGCGCGCTGGGTGCCTCTGGCCTATGTGGTCGGGGTCGGCCTGCTGACCGTGGTAGAGGTCATGGGCCACACCGCCATGGGCGCCACGCGCTGGATCAACATCCCCGGAGTGATCCGTTTCCAGCCCTCGGAGCTGATGAAGATCATCATGCCGATGACCATCGCCTGGTACCTGTCGCGGCACAACCTGCCGCCGCGTTTCAAGCACATCGTCGTCAGCCTGGCGATGATCGGCGTGCCCTTCGTACTGATCGTCAAGCAACCTGATCTGGGAACCTCGCTGCTGATCCTCGCCTCGGGAGCCTTCGTCATCTTCATGGCCGGTCTGCAGTGGCGCTGGATCGTCGGTGCCGCCGCCGCCGTGGTGCCGATCGCGGTGGGCATGTGGTATTTCGTCATGCACGACTACCAGAAACGCCGCGTACTGACCTTCCTCAACCCCGAGAGCGACCCGCTGGGTGCCGGCTGGAACATCATCCAGTCCAAGGCCGCCATCGGCTCCGGCGGCGTGCTGGGCAAGGGCTGGCTGCTGGGTACCCAGTCGCACCTGGATTTTTTGCCGGAAAGCCATACGGACTTTATCATTGCCGTGCTCGCCGAAGAGTTCGGCCTGGTTGGTGTCTGTTTGTTGCTGTTGTTGTACCTGCTGTTGCTTGCACGCGGTCTGGTGATTACCGTCCAGGCTCAGACGCTGTTCGGCAAGCTGCTGGCGGGTGCGTTGACCATGACCTTCTTCGTATACGTATTCGTCAACATCGGCATGGTCAGTGGTTTGCTCCCGGTCGTGGGCGTGCCGCTACCTTTCATTAGCTACGGCGGAACCCATCTGGTCACGCTGTTGTCAGGCTTCGGGATATTGATGGCGATCCACACCCACAGAAAGTGGATCGCTCAGGTTTGATTGGGGGTTTTGAGTTAATGCATGCATTGCGCAGTTGGGCCGCTCGGACATTCATGGGCGTAGGTCTTGCTGGTCTGCTCGGTACTGGCGCTCAGGCGCTGGCGGCCGATTACCAGAACTCGCCGCAGGTGACCGAGTTCGTCGAGGAAATGACCCGTGACTACGGGTTCGCCAGCGAGCAGCTGTACGGACTGTTCGCCGAGGTCGAGCGCAAGCAGGCCATCCTCGACGCCATTTCGCGCCCGGCAGAGAAGGTCAAGCCCTGGAAGGAATACCGGCCGATCTTCATCACCGACAAGCGCATCGCCCAGGGTGTGGATTTCTGGAACAGGCACCAGGCCGCATTGGAAAAGGCCGAGGCCGAGTACGGTGTGCCGCCCCAGTTCATCGTCGCCATCATCGGCGTGGAAACCTTCTACGGCGGCAACACCGGCAGTTGGCGGGTGATGGACGCCCTGTCCACGCTGGCTTTCGATTACCCGCCGCGTGCACCGTTCTTTCGCAAGGAGCTGCGCGAGTTCCTTATGCTGACCCGCGAAGAGCAGGTCGACCCGCTTTCGCTCAAGGGCTCCTATGCCGGCGCCATGGGCCTGCCGCAATTCATGCCGAGCAGCTTTCGCGCCTATGCCGTGGACTTCGATGGTGACGGCCACATCAACATCTGGAGCAACCCGACCGATGCCATCGGCAGCGTTGCCAGCTACTTCAAGCGCCACGGCTGGCAGGCCGGCGGCCAGGTGGCCAGCCGGGTGGAGGTCAGTGGCGCACGTGTCGACGAGGGCCTGACCCAGGGACTCGATCCGGTGAAGAGCGTCGCCGAGCTTCGCGCGCTGGGCTGGAACAGCAAGGACGCGCTTGCCGGGGACGTACCGGTGACCGCGTTTCGTCTGGAAGGCGCACAAGGCGACGAATACTGGTTCGGTCTGCCCAACTTCTACACCATCACCCGCTACAATCGCAGCGTGATGTATGCCATGGCGGTCAACCAACTGGCCGAGCTGATGGTCGAAGCACGGGGTAACCGATGAGTGTTTCCAAACTGCTGCCGTTGGCAGCCTGCATGACGGCTGCGCTGCTGCTGGCGAGCTGTTCCTCCAACCGAGCACCGCAGTCGGTGCTCTCGCCGGATCAGTCGGCCGGCATTTCCGGGCCGGATGATTTCAACCGCCCGCACAAGGATGGCGCCCCCTGGTGGGACGTCGACGTCTCCAAGATTCAGGACGCCATCCCCATGCCCCACTATGGCCCGGTCAAGGCCAGCCCTTATGTGGTGTTCGGCAAGCAGTACTATCCGATCCAGGACGCCCGTCGCTACTCGGCCGTAGGTCCCGCCTCCTGGTATGGCACCAAGTTCCATGGTCAGGCCACCGCCAACGGCGAGACCTACGATCTGTATGGCATGACCGCCGCACACAAGACCCTGCCGCTGCCCAGCTACGTGCGCGTCACCAACCTGGAGAACGGCAAGACGGTAATCCTGCGGGTCAACGACCGCGGGCCGTTCTATTCCGATCGCATCATCGACCTCTCCTTCGCCGCGGCGAAGAAGCTCGGTTATGCCGAGAAGGGCACGGCCCGCGTCAAGGTCGAGGGTATCGACCCACACGAGTGGTGGGCGCAGCAGGGACGTCCGGTGCCGCTGGTGCTGGCCAACAACCAGCCGGCCAGGGCGACCGTGGCCCAGCCCGTCGCTCAGCCCATGCCGCAGGTCGTCGAGCAGTATTCGCCGCCCCCGCAGCAGCACGCCGCGGCCGTGGTGCCGGTGCAGATCGACGCAAAAAAAAACGATTCACTCGCAGCCTCTGGCCTGTATCTCCAGGTGGGAGCCTTCGCCAATCCGGACGCTGCGGAGCTGCTCAAGTCCAAGTTGAGCCAGGCGACCAGTGTGCCGGTGTTCATCAGCTCAGTGGTGCGCGACCAGCAGATACTGCACCGGGTGCGTCTGGGGCCGATCAGCAACCAGGGCGAGGCTGAACAGCTGCAGAGCAGCGTACGCCTGGCCAACCTCGGGCAACCGACGCTCGTGCGTGCCGACTGATGGCACTAAACCGGCATTTGCCGGACTAAATCCGAGGCTCGCCCTGCCGCGAGTCGAAAGATGGCCCTTCGGGGCCGTACAACCCAAGTAATGATTTTCGAGAGACGGATGAACATCACCAGCTTCGTGCAACGTGCTTCCCTGGTTCTTACCCTTCTGGCCGCGCCCCTTGCCATGGCCAGTCAGCAGGTGGTTCCGGCGCCGCCGCAACTGGCCGCCAAATCCTACGTTCTGATGGATGCCGCCAGCGGCAATGTCCTGGTCGAGAACAACGCCGACGAGCGCCTGCCGCCGGCCAGTCTGACCAAGCTGATGACCGCCTACATCGCCACCCTGGAAATCCGCAATGGCAAGATCGGCGAGAAGGATCTGGTGACCATCAGCGAGCACGCCTGGCGTACCGGTGGCGCGGCCTCCGGTGGCTCCACCATGTTCCTGCCGCTGAACAGCCAGGCCACCGTGGATGAGCTGCTGCACGGCATCATCATCCAGTCCGGCAACGATGCGAGCATCGCCATGGCCGAATACATCGCCGGCAGCGAAGACGCCTTCGCCGACATCATGAACGCCACGGCCGAGCGCCTGGGCATGAAGAACAGCCACTTCATGAACTCCACCGGTCTGCCGCACCCCGAGCATTATTCCAGCGCCCATGACATGGCGATCCTGGCCCGCGCCATCATCAACGAAGACGCCGAGCACTATGCGATCTACTCGCAGAAGGAATTCCTCTGGAACAACATCAAGCAGCCCAACCGCAACCTGCTGCTGTGGCGCGACCGTACCGTCGACGGTCTGAAGACCGGCCACACCCAGGAAGCCGGTTTCTGTCTGGTTGCCTCGGCCGTGCGTGATGGCGCGCGGATGATCACCTCGGTATTCGGTACCGACAGCGAGCAGGCCCGCGCTGCGGAAACCCAGAAACTGCTGACCTATGGCTTCCGCTTCTTCGAAAGCCGCACCTTCTACCAGAAGGGTGCCGAACTGGCCCAGGCCACCGTCTGGAAAGGCGCTGCGCGTCAGGTCAAGGCCGGTCTGGCTGAAAACCTGACCATGACCATGCCCAAGGGCCAACTGGAAAAACTGCAGGCCAGCATGATCCTCAACCCGCAGCTGGTCGCCCCGATCGCACAGGGTGACGTGATCGGCAAGGTCGAAGTCAAGCTGGGTGACGACGTCGTGCGCAGCACCGACCTGGTGGCGCTGGAAGCGGTGGAAGAGGGCGGCCTGCTGCGTCGTCTGTGGGACAGCATTCGCCTGTTCTTCTTCGGCCTCTTCAACTGACGGGGAGTGCTGGCAACGACCCGAGTGGTCGCCCCGCATTGAAAACGGCCGGAGCAGTGCCCATTTACACCTTGTAAACGGCGCTGCTCCGGCTGTTCGATTCAACGACGCGAACCGGCTTTCGTGGTCGTCGCGTCTTGTGCTGACTGCCTTGCAGAGGCTTCCTGATTCATCCAGGCCGCTCCAGTTCGGAGCAGCCCCTTCTGGACGGGCCACGAGCCCGCTGATGTCATGACCGATAGCGACGTTCAACCGCCCAAAATCGAATTTCCCTGCGAGCGTTACCCGATCAAGGTGATCGGCACCGCCGGCGACGGTTTCTCCGACCTGGTCATCGAAGTGATCCAGCGGCACGCGCCGGATCTGGATGCCTCGACCCTGGTGCTGCGTGACAGCCGCAATGGCAACTTCCTCTCCGTTCAGGTGCTGATCACCGCCACCAGTGTCGAGCAGTTGCAGGCGATTCACGTCGATCTGCGTGCCACCGGCCGTGTGCACATGGTGCTGTAAGTGGCGAACCTCGTCGTTCGTCATCTTGGTCTGGTCGATTATCAGCCGACGCTGGAGGCCATGCGCCAACTGACCCGCGAGCGTGACGCGCAGACTGCGGATGAAATCTGGCTGTTGCAGCACCCCAAGGTGTTCACCCAGGGGCAGGCCGGCAAGGCCGAGCACCTGCTGGCGCCGGGTGACATTCCGGTGGTGCAGGTCGAGCGGGGTGGTCAGGTGACCTACCACGGCCCAGGTCAACTGGTGGCCTATCTGATGCTCGACCTGCGTCGTCTCGACCTGGGCGTGCGCGAACTGGTCACGGCCATGGAGCAGAGTCTGGTCGACCTGCTGGCTCACTACGGCGTCGAGGCGGCGCCCAAGGCCGACGCGCCGGGCGTATACGTGAATGGCGACAAGATCGCCTCGCTGGGGCTGCGGGTCAGCCGTGGCTGCTCGTTCCACGGCCTGGCGCTGAACGTCGACATGGACATGACGCCATTCCTGCGCATCAACCCCTGCGGCTATGCCGGCCTGAAGATGGTGCAGTTGAAGGATCTGCTCGACGCACCGCCTGCCTTCGACGACGTGGCACAGCACCTCGAGCGGACGCTGCGCCAGCGCCTGGGATACGAACGCTAGTGCCGAAAGCAAAGAGCCCCGCAAGTTGCGGGGCTCTTTCGTTGGGGGTGAGGGTTACGGCTTCTTCAGCCCGTAGCTCTCGTCCAGCATGCCGGGGCCGTCGCTTTTCGGGGCATAGTCCTTGGGCATCTCGAAGTTCTTCGGTGGCGTCAGGCGCTCGCGCTTTTCGCCGGTTTCGGTGCTGTTCAGGGTCGCCAGCAGACGCTGACGGGTCAGTTCGTCCAGGGCCAGGCGGTTGGCACCATCGGACAGGTGCTCCTGCACGTCCTGGTAGCTCTGGGTGAGTTTCTTCACCAGGCTGGCAGTGGTGTTGAAGTGGGTCACCACTTCGCTCTGATAGGCCTCGAAGCGCGCCTGCATTTCATCCATCTGCCGCTGCGTACGGCCCGGTGCGGCATTGGGGGCCAGGCGGGCGAGCACAAAGCCCACGGCGATGCCGACCACCAGGGTCAGGGCGGGTATCAACCAGGCAGTAACGGTCTGTTCCACGAGTCCTTCCTCTCAAAACGGCTTTGCTTTACGTTAGCGGCTCGAACCTGCGCTGTATACGTTTACCGCGCAGGCAGTTTGCTAGACGAGTCGACCCGTTGCGGGGTCACGGAGTTCAGTGTTGCTCAGTCGCGAAACCCCCATTTTCATTCCCGGCCCGGTGGGTCAGCTCGAAGCGCTCCTGCTGGAGGTGCCTGACGCCCGTGGCGTGGCGCTGGTCTGTCACCCCAATCCGGTTCAGGGTGGCACCATGCTCAACAAGGTGGTCTCCACCCTGCAGCGTACGGCGCGTGACTGTGGCTACCACACATTGCGTTTCAATTATCGAGGCGTCGGTGCCAGTGCCGGCAGCCATGACATGGGCACTGGTGAGGTGGACGATGCCGGGGCCGTGGCCGCCTGGCTGCAGGAGCGGTACCCGAGCCTGCCCATCACCCTGCTCGGTTTTTCCTTCGGCGGTTTCGTCGCCGCTGCGCTGGGAGCGCGCCTGGAAGCGCGTGGCCAGGCACCGGACAAACTGTTCATGGTGGCGCCGGCGGTGCATCGGCTGACTGCCGACACGCCGCCAGCCAGCCAGTGCCCGCTGGTGGTGATCCAGCCCGACACCGACGAAGTGGTGGAGCCTCAGGCCGTGTATGACTGGTCCGCCAATCTCGGACGTGCCCATGAGCTGCTTAAAGTGGCAGAATGCGGTCACTTTTTTCACGGCAAGCTGACCGAGTTGAAGGAACTCCTTCTGCCGCGTCTGTAAAACCGTCATTCCCGCGCAGGCGGGAATCCAGAGGGCCGCAGTACCTGGGCTCCCGCCTGCGCGGGAGTGACGGCAAGTGAAGCCCTGCCACGTCATTGCAGCAAGACAAGCGAACCTCACATGACCACCCGTATCCTCACCGGTATCACCACCACCGGCACGCCGCACCTGGGCAACTACGCTGGTGCCATCCGTCCAGCCATCGTCGCCAGCCGCGATCCGCAGATGGACTCGTTCTACTTCCTCGCCGACTACCATGCGCTGATCAAGTGCGATGATCCGGCGCGCATCCAGCGTTCGCGCCTGGAAATCGCGGCAACCTGGCTGGCGCTGGGCCTGGATACCGGCAAGGCGACCTTCTACCGCCAGTCCGACATTCCCGAGATTCCCGAGCTGTGCTGGCTGCTCACCTGTGTCGCCGGCAAGGGCCTGCTCAACCGTGCCCATGCTTACAAGGCCTCGGTGGACCGAAACGTCGAAGCCGGTGAAGACCCGGACGCCGGCGTGACCATGGGGCTGTTCAGCTATCCGGTGCTGATGGCGGCGGACATTCTGATGTTCAACGCGCAGAAGGTACCGGTTGGCCGTGACCAGATTCAGCATGTGGAGATGGCCCGTGATATCGGCCAGCGCTTCAACCACCTGTTCGGCAAGGGCAAGGATCTGTTCGTCCTGCCCGAGGTGGTGATCGAGGAAGAGGTGGCCACGTTGCCCGGTCTCGATGGGCGCAAGATGAGCAAGAGCTACGACAACACCATCCCGCTGTTCGGCACCGCCAGGCAGCTCAAGGACGCCGTGGCGCGCATCGTCACCGACTCCCGTGCGCCGGGTGAGCCCAAGGATGCCGAAGGCTCGCACCTGTTCACCCTGTACCAGGCCTTTGCCAGTCACGCGCAGCAGGCCGAGTTCCGTGCCGAGCTGGAGGGTGGTCTGGCCTGGGGTGAAGCGAAGAATCGTCTGTACCAACTGCTCGAAGATACCCTGGGCGATGCGCGTGAGCGCTACAACGCGCTGATCGCCAAACCGGCCGATCTCGAAGACATCCTCCTCGCTGGCGCAGCCAAGGCGCGCAGGATCGCCACGCCGTTCCTCGGCGAGCTGCGCGAGGCGGTCGGCCTGCGTTCGTTTCGCGAACAGGTGCAGGTTTCCGGCGGCGAGAAGAAGAAAGCCGCCAAGAGCGCACGCTTCGTCAGCTTCCGTGACGACGACGGCAGCTTCCGCTTCCGTCTGCTGGATGCCGATGGCGAGCAACTGCTGCTGTCGAAATCCTTCGCTGATGGCAAGTCGGCCGGCCTGGTAGGCAAGCGCCTGCAATCCGGTGAGCCGCTGGACGTGCGTGCGGAAGGTCAGGCGTTCGCCATCTGGATCGATGGCGAAAGCGTGGCCAGCAGCCCCGAGTTCGCCGACGGTCAGGCACTGGAAACCGCCATCGCCCGTCTGCGCGAGGTTCTGGCTCCGCAGGAGTGAGGTGGCCCGGATTGCATCCGGGCTACTGCCATGATTGCCAATCCACGGGGGCGTCGCTAAAGTGACGCCCCCGTTTTTACTTGCCGGCCGAGAGCCTGTTGAAAGGCTCGCGAGCTAGAGGCATGCAAGGCAGAAACAGGCAAGGAAGCGGAGTGTACTGGTGTACATGAGCATTCGACCGGGCTGGCGTTCCAGACTGTTTCTAACGCAGCAGGCCCGACGCGCAGCAGACTTTGAACAGGCTCTAACGAATCATGACTCCTCTCGAGCGTTATCAGGCCGACCTCAAACGGCCCGACTTCTTCCATGATGCGGCCCAGGAAAATGCCGTCCGTCACCTGCAGCGCCTGTACGACGATCTGATCGCGCGTGAACAGGGCAAGTCAGGGTTGATGGGCAAGCTGTTCGGCAAGAAGCCGCAGGGACCGGTCAAGGGCCTGTATTTCTGGGGCGGCGTTGGGCGTGGCAAGACCTATCTGGTCGACACCTTCTTCGATGCGCTGCCGTTCGAGAAGAAGATGCGCACCCACTTCCACCGCTTCATGAAGCGTGTGCACGAGGAAATGAAGACCCTCAAGGGCGAGAAGAACCCGCTGACCATCATCGGCAAGCGTTTCGCCGACGAGGCTCGGGTGATCTGCTTCGACGAGTTCTTCGTCAGCGACATCACCGACGCGATGATCCTCGCCACGCTGATGGAGGAGCTGTTCAAGAACGGCGTGTCGCTGGTGGCTACCTCCAATATCGTGCCGGACGGCCTGTACAAGGACGGTCTGCAGCGTGCGCGCTTCCTGCCAGCCATCGCCCTGCTCAAGCAGCACACCGACATCGTCAACGTCGACAGCGGTGTCGACTATCGTCTGCGCGCCCTGGAGCAGGCCGAGCTGTTCCATTTCCCGCTTGGCCAGGCTGCCGAAGAAAGCCTGCTGACCAGCTTCCGCAGTCTGCTACCGGACTGCACCCATATGGTGGAGAACGAGGCGCTGATGATCGAGAACCGCGCGATCAACGCCGTGCGGGTCTGCGAAGATGTGGCGTGGTTCGAGTTCCGCGAGTTGTGCGACGGTCCGCGCAGCCAGAACGACTACATCGAGCTGGGCAAGATCTTCCACGCGGTGATCCTGGCCAACGTCGAGCAGATGAGTGTGGCCAAGGACGACATGGCGCGGCGCTTCATCAATCTGGTGGACGAGTTCTACGACCGCAACGTCAAACTGATCATCTCCGCCGAGGTGGAGCTCAAGGATCTCTACACGGGTGGTCGTCTGAGTTTCGAGTTCCAGCGTACGCTGAGTCGTCTGCTGGAGATGCAATCGCACGAGTTCCTCTCGCGCCCACACCGGCCCTGACGGAACGCGATATGAAAAAGGCGACCCACAAGGTCGCCTTTTTCATGCCGGCCAATCATGGCGCCCTGCCCCCCCCTGATCAGCAGTCGCCATCCAGCGGATGGCATTCAGCCGTCATTCAGTGTCCCTGCGATCTAATACCGCCAACACCGTCGTCAGCCGGAGCTGGTGGGGTTTTCAGGGGACACTGATGCAGAGCCGCGAGTCAGTTTACGACAGGGCCTATCCCACATCTGTCGACGGAGCAGGGTCATCCACTCTCCCTGATTTCTTGCCTTCGCCGCCATGGATGATCCGGGCAGCCGAACCCGGTCGTTCACCTGCTTTGCAAAAGCGCCAGACGTCAGGCTCGGGCGAATTCCCCCCCCCCCTCGAAATCAACCTGATCGGCCACCCCGGTTCGACGGGGAAAACGTCTTTGCCTCGATGTGCCCAGGTCACTGCTCGCCATGACTAATTTCAAGGAGGTGCGTTACTGCTCTTTCGCACTATGCCTGCTGGTGTGGGCGGCAGCGCCCGATGTATGGGCTGGGCTGGGCGAGAAGCTGGATCCGGATGTGATCAACATTACGGGTTTCAGAGACAAATATCGAAATCTCAAGCCGGCACCCGTTCGGGAGAAAGGTATCGAAATCCTTTCCGAACTGGCGAAAGAAGGGCTGAAGAATGCCAGACTCGAAAAGGGTCGTGAGGACGAGGCAATGATAGGGGCCGATCTCGTTACCCGAGATATCAGAGTTGATGCTGATTTCGATCTGGATTTCTTCGATATTTACCAGCGAGATCAATACAGCGTCATCGCGGTCGTCTCTCTCGAAAAAAGCGTGGGGCCGCGTATTGCTCGCGGTAGTGCGCCCGAAAACAGGCGCAAGACCTTCCTGAACAAGTTGATCACTGCCATGAAGGACGGCACCTATAAGGTCGACGGCCAACCTCTTTACGGCCTTTACCTGCTTGCCTCCGGCGACGAGAACCTCTTCGTCAGCTTCCTGCCGTCCCATGAAGCCGTGGCGCGGGCAGTGTTCGAAGAAAGCAAGACCACCCTGAACAGTACGATCGTCGAGGTGGAGAAGAAGCTGGCCGACGCCAAGGCAAAGGAAACGGAGGCCAGGGACAAGGTTGCCAAGGCCACCAGGGAGCGTGATGCCGCCCGCAAGCTGGCGAAGGAGGCGGCGGAGGCTGCCGGAGGTGTGAGCGATAGCGAAACGCTTGCCGAGCGGGTAAGGCAGGCCGAAGCGGCATTGACCACTGCCAGGCAGGCCGCCACCGAAGCCACGGCAAAGGTCAGGGAACTGGATGGGCAGCTGGAAACGGCGAAAAAGACCCTGGCCGCCACCACGGACGAGGCCGAGAAGGTCAAGAAGGAAGCAGAACTCAAGCAAATGCAGGAGAAGCTGGACGAGGCCAGGAAAGCCGAAACCGAAACCAAGGAAAAGGCCGCCGAAGCGGACACCGCCAAGACCTCTGCGGACAAGGCGCAGACAGACGCCGAAAAAGCCAGAACCGCCAAACAGGCAGCCGATGAAGCTCTGCGCAAGGCCGAGGAGGCTGCCGCCACCGCGACCCAAGAAGCCGAGTCCGCGAGCAGCGAAGCCAGGGAGCTGGCGACGCAGCTGGAAGACGCGAAAGAGGCCTTGAAAGGGTTCGAGGTGGCCAAGGGCGAAGAGCACGAGAGCGTTCGCGCGGCCAGGGAAAAAGATGCCGCGACCAAGACGCGGGAAAAAGCCGAACGCGACGAGTTCCAGCGCATCCTCGACCTGCGTGTGACCACCGGCAAGGCCATCGAGAGCGCCAGGGCGGCTGAAGAGGCCAGCCGAACGGCCGAGCAGAAGGCTGAAAAAGAAGCGGACGAAGCCCGCGCCGAGCGGGACGCAGCCACCAGCCAGACCGCTCGCGCAGAGGCGGCCGAGAAGGAGGCCGAGGCGGCGCGCAGCATGGCGGCCGAGGTCGCCAAGCAGCTCGACCTGGTCGACGAGCAGATCACTCAGGCCAAGGCTGCCATGGCGCTCACCATCGACGCGGTCAAGCAGGAAGAACTGAGCGAGCGCCTGCTGGAGGCCGAAGCGCGCAAGAAAAACCTGCTGGAGCGAGCCACCAGCACCGGCGATCGCGCGGATGAAGCCAGCGACGCGCAGACCAGCGCTCTGACAGCCGAGAAAACGCGCCTGGAGGCCCGGAAAGCCCGGGAGGATGCCGAAGCGCTCGAACAGGCATCCCGCGAGACCGAGGCCGAGCCCAGCGAGAGCAGGCGCAAGCGCAGCGATACCGAAGCACCGGACGTCGTTGCGGAGGTCGATGAGGCGGTCGATGCCGCCAAGGCAAGCGCGGATCGCATCACCGCGCAAGTCGAGCAGCTCGATATCCAGATCAGTAGCGCCGAGAAGGAACTTGCCAATACCCTGGGCGAGGCTGAGAAAAAGACGCTGCAGGAGCTGATCGAGCAGGCGAAAGAGCGTCTGACCGAAGCCCGGGAGAAGAAAACCGAGGTAGAGCAGGTTCTGGAGGGGCTGATGGCCGTCAGGCAGGCCGCCATCGATGCAGAGGCCATGCGAGTGAAGGCCGTCGCCCAGGCGGCCAAGACCGAGGCGTACAAGGCCGAAGAGGCGGCCAGGCGTGCTGAAGCGGTAGCGCTCAAACAGGCGGACGAAGCCAGCGCCGAAGCTGCCGATGCCACCAGTCAGTCCGCCAGGGCCGCCGCTGCCGGCAAAGAGGTTGCCGCTGCGAAGACGGCCGTCGAGCAGGTCGACACGCAGATCACCGAACTCGACAAGCAGATTGCGCAAGCTCGCAAGGAACTGGCCCTACTCACCGAAGACGAGGCCAGGACTGCTCTTGAAGCAGCCATCAGGGACGCCGAGACCCGCAAGGCCGATGCTGAAAAACGCAAGGTGCAGGCCGAGGCCCGTGTGACGGCTGCGGCCACGGCGCAGAACCTTGCCCAGGACGCGGAAAAGCGCCGTGTTGCCAAGGAAGTCAGCGCACATGAGGCGCGCGCCGAGGCGCGCAAGGCCGAGGAAATCGCGAAGGCTGCCGAACAGGCCGCCATGCGGCAGGCGGATGCCGCCAGAACCGAGCAGGACACCGCCACCAGCCAGACCTCTCGTGCAGAGGCTGCCGCCAGAGAAGCGCAGGCTGCCCAGGCAATCGCCGAGCAGGCGGCTGAGCAGGTGGCCCAGCTCGATATCCAGATCGAACAGGCCAGGATCGAGATCGAACTGACCGAGGGGGCGAGCGACAGAACGGCACTGCAGGAAAGGCTGCAAGAGATCGAATCCCGGCGAACTGCTGCCAACCGGCGTGCGGAAGCGGCCAGGCACAGGGCGGAGGAGGCCAGTGCTGCGCACGACACTGCGCTGGAGGCTGAACGGACACGTCAGGCTGCACAGTTTGCCCGCCTGGAAGCTGAGAGACACGAACAGGCGGCAGTGACTGCCGAGCGGGCCGCCGCTGGCGAAGCCGACAAGGCCGCTGAGCAACGAGCCCATGCCGTGATCCCGCTGGCCACCCGGGAGGCTGCTGCCGTGCAGTCGCTGGTCGATGAGCTCGGTGTGCAGATCGAACAGCTCGAAACCCAGCTGGATCAGGCCAGGGAGGAACTGACGCTTACCCTTGGCGAGGGCGAGAGGGCGCGGTTGCAGCAGGCTATGCAGCGTGCCGAGCAACGCCTGGCCGAGGCCCGGCAGCGAGAAACCGAAGCCAGGCACAGAGGGCAGGGGCTGGCTGAGGTTCTTGCCTCCGCAGTCGATGTGGAGGGCGTTCGGGCCAGCGCCGAAGCGAATGCTCGCGAGATTCGCTTGCAGGCCCGCGAGGCCGAAGACGAATCGCTTGCCGCTGAACGGTTGGCCAGGCAACGGGCCGATACGGCCAGGGCCGCCCGAGAAGCTGCCGAGCGGTATCTGGATCAGGCTCAGGAGGCCGAGCACGAGGCTAACGCCGCCCGCCTGTTGAACCAGGAGACCATGGCCCAGGTGGTGCAACTGGAAAAGCAGATCGAAGCTGCCGAAAAGGAGTCGAACGCGAGTCTGGATAGCGATCACCAGCACATGCTGGCGGCCTACATCGAAGACGCCATGGCCAGGTTGCAGGCGGCCAGGGGCAGGGCGAGCGAAGCCCTGCACCGGGCCGACAGCGCCATGGCCGCACGTATGGCAGCGCTTCGTTTCGAGGAGCAGCGTGCCACTCAGGCGGAGCAGGCCGCTCGCTATGCCCTGAGCGTGGCCAAGCTCATGCAGGCCGGTCGGCAGGCCTTCGCCGAGGCTGGCGTAGCGCTCGGCGCGCTGGATCGCATCATCGTGGCCAACGCGCTGCCCCTGGGTGTCGCGGTGCACGATGCCGGCACGCTCCTGCCTGCCGATGCCAATGAATACCTGGTGTTGTCCGCCGAGCCTGGCGCTCAGCCTTCGTTGCAGCGCTTGCGTAGAAGCGCGCCTGCCGAGGGCAGCGAAGCAACGGGCGAGAACAGGGTATATCAGTCTGTGCGTGACGATGCCCTGCTGGGTGTCGATGCTGCGGGGGTCGAGGATGACGAGAAGTACCTGATCCTGTCGGTCGAGTCTGGCGCCAGGTCGTCGCTGCAACGTCTGCGCAGGGCTTTGCCGAGCGAAGGCGAAACCGCGCCTGGTGATGATGCCTCGATGCGGAGCGACAAAGCACAGGACAAGGTTGTAGAAGCGCTCTACGGCCTGACCCGAAACGACGAGGCGCCCGGTGGTGTGAGCATCGTTCGCTACCTGCCGCAGGCGACCTACGACAAGGTCACCGCTGCCGTCC
>Ga0209699_100296_pt1 | contig 36684 bp, 27 predicted proteins | sample SynthPrep_1_END__FD_187204 | JGI IMG/M metagenome (GOLD analysis project Ga0209699, IMG submission 187204) | Synthetic microbial communities from Ohio, USA - SynthPrep_1_END_DS7_MetaG (SPAdes) (version 2) | ecosystem: Engineered > Bioreactor > Aerobic > Activated sludge | place: USA: Ohio...
TTGACCGACACGTGGCCGTTGGTCTCGGGGGCAAAGGTCAGGATCATTTCGGCCGCGTCGATGGCGGTGTCCAGCTTGGGCCGGCCCTGGCTCACGCCCGGCTCGGTCACGCTTTCGTTGATGCCGGCCAGTTCATGAACTTCGTGCTCGGTGTTCCAGTTGATGCCCTTGCCGCCGTTGCCCAGCTTGTCCAGCAACGGGCCTACCGAAGTGAACTTGCGGTAGATGTCGTTGTAGTCACGCTCGACCACGGTCATGTTGGGCGCGGTCTTGCCCGGAATCAGGTCGCATTCGCCCAGCTTCCAATCCTTGGGTTCGAAAGCCTGGCCCAGTTCTCCCGGGGTGTCGTGCATCAGCGGGGTCAGCACCACGTCGCGGCGCTTGCCCAGGTAGGGGCCGCCGATCTCGCTGAACTTCTTGGCCAGCAGCTTGTAGATTTCCCAGTCGGTCTTGCTTTCCCACAAGGGCTGCACGGCTTCGCTCAGCGGATGGATGAACGGGTGCATGTCCGAGGTATTGAGGTCGTCCTTTTCGTACCAGGTGGCGGTGGGCAGCACGATGTCACCGTATAGGCAGGTGGTGCTCATGCGGAAGTCCAGCACTGTCAGCAGGTCCAGCTTGCCTTCGGCCGCATCTTCCTGATAGGTCACCTCAGTCGGCTTGATCGCTTCGGCTTCGTCGCCGAACACCGCGTTCTGCGTGCCCAGCAGGTACTTCAGGAAGTACTCGTGGCCCTTGCCGCTGGAACCCAGGATGTTGGAGCGCCACACGAACATATTGCGCGGGAAATTGGCGGGATCGTCCGGGTCTTCGCAAGACATGCGCAATTCGCCCGACTTGAGCTGTTCCGCCACATAGGCGGCGGGGTCCTTGCCCAGGCTCTCCGCCTGCGCCACCACGTCCAACGGGTTGGTGCGCAATTGCGGCGCCGACGGCAGCCAGCCCATGCGCTCGGCGCGGGCGTTCAGGTCGATCATGCTGAGATCGCCGTAGCGGCCGCGGTCTGCCGTCGGCCCCAGGATTTCCTGGACGTTCAGCTTTTCATGGCGCCACTGGCTGGTGTGCGCGTAGAAGAACGAGGTGCCGTTCATCTGGCGCGGCGGACGAACCCAGTCCGAGGCGAAGGCCAGCGGGGCCCAGCCGAACTGCGGACGCAGCTTTTCCTGGCCCACGTAGTGCGCCCAGCCGCCGCCGCTCTTGCCCACGCAGCCGCACATCATCAACATGTTGATGATGCCGCGGTAGATCATGTCCATGTGATACCAGTGGTTCAGGCCGGCGCCGACGATCACCATGGACTTGCCTTCGGTATCGTGGGCGTTCTGCGCGAATTCGCGCGCCACCTGGATCACCTGCGCGCGCGGCACGCCGGTGTGTTTTTCCTGCCAGGCGGGCGTGTAAGGCACGTCGTCGTCATAGGAGCTGGCGACATTGCCGCCGCCCAGGCCGCGGTCCAGGCCGTAGTTGGCCATCTGCAGGTCGTACACCGTGGCCACCAGGGCCTCGCTGCCGTCGGCCAGGCGGATGCGGCGCGCGGGCACATTGCGCACCTGCAGTTCGCCATGCTCGCTGCCGAAATACGGGAAGCCCACGCCCACCACCGCGTCGGCCTGGTCGACCAGGCTCAGCGTGGCCTCGATCTCGCGGCCGCTGCCGCCGTCCCGGGATTCCAGGTTCCAGCGGCCGACCTTTTCGCCGCCGTTGACCGCGCCTTCGCCCCAGCGGAAGCCGATGCTGCCGTTGGGCGCGACCAGGTCGCCGCTCTTGGCGTCCAGCACCAGCGTCTTCCAGTCGGGGTTGTTCTGCTCGCCCAATGCGCCGTCCAGATGCGAGGCGCGCAGGAAGTGGTCGGGCGCAAGAAAGCCGTCGCGTTCCTTCAGCAGGACCAGCATCGGCATGTCGGTGTAGCGCCGCACGTAATCGCGGAAGTACGCCGACGAGCCCGACAGGTGGAATTCCTTCAGGATCACATGGCCCATGGCCATGGCGAGCGCGGCGTCGGTGCCCTGCTTGGGCGCCAGCCAGATGTCGCCGAACTTGACCATTTCGCCGAAGTCGCTGGACACGGCCACCGTCTTGGTGCCCTTGTAGCGGACCTCGGTGTAGAAGTGCGCGTCCGGCGTGCGGGTCTGGGGCACGTTGGAGCCCCACACCATCAGGTAGGTCGAGTTGTACCAGTCGGCCGATTCCGGCACGTCGGTCTGTTCGCCCCAGATCTGGGGGCTGGCGGGCGGCAGGTCGCAATACCAATCGTAGAAGCTCAGGCAGGCGCCGCCCAGCAGGCTCAGATAGCGCGCGCCGGCGGCATAGCTGACCATGGACATGGCGGGAATCGGCGAGAAGCCGATCACGCGGTCAGGGCCGAACTTCTTGATCGTGAATGCGTTGGCGGCGGCGACGATCTCCATTGCCGTGTCCCAATCGGCCCGCACGAAGCCGCCCAGGCCGCGCACGGCCTTGTAGCGTTTGGCGCGCTTGGGATCCTGGCTGATCCATTCCCAGGCCGCGATCGGGTCCATGGTCTTGCGGGCCTCGCGCCACATTTCCATGAGACGGCCGCGGATCATCGGGTACTTCACGCGCTGCGCCGAGTAGACGTACCAGCTGTAGGAGGCGCCTCGCGGACAGCCGCGGGGCTCGTGGTTGGGCAGGTCCGGCCGCGTGCGCGGATAGTCGGTCTGCTGGGTTTCCCAGGTGATCAGGCCGTTCTTGACGTAGACCTTCCAGGAGCAGGATCCCGTGCAGTTCACGCCGTGCGTCGAACGCACCACCTTGTCATGCTGCCAGCGGGCGCGGTAGGCGTTTTCCCACTTGCGGTCCTCGTTGACCGTTTCGCCGTGACCGTCCGCGAAGGTGGACTTCACCCGCGACATGAACTTCAAGCGGTCCAGAAAATGGCTCATTCTCTATTCTCCAAGAGCGCCGGTCCGGCCGGCGCGTACTGCGATCAATGCTGTTGAATCCATTGTGGGCGCGGCCCGCCTGCCGGACCATTCGCCGGTGGCACAGGCCGGGCGCGGCAGAATGACTAGTCACTCCGGCCGCGTCCGTTTCGCTCTAGCAAGGCACCGGCGCATTGCGGCGGGCGTAGTACCACCAGGTGATGACCATGCAGGTGGCGTAGAAGCCGATGAAGCAATACAGGGCGGCCTGCACGCTGCCGGTCATCTCCAGCGAGGTGCCGAAGCTGCGGGGAATGAAGAAGCCGCCATATGCGCCGATCGCGCCCGAGAAGCCCAGCACCGCGGCGGACTCCTTGGCGGCGTCCGCCAGCGCCTGCTTCTGCGCCGCGGCGCCCTTACCCTCGGCCGCCTGCGTGCGTTCGCGCAGGAAGATCACGGGAATCATGCGAAAGGTCGAGCCGTTGCCCACGCCGGTCAGCGCGAACAGCACGATGAACATGGTCAGGAAGCCATTGAAGTTGCCCGCCTGCCCGGCGACCGGCAGGAACGTCACCACGCCCAGCACCGCGACGATCATGGCCGCAAAGGTGAACAGCGTGACCCGCGCACCGCCCAGCTTGTCCGACACCCAGCCGCCGAAAGGCCGCGTCAGCGAACCCACCAGCGGGCCGAGGAAGGCATAGGCCATGGGATCGACCTGCGGGAACAGCGTCTTGGTCAGCATGGCGAAGCCCGCCGAGAAGCCGATGAAGGAACCGAAAGTGCCCACGTACAACCAGCACATCAGCCAGTTGTGCTTGCGCTTGAAGATGACGGCCTGGTCCGCGAACGAGGCGCGGGCGTCGGCGATGTCGTTCATGCCGAACCAGGCGGCAATGGAAGCCAGCGCGATCGGGATCACCCAGATGAAGCCGGCGTTCTGCAGCCACAGGTTCTGCTGCGCGCCATTGGCGGTGATCACCTGCGGCTCGCCGCCGGCCACGCCGAACACGCCGATGGAAATGACCACCGGCACCACGAACTGCACCAGGGACACGCCCAGGTTGCCGATGCCGGCGTTCAGCCCGGTGGCCAGACCCTTCTTCTCCTTGGGGAAGAAGAAGCTGATGTTGGCCATGCTGGAGCTGAAGTTGCCGCCGCCCAGGCCGCACAGCAGCGCCAGGATCAGCAGGGTCGGAAAGGTGGTGGTCGGGTCGCGCAGCGCGAAGCCCATGCCCAGCGCCGGAATCAGCAGCGAGGCCGTGGAAATGGCGGTCCACTTGCGTCCGCCGAAGACCGGCACCAGGAAGGAATAGAAGATGCGCAGGGTCGCGCCCGACAACGCGGGCAGCGCCGTCAGCCAGAACATCTGGTTCTTGGACAGCATGAAGCCGGCGCGGTCCAGGTTGACGACAACCACGCTCCACAGCATCCAGATGCTGAACGCCAGCATCAGCGCCGGAATGGAGATCCAGAGATTGCGGTTGGCGACGCGGGCGCCGGTCTGCTTCCAGAAGCCGGGATTATCCGGCTCCCAGCGCGCAAGGACTTGGGTGGAAGACATAGGGATACTCTCAGGATGTGGTGGTGGGAGAGACGGCGTGTTGCCGGGCAATGGCCGCGCTTTCCGGCCGGAAACTGAAGTGCATGAAGATGAGGGAGACGCAGACGGTGCCGTACAGCAGCATGAAGGCGCTGGAGCGAACGCCCGTCAGGTCCAGCAGCACCCCGAACATGATCGGCAGCACGAAGCCGCCCAAGCCGCCGGCCAATCCGACGATGCCCGAGACTGCGCCGATGTTTTCGCCGAACTCGTCCGAGATGAACTTGAAGACCGAGGCCTTGCCGATGGCCATGGCGATGCCGACCACGAACAGCAGCACGGTGAAAGTGACCGGTCCCAACGCGATGCCGAAGCTGCGCGGGCCATTGGCCGTCACGATGGTGAATTCCGTCTGCGGATAGCTCAGCAGGAAGAACGCCACCCAGCACACCCACATCACCCACCAGGTGGTCTTGTAGGCGCCGTAGCGGTCCGAGATCCAGCCGCCCAGGGCGCGCAGCACACCGCCGGGCAGGGAGAAGCACGCGGCCAGCAGCGCCGCCAGCTTCATGTCGAAGCCGTATTCGCCGATGTAGTACTTGGTCATCCACAGCGCCAGCGCCACGTAGCCGCCGAACACCACCGAGTAATACTGGCAATAACGCCAGACGCGGGGATCCTTCAGCATGGCCATCTGGGCCGACAGGCTGGCGCCGCTCTTCACGCGGTGCGCCGGATCGGAAGAAGAGAACATCCAGAACAGGATGGCGGTGACCAGGAGCGCCACGGCGTAGACCTGGGGCACGATGACCCAGGCGCCGCCCGCGGCCGCGATCAGGGCGGGGGCCACGAATTTGGTGATGGCGGAGCCTGAGTTACCGGCCCCGAACACGCCCATCGCCAGGCCCTGCTTGTTGCGCGGGAACCAGCGCGCCACATAGGGCGTGCCCACCGAGAACGAGCCGCCCGTCAGGCCGACGAACAGCGCCAGCACCAGGAACTGCCAATATTCGGTGGCATAGGACAGCAGCCAGATCGGCACCACCGCCAGCAGCATCAGGATGAAGAACACCGGCCGGCCACCGTAGCGGTCCGTCCAGATGCCCAGCGGCACCCGCACCAGCGAACCGGTCAGCACCGGCATGGCGGCCAACAGGCCAAACTCGGTTTCGGACAGACCTAGCTGCGCCTTGATGGGAATGCCCAGCACCGCGAAGATCATCCACACCGCGAAACAGATGGTGAAGGCGAACGTGCTTGAAATCAGGACCCGCATCGGCGCGCCGGCCGAGGAATGACTTGCTGCCATGGTTACTCTCGCTTTACTCACGAAGACATGTGGCTAGCCTAGGGACGGCGCGCCTCCAGGACCATTCGCCAGCCGACCAGAAGCCCCTTGCCGATGTGACTAGTCACCCCCTTCTTGCCGGCCCGGCTTGCGCTGGATCAAGCGGCCGCGCTGGCGGCAAAGCGCGGGACGCATTAATATGCATTTCAAATACACCTTTAAACGCGAAGCCGAAACGGCGCCGCGGCTACCCTCATGAGCACGCTGCTTAGCATCGAAGAACCCGCCGCTGCCCCGCCCCGTCCGCGGCCCCAATGGAGCGCCTTCACGGAAATGGGCTTCCGGCCGCTGTACCTGGCCGGCTGCTTCTGGGCGCTGGCGTCCGTGCTGCTGTGGGTGCATGCCCCTGCCCGCCTGACGGGCGTGTTGAACGGCATGCCCTGGCACGCGCACGAGATGCTGTGGGGCTTCGTCGCCACCATCGCCGTGGGTTTCCTGCTGACGGCGGGCGCCAATTGGACCGGCAAGAACCCCTTGCGCGGCACGCCCCTGGCGGTCCTGTGCGCGGTATGGATCGTGGCGCGCGTGGGCTATCTGCTGCCCGGACGGCCGGCCTTCGTAATGGCCGCCGCGGCGGACTTGCTATTTTTCGTCTGGGCCGCGGGCGCGCTGGGCCGCGCCGTCGCCGTCACGCGCAACCAGCGCAATTACGGCATTCCCTTCCTGCTGCTGGGCCTGGCCGCCACCAACGCGCTCTACCTCTGGGCCTCGGTCCAGGGCGACTACTTTGCGCTGATGCGCTACTTCAACGCGGGCCTGTTGTGCATGGCGGTGCTGACCCTGCTGATCGCGCGCCGCGTCATCCCCTTCTTCGCCAAGCGCGCCGTGGCGGGGCTGGACATCCCGCCGCACACCCGCAGCGGCCACTGGCAGCTGGGCACGGGCATCGTCGCCATCGCCTGCCTGCTTGCCGGCCAGCCGCAGGCTGCCGCGCTGGCCTTGGCCGCGACCGGGCTGATCGCCCTGGCGCAATGGATATCTTGGAAGCCCTGGGCGGTCCGCAAGGTGCCGCTGCTATGGATTCTGTACGCGGGCTACGGCGGCCTGGGCATAGGCCTGCTGGTGGGCGCGGCACAACTGGCCGGCTATGTGCTGCGGCCAGCCTGGCCCGCCCACGTGATCGGCGTGGCCGGATTCTCGGTGCTGATCCTGGGCATGGTCACGCGCACCGCGCTCGGCCACCTGGGCCGGCCGCTGCAGACCGACCGCAGCATGGTGCTGAGCTATGCGCTGATGATCCTGGCGGCCCTGCTGCGCCTGGCCGCCCTACTCCCGACCGCCGCCACCATTGGTTTTCTGCACGCCTCGGCGACCGCCTGGGCGCTGGCCTTCGCGCTGTACCTGTGGCGCTTCTTCCCGATGATGATCAGGCCGCGAGCCGATGCGGGCAAGACGGCCGCGCCGGTGATGAAGGTGGTGCCGGTCGCGCGGCGTCCGGCCGCCTGAGCCTCAGCCCCGCCCTTCGCGCCGGCGCGTGGCCGCCAGCTGCTGCTTCATGGCCTTGAGCCACGCCCTGACCTGCTGAATGTCGGCGAACTGCGAGAGCTCGAATTCGAGTTCGCCTATGTATTCCTCGGCGTCGGCAATCTCCGCGTCCAGGTCTTCGATCAGCTCGGAAGGATCTATGGATTGCGCGGGGTCGAAGTGGTACTTGGCCTTGAAGCCGTCTTCCTCGGCCGTGATTTCGCCGGCCAGAATGGCGAGCTGCGCGTCCAGCGCCTGGTTGTACTGCGCGTAGCGTTGCTCATCGACGCCTGCCCACTGATCGGGACCGGCAGCAGCCAAGGCTTCGATTTCCGCCAGAACCTCGGGAGCCGGCGCGGCCCCGCCGTCCGCCGGCTTGGCCAGCGGCGCTGCGGCGCCGTCCTCGTCCTGTTCGTCTTCCGGGCCGCCGTCGTAGTCCGAGCCGGCATGCTTGAGATACAGGGCCTTCAACCTGTCCGTGTCGCACTCGGCCGGCGTGCCGTCCAGCACGATGGCGTCCAGCGTCTCCTGCGCCAGCTGCGCGGCGATCTCGGACGCCAGGGCGCGTTCCGCCTTGGTCAGCTCCTTCTGCTTGCAGGCGTGGTCGAAGCAGGCCACCAGCTTGGCCTTCAGCTCGACCTCGACGGTCTCCTGCGGCGCCAGCACGTCCTCGTATTTCTTCTGATATTCCGGCAGCACGGCGTGCCAGCCGCGCAGGCGGGCGCGCTGCGCTTGCAGCGTTCCCACTAGCGACTCGAATCTCTGGCGTTGTGGCTTTCCGGATGCCGGTTGCGCGGCGGGCGTGTTTGCTTGCATGGAGGGAACCTGGACAGGCGGCGCAACGGGCGCCGTGAAATGATCGGAGCGTCATTTTAGACGCGGCGGCGCCTGTCGATGCCTCGAAGCCCTGACCCGGGCATGCGCCCAGGCGCTGACACCCGCCCTGCCCGCCGGCACGCCGCGCGCAATCCAGGCTTCGAGGCTATCTGTCAGCCGGACCCTCGGCGGCGTTGTCCTCAGCCGTCGTGTCGGCGGGCTCGATGTCCTCGTCGGGCACCTCGTCGCCTTGGGCGCTGTCGCTGGCATCGTCCGGGTTCACCGGCGGCGGGCGATGGGCCGCCGTGCCGGGCGGCGGCGCGGACGCCATCGCTATCGGATGCAAGGCCAATTCAAATTGGATCTGGAGCATCGCGGCACCTATCAGGAAGCACGGCGAAATCCGCCGCAGCCTGGTATCAGCAAGCGCCATGCCCGCAAGCCAGTGCAAGAGGCCTCAGAAGCGCGGATTCTTGCCGAACGGCACTTCCGCATCCGACGGTTTCTCGAACGATGCCGTATCGCCGTTCAGGTCCGCCACGTGGATCTGGGCCAGCCGCGTTGCCTCGTCGATCGCGACCTGGGCCGAGGAGAAGCGTTCCTCGATGGCGATGCGTTCCTCGGGCTCCCCCGCGACCGGCGGAACCAGCACGTATCCTATGCTCCAACTGCCCTGGTCCTCGATCGGACGCTCGAGCTGGAAATCCCATCTGGCGTGTTCCATAGGGCCTCCTGTCGTTTCCTGCCTTCATGCTACTGCGGTTTATTCAGACCCGGTACAAGCTGCCGAAACCGACTCCGTCAGCGGCAACCTCCTGTGTATCGCCCGCCATTGGCAAGCCCTGCGCCCACCCTGCCGCCAAGACCTGCGCGTCACGCACGGGATCGGCGGCCTTGGCGCGTTCGTCCCGCATGCGGCAGGTGGCGGGATCGGTGGCAAACAGGCCGCGCGCGAACACACGTGCCTGCTCGATGAACTGCCCGGTCTTGGGCGCGCGGATCTGCGCGAAGCGCAGCAAGGCCGCGTCCAGCCCCTCGTCCGCGCCGTCCAGGCATCGGGCCAGATGCCAGGCATCCTCCATGGCCTGACACGCGCCCTGCCCCGAGGTCGGCAAGGGCGCGTGCGCCGCGTCGCCCACCAACAGCACGTTGCCCCGGTTCCAGGTTGTCAGGGGCTCGAGGTCATGCACGGCGATCAGATGGATCGCATGGGTCGGCGTCGCGCGGATGATGCGGGCGACAGGCTCGGGCCACCCTCCGAACAAGGTCTCGACCTCGTTGCGCAGGTCCGCGGCAGGCGCCGCCGCGCGCAAGGGCCGCGCCTGCGCCCCCGCCCAATAGACCAGCCCCGGCCGCAGCGCCACGGCGCCAAAGCGCTCGCCCGCGCCCCAATAGTCCCGGATGGTGATTTCATCGACCAGCGCGTCATCCGCCTGCGCTACGCCTATCCAGTTCACGAAGCCCTGATAGACCGGCGCGTTATCGCCCGCGACGTAACGGCGCGCCACCGAATCCATGCGGCCGTCGGCGCCGATGAGCAGGTCCGGGCGGATGCGCAGCCCGTTCTCGAACCGCGCCACGGCCCGGCCGTCTCCATCCGGATCGATCGCCACTGCCCGATGTCCGTACTCCACTGGGATTCCGGCCACCGCCGCGGCTTCCAGTAGCACCGCCAGCAGATCCCGGCGCAATATCGTGTGGGTCGGATATCCCATCATCCGGTCCAGCAGCGCGATATCCAGGCCTCCCAGCGGATTGCCCGCTGCATCCTGACGCTGCATCGCCACTGGCCGGCCACCCACTGCCGCGATGTCTTGCAGCAATCCCAGTTCCTCCAGCACGAAGCCGGCATTGGGCCAGAGCGTCACGCCGGCCCCCATGGTCGCCGGCCCCGCCCGGCGCTCGTACACCCGAGGCATATGCCCCTGCTTACGCAAGGCCAGCGCCACGCTCAACCCCGCAATACCGCCGCCCAGTATTCCAATTTCCACGCTGAAACTCTCCTGTAAGAACCGTCCTGACGCCTCGCCGGCGGCGGTTCATCGGACGATGACGGCATCTTAGATTCCGCCAATGATGAGAACTAGCATGTAAAAATAGGTTGGTTTAATACCTTAATCGGGATAATCATGCGAGATGTGCTGGACCTGAATACCGTCCGCGTCTACGTGGCGGTCGTCGATGAACAGAGCTTCGCCGGCGCCGCCCGCCTGCTGGCCCTGCCCTCATCCAATGTCAGCCGCCACGTCGCCTCGCTGGAACGCAGGCTGGGCGTGCGCCTGCTGGAGCGCAGCACCCGCCATCTGCGCATGACGGAAGCCGGCAGGCTCTTGTACGAACGCGCCAAACCCCTGCTCGACACCTTGCTCGCCACCGAGGAAGAACTGGGCGCGGTGCAACGCGAGCTGCGCGGCCCGCTGCGAATGTGCATGCCCGGCGAAGCCCCAAGACTGCTGGCGCCCATTCTTGCCGAGTTCTGCAGCCTGCATCCCGGCGTGGAACTGGAATGCGACACGCGCATGACCGGGCTTGAATCACTGCGCGAAGAGGACATGGACCTGGCCATCGTCTTCCATCGCGGCCGCCAGGACGACAGCGCCTTCATCACGCGTGAACTGGCCACCCTGCCCAGCATCGTGGTCGCGGCGCCCAGCTTGCTGGCCCAGACCGGAACGCCCCGTCACGTGCGGGAGCTCAGGTCCCTGCCCTGCATCACCACCTTGAGCGCGCTGAAAGGCCAACCCTGGCAATTCATCGATGCCGCCGGCGAAATCGTCAAGGTGCCGGTCCGCAGCCGCTACCGCGTCAACAGTGGCGAACTGGCAGGCGCGGGCGCGCGGCAAGGCATAGGTTTCGCGATACTGGCGGCCTTTGGCTGCCAGGAAGACCTGGCAGCCGGCCGCCTGGTGGAGGTGCCGCTGGATCTGCGGCCCGCGCCGCTGCAATTGTTGGGGGCATACAGCCATCGGCATTCGGTCACGGCGCGGGTTCGGGCCTTGCTGGAGTTGATGCAGGCGCGGCTGGGAGCAATGGGCGAGCGTTCCTGACGTTTCCCGTCGGCGGCCGCTAGAGCGACTTGCCGCTATGCGCGCAGGCCGAGCACCACCACGCCAGACGCCAGGCTAGCCAGCGCGATCAGCGCCCAAGCCCGTTCCGCGCTGCGGACGCCGAACACGGCCAAGCCGATCGCCGTGTACACGACAAAGCTCAAAAGCGTTCCGGCCAGCACGCCGACTGCCGGCGATGCGCCGGCCAAGACAGGCCACGCCAGCGCCAGGGCCGACATCGCCAAAGCGGAGAGCAGGTAGCCGCCCGCAGCCGCGGCGATCAAGCGGCTGGCGATCCCCCAACAATGCGCTGCGGCGTCGTGGCTGGCGGGCGGCGCCTTGCGCGACGGCGGCGCGGCGACCGTCGGCGCAGCCTTCCAGTGGCGCCGCAGCGCATGGACCATGCAGGCCAGCAGCAGGCCAAATGCCAGCGCGGTGATTTCCACTGCCGCCTGCAGCCATTCTCCGCGGGCGGCATAGGCCCACGCGTGCCGGCCCGTCGTCGCCCAGTTCAACATCGGCAGCCCGAGGCAGAGCACCGCTGCCGCAGCCAATTGCTCGATCCATGCGCTGCGTGGCGGGCGCCACAATGCATGGGCCAGAGTCGCGGCCCACACGGCGAAGAAAAAGCGGATCTCCCAGGCGTTGCGGTCCGGCCAGGCAGCCGGGATCAGCCGGTTGCCATAAAAGTAGGCGACGCTTGCCACGGCGATGCCCGCCAGCGCCGCCACGTTCAAGGCTTCGACGCAGCGATAGACCCGCGCGGTGGCCGCGCCGAACTCATGCTCGCTCTTCTTGCGCCGCTTGAGGGAGAACAGCAGCGTGCCGATGGCGATCATGGCGGTGCCCATCAGGCCGCTGAAGAAGTACAGCCACTTGATGGTCCATCCGCCGAAGTCCGCCTTGTGCAGGGCTTCGATCGTCTCGTGGACCTGCTTTGGTTCAAACCCGTCGTGCTGGGCGGGCACAACCTGCAAGACCGCTGCGCTTGCCGCATCGAACGCAACGTGGCTGGCTTCGGTGAGCAGCTGCGGGGCCGCGCCGGCCAACGGCTTGCGGCCGGACACCAGGACGATGCTGCGCGCGTCGCCCGGACGTTCGATCGTGATGCGCGCCGCTTCCTGCCCGGTCAGCTCGCGCGCCCGCGACAGCAAGGGGTACAGATCCGGGACTCCGCCCAAACCCGGCTCGGCGATGCGAGGCACAGACAGCGCAGGCGCAAGCTCGGCCTGATAGCGGCGGTAGGCGCCTGTGTCGTCGCCATACGCCGCGTGCAGCGGCCACGGCATGTAGCTGGTGTAGAAGAACGCCAGGCCGGTGTAGCCGATCATGAACAGGAACGGCAGCGTCAGCACCGCCGTGGCATTGTGCGCGTCCAGCCAGCTGCGCAGTCCCTTGCCCGGGCGAAAAGTGAAGAAGTCCTTGAAGATGCGCTTGTGCACCACCACGCCCGACACCAGCGCGACCAGCATGCACATGGATATCCAGCCCACCAGCCAGTAGCCCGGCAGGCCGCCGTGCAAGGTGTAGTGGAAGGACATGAAATGCCGGCCGCCCTCTGTCTCGCGTATCTGGGGCGGCGGCTGCACCGCACCTGTGCGCGAGTCCAGCCAGACCTCATGGCGTGTGCCGTCGTCGGTGCGCCACGACAGTTGCGCGGGCCAGCCGGGCCGGGCCGGCAAGGAAATGTCCCAAGCGGACGCTGCCGCCGCGCGGGACGACAGCTCCTGCGTGGCGCGCGACAGCCACTGCCGGGCATCCGCGGCGTCGGCGGCTGAACTGGCCGGCGGCCCCGCTTCCATCCAGCGCGTAATGGGCTCCCGGAAGACGCTGAGCGTGCCGGTCAGGAAGATGGCGCACAGCAGCCAGCCGCAGGTCAGGCCGCACCAGGTGTGCAGCCAGGACATGCTCTGGCGGAATCCCCCCTTCACGACCGCGTCCGCGCGCGGCCGCCAGCCCCGCCGCCAGCAAGGCCGGTCACAGCGTTCCCCGCAAGGTCAGCATCACGTTGCGAGGCTCGCCATAGTGGTTGCCGCGCCGGATCTGGCTGACCATGCCGTAATAGTCCTTGTCGAACGCGTTCGCCACGTTCAGGCTGGCGGACCAGTGCTTGTTGATGCGATAGCCCGCGCGCAGATCCCACACCGCGCGGCCGGGCGCGCCCATCCGCACCGACATGTCGTCGTAGGCCTTGTACGAGTAGCCGCTTTGCGCCGACACGCCGCCGCCGACGCTGAAGGCATTCCAGCGGCCCGGCAACTGGTACGTGGTGGACAGGCGGAACAGATGGCGCGGGGTCTCCGCGCTGATGGTTTCGCCTTCGTCGTCGCGGCTGGTGACGTAGGTGTAGCCGGCCATCACCTGCCAGCCCGGCGACAGTTCGCCGCTGGCTTCCAGTTCAAAGCCCTTGCTGCGCAGGGTGCCGCCGTTGCGATAGCAATTGGGCGAAGCCAGCGAGCCCGGGCAGCTTCCCGTGGCCGCCATGTCCTCTACTGCGATGCCGGACTTCTTCACTGCGAACACCGCCGCGGATACGTTCAGGCGTCCGTCGTAGAGTTCGCCCTTCACGCCCGCCTCGTAGTTGGCGCCGATGGACGGGTCCAGCGGCTTGCCCGAAGACGTTACGTAGGTGCTCTGCGGCTGGTAGGTGTCCGCATAGCTGGTGTAGACGGACCATTGCTGGTCCAGGTCGTAGACCAGTCCGGCGTAGGGCGTGAATTCATGCTTCTGTTCATAGTCCCGGGTCATCCTGCCCGTCAGCCCATCGTTGGACCGGTACTTCAGCCAGCTGAACTTACCGCCCAGCAGCAAGTGCAGCGGGTCCGCCAGTTGCAGCCGCATGCTGCCGTAGACGCTGGTCTGCTCCAGCCGCGACGTTTCCCCGCTGTCCCAGGCCGGACGCGCCGGTTCCGGGATGGAGGAATGGTCAGGGTCATACACGTTGATGGGCGTGTCGGTGTCCAGATTCGCCCATTTCTGGTTGACGCGCTGGCGCGACCAGCTGGTGCCGAGCAGGACCTGGTGCGTGCCGCCCAGCGCCTGGAAACTGCCGGTGGTGTTCAGGTCGACGCCGTCGCTCTTCACGTGCGCATTGTTGAAATAGATGGTGTAGAAGCGCGAGCCCACGCCGGTCGCCCGATCCACGCCGCCGATCGGAATGGCCACGCGCTGGTCCAGGTCGACCTCGGTATGGTTGAGCGACAGGCGCGCCTTCCAGTCCTGGTTGAACCGGTGCTCGGCCTCGGCGAACACTTCGTTCACCTGGCCCTTCTGCCGGTTCCAGTCCTGAAGCAAGGAGGTCGAGCGCGAAACGTCCAGCGCGCCGCCGTCGGTATAACGCGGCAGGCCGAAAATCCAGTAGCCGTCCGTATTGGTGGCTTGGTGGCGCGCGCCGAAGGTCAACGTCGTGTCGCGCCCGAGATCGGCGTCGATCACGCCGTAGACCAGGGGCGATTTCGACTTCGTGCCATCGTAGAAGTAATGGCGGTCCTGATAAGCGGTTACCAGGCGGCCGCGCACCGTGCCGGACTCGTTGAGCGGGCCGCCGCCGTCGAGCTCCATGCGGTAGTTGTCCCAGGATCCCACCGTCGTGGAGCCCTCGAAATGGCCTTCGCCGCGCGGACGCTTGCGCACCATGTTGATCGCGCCGCTGGGATCCGCCGAGCCCAGCATCAAGCCCGCCGCGCCGCGCAGCACTTCGACCCGGTCAAACACGGCGGTGTCGATGGGCAGCCAGCCCACCGGGGCATAGACCACGCCAGCCACGCCGTCGACCAGATAGTTGTTGTCGTCTACCGTGAAGCCACGTATCGAGAACTTGTGATTGCCGAAGTTTCTTGCCGTCTTCGTCACGCCCGTGGTCTGCGCCAGCGCCTCGTCCAGCGTGGTCAGGTTCTTGTCGTCCAGCAGCTGACGCGTGAGCACGCTGACCGACTGCGGCGTTTCCCTGACCGACTGCGTCATCTTGCTGATCGTGATGGCATCGCTCGTGTACGAGCCGGTTCCTTCGGTGGTCGGATTGCCCACGCCGCTGCCGCTGACCGTCACCGACTGCAGCGTCACCGCATCGCCCGAGGATTGCCCGATGGCCGTCAAGGTGTACACGTTCGGCCTGGCGCTGTTCACGCGCACGTTGGCGCCGGCCAGCAACTGATCCAGCGCTTCGCGCGGCGCATAGCGGCCATTGACCGCCGGCGCGCGCTTGCCCGCCACCACGCTTTCATCGAACAGCACCTGATGCCGGGACTGCTCGGAGAACAGCCTCAGGGCATGTTCCAGCGGCTGAGCCGGAATGCTGAAATCGACCTGCGCCGCCTGCTGCTGCGCCTGCACCGCGGCGGGCGACGCCAGGGCGGCCAGCGCGCACGCCACCATTACCGGCATGGCCCTGAGCTGCATGCCCGCCGTCAACGCGCCGCCAGCAAGCGCGTCCTTCAACAATCCCCGTCCCATTCCCACTCCATCGTTGTTGGCCGCTACCGGCCTTGCAGGAGTAAACGGATTCCAGGACGGGATTGGGAACCCGCGTACCGCATGCGAACAAAAATAATTTTCAGGCAGGCGTCCTGGACGCTCAGCGGTCCAGGATGAGATAGCCGCCGTCGGGCGCGCGCTTGACCTGCACCGGCAGCAGATCCGGCAAGGCTTCCAGGAACGCGGCGGGCGCATTGGTCGCGGCAAAGCCCGAGACCGGCAGCGACTTCAGGCCCGGGCTACCCAGCTCCACCGGCTTGCCCAGATACTGCGCGACTTCCTGGGCCACCTCGCCCAGCGGCGTGCGCCGGTACACCAGACGGCCGTTGCGCCAACCGCCCACGCCGTCCGGGACCGCCGCCACCGCCTGATAGGTGGAGTTTCGCGCATCCACGGTCACGCCTTGCTCGGCGCCCAGAGACAGCTCCGGCCTGGCCTTGTCGCGGTCGGGCTGCACACGCACGCGGCCATGCGACACCTTGACGATGACGTCATCCGGCGTGTTTCGCACATTGAAGGCCGTGCCCACCACGGTGATCCGGCTTTGCCGGGCATCGACGGTGAACGGACGGCCGGTATCCGGCGCCACGTCGAAAAATCCTTCGCCCTGGTTCAGCACCAGCTCGCGGCGCCGCGGGTAGTAACGCACCTCCAGCGTACTGCCGAAATTCAACGCGACATGCGAGCCGTCGGGCAGGTCCAGCTGACGTACCTCTGCCGCCGCCGTGCTCACGCTCAACACATAGCCGGGCGTATTGTCCCAGCGATACCAGCCAAAACCGCCGCCCACGACCAGCGCCGCACAGGCGGCGGCGAAGGTCTTTGAAAAGACGGGTTGCCCCAGCAGCGCACCCCAGAAACCGGGCTGGACCGCGCGGCGGCCAGATGCTTCCCGCGAGGCGCGTCGCGGCAAGGTCCGGGATGGACGGCCGGCGGCCTGCCCGTCGGAAGCCAGCGCGGGCCGGGGCGCCTGAGACAGGTCCTCCCAGGTTCGCGCTACCCGCGAGTACGCTTGCCGATGCGCGGGACGGGCAGCCAGCCAGGCATGCAGTTCCTGTTCGTCCGCGGACGACCAGCTGGCATCCTGGCGGCGCACCAGCCATTCGGCCGCGGCCTCGTGCAAGGCGAGCGTATCCGGCGAAGCTGAGGAAGACGGGTCGGTCATGGCGAGGCGGAGTCGCTATTGTTGTTATTGTCCAGGCCGGCGTCATCGCCGGCGGGCCGATGCAATTGCTGCATCTGCGCAACCGTAGCATAGTGCACCCGGACCTCGCAGTAGGCGATGGCGCGCGCCAGATGCTTGACGACCATGCGCCGCGATATCTGCATGCGGGCGGCGACTTCGTCCTGTGTCAGCCCGTCGAAACGGCACAGCACAAAAGCTTCGCGCTGGCGCTCGGGGAGTTCCTGCAAGGCAGCGCCCAGCCGCTCCAGACGCTGTTGATGCGCCGCCGCGCGCATGGGACACGACGCATCACCCGCCGCCAGGGCCTGCACGCCCTCTTCGGCCTCATCGAACGACACCGTCTGCAGGCGCCGGCCCGCCTTGCGTTCGCGGAACTCGTCGGCCACGCCGTTCAACACCGTCCTGCGCAAGTAGGCGCCCTGCTCGTCAGGGGAGTCCAGCGCCGGGTTGGCCGCTACCCATTTGACGACCCCATCATGCAGCGCGTCTTCGGCGCTGCCGATGCTGCCTTTGAACCTGGCCAGGCCGCGCATGAGCGGCAAACGCCAGCGCGCGTAGGCTTTGGCGATCGCGCTGGAATTTCCGTTCGTGTCGTCGGCGGATGCGGGCGTCGTGTTGGACGCCAGCAAAGGGTTGCGGCTCATGCGGCGCGGGTCGTTTGAAAGTCGCCGGATTGTACTGAGATTTATTCTCACTCGCAATCCAAAGCAGGACCGCGCCGTTCAACAATCAATCATGCAACCCTCGCGGCTCACGGCGCCACTTGATACCCGCGCTGCTGCATGCAAGTGCTGTAAGCGGAGGTGGCTGCGGCATTTTGCTGCGACGCCTCGGCGCGATCCTGGCGGCGGTCCTGGCGTTGCCGCGAACCGCCCACGACCATCCCTGCCGCCGCCGCGTCTTTCGCCTGGTTCTGCCGGTACTGCTGTTTGGCGTCATCGCTCATCCGGTCGTAGACCTCCTCGTGCTGATTGCCGCGCGCGCCGGCTACTGCCGCACCCGCTGCCGCGCCCGCAGCGGCGCCACGGACGCGCCCGCCGGACTTAGGATCGTCCGTGCTGGTGCTGGCGCTAGCGCCGCTGCCTGCCAGAGCCTGGCATGCGCTGATGTCTTGCTGGGTGGTTTGGGGCGACTGCCCTTTGAGCGGCGTTACCATCTGTGCGGTGGCGCACAGGCAGAACAGGGAAAGAAGCGTCGCGGTACAGGGGCGTATGGACTTTTTCATGAAAAACTCCATTGATGTCGAGGAACCCTGGATCTTTCAGTGTAGCGCCGCATTCCGGGCCCCGATCACCTGTGATTCCCAGCCAAAAGGCTGATGCCTCCCCGCCGGGAGTCAAGCCGCAAGTCCGCCCGCGGACTCCAGCAACAGCGCCCTGCCCGGCACCAGTTCATAACAGCCCCGGCGCAGCTTGCGGATCTGCAAGGGCCCGCCCCAGTCAGCCAGGCGACGCTGCAACAGCAGCAGGCGCACGCCTAGGTTGTCCTGCACGTCGGGCAAGCCCAGGGAGCTGCCGGCAAGCCGCAGCTCCCGTGTGGAAAAACCCCAACGCCCATGGCACTGCGCGTCGCGCGCGAGCTTCCACAAGATTGCTCCCGCCACGCCCTTGATCAAGTACTGCCCGTCGATGAAGACCGAGCCATCGCGTGGGAAGTAGCGCAGCTTGAGAGGCGCCCCCTGCGCGGCCGGGCCGCTCCGAGCCTCGTCCGGCGACGGCGCCCCCACGTCCAGTTCCGCGCCTTGCAGCGTCAACAGCGCCTGCGCCAGCTGTGCGCACAACACCGCCAATGCGTCCTCGTCGTCATACCCGAAGAACTGGTCGCTCTCGCTTTCGACCAGCAGCGCGCCCACGGTGCGCCCGCGCGCGCGCAGCGGCACGGCCAACTGGCTGCAAGGCGTGGCCAAGCCAGGCAGCGCGATGGGCTCGCCTTCGATCGGACCCTGGCCGCTGGCCATCTGATGCAGGGTGCGGCCATACCGGTACATGCGCGCCATATGGCCTATGCGCAGCGCCACGCCTTCGCGCGCGGCCACGCCCGCCAGGCCGGCTTCGGCCAGCGGCACTTCGGCACCCACGCCCTGCTGGGCATAACCCATGCTGGCCAGGGCATACAGGGTCTGGCGCTGCTCATCCAGCAGCCAGAGGATGGCGTGGTTCACGACCAGGTCGCGGCGCAAGCCGTCCATGGCGACCTGAGGCAATAGGCTCAGCTCGTCGCACTCGGCAAGCCGCGCCGACACCGCCCGCGCGCCGGTAGCCAGGTCGCAGCGCGGCTGCAGCGTGGAGAGCGGCGCGCCGCTGTGCATGGGCCGGATATCCAGCACCTCGTAGATGTCGGCGCCGCGCAGGCGGAACACCTGCTCCATGCCGGTATGCGCGGCAATGCCGGCCAGCTTCGCGCGCAGGCGCTCGAACACCGGGCCTTCGGTTTCGGTGCGCAGGTAGCGCAATTGCAAGGCCAGGCTGCCTCCGGTGCAGGGGTCTTCCACCATCAGACTGGCGCGCCCCGTGGCGAGAATGTTCTCCCGGCTGCGGTTGAAGAACTGGAAGGTCAACGCCACATGGCTGCCATCCACGTACTCCACGTGCGACAGCAGGTTGACATGGGGGATGCCGTCGGCCGAGACGCTGCACAAGGTGGGCGGAATGCCGCCATCCAGGACGCGGCGGACTGCCAGCAGGGTCAATACGCTCATGGGCCTGGCTCCAGTTCCACGGCCTGACCGGCATGCGGGCCCGGCGTCTGGTTCCAGGCTCCCGCCACGGTATAGCGCACCGCCACCAATTCATGCACCGCTACCCCGTACCAGTGATCCAGGAAAGGGGCTCCGGCAAAGCCGTCGACTTCGGCCAGTTCCCGTGTCAGCGTGTTGCGCCGCGACGCCACCAGTTCAGCGTGGACGGGCAAGGCGGGTTCAACGCAAGCGTCACGGCCTTTCAGATGCAGCGTGCGGTTCGTGCGCGGCGAGGTGGCCAGCATGGCGACCTGGGCGGTCTCGCGGATGGCGGCCACGACCAGGGGCGCGGCATGTTCGGCCAACAGCACCAGCATACGGCCGTCCGGCAGCATGTCCGCGGCCAGGGCCCGGCAGACGTGGGGGTTGCCGTCCCGATCGCAACTGCCCAGCCGCAGCGAAGGCAGCATGGGCAGGCACAGGCTCCATTCGGCGGGCAGTATCGGCACGGCAGGAAACCTCTGGGCTATTGAAGCTCGACGGTGCCAGAAATCATAGCCCAAGGCCTCCGCCCGGATCGCATGCCGTTTAACGATTTTTTAGCGCTTGCTTAACAAACTCTTAGCAACGCGCGCGCCGCGACGTTCCTACACTTTCCTTGCCCGGTTTCCGGACCGAATCCGGCCATTGCCGGGAAGCCGGCAAACGCCTCGCGACTCCCCTTTTCAAGGCCAGCACCATGAACCGCAATACCGAAGCCCAGTACCCCTCTTCGTCCAGCGCCGGCACGCCGCCGCGCATGGACATCTATGTCGGCATCCACAAGGCCTTGCGCGCCATGATGCTGGATACCTTGCAGGCCGTGGGCCGCATCGACGTCGACGACCCCGCCGAAGCACGGGCGGCATGCGAGCGCGTGCAGGAGCTGGCCGACATCTGCGCCAGCCATCTCGGGCATGAAAACGATTTTGTGCATACGGCGATGGAAGCGCGCCGGCCCGGTTCCAGCGGGCGCATCGCCGCGGAGCATGTCGAACACCTCGCGGCAATCGCCGGGTTGCGCGCCGCGGCATCCGCCCTGCTGGCCATCGGCTGCGGCGCCACGCAGGCCCAGGCCGCGCTGCGGCTGTACCGGCAATTGGCGCTGTTCGTCGGCGAGAACTTTGCCCACATGCACGTCGAGGAAACGCAGCACAACCAGGTGCTGTGGTCCTGTTACAGCGACGAGGAACTGCGCGCGCTGGAGGGCGCCATCGTGGCATCGCTGCCGCCGGCCGAGAACCTCTGCATCATGCGCTGGATGGTTCCGGCCATGACGCCCGCCGAACGCGCCGAATTGCTGGCAGGCGTGCAGGCGGCCGCCCCCGCCCCGGTCTACGCCGCCGTGCTAGACGTAGTGCGGCCCCACCTGGCACACGAGGACTGGGTCAAGCTGACCCGTGCGCTGGTGCCGGCGGAGGTTCCCGTGCGGATCGTGGCCTGAAGGCCGCGATCAATTTGCCTTCTCGTCCTCGCCCTTGTAGCCGCTGATGTAAGCCCGTCCCGAGCAGCGCACGAAGGCCACGCAGGTCAAACCACCGCTCTTGGCGTCGCAGGTGGCCCGTGCCTCGTCGCGCGCCGCCACGGGATCGGTGTTCTTCGCGGTAAAGCTGGTGCCGCGGCCCTTGCTGCCCTTGCCCCAGGCCATGCCGACGCAGGTGTCGGTGTAGGTGAGCACCGTGCGGCAGCCGACGCAGTCTTCCCACTTGAGCAAGGCCTCGACCGCATCCTTCTCGCTCGGATAGCCGTCGGCGTAGGTCAGTTGGCCCGACTCCTTCTCGGCCACCGAGCCCCAGTAGCCGCGCGAGTCCAGCTTGGCCGACAGGGCTTCGAGCTGGGCGGGCGAGGCGGTGTCGGGCGCTTTCAGTTCGGCTTCGCTGTAGCCGGGACCGACGCACAAGGGCATGACGGCAAGCTTGCACTTGCCGTCGGCGCTGTCGTTGGTGCAGGTGCGGATGGCCTTCTTCGCGGCGACCTCGGACGACACGCTGGTGCCCCAGAACAGGTCGCTGCGCGAATTGCGCGAGAACGCCACGCAGCTGTCCGAAAACGAGGTGACGTTCTTGCAACCCTTGCCGCCCGCCTTGTTGCACTTGGCCAGCGCGGCGTCCTGCGCTTCCTTGGTGGAGGTTTCGGGCATGACCCAATACAGCTTGGCGTGAGCTTCGTCAGTGGCCACGGCGCCGTACAGCGTGTCGGCATGCGCCGCGGGCGCGGCGGCAAGGCCCAGGGCCAGCGCGCCTGCGCCGGCCAGTGCGGCCACGGTGGAACGGAACTGAACCAGCAATCGCGCGAGCATCATGGGTGTGCAATATCCAGTAGTTGTGGCGCCGCGCGCCCCGCGATGCCTGATCGCCAAGGCGCCCCGGGCGCAGAACGCGCGGATCGTAGCACGTTACAGTTTGTCTTCTATACCCTGTGTGAACGCGTTTCCGGGCATAACGTAACCAATTTTGCAGCGGCCCGAAGATGATGCGCCACTATTTTTTCGGTAACATCGGCGCCTCACGGCGCAGGGTCATGCGGGCGCGCGGACGCATCCGTCGCCCCTTCAAGATGCCCAACGCCGCGATACGACTCGTCACGAACCGAAACCAAAACAAGACAAAATCTTGCGACCGCTGAATTATGTTGCGGCACGCCGGATCTTTGAGGGAGCTAGGGCTCAGCATGAATAAATCGCGACTCCGTTCGACCTGGTTGCTGGGCCGCGCCCTGCCGGTGTCGCTGGCCCTGGCCGCCCTGGCCGCCCTGGCCGGCTGCGCGCCGATGCCCACGGGCGGCAGTTCGACGCTGCCGTCGCTAACCAATATCTTCTCGTCGGGGCTGTCGTTCTCGCCCAGCGTGAACGTGGCCAAGAACATGAAGGGCCGTCCGGTGGCCGACGCCATCACGGCGCTGGGCGAGCCGTCGAAAAAGCGCGGGGTGGGCAACACGATGGAGCTCATCTGGTCCGATTACCAGACCGCGCCCTATACAGAATGGGTCTCGACCGGCACTTCGCAGCAGGTGGTCGGCATGATTCCCGCCACCTCCACCAGCGCCGCCACGCCGGTGTTCCAGAATACCAACCACGGCTACTACAGCGGCCGCACCAAGGTCTATGAATGCAGCGTGGTGATGCGCATGCAGAACAGCATCATCATCGACAGCCAGGTGGACGGTAACGTCTGCCCCGAGTTCATCGCCGCGCTGCGCAAGTGGGCCGGCGAGCGCGAAGCCAACAACTATCGCAGCAATTAAGGCAGCACACCCTCTTGTCGACCAAACTCGGAGCCCGCCATTTCGTCGCGGCGACGGCTGACGCCATACGCCAGCGAGGCCGCGCCATGCTGGCCGCAGCCCCCTGGTCGCTGGCGCTGTTCATCGTGTCGCTGCCTTTCGCCTTGCTGATCGCCAACCTGTTTCCGTACGGGGATGGGCTGTTCATGGCGCTGGCGCTGATCAACGTGATTTTGTTGGCGCGCATGACCTGCGCCTGGCATCGCGTCGTCAAGCCAGGCGACCCGGCGGGCGTCGGCGCCACCCGCGGCAGCGCGGCGCAGGCCCGTCATCTGGCCTTGCTCAGCGCGCTCGTCATTGCAGCCACTGCGATGGCTCGCGCTACCGGGGACCTGCCCTATGTGATCTACATGGTGCTGACCGGATCGAATGACGCTGTGTTCTGGAGCGCCTTGTGCGCCGCGCTGGCGCTGATCTGGGTGCCAACGCTGTACGCGCTGGCGATGTATGGCCTGAGCCTGCCGCGCGCGGCGGTAACCGGCGAGTACGGTTTCCAAGCCACGCGCGCCGCCATGCCGTACAAACCCTGGCCGCTGATGCTGGCGCTGCTCATGTTGATCGCGGCGGCCGGCCATGCCGGCTACATCCTGGGCATGGTCGCGTACGGCTACCCGGATGTTGGATTGGCGCGGGCAGCGATGAGCGCTCTGCCCTGCATCCCGCTCGTATTTCTGGTGGCGGCGATGTATGCGGTTGCTTATCGCGATTCCTGCGAACCCGCCGCGCAGGCGCTCTCCAGCCGTCCTTGAACCCGAGCGCAGGCCGTCCAAAGCGGCGTGAAGCGCGCCTTCCCCCCCATGCGCGCTGCGGGCCGATTACCCGGGGGAACTGCTGCGGACCCTGATCGCGGTTGCGCTCGAAGCTGACAATTCACTGACGCAAAAACGCGAATAGTTTTTATTCATATAGAATCCGGACTGTCTGTAACCCCCTAGACTGGCAGTCCCGATGTCCCTGCCCCCTTCCACGGGCCCTCATTTCCCCCGCAAACGCCTGGTCCTGATCGCCGCCGCGCTGGCCATATTGACCGCCTTGGCGTTCTGGTATGCCGGATCCAAAGGCGCGCCCGCCGCGCGTCCGCCCGAGTACGGGCAGATTCCGGTCGCTGTCGCGGTCGAGGCTGCCAGCGCCGGTCCGCTGCAGCGCGACCTGCATGCGCTTGGCACCATTACGCCGCTAGCGCAAGTGACCCTGCGCAGCCAGGTCGATGGCGAACTGCTGAAGCTGCATTTCACCGAAGGCCAGGCCGTGACGCGCGGCCAGTTGCTGGCTGAGATCGATCCGCGTCCCTATCTTGCGGCGCTGGCCGCGGCCGAAGGCGAACTGGCGCGCACCCAAGCGCTGCTGGAGAACGCCGAGGCCGACCTGCAACGCTACCGCAAGCTGGCGCGCCAGGAAGCAGTGGCGGGCCAGCAGCTGGATACCGCCGAAGCCCAGGTGCGCGCCTATGCCGCCCAGCGGCAACGCAACCAGGCCCAGGTGGCCGATGCCCGGCGGCTGCTGGACCACACGCGTATCGTCGCGCCCCATGACGGCCGCATCGGGCTGCGCCGCATCGACGCCGGCAACCACGTGCGCGCCGCCGACGCCGAGGGCCTGACCACGCTGGTGCAGACGCGGCCGATCTCGGCGCTCTTCAGTATTTCCGAAACGCGCCTGGACATCCTGCGCCAGGCCCAGGCGCGCGACGCCGCGCTGCGGGTCCAGGCCTGGGACGCGGACGACCGCCGCCTGCTGGCCGTGGGCACATTGGAGGCGCTGGACAACCGCATCCAGGCCGCCAGCGGCACCGTACGGCTGCGCGCGCGCTTTGCCAACGCCGACGAATCGCTGTTTCCGAACCAGTTCGTGAACATCCGGCTGGCGGTGGTGCAGCAGGACAACGTCATTTCCATTCCCACGGCGGCGGTGCAGTACGGCTCCGAGGGCGCCTTCGTGTTCGTGATCGGCGAGGACACACGCGCCACGCGCCGCGTGCTGGAGCTGGGTCCGGCCAATGCCGGCCGCATCGTCGTGCAGGCCGGCCTGGCCGAAGGCGAACGCGTGGTGGTCGAAGGCGTGGACCGCCTGCATGACGGCCGCGACGTGCAAATTGTCGAACCGCAGAAATCATGAGCCTGTCGCGCCCCTTCATCCTGCGCCCCGTCGCCACGTCCTTCCTGATGATCGCCCTGCTGCTGTCGGGCATCCTGGCGTGGCGCATGCTGCCCGTGGCGGCGCTGCCGCAAGTGGACTATCCCATCATCCAGGTGACCACGCAGTACCCCGGCGCCAGTCCGAACGTGACGGCGCGCACCGTCACCGCGCCGCTGGAGCGGCGCTTCGGACAGATACCGGGTCTGAAGCAGATGTCCTCCACCAGCGGCAGCGGCATCTCGGTGATCACGCTGCAGTTCTCGCTGGACGTCTCGCTGGGCGTGGCCGAGCAGGAAGTCCAGGCGGCCATCAGCGCCAGCGGCGCGCTGCTGCCCAATGACCTGCCGACGCCGCCCGTGTACCGCAAGGTCAACCCCGCCGACGTGCCCATCCTGACGCTGGCGGTCACGTCCGATTCCCTGCCCTTGCCCCAGGTCTACGACCTGGTCGACACCCGCATGACGCAACGCCTGTCGCAGTTGTCCGGCGTGGGCATGGTCAGCCTGGCGGGCGGCCAGCGGCCGGCGGTGCGGGTGCAGGTCAATCCCATGGCGCTGGCCGCGCGCGGCCTGCAGCTGACCGACGTGCAGGAAGCCATCTCCAAGGCCAATTCGAACCAACCCAAGGGCAGCTTCGACGGGCCGGTACGCTCGGTCATCATGGACGCCAACGACCAGCTGCAAAGCGCCGAGGAATACCGCGAACTGATCGTGGCCTGGCGCAACGGCGCGCCGGTACGGCTGGGCCAGGTCGCCACGGTCGAGGACGGGGCGGAAGACCGCTACCTGGCCGCCTGGGTCGACAAGCAGCCGGCCGTGCTGGTCAACATCCAGCGCCAGCCGGGCGCCAACGTCATCGCCGTGGCCGACCAGGTCAAGGCGCTGCTGCCGCAACTGACGGCCAGCCTGCCCGCCGCCGCGCAGGTCCGCGTGCTGACGGACCGCACCGAGAGCATCCGCGCGTCGGTGCGCGGCGTGCAATGGGAACTGGCCTTCGCCGTGGGCCTGGTGGTGCTGGTGACATTCCTGTTCCTGCGCAACCTGCCCGCCACGCTGATCCCCAGCCTGGCCGTGCCGCTGTCCCTGATCGGCACCTTCGGCTTCATGCACCTGGCGGGCTTCTCCACCAACAACCTGACGCTGATGGCCCTGACGATCGGCGCGGGCTTCGTGGTGGACGACGCCATCGTGATGCTGGAAAACATTGCGCGCTACCGCGAGCAGGGCCACAGCCCCATGTCGGCGGCGCTCAAGGGCGCCGGCCAGATCGGTTTCACGCTGGTGTCCCTGACGCTGTCGCTGATCGCCGTGCTGATCCCGTTGCTGTTCATGGAAGACGTGGTGGGCCGGCTGTTCCGCGAGTTCGCGGTCACGCTGGCCGTCGCCATCCTGATATCGCTGGCGGTGTCGCTGACGCTGACGCCGATGATGTGCGCGCGGCTGCTGCCCGCGCACGAACCGACGCGCCCCGGGCTGCTGGACCGCATCCAGACTCGCTACGCCGGCTGGCTGGACCTGACGTTGCGCCATCAACGGCTGACGCTGGCCGTGATGCTGGCGACGGTGGCGCTGACGGGATTGCTGTACCTGGCCGTGCCCAAGGGCTTCTTCCCGACCCAGGACGGCGGCACGCTGCAAGGCGTGACGCAATCGTCCCAAAGCACCTCTTTCGACGCCATGTCGCGGCGCCAGCAGGCGGTGGCGGAGGCCTTGCTGGCCGATCCGGACGTGGTCAGCCTGTCGTCCTTCATCGGCATCGACGGCATGAACACCACCTTGAACACCGGCCGGCTGCTGATCAATCTGCGGCCCTGGTCGGAGCGCAGCGCACCGCTGGCGGACATCATGGCGCGGCTGGATGCGCGCGCCCGCGAGGTCCAGGGCATCTCGCTCTACTTGCAGCCGGTGCAGGAGCTCAATATCGAGGACCGCGTGAGCCGCGGCCAGTACCAGTTCACCCTGACCTCGCCGGACAGCCCGCTGCTGGCTCGCTGGACCAACGCGCTGGCCGAACGCCTGGCCCGGGCGCCCGAGCTGGCCGACGTTTCCACCGACCTGCAAGGCGACGGCCGCCAGGCCTATCTGCAAGTCTCGCGCGATGCCGCCGCCCGTCTGGGCGTGACCATGGACGACGTGGCGCAGACGCTCTACAACGCCTTCGGCCAGCGCCAGGTGGCGACCTTGTTCACCCAATCCAACCAATACCGGGTGGTGCTGGAGGTGGACCGCAAGCTGGCGCTGAACCCGGACGCGCTGGAACGCATCCATCTGCAGACCGAAGACGGACAGGCGATCCCGCTGTCGGCGCTGGCCACCGTCAGCGAGCGCGCGGCGCCGCTGGCCGTGAACCACCTGTCGCAGTTCCCCGCCGTCAACCTGTCCTTCAACCTGCCCGCGGGCGGCTCGCTGGGCGAGGCCATCGAGGCCATCGAATCGGCGCGGCAGGAGATCGGCATGCCAGTCAGCGTGGAGCTGCGCTTGCAGGGCGCTGCGGCGGCCTTCCAGGCCTCGCTGTCGAACACGCTGTGGCTGATGCTGGCCGCGGTGGTCACCATGTACCTGGTGCTGGGCATGCTGTATGAAAGCGCCATCCATCCGGTGACCATCCTGTCCACCCTGCCCTCGGCCACCGTCGGAGCGCTGCTGGCGCTGTTGTTTACCGGGCGTCCGCTGGACCTGATCGCGGTCATCGGCATCATCCTGCTGATCGGGCTGGTGAAGAAGAACGGCATCATGATGGTGGACTTTGCGCTGGAGGCCGAACGCTCGCGCGGCCTGGCGCCGCAGGCCGCCATCCGCGAAGCCGCGCTGCTGCGCCTGCGGCCCATTCTGATGACGACGCTGGCCGCGCTGTTCGGCGCACTGCCGCTGATGCTGGCCACGGGCTCGGGCGCGGAACTGCGCCAGCCGCTGGGCTGGGTCATGGTGGGCGGTCTGCTGGTCAGCCAGGTCCTGACCCTGTTCACCACGCCGGCCGTGTATCTCTTCTTCCACCGCCTGGGCCAGCGCCGCGGCGCCGCTGCCGCCAAACCCGGGGTTGAAGGCCCGGCGCCATGATCCGCGCTCTGTTGCACCGCCCGACCGCCTGCATCTTCCTGGCGCTCGCGCTGACCCTGCTGGGCGCGGTCGCGTGGCGGCTGCTGCCGGTTGCGCCCTTGCCCCAGGTCGACTTTCCCACGATCGAGGTGCGGGCCGAACTGCCGGGCGCCAGTCCCGAAAGCATGGCCAGCACCGTGGCCGCGCCGCTGGAGCGCGCGCTGGGCAGCATCGCCGGCGTCAGCGCCATGACCTCGTCCAGCAACCAGGGCGCGACCCGCGTGCAACTGCAGTTCGACCTGGACCGCGACATCAACGAGGCCGCCCGCGACGTGCAGGCGGCCATCAACATGGCCCGCGCCGAGCTGCCCGCCGGCATGCCGGGCAATCCCAGCTACCGCAAGGTCAATCCCTCCCAGGCGCCCATCATGGCGCTGGCGCTCAGTTCCCCCACCCGTCCCGCGGGCGAACTCTACGACCTGGGTTCGACCGTGCTGGCGCAGAAGATTTCGCAGATCAACGGCGTGGGCGAAGTGACCCTGGGCGGCAGCTCGCTGCCCGCGGTACGCGTGCAGGTTAATTCCAACGCGCTGGCCCACTACGGCGTGGCGCTGGACGAAGTGCGCCAGGCCATCGCCGACGCCGCGCCCATGCGGCCGCAAGGCCAACTGGATTCCGCCAGCCGGCGCTGGGAGGTCGGCACGCCCGAACAGCCCCGCGCCGCGCGCGACTACGAAAGCCTGATCGTGCGCCACCAGGACGGCGCGGTGATCCGGCTGTCGCAGATCGCGGGCGTGAGCGACTCGGTCGAGAACCGCTACAGCAGCGGCTTTCACAACCGCAACCCGGCCGTGGTCCTGACCATCAGCCGCCAGCCCGGTTCGAACATCATCGAAACCATAGCCGCCATCAACCAGGCTCTGCCCGGCCTGCGCGCGCTGATGCCGGCCGACGTGGACCTGACCGTGGCGCTGGACCGCTCGCCGGGCATCAACGCCACCCTGCGCGAAGCGCACATCACGCTGGGGCTGGCCACCGCGCTGGTGATCCTGGTGGTGTGGGCCTTCCTGGGCAATGCGCGGGCGGCGGCCATCCCCAGCGTGGCGATTCCGGTGTGCCTGATCGCCACCTTCGCCGTCATGTACCTGTGGGGCTTCTCGCTGAACAATCTGTCGCTGATGGCGCTGATCGTCGCGGCCGGCCTGGTGGTCGACGACGCCATCGTGGTGCTGGAGAACATCTCGCGCCACATCGAGCGCGGCCTCTCGCCGCGCAAGGCCGCGCTGCGCGGCGTGCGCGAAGTGGGCTTCACGCTGGTGGCCATGACCGTGGCGCTGAGCGTGGTCTTCGTGTCCATCCTGTTCATGGGCGGCCTGGTCGAGCGGCTGTTCCGCGAGTTCTCCATCACCCTGGTCGCAGCCACCGTCATCTCGCTGGTGGTCTCGGTGGCCATCATCCCCAGCCTGTGCGCGCGCTGGCTCAAGCCCGCCGGCCCGGCCGCGCCCAAAGCGGGCGGGCGCGCCTCGCGCATGCAGGCGGCCTTTGAACGCCTCCATGCCTGGTACGGCAACACCCTGTGGCGGGTGCTGGGCCATGCCCGGCTGACGCTGTTGCTGCTGGCCGGCGTAGTGGGGCTGAACGTCTATCTGTACGTGCAGGCGCCCAAGGGCTTCCTGCCGGTGCAGGACACCGGCCAGCTGGTGGGCTTCGTGCGCGGCGACGACGGCTTCTCGTTCCAGGTGATGCAGCCCAAGATCGACCAGTACCGCCAGCTGGTGCTCAAGCATCCAGCGGTGCAGGACGTCATCGGCTACAACGGCGGCAGCCTGGGCATCAGCAACTCCCTGTTCCTGATCCGCCTGAAGCCCGCCGCCGAGCGCCGCGAATCGTCGACCGAGGTCATCAACTGGCTGCGCACCCATGCCCCGGCCGTACCTGGCGGCATGTTCTTCCTGAACGTGGACCAGGACCTGCGCATGCCCGGCGGCTTCGGCAACTCTGGCGACCATGAACTGGCCATCATGGCCAGCGACGTGCCGGCGCTGCGGCAATGGTCGCGCAAGATCTCCAAGGCCATGCAGGAGATTCCCGAACTGCGCGACGTCGACGCGGAAGGCGACGGCGCCACCCAGCAGGTCGTGATCGACATAGACCGCGCCGCCGCCCAACGCCTGGGCGTGGACATGGGCACCATCAGCAGCGTACTCAGCAACTCCTTCAGCCAGCGCCAGGTCGCCACGCTGTACGACGCCATGAACCAGTACCGCGTGGTGCTGGAACTGGACCCGCGCTACACCGAGGACCCCGAGGTACTGGAACAGGTGCAGGTGGTCGCCGCGGACGGCACCCGCGTGCCGCTCACGGCCTTCGCCACCTACGACTACGGCCTGGTGAACGACCGCGTGTTCCATGACGGCCTGTTCGCGGCCGTGGGCGTGGGCTTTTCCCTGGCCGAGGGCGTGTCGCTGCAACAGGCCCTGGCCGCCATCGACAGAAGCATGGCCGAGTTGATGGTGCCCTCTTACATCCAGACCCGCCTGGGCGGCGACGCGCGCAACTTCCAGCAAAGCCTGCAGGACCAGCCCTGGTTGATCCTGGCGGTGCTGGTGGCGATCTACCTGGTGCTGGGCATTCTGTACGAAAGCCCGCTGCATCCGCTTACCATCCTGTCGACCCTGCCGTCGGCCGGCGTGGGCGCGCTGCTGGCGCTGCGCCTGGCCGGCATCGAATTCACGCTGATCGCGTTGCTGGGGTTGTTCCTGCTGGTGGGCATCGTCATGAAGAACGCCATCCTGATGATCGACTTCGCGCTCAGCCTGGAACGGCGCGAAGGGCTGACGCCTGAACAAGCCATCCACCGCGCCGCCATGCTGCGCCTGCGGCCCATCGTCATGACCAACCTGGCGGGGTTGCTGGGCGCCCTGCCCCTGGTGCTGGGCATGGGCGAAGGTTCGGAGCTGCGCCGGCCGCTGGGCATCGCCATCGTCGGCGGGCTGCTCATCAGCCAGTTCCTGACGCTGTACACCACGCCCATCGTGTATCTGGCGCTGGAGAGGCTGCGGTTGAAATGGAAGGCTGGCCGGCTGCGGCCTCGCCCCGGGGCCTGAAGCCTGAGCCTGCCCGCCGGTTCAATCCGGCAGTATTCCCGCCGCCTGGATGACCTGCCGCCATTTGCGCTGCTCGGCCTGCTGGAAATCCGCCAGTTCGCCGGGCGTGCCTCCAGCCGGAATCGCACCCAGTTCAGCCAGCCGCTGCTTGACCGCCGCATCGCCCAAGGCCTGGTTGATGGCCGATGACAACTTTTGCTGCACCGTTTGCGGCGTGCCGGTGGGCGCGTACATCGCAAACCAGGACGAGGCCTCGAAATCCGGCGCGCCCAACGCCTCGGCCATGGTCGGAACCTGTGGATATTCCGGCAGCCGCTGCGCTGTCGTGACCGCCAGCATGCGCAGTTTTCCGGCCTTCACGAAGGGCGTACTGGTCAGCAAGGTATCGAACATGACCTGGACTTGGCCCGCTACCAGATCGGTCACGGCCGGGCTTGAACCCTTGTAGGGGATGTGGGTCATGGAGGTGCCGGTCTTGTACTTGAAGTATTCCGGCACCAGGTGGGAAGACCCGCCATTCCCCGCCGAACCGTAGTTCACTCGGTCCGGATGGGCTTTCAGGTAGTCCACCAGCTCGCCCACTGTCTGCACCGGCATCTGTTGCGGGTTGATCACGACCGCGATGGGTACGGTAAGAATCAGCGCCAGGGGCATGAAGTCCTTGTTCGCATCGTAGGGGATGTCGGGATAGAGCCCAGGATTGATCGCCATGGTGCCTATGCTGGCCATCATCAGCGTGTATCCGTCCGGCTTGCTGCGCGCAACCTCGCCGGCGCCGATGAAGCCGTGCGCGCCGGCCTTGTTCTCAATGACGAAGGGCGTGCCCAAGCGGTCGGAGAGCGCCTTGCCTACCACGCGTGCGGCGATGTCGGTCGGGCCGCCGGCGGGGAACGGAACGACCAGGCGGATGGGGCGCTCGGGCCATTGCGCTCCTGTACTGCCCAGGGCGGGCTGCGCCGCGACAGCGCAGGCGAGCGCGGCGATTCCTAAAAGATGCTTCATGGATTTGTCTCCTGGCAAGTTCTGCGGGGCGCGTCAGGCAGCGGTCTGGATGCCGGCTTCGCGTATCAGGCGCGCCCACTTCTTCTGTTCTTCCTGGATGTAGCGCTGCGCGGCCTCGGGCGAACCGCCCATGGCCGTGCTGCCCTCGGCGGTGAACATGGCCACGGTGGCCGGATCGGCCAACACCTTCTCCACGACCGCATTGACGGCCAGGACGACCTCGGGCGGCGTGCCGGCCGGCGCCACCAACGCCTTCCAATCCAGCGCCTCGAATCCCTCGTAGCCGGACTCGGCCACGGTGGGCACATCGGGCAGGATCGCCAGCCGCGCGCGAGAGCTGACCGCCAACGGCCGCAGCACCTTGCCCTTGAGCATTTCCTGGGCGGCCTGCGGCGTGGCGAACATATAGTCGGTATTGCCGCCCAGCAGATCGTTGAGCGCGGGCGCCGCGCCCCGGTACGGCACGTTCAGCACCTGGAACTTGCCCTGATAGGCGAGCAGTTCGCCCGCCAGATGGCCTACCGTGCCGGAACCCGCCAGGGCCTGCTTGATGGCGCCGGGCTCGCTGCGCGCATCCTTGATCAGGTCGGACAAGGTCTGCCAGCGCGCGTTGGCCTTGACCACCAGCACGACAGGCAGCGACGCGATCAGGGAGACCGCCGCGAAGTCTTTTTCCGCGTCGAAGGGAATCTGCGGCATCAGGGCGGGATTGATGGCCAGGTTGGCGGTCTGGCCCAAACCCAGCATGTAGCCGTCCGGCTTGGCCTTGGCCACGAAGTCCATCCCGATGTTGCCGCCCGCGCCGGGACGGTTCTCCACCACCACCGGCCAGCCTGCCATCGCCGTGACCTTGGCCGCGATGGCGCGCGCCACCGAGTCCGTGCCGCCGCCCGGCGTATAGGGAACGATAAGGCGCACGGGCCGGCCGTTCGGATAGCCGCCCGCGGTCTGGGCGCGCAGCGGCAAGGCGGCGGCGCAAAGCGCGGCGCCCAGGAAGGCGCGGCGGGATAGCGTGATCATGGTTAGTCTCCTTGTGTGATTTGCCTTGCTTTCAAGGCCGCGATTTCATCGTCGCGATAGCCGACGCCGCGCAGCAGCGCGTCGGTGTGTTCGCCCACCGCCGGTGGCTGCAGGCGTATTCCGGGCTGGGCGCCGCCCAGCGTGAAGGGCGCGAGCGGCACCCGGGACTCGCGGCCGTCTTCCAACACGATGGGCGCGAGGCCGCCGGTGGCCGCCAGGTGGGGGTCATCGAACAGCTGTTCGGGCCGCGTGATTGGCGCGAAGGGCAGGCCTTCACGCTCGAATACCGCCGCCAGCTCGGCCGCGCTGCGGTCAGCCAGATGCGAGCGCAACTGCGGCATCAACCAATCGCGTGCCTGCACGCGATCGTTGTTGCTGGCCAGGCGGGGATCGGCCAGCAATTCGCCCAGCCCGAAAGCGCGGCAGAAGATGCCCCATTGCTTGTCGCTGACCACGGCCAGGAAGATCTGTTCGCCGCCCCTGACGGTGAACACGTCGTAGATGGCCCAGGCCGAGATGCGGCTGGGCATGGGCGCGGCGGCGCGGCCGGTGACGGCGTACTGCATCATGTGCTGGCCCGCCAGAAAGACATTGTTCTCGAACAGCGAGGCCTGCACTTCCGTGCCCTCGCCCGTCTGCTCGCGCTGCGCCAGCGCCGCCATGGCGCCGATGGCGCCGAACATGCCGCCCATGATGTCGTTGACGCTGGCGCCCGCGCGCAGGGGATCGCCAGGACGCCCCGTCATGTAGGCCAGGCCGCCCATCATCTGCACGACTTCATCCAGCGCCGTCCGGTGTTCGTAGGGCCCGGGCAGGAAGCCCTTGTGGCTCACGTAGATGAGGCGAGGATTGCGTTGCTTGAGCGTGGCGTAGTCCAGGCCCAGCTTCTCCATGACGCCGGCCTTGAAGTTCTCGCTCACGATGTCGGCCGAATCGATCAGGCGCAACGCGGCCTCTATGCCCTCGGGCTGTTTCAAGTCCAGGGCGATGCTCTTCTTGTTGCGGTTGAACATGGGGAAGAAGCCCGCGCCCGAGCCGAGCAGCCGGCGCGTGCTGTCGCCGCCTACCGGTTCGACCTTGATGACTTCGGCGCCGAGGTCCGCCAGCAGCATGCCGCAGGTGGGGCCCATGACCATGTGGGTGAATTCGACGACGCGGATGTGTTCGTACGGAAGGCGCGGATGGGCGTGGCTGGACATGAGCGTGAATCTTCTGCAAGTAAGGGCTGTGCCGGCAAAGGCCGGCCTGGCCGCATGTTTCTGGTATGTAGGCTCGGGGGGATGGCCGATCAGGCCCGCTGGCGGAATCCCTTGGGCAGGCCAGCGTCGGGGGTCATGCCATACAACGGCTCGCCGGGCAGGCCGGCGGCCAGCGGCGCGCGCGCGGCCACGATTCGATCCAGGTCGATGCCGGTGCGCACGCCCATGGCCTCGAACATGAAGACCAGATCCTCCGTCACGACGTTGCCGGACGCGCCCGGCGCGTATGGGCATCCGCCCAGCCCGCCCAGGGAACTATCGAAGGTGCGCACGCCCTCCTCCCAGGCCGCCAGGCAGTTGGCCAGACCCAGGCCTCGCGTGTTGTGCATATGCGCCGCGCCAGCCTTCTCCCCGATTTCGGCGCGCAAGCGGCGGAACAGCCGGCGCACTTGCGCGGGATTGGCATAGCCCACGGTGTCCGACAGCCCCGACTCGTCCGCACCCGCGGCCACGCACAGCGCGGCCAGTCGGATGACCTCATCTTCCGGCACCTCGCCCTGCAAGGTGCAGCCGAAAGCCGTCGAAATGCCCGCTTCCAACTTGACGGCGGGAGCCAGCTCGTCGCGCAGCCGCGCGATCGCGCGCACCTCGTCCACCATCTCCTCGGGCGTCTTGCGCACATTTGCCAGCGAATGCTCGCGGCTGGCCGAAACCGGCAGGGTCAGCTTGTGGACGCCGGCCCGCAGCGCCGCTTCGGCGCCGCGCAAATTGGGGACCAGGGCCATCACCGTGAGGCCAGGATGGCCCGCCGCATGGCGCACCACGTCAGCCGCATCCGCCATCTGCGGCAGCAGGCGCGCCGGCACGAAGGACGCCACTTCGATCTCGCGCACGCCGGCCGCGACCAGCGCGTCGATCCAGCGCAACTTGTCGGCGGTGGGCATGGTCGCCTTGACGGACTGCAAGCCATCGCGCGGGCCGACCTCGCTGATCAGGACGTCGGGCGCGTGGGCGTTCGATTGAGTCATGGCTAGCTACCTCTAAATTCTATCTTATAGAACACTATTCTTTAAGATAGAATTATTGAGCCCACCGCTTTCCGCTGTCAAGCCCCAGGTTTCCCGGGCAGGCCACGGTTCAGCGGCAAGCGGCGCCTACAATGCGCAGCATTCGTTCTAAAGGATGGAATATGGCCTTGCCCACGACTCGACGTTCCGGAGATCCGCATGCCGCGTAAAGCCGCCACGGAATCGCTCGCCGACACCGACGCCGCCCAAGGCGGCGTGGCGGCGGTGGATCGCGCCCTGAGCTTGATGTCGGTGTTCACGCCGCTCGACAAGGCCTTGTCCCTGGGCGAACTGGCCGACCGCACGCGCCTGTACAAGAGCACGGTCCTGCGCTTGCTGGCATCGCTGGAACATGCCGGGTGGATCCAACGCCTGGACGACGGCCGCTATGCGCTGGGCGGGGAAGTCGCGCGCCTGCATGGCATCTACGCCGCCTCGTTTTCGCTGGAGCAGGTAGTCATGCCAGTACTGCGCGACCTGGTGGCGGCGACCGGCGAAAGCGCGGCCTACCACGTGCGCCAGGGCGACGCGCGCCTGTGCCTGTACCGCGTGGATTCACCGCACCCCGTGCGCGACCACATCCGCGCGGGCGATCTGCTGCCGCTGGATCGCGGCAGCGGCGGACGCGTATTGACGGCCTACGACCCGGTGCTGGGTCGGACGCCCGGGCCCGACCAGGAACTGTATGCCCGCATCCGTGCGGACGGTTATTTCGCCGCCCTGGGCGATCGCCTGGCGGAAGTGGCGGGCATATCCGCGCCCGTCTTTCTGCTCAACGGCGAGATCGCCGCCGCGGTGACGCTGACCGCGCCCGTCCACCGTTATGTCGCGGCCCACCTGGCGGCGGTGCAGGAGGCGGCGCGGCGCCTGACGGGGAAAGTCGGTTAGCGGACCCGGGCACGGCAGGCGCTGCTGCGGCCAGGCGGTACAAGAGAACCCGTGCTTGCGTACGATGGACAAGGCCGAAGCGGATAAACAAGGCATTTCCCGCCACCGCTGCCCCCCTGAGGTGAGGTATTTGAGTCGCCGGCGTCCGGACTGCGGGATTCCGATGCTCGCCCCGGTGGGGCTGCGCTTCGGATCCCTCCGCCCGGCCCCCGGCTCACGGCATCTGCCCATGAACGGCGGCTAAAGAACCCTGACATCCGCAAGCTCGAAGCCCTACCGCCCCGTACTTCGGTTTTGTGAGGCAGCGTTCTTGAGTCGCCGGCGTCCGGACTGCGGGATTCCGATGCTCGCCCCGGTGGGGCTGCGCTTCGGATCCCTCCGCCCGGCCACCGGCTCGCGACATCTGCCCATGAACGGGGTCCGAAACCACCGCATTGGGCGACTGCCAGCCGAGGCGGCCCGGAGCCATCCGT
>Ga0209699_100297_pt1 | contig 36595 bp, 28 predicted proteins | sample SynthPrep_1_END__FD_187204 | JGI IMG/M metagenome (GOLD analysis project Ga0209699, IMG submission 187204) | Synthetic microbial communities from Ohio, USA - SynthPrep_1_END_DS7_MetaG (SPAdes) (version 2) | ecosystem: Engineered > Bioreactor > Aerobic > Activated sludge | place: USA: Ohio...
GCCCTGGAACGGCGTCCAGCCGCAGTGGGCGAGGATCGGGTCGGCGTCCACCGGGCGTGGTTCGGCCAGGCGCTCGACCAGGGTGAGATCGGCCCAGTAGCCTTCACGCAGGTAGCCGCGCTGGTCGATGGCGAAACGTTCGGCCACGGCGTGGCTGGTCTTTCCCACCAGCATGGGCAACGGCAGCAGGCCGTCGGCGACCAGCTCCAGCAACGCCGGCAGGGCATGCTGCACCAGTGGCAGGCCGGAGGGGGCTTGCAGGTAGGGTCGCTGTTTCTCTTCCAGCGCATGCGGGGCGTGGTCGGTGCCGATGATGTCCAGGCGCCCGCACAGCAGCGCCTGGCGCAGGGCATTGCGGTCGGCGCGGCTCTTGATCGCCGGGTTGCATTTGATCAGGTGGCCGAGCGTGGCGTAGTCGCTTTCATCGAAATACAGATGGTGGGCACAGACCTCGGCGGTGATCTGCTTGCCGGCCAGCGCGCCGGGCAGGAACAGGCCCAGCTCGCGGGCCGTGGTGATGTGCAGTACGTGCAGCGGGGTGCCATGGCGCCGCGCCAGACTCACCGCCAGGCTGGAGGACTGGTAGCAGGCCTCGGCATCACGGATTGCTGGGTGCTGCTCGGCGGGGATGTCGTCGCCGTATCTGGCCTGCCACTGCGCCTCTCGCTCGCGGATGCGCGGAGTGTGTTCGCAGTGCGTCAGCAGCAGAGTGGGGCAATCGCGGAACAGCCGTTCCAGCGCCGACGGATCATCGACCAGCATGTTGCCGGTGCTGGCGCCCATGAACACCTTCACCGCCGCGACGCGGCTGGGGGCGAGTGCGGCGACGGTGTCCAGGTTGTCGTGGCTGACGCCGAAGTGAAAACCGTAGTTGACCCGCGAGCAACGGGCGGCGCGTTGCTCCTTGGCCGCCAGGGCCTCCAGCGTCAGGGTCGGCGGCTGGGTGTTGGGCATGTCCATCACACTGGTGATGCCACCCGCCACCGCCGCCCGCGATTCCGTGGCGAAGCTGCCTTTGTGCGGCGCGCCGGGGTCGCGAAAGTGCACCTGGTCATCGATCATGCCCGGCAGCAGGTACTGCCCGGCGGCGTCGAGCAGGCCCTCGCCAGGCAGGTGCGCGAGGCTGCTGGCGATGGCGTCGATACGACCGTGGCGGATACGCAGGTCGGCCTCGAACACGCGGCCCTCGTTGACCAGGCGGGCGTTACGGATCAGCACGCTCAGAACTCGTTCTGCAGGGCCTTGTAGCCCCGCACCAGGTCGATGTTGGTGCGCGCCACGTCTTCCGAGAATTCGCTGGCCGAGACGCTGACGCGTGGCAGGCTGGCCAGGTCGGTCTTCGGCCCGATACGCTGGGTGGAGGTGACGTGGAAACCCGCCGGCAGGTCGCAGCCGTCCACCACGGCGTTGTGCCGCACCACGCAACCGTCGCCGACCGTGCAGTTGAACAGCACGCTGTTGAAACCGATGAACACACGGTCGCCGACCTGGCAGGGGCCATGGATGATCGAGCGGTGGGCGATCGAGCTGTGCTCGCCGATGGTCACCGCCGCGCCGGACTTGGAGTGGATCACCACGCCGTCCTGGATGTTGGAGTTGGCGCCGATGACGATGGGCTGCATATCGCCGCTCGCGTCCACCTCGTCGGCGCGGATCACCGCGTAGGGGCCGACGAAGACGTTGCCTTCGATGATCACCTTGCCGCAGATGATGGCGGTCTTGTCGACGTAGGCGGACTCGGCGATGACCGGCAGGTGGCCGGACGGGTTCTTGCGGATCATGGTCGCTCCTTGGGCGAGGGGTCGGGCACCGGGTCGTGGCCGCCCGGATGCCAGGGATGACAGCGCAGCGGCCGGCGCAGGCCCAGCCACGGCCCGCGCAGCAGGCCGTGCTTTTCCAGCGCCGCGACGGCGTAGTGCGAGCAGTTGGGGTGAAAGCGCCAGCGCGGCCTGCGCAGCGGGCTGATCACGCATCAGGGCGATGGCCAGGCGCTTCATGCCGGGCAGCTCACGGCCACGCGCAGGTGCTCGCCGCCGAGGTCGTTGTAGAAGCAGTTGGGCCGGCCCGTGTGGCAGGCCGGGCCGAGCTGCTCGACCTTGAGCAGCAGAGCATCGCCGTCGCAATCGAGGTGCGCGCTGAGCAGACGCTGGCGATGGCCGCTGGTTTCGCCCTTGCGCCACGGTTGCTGGCGCGAACGCGACCAGTAGCAGACCTGACCGCTGGTCAGGGTTTCCTGCAACGCGGTGCGATTCATCCAGGCCAGCATCAGCACCTCGCCGCTGTCGTGGCGCTGGGCGATCACCGGAATCAGCCCGGCATCGTTCCAGGCGATGGCGTCCAGAACCTCGCTCAGCGCCACGGCGTGGCCGGCTTCGGCGGATTCCAGCTGCAACCAGAAGGCGGCGGTCGTCATGATTCAGCTCCAGTTCCAGCGGCTTTGCGCCACTGCGTCGTGGGCGTGCAGGCTTTCCGCATGCACGACCTTGAGCTGGAAGCCGCTGGCTTGCGGCAACTGACGCAGAGCACGGTGCAGGCGACGTGCGGCGTCTTCGCAGAACATCAGGTTCTGCCCGTTGGCCAGGGCGAATGCCTGTTCGTCGGCACGCTTCACCGCCGTCTGCACCGGCGTGCCGAGGGCCTGCTCGGCGCTGTCGATCAAGGCCGGCACAGGCAGGTCGACGCAGCCTGGGGCCAGGCGCACTCGCAGGGTCGCCGTGCTGCGCTGGCTGTGCGGGGTGGCGACGATGCCCTGGGTCGAGCCGAGCCAGTCGAGCACCTCCAGGTAATCCATGGGCCGCGTCGCGAAGGTTTCAGCGAAGCGCTGCTGGATCAACTGCCGGGCCAGCGCCGCCGAGCATGGGCAGGTGGATGAGTAGGCGACCTCGACTTGCAGCTCGATGCTCACGCCACGGCCGTCCTGTCGGGCGCGCAGCTCGAAGGGGTAGTTCTTCCAGCCGTGCAGTGGGCTGACCAGCGCCGGGCGCTTGAGCGGCACTTCGCCGCGCAGGGTCAGGGTTGCGCTGTCGGACAGCTCCTGGTGGCTGCCCAGGCAGTCGTCCAGCACCTGCAGCACCGCCGGCACGTTCAACTCCTGATGCACCAGGCGTTGTGCCGCCAGGTACAGGCGCGACATGTGAATGCCGCGCGCGCCGGCATCGTCGAGGCTGACACCGATGTCGGCAGTGGCGGTCACGGCGGCGTCCGCCAGGCGGATGGGCAGGGCGATGCCGGCCATGCCGACCCAGTCCAGCGGCAGGTCGTGGTGGGTGGCTTGGGCGGCAATATCCGGCAGGGGCTGGTCGTTCATCGTAAATCCGTGGGTCGCGTTCAGAAATAAATGTTATGTTATAACAATTAAAACAAGCTAGCCGATTTGCCATGACCCTGACTGCGATCTCCGAAGCCGAGCTGCTGGCCCAGCCAGCCGATGACTACATGAACGATGCCCAGCAGCTCTTCTTTCGCGAGCTGCTGCTGACCCAGCGTGCCGAATTGCAGGTGCGCATCGACGAGGAATTCACCGAACTGCGCCAACCCGAGACCAGCAGCGACGTCGCCGACGTCGGCGCTGCCGAGGAGCAGCGTCAGTGGCAGCTGCGCCTGCTGGAGCGGGAAAAGAAGCTGCTCGACAAGATCGACCAGGCGCTCGAACGCCTGGCGCGTGGCGAATACGGCTGGTGCGCCGAGACCGGCGAGCCCATCGGCCTGAAACGCCTGCTGCTGCGTCCCACCGCGACCCTGTGCATCGAAGCCAAGGAGCGTCAGGAGCAGCGCGAAAAACACCAGCGTGACCGTGACTGAACGAGGAATACCCCATGAACCAGCGTCTACCCGTGACCGTGTTATCCGGCTTTCTCGGGGCCGGCAAGAGCACCCTGCTCAACCATGTACTGAAGAACCGCGAAGGCCGCAGGGTCGCGGTGATCGTCAACGACATGAGCGAAATCAACATCGACGGCAGCGAAGTGCAGCGTGACGTCAGCCTCAACCGAGCCGAAGAGAAACTGGTGGAGATGAGCAACGGTTGCATCTGCTGCACCCTGCGCGAGGACCTGCTCGACGAGGTCAGCCGCCTGGCGCGCGAGGGCCGCTTCGATTACCTGCTGATCGAGTCCACCGGCATCAGCGAGCCGCTGCCGGTGGCCGAAACCTTCACCTTCCGCGACGAGCAGGGCCGCAGCCTGTCCGATCTGGCGCGACTCGACACCATGGTCACGGTGGTCGACGGGGTGAACTTCCTGCGTGACTTTCACGCCGCCGACAGCCTGGCCAGCCGCGGCGAAACCCTGGGCGAGGAGGACGAGCGCTCGATCACCGATCTGCTGATCGAGCAGGTGGAATTCGCCGACGTGATCCTGATCAGCAAGATCGACCTGATCAGCCAGGCCCAGCGTGAAGAGCTGGAGGCCATCCTGCGCGGGCTCAACACCCACGCCGATATCCAGGCGATGAGCATGGGTGGGATCGCCCTGGACAAGATCCTCGATACCGGGCGTTTCGACTTCGACCGCGCCTCGCAGGCGCCGGGCTGGCTCAAGGAACTGCGCGGTGAACATGTGCCGGAAACCGAGGAGTACGGCATCGCCTCCCGTGCCTACCGCGCACGCCGGCCCTTCCATCCGCAGCGCTTCTTCGACTTTCTTTCGCAGGAGTGGCGCAACGGTCGCCTGCTGCGCTCCAAGGGCTTCTTCTGGCTGGCCAGCAAGTACCAGGAGGCCGGTAGCTGGTCGCAGGCTGGCGGGCTGATGCGCCATGGCCTGGCCGGACGCTGGTGGCGTTTCGTGCCCAAGCAGCACTGGCCGCAGGACGAAGAGGGCTTGCAGGCAATCATGAAGCACTGGAGTGCCGAAGTCGGCGACTGCCGCCAGGAACTGGTGTTCATCGGTCAGAACATCGATTTCGAGCGCCTGACCCGTGACCTTGACGACTGCCTGCTGAACGACGCGGAAATGGCGGCCGGCCCGGAAGGCTGGCATCTGCTCGCCGACCCCTTCGGCCCCTGGCAGCAGGAGGCGGCCTGATGTTCGCCGTGCAGTTGCCAGCGGTGCCGCGTCAGGTGCTCGCCGAGGACATTCAGGTGCTCGGCGAAGTGCTGCGCGAAGGCGTCAACCTGGCCGTCTGGCAGCGTAGTCTGCCGGCGCAGATCGCTGACTTCGTCGAAACGCTGCTGGCCCAGGGTGAACCGCTGGCGCAGTCCATGACCCTGGAGATGGCGCACCCGGACAACGAGCCGAACCTCGACGGCCTGGTGGCGCAGTACGCCGATCTGCCGGGCCAGGCCGCCTTTCTCGCCGATGTGGCCTGGCTGGTGCGCGCCTATGCCTGCCTGCTCGATGCCCGGCGCATCGGCCTGCGTCTGCGTGCGCTGGACAAGGCCATGTGCCCGCGTTTTCACGTCGACCATGTGCCGCTGCGGCTGATTACCAGCTATGCCGGTGTCGGCAGCGATTGGCTGGAGGAGGGCGTCATGCCGCGCAGCCGGCTCGGTCAACCCGGGGCAGAGCCGCAGGACGAGGCGTTGATCCAGCGCCTGGAGGCCGGTCACGTGGCACTGGCCAAGGGTGAGAAATGGCACGGCAATGAGGGGCGCGGGCTGATCCATCGCTCGCCGCAGCCGCCAGCGGGCGAGAGGCGCCTGCTGCTGACCCTGGACTGGCTGGCCTGAAGCAGGGTGCGCCGTGCGCACCGCGAATAGCGCGGTGTCTGCTCGGTGCGCATGGCGCACCCTAGGGGTGGCGAGCCACTAAAAAATAGGCCGGAGCGACTGCCCCGGCCTCAAGCACCAAGAGATCATGTCGACGCGTGATTCGACATGAGGGTCATGTGAGGTACCCGTTCCCATTAGGCGCTCGTTTGGTGACGCTTTGATGTCAGGGTCGCTGCGTTTCCTCGTAGGGCGGGTACAACCCGCCATTCGCAGCTTGGCGGGTTGCACCCGCCCTGCGATATTCAGACCCGCGCCGCTCGATGTGCACGGCTCAGGGTTTGATCCACGTGCCCTGATACTGGCCGGTGCAGGCCGGCTTCAGATACAGCGCGTCGCTGGCCACGCCGTAATAGTGGATGTCCTGCAGATAAAGATCGCTGCCGGCCCGTGCGTTCCGGCAGACGCCATAGGCGCCCTTCGGGCACTGCTCGAGAAACTCCACTTCGACCGTTTGTCCCTGCAACTGCGGCTTACAGAAACCATCGCGGAACAACGTGGCGGGAATATTGCGGTTCTCCTGGCACACCTTCACGTCCAGCCGCTCGGCCTGGCTATGCACCACGCAGGCTTCGGCCATGGCCAGGCCGGGTAGGACGGAGAACAGCAACAGCCATGCACGCATCGTTTCGACTCCCGAAAAACTGCCTGCGAATCTAACATGCTGCTTGATCGCAGTCTGTGCTGGCACTTGTCCAGCGAACCACCGACCATAAATCCATGCTCAGTCAAATCCCCACCCACCTAATCGCCGGCCCGCTGGGTGCCGGCAAGACCAGCCTGATCCGCCACCTGCTGGCGCAGAAACCGGCGCACGAGCGCTGGGCGGTGCTGATCAACGAGTTCGGTCAGATCGGCCTGGATGCCGCCCTGCTGGAGCAGGATGGCGACGGCGTCGCCATGGCCGAAGTGGCCGGGGGCTGCCTGTGCTGCGTCAATGGCGTGCCCTTTCAGGTCGGGCTCGCTCGTCTGCTGCGCAAAGCGACGCCCGACCGTCTGCTGATCGAGCCGTCCGGCCTGGGGCATCCGGCTCAGTTGCTGGCGCAACTGCGTCAACCGCCCTGGCTTGGCGTGCTGGCCGTGCAGCCGGCGCTGATGGTGCTGGATGCCGCCGCCCTGGCCAGTGGCCAGGCACTGCCGGATATGCAGCGCCTGGCGCTGGATGAGGCCGGCCTGCTGCTGTTGAACAAGAGCGAAGGGCTGGACGCTGCGACGCGAGCGCGGATCGCCGCCACGCTGCCGCCCGTGCCGTTGTACTGGAGCGAGCAGGGACGACTCGACCTGGCGTCGTTGCCGGGGGTGGCGGCGCAGGCTTCGCCCGTCGAGATGAATGTCGAGTTGCCAACCGCTGCGCCAGCCCTGGCGCAGATCTGGCGCGACGGCGCCGAGCCGATCTGCCAGGTGCAGGCTCAGGCCGAGGGCTGGAGCATCGGCTGGCGCTGGCACCCCGGCCAGGTCTTCGACCTCGGGCGCGTCGCGCAGTGGCTGCAGACCCTCGACTGGCGCCGGGCAAAGGCGGTGTTGCACGGCGACCATGGCTGGTGCTCGCTCAATGCCGTGCATGGGGTAACCCTGAACGCCTGGAGCACGAGTGAATGGCGCAAGGACTCGCGGCTGGAGCTGATCTTCGATCGTCAGCAGGATCAACAGGTGCTCACGACAGCCTTTGCCGCCTGCCGGATTGCCCCGACTGGCTGATACACTCGCCGCGCTTCCCCCGCTGTGGATAACCGACATGCAACTGCTGCCCTGGTCTCACGACACCTCTGCCGGTTTCACCCTGCGCGGCTGGCACACGCCGCCGTCGGGCAAACCGCTGCTGCATTTCCTGCATGGCAATGGCTACTGCGGGCGCGTCTACACGCCGATGCTGGCGCTGCTGGCCGAGGACTTCGATCTCTGGTTGTGCGATGTGCAGGGTCATGGCGACAGCGACCACGGCGGCCGCTTCCACGGCTGGAACCGCAGTGCCGAGCTGGCGGTGGAGGCCTTCGAGGCATTGCGTGGGCGGTTCGGCGAAGTGCCGCGTTTCGCCCTTGGCCACAGCTTCGGCGGTGTGCTCACCAGCCTGATCCTGGCGCGTCACCCCGAGCTGTTCCAGCGCGCCGTGCTGCTTGATCCGGTGCTGTTCAGCCCGGCGATGATCGGCGTGATGGCACTGTCCGATGTGGTCGGCCTGGCGCAGCGCACGGGGATGGCGAAGAAGGCGCAGAAGCGTCGCCGGCAATGGCCGGATCGCGCCAGCGCACACGCGGCGCTGCATGGCCGCGGCATGTTCAGAGGCTGGGACGAGGCCGCATTCGACGCCTATATCGAGCATGCGCTGAAGGATGTGGAGGGCGGCGTCGAGCTCAAGTGCCGGCCGAGCCGCGAGGCGGATATCTTCGGCTCCTTCCCGCGTCGCCTGTGGCCATCGCTGGCCAGGGTGACGACGCCGACCGAGGTGATCCACGGTGCGCGCACCTACCCCTTCGTCGCCAGGTCGGTGGCGCGCTGGTGCGCGAGCAATGCGCATGTGCGTGGTCAGGTGGTGCCGGGTGGGCACTGCTTCATGCAGGAACGGCCGACGGACAGCGCCGAGCGGGTGGCGGGCTTCCTGTTGCAGCGCGCTTGAGCGCTGGCCGCGTGATCAATGCGCCTTGCGTCGCCAGTCTTCCAGGCGGATGACGTTGTCGCTGGCCTGTATCGACACCGGCTCGGGCTGAGGTTCCAGCACCGGGTGCGGCTCCAGCTCGATATGCCCGAGATGCTGGCCGAACATGCTCAGATGACCGCGCAGGCGCTGTTCGCCGGTGACGGTGAATTCGAAGTCGTACAGTCGTGCCAGCCGCCGATGGCCCTTGCCGTCGCGCAGGATGGCCAGACGGTGCAGTGCCACGGCGCCATCGAGCAACTCGACATCGAGCTTGGCGCAATGCTGCTTGGCGAACGCCAGCGCGCGCTCGCGAATGCCATGCCCGCGCCACAGCCAGGCGCAGGCAGCGGCGAAGAGCATCAGCAGGAAGACATCGAACAGGTTGATCATGGTGACTCCAGCTCCGAGAGACAGAGCTTAGCTCATCTGCCTGGCGGTTCTCATCACAGGATGTTGGCTTTGCTCCAGGGTCTGTTGACGTTTCGCCGCGAGCGCTTCACGCCAATCGCCGGAGGCGAGGCCATTGCCCGTGCCGATGAGGTTCGCGCCTGGCTGAAGGATCATCCGCAGCGGCGCGAGCTGCTCTTCTACATCGGCCACGACCGAGGGCCGGCCTGCTAAGTCTGCGCCGCCCCCCGGCTGTCGGCCCGCATCAGGCAGTCGCGGCCAGCGGCCTTGGCGCTGTAGAGCGCCGTGTCGGCGCGCTGCAACAGCTGCTCCAGTGTTTCACCAGGGAGCCATTCGGCCAGGCCGATACTGACGCGGATGCGCAGCCCTTGCAGATCGTTCTCGGCCAGATTGACGCGCAGGCGCTCCAGGCCCTGCGCGGCGGCGTCCAGATGGCTGTCCGGCAGCAGCAGGACGAATTCCTCGCCGCCGAAGCGGGCGAACAGGTCGGTAGCGCGCGCCTGCTCTCGGCAGAGTGCGCTGAACTCGCGCAACACGGCGTCGCCGGTGGCATGGCCATGGTGGTCGTTGACCCGCTTGAAGTGATCCAGGTCGAGCAGCGCCAGGCACAGCGGCAGGTTTTGCCGCTGGCTGCGTTGCAGTGCCTGGCGCGCACGTTCCTCGAAAGCACGGCGGTTCAGCGCCTGGGTCAGCGGGTCGGTGGTGGCCAGGTGCAGCAGCTGCTGTTCCAGCGCCTTGCGCCGGCTGACGTCACGAATCTCGGCGACCTGCCTGCCATCCTCGCGCAGTCTCGCGATGCTGATCTCGGCGGCGAAGGGGGTGCCCTCGCGCAGGGCGTCGAGGTCGTGCGGCTGGCCATCGGCGCGACCGAGCAACTCCGCGATCCGTGCCCGTTCGGTGGGGCTGAACAGGATGTGCAGATCCGCACCGAGCAAGCGTTCGCGCGGGCGCGCGAACAGCGCTTCGAGCATCGGGTTGGCGTCGACGATGCGGCCGCGTTCCAGCACCACCACGCCGGCCTGGGTGATGCGCATCAGACGCTCGAAACGTTCCGCGTTGTCCTCCGCCTGATGGGCGTGGCGGCGGCTGTCGGCGAGAATGCGGCTCATGGTCATCAGCGCCAGTCCGACCAGGCCGATGACCCACAGCGGAATGCCGAAGTTGTAGGGCAGCAAGTAGGGAACCGAGCGGGTCACGTCGACATGCTCGATACCCTGCAGGCCGTCGCTCAGGCCGAGCACTGCGCGTAGCAGCGTGATGAATGCGAAGCCGGCGAAGGCCAGGGCGACGAAACGGCGCACGCTGCGCAGCTCGGCCTCCTCGCGGGCGACCCACAGGGCGCGGCAGGCCTGTACCGGCAGCAGACCGCCGATCAGCGCATAGAAGGTGACGACGAACTCGGTGTTGATCGGTGCCACGAACCAGTGCCAGCTCATCACCAGGCTCATCGCACCGGCACTGGCCGGTACCGTCCACCACGGTGGTGGCAGCCCCAGGAAACGGAACACGCCGACCATCAGCAGCGCCTCGCCGGCCAGTTGCAGGCTATTGCCGGCGATGTTCAGCAGTGGGTTGCCGCTGGCCATGTAGCCAATGAACAGCCAGATGCCGAGGTTGAGCGTCCAGGCGCCGCTCATCCATACGCCCGGGCCGCGATAGGGGCGAGCGAAGTACCACAGGGCAGTGCTGGCGATGGCGCAGCCGAGCATCAGGTTGATGCCCAGCAGCAGTGGCGTGAAGTAGAGCGTTTCCATGACCCAGGCCGACCGGCAGGACGATTGCGGCATTCTGCCAGTGTCCTGCGATGTCGTCGCGTCGGTCAGCTTTTTCCCGCTCGTCGGTCGGTTCCGGCGAAGGTCAGAAGGCCCGAACCACCTGTGCCCAGACACGCGGTGTACGCGACACGTCGCTTTCGGCATCGGCATTGCCGAGCCGCCAGGCCGCGACGGCACTGATCTGCCAGCCATGGGCGGCCCAGCGAGCGCCGACACCGGCACCGGAGAGGCTGCGATGGTTATCTTCATCGATCCAGGTGTTCTTGTTCAGGCGAACCTGGCCATGGTCGGCGAAGGTGGACAACTGCCAGGCCTCGTTCAGGGCGTAGCGCAGTTCGACGTTGGCCAGCCAGCCCTGGTCGCCCGAGGCTTCGCCTTGCGGGTAGGCGCGTACACCATAGGCACCGCCGAGGTAGAGCTTCTCGGAACTGTCCAGGTTGCCGTCGGCCCACTGGCCCTGAAGCTGGGTGTAGAGGCTGAAACGCTCGCTCAGACGCTGCAGGCGAACCAGGCTGGGGTTGAGCTTGTGGAACCGGCCTGCGGTACCGGCCGTGAGGTCATCGGCGCGCTGGGCGGCCGCGCCGTCGATATTCAGACGGCCCTGGCTCCAGGCCAGGGCGAAGCTGTTGACGCCACCGCCGAGCAGTGTGTCGCGGCTGTTGCCGGTGAGCGACGCGATGGTCACGCGGGCACGCTTGTCGCTCTTCTGATCGAACTGGTCGATGTCATCCTTGAGCCGCTTGTCGTCGAACTGCAACTGGCCGTACAGGCTGAAATCCCGCGAGCGCACCAGCGGCTGCAGAGCGAAGATGCTGGTGATGCGTGCATTGCCATGGGCGTCGAGATCCTCGAAGTCCTTGCCCAGCTGGTAGTCCATATCCGAATGGGCGACGCCGACCTGGGTCGCCCAGGGGCCGAGCGGCAACTGGTAGGCGATGCGGCCATAGCGCTGGTCTTGCTCGGAGCCCATGGCACGCAGGGTCAGGCGGTCGCCCAGGCCTAGCGGGTTGTTCAGGTTGAGGGTGCCGCCCAGGCGGTACTCGCCGACGAAGCGGTTGCCGTAGTTGTCGGCGTCCACCGAGCCGGAGATCAGCGGGGCGCTGTGTACGTCCACCAGCAGGTCGGCAGTGCCCGTGCTGGCGCCGGGACGCAAGGTTGATTTCACCTCGATGCCGGGCGTGTCCTGAAGCAACAGCAGGCTGCGCTCCAGCGGCTTGCCCTGCACCGCGTCACCCCCCCGCAGGGTGGCCAGCGGGGCGAGGGCGCTGCCGCGCAGGCCGGCCTGATCGTTGACCTGCACCTGACCGTAGCGACCTTCGAGCACGGCGATCGTCACCATCGCGTCCTTGATTTCCTGGGCTGGCAGGTAGGCACGGGCCAGTGGGTAGCCACGCTCGCGGTAGAAACGTGTGATGCGGTTGGCGGCGCCTTGCAACTGGCCGACCGTCAGCTCGCGCCCGGCGAGGTCGTCGAGTTGTGCGAGCAGCTCCGCGTCGGGCAGCGCCTGGTTGCCGTCGAGGGCGAAGCCATTCACTTGCAGGCGCGGACCGGTTGCGGCGGAGGGATCGGCCGGTGCATCGGGCAGATTGATCTCGAGGCGTGGTCGGTCAGGCAACTGCAGCGGCGCCTGGTCGATACCCTGTTGTGCCTGGCCGGCGTCCGGCGCGGTGGCGGCATTGGCGGACAGGGTCATCAGGGAGGCGGCAAGGCCCGCCAGCATGGAGGTCGAACGCAACTTCAGATTCCTTCTGGGAGGCGGATGCCGTTGTCGACGAGGTTCAGTCGAGGGCTGTAGGTCGTCGCATCGAACAGTTTCGGGGTCGTCATCATCAGGGGGCGCAGGGGTTGGGCATCGGTCTGGCTGGCCGCCTGCCGAGCAGCCGCGAGGCGCGTATCGACGACGCTGGGCGAAAGGTTGCCGGTTACCGTCAGTACACCGTCCACGTAGGTGATGTCGTAGTTGCCCAGGCCGAGGCCCAGGGCGTTACTGGCGACGATGGCGTAGTTACCGGCTGCGGCACTCGCTGCGGCGCCACTGCTGACGAGGCTGACATCGCTGACCTGGTCGCCTGCCACCAGGCCCGAAGTGCTGAAGCCGCTGAGATTCGCCGCCTGGCCGGCGGTCTTGCTGGCGTTGTCGGCCGTGATGGTCAGGCTGGCCTTGTCGATGGTCAGGGTGCCGGCGAGCATTTCGATGTCGTAGCCGAACTGGCTGGAATACAGGCCACCAAGCCGCAGGTCGGCGCCGCTGTAAGTGCCCGCATTGGCGCTGCTGGCGGTGTACACGGCGCTGCCGCCGACCAGCGTCGAGTCGTAGCCGATGGGGAACACCAGGGCGCCAGTGCTGCTGGTGGCGCTGCCGTCGTAGGTCTTGCTGGCGCTGCCGGCGTTGACGCTGAGGGCGGTCATGAAGGCGCGCAGCAGCGGCGCGCTGTGGCCCTCGTACAGTCGCCAGGTGGCGCCGGTGGCGCCGGCGTCGTCAATGCTCCAGCCGGCTGCCACGAAGGGCGCCAGGCTGGTGAGCTGGGCGCTGGTCAGCCCCGTCACGCCCGTGGCATTGCCGGCCCCGACACCCTGTGCCAGGCCGCTGGTGGTGGTATTCCAGAAGCTGCCGGTGACGGTGCCGACATTGCTGCCCACCAGGCCGCCGACCGCACCGACGCTGGAGCTGGCCGTGCCCGTGGAGTAGACACGCAGCAGGCTGCCATCGTTGAACCCGACCAGGCCGCCTGCCGTGGCGCTGCCCTGGGCGCTGCCGGTGGCGTAGCTGTCGCGGATGGTGCCGGTGCTGGCGTTGCTGCCGGCCAGGCCGCCGCCATTGAGGCCGCCGCTGGCGCCGCCTGTGGCCAGGGACTCGCTGAGCGTGCCGGCGTTGGTGCCGACCAGGGCGCCGACATTGCCCGTGCCGGTGACGGCGGTGTCGCTGCTGACCCGTTCGACGACCCCGGCAGAGGCGTTGTAACCCACCAGGGCACCGGCGTAGGTGCCGCCAGCCACACTGCCGCCCACCAGGCTGAGGTTGCCGACGTAACCGGCGTTGTAGCCGAACAGACCGCTGTAGGTGCTGCCGGGACGGTCGAGGGTCAGGCCGCTGATGCGGTGCCCTTGCCCGTCGAGCCGGCCAGTGAAGGGGTTGGTCAGGCTGCCGATGGAGAGGAAGCCGGTGCCGCTGTTCCATAGCGCGCTGCTGGAGGCGTCGATATCGCCCGCCAGGACGAAGTGGCTGCCCGCCAGGCTGCTGGAAGACAGGCCCTGCAGGCCATAGACATCGGCGATGCGGTACGGCGTGGCAACACTGCCGTCACCGCCCAGGGCGCGCACGAAGGTGGCACCTGGGCTGAGGCGCAAGTCGGTGACGCTGAAGCTGGGCAGGCTGGCCGCCACCTGGCTCCAGGTGCCGCCGGTGAGATTCAGCACGCCGAGGTTGACGCCGCCGTTGCTGGTCACGGTGCCGGCAGCGGACAGGTACAGGGCGCCGTTGGCGGCATCGATGCCATCGCCCAGCACGACGTTGCCACCATTGCTGGTGCTGAGGGTCAGTGTGGCGTTGTCGCCCCAGGTCAGGCGGTCGGCCACGGTGAGGTTGCCGCCTGCCGACAGCTGGCGGGTGCCGCTGATGCTGAAGGCACCCCCGCTGTCGAGGCCGAGCTGGCCGCCGGAGCCGAGGTTGGTGTCCAGGTTGTAGCTGGCAGCGCTGGCTGCCAGGTAGAGGCCGTAGCCGCTGCTGGTGAGCGCCGCGAAGTCGCTGGACGAGAGGAAAGCGAGGTCGGCATCGGCATAACTGCCGCGCGCGGCCAGGTAGCGGCTGCGGGTCGCCGAGAGGCTGCCCTGCCCCGTGGCCAGGCGCGCGGCGGAGCTGTAGACGTCCAGCCCCTGGATGCCGTTGGTGCCGATCACGTCGCCGAAGGCGGCACCGAGCGTGGCGTTGCCGTCCAGGTAGGTGATGGCGCCATTGCCGTCGAGGCCGCCGGCATCGCTGAGGATGTAGTAATAGCCGTTGGCACCGCTGCTGGCGCTGCCGAGGGCCACACCGCCGGACACCGCAGTCAGGGTGGCGCCTGCCAGGGCGTTGCCGCCGGCATTGGCCAGGACATGACCACTGATGGCGATGGGCGTGGTGGTGTGGCGCCAGGTGAAGTACGAGTAGAGATTGCTACCGGTGCCCCAGATGGACGACGCGAAACCGGCAGGCAGGCTGCCCTGGAGCTGCGCGGTGGTACGCCCGGTCATGCCACTCGCCAGCCCACCGCCCGTGCCTTGCAACTGGCCGCTGGTCTGGGTGTTCCAGTAGGTGTTGCTGATGGCGCCATTCGTGCCGTTGTTGTAGCCGACGAAGCCGCCCACCTGGGTGCCACCCGCGACGTAGCCGGTGGCGTAGCTGTTGCTGATGCTGCCGTTGACGAAGTTGACCCCGGCGAAGCCGCCGATGTTGCTGGCGGAGCTCTGGCCGATCACCGCACCGGTGGCGTACGAGTCGGTGATGCTGCCCTCGTTGTGGCCGACGAAGCCGCCGACCGGCCCCGCCGCACTTCTCACCGTGCCGGTGGCGTAGGACTGGCTGATGGAACCGCCATCGCCGCTGTAGCCATTGGCTCCGACCAGACCCCCGACGTAACCGTAGCCGGCGCCCGAGCTGGTACCGGTCACGCTACCGGTGGCGTAGGAGCGGGTGATGCTGCCGCCGTTGACGTTGAAGCCGACCAGGCCACCGACCTGGTAGCCGCCCCCGGTGACGTTGCCCGTGGCGGAGGCATCGGCGATGGCGCCGCTGTCGTTGGTGCCTACCAGCCCGCCGGTATTGGATTCGCCGATGCTGGCGCCCCTGACCGTGCTGCTGGCCGATGCGTTGTCGAGGGTGCCGCCCAGCATGTAGCCGACCAGGGCACCGACGTTGTCGTTGCCGGTGACGCTGCCGCCCACCAGCTTGACGTTGGCCAGGGTCGCATTGGCGGTGTAGCCGAACAGGCCGACGTTGTTGGTGACCACACGGTTGATGCCCAGGCCACTGATGCTGTGGCCCTGCCCGTCGAAGCTGCCGGTGAACTGCTGGGCGTTGTTGCCGACCGGACGGAAGCCCGATGTGCCCCACACCTCGCCGTAGTAGCCGCTGCTGGCGGCCATGGCGTTGGGCAGGCTCAGGTCGGTGCCCAGGCGGTAACTGGCGTTCAGGTCCAGCCCCATCAGTTGCAGGGCGTGGGGAGTGAAGATGGTCGTGGAGTACTCGTTGCGCAACATCGGCCGGGTATCGCCTTCGAACGTCACCCAGGTGTTGGTGAAGTCGAACCCCGCATAGGCGGCCTGGTTGCGTACGCCGCCGGACAGGCCGATACCACCGCCCAGGGAGCTGAACTGGCCGGTGCTGTTGATGTCCCAGTAGCTGGTGTTGACGGTGATGGTGGGCAGGTAGCCGCCACCGATCAGGCCGCCCGTGGTGGTGTAGCCGGTGACCTTGCCGCTGGCGTAGGTGTTGGTCAGCGTCGCGCTGGAGATCACCTCGCCCAGCAGCCCACCCGCAAACGCACTGGTGTTGCTGACCGTGGCGGTGACCGAGCCGGTGGCATAGGAGTCGGCCATGGCAATGCTCTGCACGCTGCCCGCCAGCCCGCCCACCACGGTCAGGCCGGTCACGTCGGCGGCAGAGGACGAGTAGCGGATGATGCCGTTGTTCACCGTGCCGGCCAGGCCGCCGACGAAGGCCCCGGAGCCGGACACGCTGCCGGTCATGTGGACGTTGCTGAGGGTGCCGCCAAGGGTGGCGGCGATACCGCCGACGTTCATCTGGCCGGTGATGCGGGCATTCGACAGGGTCAGGTCACGGACGTTGCCGCTCACGGTGCGGAACAGCCCGACGTCGCTCTCCAGCCCGCGGTTGATGGTCAGCTTGTCGATGCTGTGGCCAAGGCCGGCGAAGTTGGTGCTCGCCCCGTCCAGCGGGTTGAAGCCGGCGCCACCGTTCCAGCCCGCAGTGGCGCTGGCGTCGATGTCGTTGCCCAGGGCGTAGAAGCCCGTGCTGGTGATGTTCTGCAACGCGCCGATGTCATGGATCAGCGTGTAGCCGGTGCCCGCCAGGCTGAGGCTGGCATTGCTGCCGGACAGGGTCACGCGGGCGCCCTTGTTCAGGCTGTAGCCGCCGCTGTAGGACAGCGACAGCCCGGCGTTGTTGCCGGTGGCGGTGATGTCCTTGTTGATGATGATGCTGCCGGCGGCGTTGAGTGCCAGCACCGTGTTGGCGCTCCAGCTGATGGGCGCGTCCACCGTGATGTTGCCGGCCTGGCTGCCGCCGACGCCGGTGGTTACCGTCACCCCGGTGCTGGCCAGCGCATTGGTGAGGGTGGTGACGTTGAGCACGCTGTCATTGGCGTTGCCATTGAAGCCGCCCATGCCCGAGCTGGTGGCATTGGTGATGGTGACGTTGTAGGGGTCGATCAACCACTCGCCGGTCTTGCCCTCGGGTGCCAGGGTGGTGACCTTGACGTCATCGGCGATCTTCACGTGGGCGCCACTGGTGTCGATGAAGCCGCCATTACCACCGTTCGGGGCGCTGGCATCGAGCGTGCCGGCGACGTTCACCACACCGCCGTCGAAATCGCCCAGCAGCAGGATCTTGCCGTCCTTCTCGGCCAGGGTGCGCGCTTCGATCACGCCCGTGTTGTTGACCACCGTCTTGAGCAGCGCCTCACCCGCATTGGCGGTCAGCACCACCTGGCCGCCATCGGCCTTGATCAACTGGTGGTTCTCCACCAGAGCATCCACGGCCGCTTCGTCCACCTGCACGTTGAGCAGGCCGTCACCGGCAAAATCCAGGGTCATCGCATTACCGGCCGCCAGGGTGGCCGAGCCGCGGTTGGCGACGATCACGCCCTGGTTGCTGACCGTGCCGCCGAGCAGCGCCACGGCGCCGCCATCGGCACGGATACTGCCGTGGTTGACCACCGCAGCCGGGCTGCCGTCACCCTTGAAGTGGTACTGGCCCCCGTCGAAGTCCTCGACCGACAGATCCAGGGTCGAGGCTACCAACCCGCCGACGTTGACGCTGGCACCGTTGCCGAACAGGACGCCATTGGGGTTGACCAGGAAGACGCGGCCGTTGGCATCGAGTTGGCCCATGATCTTCGAGCCATCGCTGCCGATCACCCGGTTGAGGGCAATGGAGTCGCGGCCGGGCTGATTGAAGGTCACCTTGTTGCCTGCACCGATATCGAAGCTCTGCCAGTCGATGGCCAGCTTGTTGCTGGCCTGGTCGATGACCATCTGCTGCGCATTGGGCTGGCTGATGCTGCCGCTGCCTGACACCACCTGGCCACCCGTGGGCAGGTCGGCGGCCATGGCCGAACCGGCCAGCAGCAGGCTGGCCAGCAGCACTGCACCTGCCCCTTTGCCATGCCTGCGGGCGTGTTCGTCAGCGACGCTCCAGGCGCCGCAGCTCGGATTCCAGACGAGGGCGTAGGCACGGTTCATGGCAGCCTTCCTGTTATTGGCAATTGTCATTTGAAGAGGCATTCCCGCTCTTCACGCCCCTGACAGGGTGCGCGACGTAGCCATTGGGAGCGGGGAAATTCGCAGAATCTAAACCGATGGCAAAATGGGCGCTTGATAGAACTTGCGCTGCGCCTCGCCTACAGGAAGAAAAAATGGATGGAGATTGCCCTGATAGCGATTTGATTCCAGGTGTTCGGTCGGCCATCGACTGGGAGCTGGCACAGATTGTCCAGCCACCTCCTGCCGCTCCGCTGACACCGGCACCGCGCCGGCCGCCGCCGCGGTGCCTGGATGATCCGCGCATTGCCCGCGCGGTACGTCTGCTCGACGGCGTTCCGGCAGCGCCCCTGGGCCTGGATGCCGTGGCCGAGTATGTCGACCTCAGCCCCTTTCATTTCCAGCGCTATTTCCAGGAGGTGATGGGCGAGTCGCCCAGTGCCTACCTGCGCCGCACCCGGCTCGATCGTGCCGCGATGGGGCTGCTGATGGGCGCGGAGTCGGTGATGCAGGTCGCCCTGGATGCCGGGTATGCCAGTCACGAGGCGTTCATTCGGGCCTTCCAGCGCCGTTTCGGCAGAGTGCCCAGTCAGTACCGTCTGTTCGCGCAGCGCAACCGTCCCCTGCCGACCCCGCAGCAGTGCGAGCTGGCCGCGCAGGTGAGGGTGCAGGTGGTCAAGCCGCTGCCCCTGCTCGCCATGCGCTTTCACGGCTCCTACGTTGATCGTGAGGAGTACTGGCGTATTTTCGGGGATTATCTGCGTCGGATCGGCTTCCCTCTCGAGGAGGCGCAGGCGCTGGGTGTCTCCCTGGACGGTTCCCTGGTGACGCCGGCTGAACAGATACGGTACGACTGCGCCGTGATCGATCCGGGCTTCGACCCCACGGCCACGGCGCTGACCCGGCACAGTCTGCCGGCGGGTCGCTACGCGACGCTGCGTTTCGATGGCGCCTACCTGCCAGGCATCGTCAATACCCTGAGCAGCGTCGCGATCGCCTGGTTGCCCGCGTCCGGCGAGAAGCTGAAGCCGGTCAACAACGGCGGGTTCGAACTGTTCCACACACCGCCCTGGGCACAGGGCGGCGGCCGGCAATCCGTTACCGTGGCGTTGCCGCTGGCTTGAGGTGTCAGGTGTTCTTTTCTTCGCTGAGCGCCTGGTAGCGCTGCTGCAGCTCTTCGCGAATCTGCCGGCGCTGTTTGGCCTGGCGCTGACGGCGCAGGCCGTCGGGGGTGTCGGGTTGCAGCTCGGGTACCGCCACCGGGCGGCCCTCGCCATCGACCGCGACCATGGTGAAGAAGCAGCTGTTGGTGTGGCGCACCGAGCGCTCGCGGATGTTCTCGGTGATCACCTTGATACCGATCTCCATCGACGTGCGTCCGGTGTGGTTGACCGAGGCCAGGAAGGTGACCAGCTCGCCGACATGCACGGGTTCACGGAACATCACCTGATCCACCGACAGCGTCACCACGTAACACCCGGCATAGCGGCTGGCGCAGGCGTAGGCGACTTCATCGAGGTACTTGAGCAGGGTGCCGCCATGGACATTGCCGGAGAAATTGGCCATATCCGGTGTCATCAGTACGGTCATCGTCAGTTGCGCGGTTCCGGCTTCCATGGTGACTCCGAATGAGTGGGCTGTGCACTGCCGAGCTGTCGGTAGCCCGGCTAAGATGGGTTCTCGCTTTCCTAGGATGCCAGATGATGTCCATGCGCCACATTCCGCTTCTGCTGCTGAGCCTGTTCGCCCTGCCGGTGCTGGCCGAGGCGCAATGCGCCACGCCGGTGCAGTGCAACCAGGCCGGTACGTCCGCTTACCAGGCCGGGCGTTTCGACGAGGCCATCGAGGCGTTCGAGCGCCAGTTGCGCCGCGTCGAGCGTGACGATGCCGCCGGACTGGAACTGGCCCTGAACAACCTCATCCTGGCCAACCTGCGTGCCGGCGAGGCCGGCATGGCGCGTGCCTGGCTGGAGCTGGCGCTGGACAGCAATCTGTCCGGTTCGGCGACTCGCCACAACCTGACCAAGGTCGCTCAGGCGCTGGATTACCCTGCGCTGAGCGCCAGTCCGGCAGGCCGTTACCTGCGTTACAGCGGCCAGGCTGTCTGGAGCGAGCTGCAGATCAGCGAAGATGGCCGTGGCGGTTACCTCGCCAGCTTCGCCCCCCTGCGCGCTGGCGGCCGGGTCGAGGACTATGGCCCGGCGGCCGTTGGTGAGCTGGACGGGCAGCTGGTCGGCGATGGGGTGCAGATGCGCCTGGAGGATGCCGGCCTGGGCAGCGCCTGTGCCGTGCAACTGCTGCGTGAGGGCATTGCCGTGCAGGTGCTCGAGGTGTTCGCCGAGGGTTGCCAGGATTACGGAGGCATGGGCATCAGCGTGGGAGGCCGCTACATCAAGGTGCGCCCCTGAGCTTCACAGACCGTAGCGGGCCTTGAGGCGCTGCACGTTGTCCTGCTCCTGTAGCAGAAAGTCATCGAAGCGCTTGATCAGGTCAGGGCGCCGGGCGCTGCTCAGGTGAAAGCTGGTGTAGATCAGCGGCAGTTGCTGATCCAGTTGCAGGTAGTCGCCCGCCATGCCCAGTTGGCCGAGCTGATAGCGCACCACCTGCGGGTTGGCATAGAGCGCGTCGAGGCGGCCGCGAGCGACCATGCGGATCAGGCTGTGGATGTCCTGGGTTTCCACCAGGCTCACCTCGCCCTTGTCGAGCAACGGCTGCCAGGCCTGGGCAGTGAAACCACGCACCGTACCCAACTGGTGGATCTGCCCAAGACCCTGGCCACGACGACCGGCGAGCACCAGGGTACCGTCGACGATCTGGATCGCCGCCTCGCTGTAATACAGCTGGTGGCCGGCCTTGGCCTGGCGTGCCCAGGAAGGGTTGTCGGGGAACAGCAGATCGAGGCTCTGTTCGTCGAGCAGATTGCGATACAACCGGTTGAGCGGCAGTGGCTCCAGCTCCAGTTCCAGCCCCTCGTGCCGGGCGAATGCCTCCAGCAAGTCCAGGCAGTAGCCTTCGGCGGGGTTGTCCGAGGTGGCGCGGTAATAGGGGTAGTAGTCGTGTTGTTCGATGCCGACGCGCAGGGTCTCGCCCCGCGCCAGAGTGGCCGCCATCAGCAGGGCCAGCAGTAGCCAGCGTTTCATGCGTCGTTCTCCGCCTCCTCGCTGGCTACAGATTAGCCCACAGGTTCATCAGGCGTGATTGAGATACCAGCGCCAGTCCTGCTCGCCGACCTCGCCCATGAACTGGCGATACTCTGCCCACTTGATCGCCAGGAACACCCTGAGAAAATCCTCGCCCAGCGCGTCGCGCGCCCAGCCTGAACCTTCCAGATTGCGCAGCGCCGTGAGCCAGTCGGTGGGCAGGGTTTCGCGGGCCTGCTCGTAACCATTGCCGACGATGGCCTCGCCCGGGTCGATCCGTTCGCGGATGCCCTTGTGGATGCCGGCGAGGATCGCCGCCGCAGCCAGGTAGGGATTGGCGTCTGCGCCGCAGATGCGGTGCTCGACATGCCGGCTCCTGGCCGGGCCGCCCGGCACGCGCAATGACACGGTGCGGTTGTTCACCCCCCAGCTCTTGGCCAGCGGCGCGTAGCTGTTGGCCTGGAAGCGGCGGAAGGAGTTGGCGTTGGGGCAGAAGATCGCCAGGGCGTCATCGAGCGTGGCCATCATGCCGCCGATGGCGTGGCGCAGCAGCGGCGTGCCGTGCGGGTCTTCGCTGGCCATCAGGTTGTTGCCGTCGGCGTCGGCCAGCGACACGTGCATGTGCAGGCCGCTGCCCGCCTGGTCGCCGAACGGTTTGGCCATGAAACAGGCCTGCAGCCCGTGCTTGTTGGCCACGCCCTTGACCAGGCGCTTGTAGCGCACCCCTTCGTCCACCGCCTGGAGCGCATCGAAGCGGTGCTCCAGGGTCAGCTCCAACTGGCCGGGGGCGTACTCGGAGATTGCCGTGCGCACCGGCAGACCCTGCGCTTCGCAGGCGGCATAGAGGTCATCGAGGAAAGGTTGCACCTGCTCCAGCTCATACACCCCATAGACCTGGGGCGCCTGTGGGCGCACGCCATTCATCTGCACGGCCGGCTGCGGACGTCCGTTGGCGTCACGCTGCTTGTCCAGCAGGTAGAACTCCAGCTCGACCGCCATCACCGGGTGGTAGCCGTCGGCCTTGAGCGCGTCGATGGCGCGGGCCAGGACATGGCGCGGATCACCCGGCGTGGCCGGCAGGCCCTGGGTCGGGTGCATGCTCACCTGTACCTGGCCGGTGGGCACCGCGCGCCAGGGTTGCAGGGTCAGGCTGCCGGGCAGTGGGTAGGTCCAGCAGTCGGCGTCGGCGACCTCCCAGACCAGACCGCTTTCCTCGACGTCCTCACCCTGGATGGTCAGCGAGAGGATGGAGCTGGGCAGGGGACGACCATTCTCGTAGATGGCCAGCAGCTCGTCGCGGTGCAGCAGCTTGCCACGCGGGATGCCGTTGGCATCGATCAGCATCAGCTCGATGCTGCGCACCTCGGGGTGACGTTCGAGGAAGTCGCGGGCTTCCTGGGGATTGGCGAATTGCATGGTGGTTCTCGCAAAAGGTCGTGGGGCGCCAGTTCATCCTGCGGGAAGGGGGCCCAGCGGCGGCTACCGCCGCCGAGGCCCCTTCCTCGGTCATGACTCGCGGGCGTCGGGAATGGCCAGCAGCTCGCCCAGGGCTCGGTCGAGCATGGCGATCAGCTTGTCCACATCCTGCGCGGTGGTGCTCGGGCAGCACAGGGTCATGTTGTGGAAGGGCGTGATCAGGATGCCGCGGTTGATCAGGTACAGATGCAGGGCCATCTGCAACTCGTCGTGGAAGGCGGCTTCGGCCTCGGCACCGGTGCGCGGCGGCGTGGCGCAGAACTGGAATTCGCAGCGTGCGCCCAGTTCGGTCACCGACCAGGCCAGGTCGTATTTGCCGATCAGCGAACGGAAGCCTTCGGCCAGGCGTGCAGCCAGCGGCAGCATGTGATCGTAGGCCGCCTGGGTCATCACCTGTTCGAGGTTGGCGCGCATGCAGTGCATGGCCAGGGCGTTGGCCGACAGGGTGGTGCCCATGCCGCTGTGGCCGTGGCCATGGCTGCCCTCGCTGGCGCGTCGGCGTGCCTGGGTCATGGCTTCTGCCATCGCAGCGCTGCACCCGAAGATGCCGCACGGCACACCACCGGCGATGGGCTTGCCGACCACGAAGAAGTCCGGGTCGAGTCCCCACAGCCGGGTGCAGCCGCCGATGTCGGTGGAGATGGTGTGGGTCTCGTCGATGATCAGCAGGGCGCCGTACTGACGGGTCAGTTCGCGGCATTTCTGCATGAAGCCCGGACCGGGCAGCACCATGCCGATGTTGGTCATCGCCGGCTCGCACAGCAGCGCACAGACGTCACCCCGGGCCAATGCGGCTTCGAGGGCGGCGATGTCGTTGAAGGGGATCGAGCGGCTGTACTCGGTCAGGTCGTAGGCCTGGCCGATCAGACCGGAGCGGTGCACCGTCTCGCCGTCGCGGCAGCGCACCATGACGTCGTCGACGGTGCCGTGGTAGCAGCCATCGAACACCAGCAGGGTCTTGCGCTGGGTAATGGCGCGCGCCCAGCGCAGCACGTAACGGTTGGAGTCGGTAGCCGTGGCGGTCACTTGCCAGTAGGGCAGGCCGAAGCGCTGGGCCAGCAGTTCGCCGCAGACCACGGCATCCTCGCCGGGCAGCATGGTGGTCAGGCCGTTGTTGGCCTGCTCGGCGATGGCTCGGGCCACCGGGTCGGGCGAGTGGCCGAACATGGTGCCGGTGTCACCCAGGCAGAAGTCGATGTATTCATGACCGTCCACATCGAAGAAGCGGGCACCCTTGGCGCGCTCGACGAACAGTGGCACCGGCGTCGACCAGTCGGCCATCCAGTGCATCGGCACACCGCCGTAAAGCGAATGGCGAGCGCGCTCGGCCAGGGCCACGGACTTCGGGTTGCGGGACAGGAAGCGTTCGCGCTCGGCGGCAACGAAGCGTTCCACGGCGACTTGGCTGATGCCACTGGCGGTGGTCATGGGTCATACCTCGATTGAATGCTGCTGGCATGATATTTTGTGATCACAAAATAGTAAACGGTCGTTTTTAATCGCCATTAAAGGCCTTTGAATCTATATTTGTGATCACATAAATTTCGCTTGCTCGCATTCCTCATACAAAATCTGCGCTCGCCGCATTCTTGCCGGAGATTCCCATGCGTGACTGTAGCCTCACCCTTGCTCAACTGCCGGCGCCACCGATGGAGGTGGTTCATGGCTGACAACCTGCAGGAACAGCTGTATCAGAACATCCGCTCGGGCCTGTTGGCCGGGCGATTCCAGCCGGGACAACGGCTGAAGATTCGCGACCTGGCGGCGGAGTGGGGCACCAGCCCGATGCCGGTGCGCGCCGCCCTGCAACGGCTGGTGGCCGAAGGGGCGCTGGAGGGCGAGCAGCAGCGCTCGGTACGGGTACCCTCGATGACCCGTGAACGTTACGAGAACATCTTTCAGGTGCGTCTGGCGCTGGAAGGACTGGCGGTCGAGCTGGCCACACCGCGCCTGAAAGGCGACGACCTGGCCCTGCTGCGCGACTGCGTGCAGCGCATGGATGTGGCCATCGAGCAGCGCCAGGTGCAGGCCTACCTCAACGCCAACAGCCGGTTCCATCTGCATCTGTATGGTGCCTGCGGCAACCCGGTGCTGCTGCGTTCGATCGAATCGCTATGGTTGCAGATCGGGCCTTTCTTCAACCGCCTGTTCACCGGTGCAGACCTGTCGCTACGGCTCAACGACTTCCATGAAGACGCCTTCGCCGCCATCGAAGCCGGCGACGCCAGGGCTGCGCGCCAGGCCATGGAGCAGGATCTGCTGTATTTCGCGCGTTTCCTGCTCAACCTGCTGGCGCTGGAGCAGGGCGAGGTATGAAGGCGGTACTCGCGTAACTCACTTCATGGGGGAGGCAGCATCCCCGGCGCCGGTGGCCCGTAGGGTACGCCGCGCATGCTGATGGATTTCGCGAGGCGGGTGCGCATGGCGCACCCTGCGGCAAAAGCCCGCTCAGCTTTCCAGCCAGACGTCGCGGCACCAGTGCCAGACCGAGTCCCAGCTCTCGTCGGTCAGTTCGCCTTCGTCGCCGTCCCACAGCCAGACCTGGCCCTCGACATCCACGGCGTAGTAGTCGCGCCCGCTCTGGCACAGCGGCACCAGATCGCGTGGCAGACCGAGATCCCAGGCTACCGAGGCGACTTCCGGCAGATAGGTGTGCGACTGCGGGTCGGTGGCGGTCACTGGCTCCAGGCGGCCATAGACCACGTCGCTGACCTTGAGCAGGAACTCGCGCAATTCGAAGGGCAGGTGGATGAGGATCTGCTCCTGAATCTCCACCAGGGTCTCTTCGTCCGGTAGCTCCAGCGGCACCGGTACCGGCTCGTTGAGTTCGCGCAGTTGTTCGATGACTTCTTCCACGGCCTCGGCTCCTCATTGGGTGGGGTTGGGCTTTATACAGTAGCTGGCCGCCGGAATGAAAACCTGCTGCGAGCGTTGCATACTGAGGTTTTTCCCGGAGCCCGTTCATGTCGTCCCTCGCCTGGCATTGCCTGCATCACAGCCAACTCGATACCGCCACCCTCTACGAGTTGCTGGCGCTGCGTACCCAGGTGTTCGTGGTGGAGCAGAACTGCCCCTATCTGGAGACCGACGGACAGGATCTGCTCGGTGACACCTGCCACCTGCTGGCGCGCGATGAACGAGGCCTGGTGGCCTATCTGCGTCTGCTCGATCCGCAGCGCATGGATGGCGAGGTGGTGATTGGCCGCGTGTTGATCGCCGAGGTGGCGCGTGGCAGCGGCCTCGGTCACCGGCTGATGGAGCAGGCGCTCGTCGAGTGTCATCTGCGCTGGCCGGGCGTGCCGGTCTATCTGTCGGCGCAGGCGCATCTGCAGGGCTACTACGGACGCTATGGCTTCGAAGCGGTGACCGAGGTCTATCTGGAGGACGACATCCCGCATATCGGCATGCGCCGGGCTGCTACGGATCAGGCGTGACAGCGACTCGGCCTGATTGCAGGAGCGGCCTCAGCCGCGATGGCGGGCGAAGGCTCGAATGAAAAACCCGGGCAAGCCCGGGTTTCTCGTGCATCGCGGCGATCAGTTCTGGCGGATGCCGGCGATCAGCCAGGGCTGGTTGTCGCCCTGGGCGCGCTCCAGGCGCCAGCTTTCGCTGAACGGTTCGCCCTGGTCGAAGCGCGAGGTCTTCGACACACCGCTGAAGGTCAGGGTGGCGATGGTCTTCTCGGCGTTGTCGTCGACGCCATCGAGTTGCACGTTCAGCTCGTCGATGTAGGTGGACTGGAAGCCGTCACCCAGCTCGGCGCGCTCGCGCTTGAGGAATTCCAGCAACTGCGGGGTGACGAACTCGGCGATCTTGTCCATCTCGTTCGCGTCCCAGTGCTGCTGCAGGTTCATGAAGTGCTCGCGGCCGGCAGCCAGGAAGCTCTGCTCGTTGAACCAGGCCGGCGCGTTGATCACCGGAGCCGCCGAAGCCAGGCGAGCACCGAAGATATTGCTGCCAGCTGCCGGGGCGTCGGCCGCGCTCGGCATTTCACGCTGGTAGGGGGCACCGGCAGCCGCCATTTGCGGTTGTTGGCGAGCACGACGGGCGGCGAGGAAGCGGAACAGCAGGAAGGCGATCAGGCCGAAGATCAGGAAGTCCATGATCTGCAGACCTTCGAAACCGTCACCCATGAACATCGAGGCCAGCAGACCACCGGCGGCCAGGCCGGCCAGCGGGCCGAGCCAGCGCGAAGCACCGCTGGCAGCAGCGGCAGGTTGACGACCAGGAGCCTGAGCCGCCGATTGCGCCGGCGGGGTGGCCTGACGGGTCTGGTGGCTGGGTGCCGAACCGAAGGATTTGCCACCGCCAAAACGCTTGGCGTGGGCTTCGAAGCTGAAGGTCAGTGCCAGGCACAGAACCATGGCGATACTGAGGAAACGCTGCATCACGGTTTTCTCTCTGATGGAAAAGCTTGGTCGGCATCTTGCCCGTCATGGGGGGGCATGACCAGTGACAGAATGTTTCCAGCTTTTGCCTGGCGTGCGCGCCGAGGCTGGTGGGATGTGCTGCGATGAGCCCGTGTCGCCGGAGGCAATCCGGGAGCAGTTTCCCGGCGTTCGTCCGCGCTATGAGCGTTGCAGCAGCAGAGGCAGAGGGCCGCCACGCAACTGGCGGCGCAGGTAGGCGCGAAAGTCGACAGGCGCTTCGTCGGGATGACGCAGCCAGTGCACGAAGCTGCGCAGGTAGGCGCCGCTCAGCAGCGTTTCTTCGGCGATGCGACACAGGTGCAGGGTTTGTCGTCCGGCCGCTTCACGCCACCATTGCACGGTACGGCTGACGCGCATCAGGCCGAGCACCTGCAGGTGGATATGCCCGGGCTCCAGTTTGTACAACAGCATCTGTCCGGTGACGGCGCGGTGCGCGGCGAGGCTGTCGAGCCAGGCCAGCAGGCAGCTTTCCAGGCGCTGTTCGGCGTTCAGTGAGGCCAGATCGGGATTTCTCGCGTGGCTGAGCATGGCCAGGTCGGCGCGGTCGAACCAGGCCTCGACGAGGTCATCCTTGTCGCGGTAGTGACGGGCGATGTCGTCCAGGCCCGTCTCCAGAGCGGCGGCAACCTCGAACAGATGAAGGCGCTCCCAGCCGCAGGTGTCGGCCAGTTGCAGGGCGGTATCGAGGATATGGGCGGGGTCGATCGGCTTCTTTTTCATCCCCGAAGTATGGCCGCCGGGGCATCAGGTACAGCCTGGAGCGACAAACGGAGCCTGAAGGCTCCGCATGCATGGGGTATTGGCGCAGGGTGCGCCGTGCGCACCGCCAATGTCGCGAGCCGTCAGGCTCAGCGCCAGTCGTACAGCTCTTTCTCGGACAAGGCGTGCATCGAGGTGGCCAGCGCCTGGAAGGCTTGCATCGATGCCCAGATACGACCGTTGAGTTCGCTCTGCGCGGCCAGCTCGCCGAGTACCTGTTCGGTTTCGTGCTGCATCGCCTGCAACACCTCGTCGGGGAAGCGCTTGAGCAGCGTGCCGCTCTTCTTCAGTTCATCCAGCGCCAGGGCGTTGTGGAAGACGTAGTCGTCCATCATGTCCTGGGTCGCTGCGCGCGCCGCTTCGGTAACGATGGCCTGGAGATCGGCCGGCAGGCTGTCGAAGGCTTTCTGGTTGATCAGCAGCTCCAGCACCGACTGCGGCTCCTGCCAGCCCGGGTAGTAGTAGTACCTGGCTGCCTTGTGCAGGCCGAAGGCCAGGTCGTTGTACGGGCTGACCCAGTCGGTGGCGTCGATGGCGCCGCTTTGCAGCGAGGTGAAGATTTCGCCCCCGGGCATCACCACGGTGGTGGCGCCGAGTCGGCTCCAGACTTCGCCGCCGAGGCCCGGCATGCGGATCTTCAAGCCCTTGATGTCGTCCAGGCTGTTGATTTCCCTGTTGAACCAGCCACCCATCTGCATGGTGCTGTTGCCCGCGGTCAGCGGCTTGATGCCGAAGGGCGCATAGGCCTCGTTCCACAGCGCCTGACCACCGCCGTGGCTGAGCCAGGCGTTCATCTCCAGGGTGGACAGGCCGAAGGGGACGGCGCCGAAGAACTGCGCGGCAGGCACCTTGCCCTTCCAGTAGTAGGGTGTACCGTGTCCCATTTCGGCGGTGCCACGGGAAACGGCGTCGAAGACTTCCAGGGCCGGTACCAGTTCGCCAGCCGCGTAGACCTTGATAGTGAGACGCCCCGCACTCATGGCATTGATGCGCTCGGCCAGGCGCTCGGCGGCGGTGCCGGTACCCGGTGCGTTCTTCGGCCAGGTGGTGACCATCTTCCAGTGGAAGTTCTGTACCGGCGCGGCGGTTTGCGCGGTGGGTTTCGCGTCGTCCTTGCAGCCGGTCAGGCCAAGGATGAGGACGGGCAGAAGGAGCAGAGAGCGAAGGCGCATGGGCAGTTATCCCTGAGAAAAACGGAGCCAGAACCCAATGCCGTTCGGTGCAGTGTCGTCTGACCGCTTACGGAGAGGAGAGGCCCACCATCTGGTGGTATCTGCGCCCCTCTCCCAGCCCCTCTTGCATGAGTCGAAGAGGGGCAGGCAAAAGGCTCAACGCCAGTTGTAGAGCTCTTTCTCGGTCAGCGCCTGCATGGCGCTGGCTTCTTCGAGGAAGGCCTTCTGCGATGCCCAGATGCGACCGTTGAGGTCGTTTTCCGCTGCCAGGGCTTCGAGCACCAGGCCGGATTGCTCACGCATGGCTTGCAGCACCTCGTCCGGCAGGCGTTTGAACTGCACGCCTTCGCTCTTGAGGCTTTGCAGGGCCTTGGCATTGTTGAACACGTAGTCGTCCATCATATCCAGGGTGGCTGCGCGCGCCGCTTCGACGACGATGGCCTGCAGGTCGGCCGGCAGGGCATCGAAGGCTTTCTGGTTGACCATGGACTCGACCACCGCCTGCGGCTCCTGCCAGCCGGGGAAGTAGTAGTACTTGGCTGCCTTGTGCAGACCGAAGGCCAGGTCGTTGTACGGGCCGACCCAGTCGGTGGCATCGATGGCGCCGGTCTGCAGCGAGGTGAAGATCTCGCCGCCGGGCAGGTTGACGGTGATTGCGCCGAGCTTGCTCCAGACTTCGCCGCCAAGGCCCGGCATGCGGATCTTCAGGCCCTTGATGTCGTCCAGGCTGTTGATTTCCTTGTTGAACCAGCCGCCCATCTGCATGGTGGTGTTGCCAGCCGACAGTGGCTTCACGCCGAACGGTGCATAGGTTTCGTTCCACAGGGCCTGACCACCGCCATGGCTGAGCCAGGCGTTCATTTCCAGAGTGGACAAGCCGAACGGCACGCTGCTGAAGAACTGTGCGGCCGGTACCTTGCCCTTCCAGTAGTACGGGGTGCCGTGGCCCATCTCGGCGGTGCCGCGGGACACGGCGTCGAATACTTCCAGCGCCGGTACCAACTCACCGGCCGCGTAGACCTTGACGGTCAGGCGCCCGGCACTCATGGCATTGATGCGCTCGGCCAGACGTTCGGCGGAGGTGCCCAGGCCGGGGAAGTTCTTCGGCCAGGAGGTGACCATCTTCCAGTGGATGGCTTCTGCCGGCTTGGCAGCGGCTTGCTCGCTGGGGGCCTTGTCTTCCTTGCAGCCGATCAGGCCGATGGCGGCGATCAGAGCCAGAGCGGTGCCGAACAGATTGCGGCGATTCATCGATTATCTCCAGATACGGTGTACTAACAGGCTTGCAGCTTGGCGTACGCCAGCATCAGCCACTTACTGCCTTCGTTTTCGAAATTCACTTGAACCCGCGCCTGGGCGCCGGCGCCCTCGAAATTGAGAATGGTGCCCTCGCCGAACAGGCTGTGCGATACGCGCTGACCGAGGCTGAACGGCGTCTCTGGCACGGCGCTGCCGGCGAACAGACTGCTGCCGCTCATCGAGCTGCTGCTCATCGGGCGGCTGACGCTGTTGGAGAGACGGACTTCCTGGATCAGCGGTGCGGGAATTTCGCGGACGAAACGCGAGACCTTGTTGTAGGTCTCGCTACCGTAGAGACGCCGGGTCTCGGCGTAACTGATCACCAGCTTCTGCATGGCACGGGTAATGCCGACATAAGCCAGGCGGCGTTCTTCTTCCAGGCGGCCCGGTTCTTCCAGGCTCATCTTGTGCGGGAACAGACCCTCTTCCATGCCGACCAGGAATACCAGGGGGAACTCCAGGCCCTTGGCGCTGTGCAGGGTCATCAGTTGAATGCTGTCCTCGTTCTCGGCGGCCTGAGTGTCCCCGGCCTCCAGCGAGGCGTGGGTGAGGAAGGCCTGCAGCGGGGTCAGCTCGTCGTCTTCGTCGTTCTCGAAGGCGCGTGCGGCGCTGACCAGTTCTTCCAGGTTCTCCACCCGTGCCTGGCCCTTCTCGCCCTTTTCCGCTTCGTGGTAGGCGAGCAGGCCGCTCTTTTCGATGACCACCTGAGTCATCTGATGCAGCGGCATGGCCAGCACCTGCTCGGCCAGGCTGTCGATCAGCTCGATGAAGCCGGCCAGGGCACCGGAGGCGCGGCCAGGCAGGGCCTTGACCGCCAGCATCAGGCGGATCGCTTCCCACATGTGCACGTCATGGGTGCGGGCGTACTCGCGGATGGTCTCGATGGTCTTTTCGCCAATGCCGCGCGTCGGCACGTTGATGATGCGTTCGAGCGCCGCGTCGTTGCCACGGCCGTCGAGCAGACGCAGGTAGGCCATGGCGTTCTTGATCTCGGCCCGTTCGAAGAAGCGCTGGCCGCCGTAGATGCGGTAGGGAATCTTCTCGCGCAGCAGCGCCTCCTCCAGTACCCGCGATTGGGCGTTGGAGCGGTAGAGAATGGCGATCTCGCTGCGCTTGAGGCCTTCCTTGCGCAGGGCGTCTTCGATGGTCTCGACCACGTAGCGCGCTTCGTCGTGCTCGTTGAAGGCCGCGTACAGCGCCAGCGGCTCGCCGTCGCCGTCGTCGGTGCGCAGGTTCTTGCCGAGACGCCCGTTGTTGTGGGCGATCAGGGCATTGGCTGCGTTGAGGATGTTGGCCGTGGAGCGGTAGTTCTGCTCCAGGCGGATGATCTCCGCGTCGGGGAAGTCCTGGTCGAACTGCTGGATGTTCTCGATCCGTGCGCCACGCCAGCCGTAGATCGACTGGTCGTCGTCGCCCACCACCATCAGGCTTTCACCGCCTTTGGCCAGCAGGCGCAACCAGGCGTACTGCACGGCGTTGGTGTCCTGGAACTCGTCCACCAGAATGTGCCGGAAGCGGCGCTGGTAGTGTTCGAGCAGACCCGGCTTGTCGCGCCACAGGTCGAGGGCGCGTAGCAGCAGCTCGGCGAAGTCGATCACCCCGGTGCGTGCGCAGGCCGCTTCGTAGGCCTCGTAGATGCCGCGCATGGTGGCCAGGAACAGGTCACCGCTGGCCTGGATGCCGGCAGGGCGAATGCCCTCGTCCTTCTGTCCGTTGATGAACCACTGCGCCTGCTTGGCCGGCCAGCGCTGTTCGTCCAGGCCCAGCTCGCGGATCACCCGCTTGATCAGGCGTTGCTGGTCATCGGAATCGAGAATCTGGAAATTTTCCGTCAGCCCGGCTTCCTGCCAGTGCGCGCGCAGCAGGCGGTGAGCCAGGCCGTGGAAGGTACCCACCCACATGCCGGCCGGGTTGTGCCCGAGCATCTGCTCGATGCGTGCGCGCATCTCGGCGGCAGCCTTGTTGGTGAAGGTCACCGAGAGGATCGAGTGCGGCGAGACGTCCAGGCGCTGGATCAGGAAGGCGATGCGATGCACCAGCACGCGGGTCTTGCCCGAGCCGGCGCCGGCCAGCACCAGCTGGCGTCCTGGCGGTGTGGTGACCGCATGGTGCTGAGCGGGGTTGAGGGTCGTGAGCTGCTGTTCGAGGTCATTTTGCATCGCGGCATTCTAGGGGGACGCAGTGGGGAGGGCAAACCGCGTCGACGAGCCGGTTTGCCGGGGCCGGTGCGCGGAGTAGACTGCGCCCTTCAATGGATTTGAGGGAGTCGTGATAGCCATGTCGACTGGTGACAGCCCGTTGTTGGGCATTGACCTGGGCACCACCAACAGTCTGATCGCGGTCTGGCGCGAAGGACGCGCCGAACTGATCCCCAATGCCATGGGGCAGGTGCTGACCCCGTCGGCGGTGAGCCTGGACGAAGATGGCAGCATCCTCGTCGGTGCTGCGGCCCGCGCCCGCCTGACGACCCATCCATTGCGCAGCGTGGCCGCCTTCAAGCGCTTCATGGGCAGCGACAAGCGTTTCACCCTGGGTGATCGCCCGTTCACTCCGGAGGAGCTTTCGGCGCTGGTGCTGGGTTCGCTCAAGGCCGATGCCGAGGCGTATCTCGGCGTGCCGGTGACCACTGCGGTGATCTCGGTGCCGGCCTACTTCAGCGACGAGCAGCGCAAGCGCACGGTGTTCGCCGCCGAACTGGCCGGGCTGCGTGTCGAGCGCCTGATCAACGAACCGACCGCGGCGGCCATGGCCTACGGGCTGCACGAGCAACCCTTGCAGCGCTCGCTGATCTTCGACCTGGGTGGCGGCACCTTCGACGTCACCGTGCTGGAATACGCTTTGCCGCTGATCGAGGTGCATGCCTCCACCGGCGACAACTTCCTCGGTGGCGAAGATTTCACCGAAGCCCTGCTCAAGGCCTGCCTGAGCGACTGGGGGCTGGCTCGCAGCGAACTGGACGGCCAGGCCCTGGCCAGCCTCGAGGATGCCCTGGAACAGCTCAAGCGGCGCCTCGCCGAAGGCGCGCAGACCCTCGACTGGAGTGGGCGCCAGTGGCAATTGGACGAAGCCCGCGCGCAGCAGATCTGGGCGCCGCTGCTGGCGCGCCTGCGCCAGCCCATCGAGCAGGCGCTGCGCGATGCGCGCCTCAATCCGCGTGATCTCGACAGCCTGGTACTGGTCGGCGGCGCCACGCGCATGAGCGCGGTGCAGCAACTGGTCGCCACGCTGTTCGGGCGCCTGCCCTATCGCCATCTCGACCCGGACACCATCGTCGCCCTCGGCGCCGCTGCACAGGCCGCGTGCAAGGCCCGCGACCAGGCCATCGAGGAAATCATTCTCACCGACGTCTGCCCCTACACGCTGGGCATTTCCTCGCGGCGCAGCGACGAGCAGCCCGGCGCCTTCTCGCCGATCATCGAGCGCAACACGGTGATCCCGGCGTCGCGTGTGCAGCGCTACTACACCACCCATGCGCAGCAGGAATACATCCGCATCGAGGTCTACCAGGGCGAACGCCCCTGGGTGCGCGACAACATCTTCGTCGATGCCTTCGAGGTGAAGCTGGCGCAGACCGGGCAGGTGCAGGCGCTGGACGTGCGTTTCAGCTACGACATCAACGGCCTGCTGGAGGTGGACGTGACCCTGGAGAGCGGCCAGCGCCACGGTCATGTGATCGACCGCAGCCCCACCGGCCTGAGCGCCGAGGCGCGTGCCGCCAGCCAGGCGCGTCTGGCCGGGCTGAAGATCCACCCACGCGATACCTTGCCCAATCGCACCCTGCTGGCGCGTCTGGAACGGGCCTGGATGCAGACCCTTGGAGCCGAGCGCGAGCAGATCGGCCAGTGGCTGGACGAATTCCAGAGCGTGCTCGGTGCCCAGCAGGAGCAACCGATCGCCGCTGCGCGTCAGCGTCTGGAACAGCAGCTCGACGCGCTACGTTTCTGACGCGGCGCGGGTAGGGTGCGTCGGGCGTACCGCAAAGCCGGCGCGCCCGGCCTGGGTATCAGCCCTCGACCCCGTTCAGGCGCCGCAAGCGCGCCTGCAAGTCCAGCGTAGCGTTCGTTGCCTTGCCGCCTGGCGGGCCGTAGCGGTTGGGCAACGGATCGCCCGGCCAGAAGAACAGCACCAGCAGCATGTAGGGCAGCAGGAAGCTGCCCAGCAGCAACATCATCAGCGTGCCCACGCCACGGCTCATGTCATGCAGCCGGCGCAGCAGGCAGGTGACCAGGATGAGGAAGGCACCACCGAGCACCGCCATCGCCAGGCTGCTGCTCAGTTTGTCGGCAAGGAAGGTCAGGGGCAGTGCGACGCCGACCAGACCCAGGGTCTGCAAGGTGAAGTTGACCCGGTTCAGTCGTCCGCCCAGCCGCCACATCCGCCACTGCGAACGCCAGGTGGTCGGTGCATGTTCCGGCAGCAGACGTTCGCAGCGCGACAGCAGCAGGGTGATGGCCAGGCGCACCGCCGTCGGCGTGGCGTTGGCGTCCTTGGCTTTCTGCAACTTGCGCAGCAGGCGGGTGCCCGGCAGATGCGGCCTGGCGCTGCCGAGCAGTTCGCGCATGGCATCGAAGATCGCCTCCATGGTGGCGAACACCAGGCCGTTGTCCGTGCAGATCGATTGCGCCAGGTTCTGTGGGCGTCCCTTGACCAGCCCCTCGCGGAAGGGTTCGAACCAGACGCCCGGACAGGTGAACGCCAGCAGCCGCTGCAAGGCCTGGTTGCGCTCCTCCTGCGGCAGATCCGGGTCGTGATGGAGCAGGGCGTCGAGCAGCATCTGGCCGAACGGATCGTGGGCCAGCTCCTGGCCGTATTGCTGTGCGCAGGCATCGAGACGGGCGACCGAAGGCAGGCGGGTGCTGTCGATCAGCACCTGCGGGCTGAACTGCCCGGCGGCGATCAACCCTTGCAGTGGGTCGTTCTCGTCCAGGTTCAGCAACCAGCGGCGGGGCGTGGTGGCGCTCGCCAGCAGCTGCGCCCGCGCTTCGTGGGCCGGGTGTTCGGCATCGGTGGGCAGGGTGGCGAGCGTCGGCTCCAGGTGTTCCAGCCATGCCTCCGGCTGCTCCAGCAGGCCCAGCAACAGCAGGGTCTGGCGCTGCCAGTGCCAGCGCCCCTGCGGGTCATCGGGCGGCGGCGGCAGGCGGTGGCCGCTGCGTTGCAGCCTCAGTTGTAGCAGCAGGCTGGGGGGGAGCCAGTTGTTCGGCAGCGGCGCGAATACTTCGCCCAGGCGTTGCAGCGTCGCATCGTCATGCCAGTGCAGGCGTCTGAGCGTGCGCAGAACCTGGGCACGGGCCACGGTGTTGTCGAGCAGCGCCTGCGGCAGTGGCGCCCCTGGGGTGTGCAGTACCTGTTGCAGAGCCAGCAGCGCAGGCGACTCGCGCAGCCACTGGCGCTGTTGCCGGGCGTGGTGCTGCAAGCCCTGCACCAGCACGGCATCGAGCGGATGGTCGCCGGCCTCCAGGTTCAGCAGAGGCTCCAGGTCGGCGTCGTCACCGCGTTGCAGCAGCCAGGCCTGGCGATACAGCTGTGTGAGTGGCGTGTCCGCTACGCCGAGCAGCTCGGCGAGGAAGGGCCACTCGCTGTCCCCCATCTGCCAGGCGACGAAGGTGCGTGCCAGTGGCGGCAGTTCGGTGATCGCGGCGCGCTGCCAGCGCGCCAGGGTCTGTGGCGTCTGGGCCGGTTCGCCATCGGCCAGTTGATAGGCATCGAGCGGATGCTGGTGGCCAAGCTCGCTCTGGCTGCGGTTGAACGCCAGGATCAGCAGCGGCAGGCGCTCGGGTGAGTGATGGGCGCTCCAGGCCAGCAACCAGGCGGCCGCCTCGGGCATCTCGCGCTCGCGCCACAGGGGAATCCACAGATCGAGGGCGTCCTGATCATGGTGCTGCTTCTGCAATGCCAGCAGGTACTGGATGTCGAGGTCGTCGGGGGTCTCGGCATGCAGCGCCTGGTAGTGATCCAGGGCGTCGCCCAGGGCCACCCCGGCCAGGGTGCACTGACGATACAGGCGCGGATAGTAGTCGGGGTCGGCCGGCATCGGCAGGCACAGATGCAGAGAGCACCAGCCGCGAAACTCCTGGAGCGGCCGATTCCTGAACAGATGCTCCAGGGTGCGCACGTACCAGAGGTTTTCCACCTGTGCGACGATCGGCCAGTCGGACAGGCTGGCCAGGTCGAACGGATCGGGTTCGGCGATGCGCTGGAGCAACTGATCCAGCGGCTCGGCCTCCTCGAAGGGGAGCTGCATCAGGCGGTTGGCCCAGGCCATGCGCTCGGTGAGCAGGTTCACGCAACGGTGCGACAGCGGCCCGTTGCTCAGCAGTATCT